>ENA-OYAJ01000014-OYAJ01000014.1-human-gut-metagenome-genome-assembly--contig:-NODE-14-length-74408-cov-6.673988_pt1 | contig 74408 bp, 53 predicted proteins | sample MGYA00243431_ERZ652826 | MGnify/ENA primary metagenome ERZ652826 (study PRJEB26926, sample SAMN06164609) | human gut metagenome | biome: ENVO:00009003; feature: ENVO:2100002; material: ENVO:00002003...
TGTCCGGGGAAATGCCCATGCCCTGCAGCTCCTTGACTGAGTGCTGCGTGGGCTTGGTCTTGTGCTCTTCGCTGCCGTGCAGATACGGCACGAGCGTCACGTGGATGTAGAGCGCGTTCTCGCGCCCGACCTCCAGGCCGACCTGGCGGATGGCCTCGAGAAACGGCTGGCTCTCGATGTCGCCGGTTGTGCCGCCGACCTCCGTGATGACGACGTCGGCGTTCGTCTTGCTGCCGACACTATAGATAAAGTCCTTGATCTCATTCGTGATGTGCGGGATGACCTGCACCGTCTCGCCGAGGTACTCGCCGCGGCGCTCCTTGTTGAGCACGTTCCAGTACACCTTGCCGGTCGTGAGGTTGGAGTATTTGTTCAGGTCCTCGTCGATGAAGCGCTCGTAGTGTCCGAGGTCGAGATCGGTTTCCGCGCCGTCCTCGGTGACGTACACCTCGCCGTGCTGATACGGGCTCATGGTGCCGGGGTCGACATTGATATAGGGGTCGAGCTTCTGCGCGGCGACCTTCAGGCCGCGCGCCTTGAGCAGACGGCCGAGCGAAGCTGCCGTGATGCCCTTGCCGAGGCCGGAGACGACGCCGCCGGTCACAAAAATGTACTTGGTCATGATCCACACTCCTCAATCTTCATAGGTACGAATGATATTTTCCGCAATGTTCCGCCGGCGCATACTGGTGTCCATTGCCTGTTTCTCAATGTATTTGTGCGCCTCCGCCTCCGTCATCTGCAGATGCTGCACGAGCAGGAGCTTCGCGCGGTTGATGATGCGGATGTCGGCAACCTTTGCCTCGAGCTTTTCCGTCTTGTGCTGCATCTGCTCGAGCTGGATGCGCACGGCGGTCAGCAGCCGGATGGTCTGCACGATGAGCGACTCCGGCGCGTCACTCGGCAGCACCAGCACGCCGGACTGCTCGAGCAGGGCGGCGGCCGCGTCCGCATGTTCCGGTGCGGCCAGCAGCAGCACGGCCATGCAGTGCCGCTTTTTGAGCTGCAGCGCCAGCTCCTGGCCGGAGCTGCCGGCGATGGGCTCGGCGATGAGCACGCCGTCGATGCCGCCTGCGTCAAACTGTTCGAGCGCCTGACGCGCACCGGCGGCGTGATTGAACGGGACGATGCGCGCCCGCGTGAGCAGGGCGCTGATGCGCTGGGTCTGCGCCTCGGAGCCGGAGACCAGCATGGCGTGCACGGTGTGCAGCGATGTGTTCATGGCAGTCACCTCGGATCGGGAATCTGAGCGGAAAAACAAAAAGACGCTTCCGATGCCGATAAGGGGCACTTTCCCCCAGGTCATCGTGAAACGTCAGCGTTCTCGAAAAGTTACCATATGAACTTATGCTTGCGGCCGCAAAAACAGCACGCAGAATTTTGCCAATCAAAATCCATGTATATAATACACCACGGCATTTGCACGTGTCAAGGATAAAAAAGCGGGCAAATTCGCCGAAAATTCTGTGGAATCCGCCGAAAGAAATTGCGCTTTTCCCGCTTGACATTTTTCCGCAAGAGGCGTATATTTTGCTACATTGAAACGGCAATGGCGTCGTGGAGAGCTCAAGATCTCCGGGCACCAGTGCCGTTTTTTTGTTGTTGACACCGATTTTTGAAATACAGAAAGGGGACCATGCGAGATGGAAAAGATCTCTGACATTTTTGGATCCATGGTATTTAACGATGCAGTCATGCGCGAGCGTCTGCCGAAGGAAACGTACCGGCAGGTGCAGGCGACGATGGAAAAGGGCAAGCGTCTCGATGACGATGCCGCGCGCATCGTGGCCAATGCCATGAAAGACTGGGCGATCGAAAAGGGCGCCACGCACTTCACGCACTGGTTCCAGCCGATGACCGGCATCACCGCCGAGAAACACGACAGCTTCATCTCTCCCTGCGGCGGCGGTCAGGTCATTATGGAGTTCTCCGGCAAGGAGCTCGTCCGCGGCGAGCCGGATGCGTCCAGTTTCCCGTCCGGCGGCCTGCGCGCAACGTTTGAGGCGCGCGGCTACACCGCATGGGACCCGACGTCCTATGCCTTTATCAAGGACGGTGTGCTGTGCATCCCGACGGCGTTTTGCTCTTACGGCGGCGAGGCGCTCGATAAAAAGACGCCGCTGCTGCGCAGCGCCGAGGCGCTCAACCGTCAGGCCCTGCGTGTGATCCATCTGTTCGGCAATGCCGACGTGACCGCCGTGCGCACGACCGTCGGCCCCGAGCAGGAGTACTTCCTGATCGACAAGTCCGTGTATGACAAGCGCAAGGATCTGATCTATACCGGCCGCACGCTCTTCGGCGCCAAGCCGCCGAAAGGCCAGGAACTGGACGATCACTATTTCGGCAGCATCAAGCCGCGCGTTGCGGCGTTCATGAAGGATCTGGACGAGGAGCTCTGGAAGCTCGGCGTTTACGCCAAGACCGAGCACAACGAAGTGGCGCCTGCGCAGCATGAGCTTGCGCCGGTGTTCACGACCGGCAACATCGCCGCCGACCAGAACCAGCTGACGATGGAGATCATGCAGAAGGTGGCCGCGCGCCACGGCATGGTCTGCCTGCTGCATGAAAAGCCGTTTGCCGGCGTCAACGGTTCCGGCAAGCACAATAACTGGTCCCTGACCACCAACACCGGCATGAACCTGCTCGAGCCCGGCGAGACGCCGGCCGAGAACGCACAGTTTTTGCTCTTCCTGTGCGCGGTGATCCAGGCGGTGGATGATTATCAGGATATGCTGCGCATCAGCGTGGCGTCGGCCGCGAACGACCACCGTCTCGGCGCGAACGAAGCGCCCCCGGCTGTCGTGTCGATGTACGTCGGCGATGAGATCGAGAACATTCTCGATGCCATCGTCAACGAGAAGGCCTATGCCGGCCAGGAAAAGGAGCTGCTGAAGATCGGCGTGCATGCGCTGCCGCGTTTCCCCAAGGATACGACCGACCGCAACCGTACCTCTCCGTTTGCGTTCACCGGCAACAAGTTCGAGTTCCGCATGCCCGGTTCTTCGGCCTCCATTTCCGGCATCAACGTTGTGCTCAACACGGCGGTCGCCGAGAGCCTTGCGCAGTTCGCCGATGCCCTCGAGGGCAGTAAGGACTTTGAGGCCGACCTGCAGGCGCTCATCCGCAGTGTGCTCATCAAGCACAAGCGTATCATCTTCAACGGCAACGGCTATGACGATGCCTGGCTGGCGGAGGCGGAACGCCGCGGCCTGCTGAACCTGCGCACGACGCCGGAGGCACTGCCGTATTACCTCGCCGACAAGAACGTGGCGCTCTTTACCAAGCACCGTGTCTACACCCGCACCGAGATGGAGGCCCGCTACGAGATCCACCTCGAAAACTACAGCAAGATCCTCAACATCGAGGCGCTGACGATGCTCGAGATGGCGCGGCGCGACATCATGCCCGCCGTCAGCAGCTATCTGCGCGAGCTGTCCGAGACCGCCACGGCGATCCACGCCGTGTCCGTCACGGCCGACTGCTCGTATGAGGAGAGCATCATCCCCGAAATGTCCGCGCTGCTGGGCGATGCCTACCGCAAGGTCCGCAGTCTGGATGAGGCGCTCATGGGCGCCAAGACCGTCGAGGGCAGCCAGGCGCTGGCCAACTACTACCGCGACAAGGTCTTTTCCGCCATGGCGGAGCTGCGCATCACGATCGACCAGCTCGAGACCATGACGCCGTCCGATAAGTGGCCGGTCCCGTCCTACGGCGATCTGCTGTTCAGCGTGCGGTAAAAAAACGCTTTCTCTTTCTTTTTTCTCTCTTCTTTCATTTTCATACTTCTGTCAAAAGCATTGACGGAGAAAAGTAGCACGGGCGATCATTCCCAGCGAGTGCGGGACGGTGCGAGCCGCATAACAGAGCCTGTGTGAAGAACACTCCCGAGCTGCAATCTGAACAGGCGAGAGCCTCAGTAGGTGCGCCGTCAAAGCCGGACGTTATCCCGGTGCGGTTTGTTAGAACCCGTGAGAAGTAAAATAGGTGGCACCACGATACGCAGCTACTCGTCCTATTGTCGGATGGTAGCTGCGTATTTTTTGATGTATTCAGGAGGAAAAAATCATGTGTTCCATCATCGGTTATCTCGGCTCGTCCATCTCTGCGCAGGATCTGCGCGCCGGCTTTGACAAGACCATTTCCCGCGGCCCGGACGATACGCGCATGCTCCACATCGGCGCGGCGACGCTCGGCTTCCACCGTCTGGCCATTATGGGCCTGCACCCGGAGGGCATGCAGCCGTTCACGCGCGATGGCAGCGCACTCGTGTGCAACGGCGAGATCTATGGCTTCCGGCCCATCCGCGAGCGGCTCATCGCCGAGGGCGAGACGTTCGAGAGCGAGTCCGACTGTGAGATCCTGCTCCCGCTCTATGAGCGCGAGGGGCTGGACATGTTCCGCGCCCTCGACGCGGAGTTTGCCATGGTCATTTATGACGCCAAGCGCGGCGGCCTCGTCGCGGCGCGCGACCCCATCGGCATCCGCCCGCTGTACTACGGCTATGACGCCGAGGGTGCGATCGTCTTTGCCAGCGAGGCGAAAAACCTCGTCGGCCTCGTGCACGATGTGATGCCGTTTCCTCCCGGACACTATTATGCCGACGGCAAGTTCACCTGCTACCGCGACATGACGCAGGTCGACGCCGTCTGCGAGGACGATCTCGAGACCGTCTGCGCCCACATCCGTGAAAAGCTCATCGCCGGTGTGGAGAAGCGGCTCGATGCCGACGCGCCGCTCGGCTTCCTGCTCTCCGGCGGTCTGGACAGCAGCCTCGTGTGCGCCATCTCGGCAAAGCTGCTCAAAAAGCCCATCCGCACGTTCGCCATTGGCATGCGTGCCGATGCCATCGACCTCAAGTACGCCCGCGAGGTGGCGGAGTATCTGCACGCCGACCACACCGAGGTCATCATCACGCCCGAGGACGTCATTCGGGCGCTCCCGGAGGTCGTGGCGCTGCTCGGCACCTATGACATCACGACCATCCGCGCGAGCATCGGCATGTACCTTGTCTGCAAGGCCATCCACGAGCAGACCGACCTGCGCGTGCTGCTCACGGGCGAGATCTCCGATGAGCTCTTCGGCTACAAGTATACCGATTTTGCGCCCAGCCCGGCGGCATTTCAGGAGGAATCCGCCAAGCGCATCCGCGAGCTGCATATGTACGATGTCCTGCGCGCCGACCGCTGCATCTCCGTCAACAGTCTGGAGGCCCGCGTGCCGTTCGGCGATCTGGACTTCGTGCAGTATGTCATGTCCATTGACCCGGCCAAGAAGTGCAACGTCTACGGCAAGGGCAAATATCTGCTGCGCCACGCCTTTGAGGGCGACTGGCTGCCGCACGATATCCTCATGCGCGAGAAGGCCGCCTTCAGCGACGCGGTCGGCCACTCCATGGTCGACGATCTCAAGGCCTACGCCGAGCAGAAGTACACGGACGAGGAATTCGAGACCCTGCGCCGGAAGTACGACTTTGCGCAGCCGTTCACCAAGGAATCTCTGCTCTACCGTGAGCTGTTCGAGCAGTATTACCCCGGTCAGGCGCACATGATCGCCGATTTCTGGATGCCGAACAAGTCGTGGGCCGGCTGCGACGTGGACGATCCGTCCGCGCGCGTGCTCGCAAACTACGGCGACAGCGGAAAGTGAGGAGAACATGGACGACACTGCGCTGCGCATCCGCACCGCGCACCTGAGCGACGCGCCCGCACTTCTGAAGATTTACGCGCCATATGTGGAAAAGACGGCCATCACATTCGAGTACACCGTGCCGGATGTCGAGGAATTTGCCGCGCGCATGCGCGCCACGCTCCGCCGGTATCCGTATCTGGTCGCGGAGCGCGGCGGCGAGCTCGTCGGTTACGCTTACGCCGGGCCGTTCGGCACCCGCGCCGCCTATGACTGGGCGGTGGAGATGAGCATCTACCTGCGCGAGGATCAGCGGCATCAGGGCACCGGCAGGCGGCTGTATGCCGCGCTCGAGGCGGTGCTGCGCGCGCAGAATGTTCAGAATCTCTATGCCTGCATCGGCTACCCGGACGGAGCGGATGATGCGCACCTGACGAAAAACAGCGCACAGTTTCATGCGCACCTCGGCTACCGGCTCGTCGGGGAGTTTTCGCGCTGCGGGTATAAATTCGGCACATGGTACTCCATGGTCTGGATGGAAAAGAGCATCGGCGCGCACGGAGAAAGCCCCGCGCCCGTGCGCCCGTTCCCGGAACTCAGCCCGGCAGAGCTCGACGCAATTTTGGATCAAGCATAAAAAACGGACCGTTTCCAAGGTGGAAACGGTCCGTGCTTTTTTTATCGCTTTTGCAGCAGCTCATATGCGCCCAGCAGCATCTGCGCCGCCTCGGCGCGCGTGATGGACGCCGTGCAGTCGCTGCCGTCCGGATACACGCCGCAGGACGTCAGGCTCGACACGGCGGCGCATGCCCACGCGGGGATATTGTCGCTCTCGAGCGCGGCGGCGGGGGAGGGGTCGAGGAAGTTGCAGAGCATCACGGCCGCCTCGGCCGCCGTGATACCGCGCTGCGCGTCGAACACGATCGCTGTGCCGTCGGAGCAGCCGGCGATGTCGCCGTTCATGACCGCGGTCGCAACATAGGTCTTGGCCCAGGCCGGGATCTGCTCGTCGTCGCCGAAGCCGGTCGAGAGCACGCCCTGTAGCATCGAAGTGCCGGTCAGACGCGTGCACATGGCGAGAAATTCATCGCGCGGCATCGGGCTGTCGGGGTCGAAGAGATACTGTCCGCCGACCTGCCGGCCGACGCACAGCCCCTGCTCGGCGAGCATGACGGCGGCGTATTCCTCCGGCCGGCCGGCCATGTCGCTGTAGGTGACATCCGGCTTCTGCTTCTTGATGGAGATGATGACGGTCGCCTCCTGCGATTCGTTGCCGCTGCTGTCGGCGGCGCGGAAGCCGAAGTAGTCGCGCCCGCGCTTGCCGTCGGCGGGCGTGTAGACGAACGTGCCGCTGTCGGTGAGCGTCACGGTGCCCTTGATGGGTTCGGTCGTGATGCGGAAGGTGAGCGGGCTGCCGTCAGGCGCATTGGCGCTGAGCGTGCCGCCGATGGATGTGTTGCGGAATGTTGTCAGCTCCAGATTTTCGGCCACGGGCGCGGCACCGGCGGTGTCCTGCTCGGCAAAACCTGCCGGAACGAGCGCCGCACACAGCGCCAGCGCGCACACGGCCGCAAGAATTTTCTGCTTCATATTGCAAAACCTCCGTGCAAATGTAGGCTGCTCCTAGTTTGCACGGAGGCGGTGGAAATATGCGTTTTGGCCTTACTCGGTCCGCAGGGCGACGACCGGGTCTTTTTTCGCAGCCATGCCCGACGGGATGAGACCCGCGATGAACGTCAGCGCCATGCTGATGAGGATCAGCAAGATCGCGCCGAGCACCGGCAAGATGGCGCTCAGGGTCGGCAGACCGGTCAGATGGTGTACAATGAGGTTGATGGGGATCAGCAGGATCAGCGTACATAGGATGCCTATCACGCCGGCTGTGAAGCCCTCGATGAGCGTCTCGGCATTGAACACGCGCGAGATGTCCTGCTTGCTCGCGCCGATGGAGCGCAGGATGCCGATCTCCTTCGTGCGCTCGAGCACGGAGATGTAGGTGATGATGCCGATCATGATCGACGACACGACGAGCGAGATGGCCACGAAGCCGATGAGCACATAGCTGATGGCGTTGATGATCGTCGTGATGCTGCTCATGAGCAGGCCGACATAGTCGGTGTAGCTGATCTGGTCGTCCTCGGCGGCGCCGGCGTTGTAGTCGTCGATGCACGCGGAGATCTGGTCCTTGTTTTCAAAGCTCGAGGCGTAGATGTTGATGGCGCTGGGGGAGTCCTTATCAACGTAGCCGAGCTTTTTCAGGTTGCTGTTGTAGGTCGAGCCGCTTGCCGCTGAGGCGACATAGTTGTCGTACACGTCCGCATACTGACTGCGGCTGATGCCCTTGGCGTTGATGGCCGAGATGATCTCCTGCGAGGTCATGCCGCTGTAGGCTTTGGCGGTCTCCTGCTGCATCTGCATGGAGAGGATCGCACGCATGTACGGCCGGAAGAAGCGGATGAACGTCTCATCATCCATGGCGTCGATCATTTCCTTCATCTGCTGCGCGGTCTTGCCGCTGGCCTCGAAGATGCCGTTGTCGGCCATCTCTTTGGCGTCGTCGCGGGTGAAGGTGGCCATGGTCTGCGTGAGCGCGGCGTCGAGTGTGGCGTCGTCCGGCGTGGTCATGCACTTGCGGTAGACGGTCGCACGGTCGTCCACGCTCAGCTGATTCAGATAGGCCTGCGCGGCGGCGACCTTCTGGTCGGTCGTGGCGGTCGCGGCGTTCGGGAACGCGGAGCCGGTGAATACGTCCACGTCCGGATTCGCAAGCTGCTTCTGGATGATCTCGGTGCTGTCGGCCTGCTCGATCGCGTAGTCCGTCAGGGCGGAGGTATAGCCGATGGAGCCGTAGGTGTTGCCGGTCACGCTGCCCTTGGCCGGGCGCACGATGCCGACGATCTTGAGCTGCACGCCGACGGAATCGTTGTTGTAGAGCTGGCGCAGGCCGTCCGCCGTCTGGCTGATGTCCGTGTAGCCGGAGCCGCTGGCCACATAGCCCTCCGACGGGAGAATGAGTTTGAAGCTGCGGCCGCACAGATCTTCATAGCTCCAGCTGTTTTGCGTCGTGTCGATCTGCTGCTTGCTCATGGACTGCATCATGGCGCTGCTGATGTCGTCCATGCTCTCGAGTCCGAGGGCGTAGAGCGTCAGGTCGGAGATCTCGTTGTTTTTGTCCACCACGAGCACGACCTCGTTGTAATTCTGCGGCCAGGCGCCGTAGATCACGTCGTACTGATTCTGCGTCGAGGGGCTCACGAGCTCGCCGTCCTCGCCGGAGAGCAGCTCCTGCCAGACGTTGAAGCCAGAGTAGAAGCCGTCCATGGACTCAAAGTAGGATGAGTAGTCGCCGCCGTACATGGACTTCATGACGTTTTGCAGCAGCTCGGTCGTGTCGGCCTTGATGACGGTGCCGTTGGGGTCCTCGGTGTAGACGGCGAAGCCCATGTCATACGTGTACTGGATGCCGCTGATATAGTCATGGATCTTGTTGTCGGGGTTTTCGAGATATTTCTTGAACTCCGGCAGGTTGTTCGACTGGCCGGTCGCGCTGCTGACCATGGAGTTGAGCATGCTGTACATGACCGTGTTGGCGTAGACCTTGTCGAGGTCGTGCGCGTCCTTACTGTCATCCTTTGTGCCCGACATGGCCGAGAGCATCCCGGACATGTCCACGGGGTTTGCCTCGATCGTCAGCGGGTAGGACGAGAGCGTCTGCTCCTGCACGGTGTCGATGTACGACTGAAAGCCGTGCGAGAGCGACAAAATGAGCGCAATGCCGATGATGCCGATCGAGCCCGCAAACGCCGTGAGCAGGGTGCGCGCCTTTTTCGTCATGAGGTTGTGCAGCGACAGGCTCATGGCCGTTGCAAAGCTCATGGAGGTGTGCTCCTTGACCTTGGTGGTCACGGGCGCGGACGTCTCGGATTCCGTGCACGGATTGTCGTCGCCGACGATCCTGCCGTCGAGCAGGCGCACGGTGCGCGTGGCGTATTTCGATGCCAGCTCCGGGTTGTGCGTGACCATGATGATGAGCTTATCTTTTGCGATCTCCTGCAGCAGATTCATGATCTGCACGCTCGTCTCGCTGTCGAGCGCGCCGGTCGGTTCGTCGGCGAGCAGGATGTCGGGGTTGTTGACGATGGCGCGCGCGATGGCCACGCGCTGCATCTGGCCGCCGGACATCTGGTTCGGCGCCTTGTCGAGCTGGTCGCCCAGACCGACCTTTTCCAGCGCCTCGATGGCGCGCGCGCGCCGCTCCTCACCGGAGACGCCCGAGAGCGTCAGCGCGAGCTCGACATTTGCCAGCACGCTCTGGTGCGGGATGAGGTTGTAGCTCTGAAAGACAAAGCCGATGGAGTGGTTGCGGTACGTGTCCCAGTCGCGGTCGTCGTACTCCTTCGTGGAGCGGCCGTTGATGATAAGGTCGCCGGAGGTGTAGCGGTCCAGACCGCCGATGATGTTCAGCAGCGTGGTCTTGCCGCAGCCGGACTGGCCCAGAATCGCAACGAACTCGCTCTCGCGAAAGGCGATGTTGATGCCCTTGAGCGCCTCGACCTGCGTCGTGCCGGCCTCGTAGACCTTGGTGATGCTTTTCAGTTCCAGCATGGATGGGATGCTCCTTTATATGGATGCCGTGCGGCGGCACGGCCTTAGTATATACTAATTAAAAAAGTATTAGGACATAATGATAAGCGCCGCACCGGCATCCGTCAAGCGGCAGCGCGTCGGTTTCGCTGAATTTTTACTGTTTATTCACAAACGAACACAATACAATTTCCTTGCGTCTGCTGTTGAAACCTAGGGGAATGTCTGCTATAATATTTGGCTGCCCGGGTAAGGGGCCTGAACATGATAAATGGAGAGCTTGGAATATGAAAATTGTGATCGTGGGCGCTGGCCGCGTGGGCTATGCCATTGCGGAGCAGCTCCTGACAGAAGGGCATGACATCACCGTCGTCGAGAGCGACCCGGAGCGCGCCGCCTATATTTCCTCCACGCTGGATGTGATCGTGGTCGAGGGCCGCGCGAATGTGGACCAGCTGCGCATCGCCAACGTTGCTGACGCCGATCTGCTCATCGCCGCGACGACTTCGGACGAGACGAACCTCATCAGCTGCATGGTCGGGCGCAAGCTCGGCGCCACGCATACGATCGCGCGCGTGCGCGACGAGGAGTATTACCAGGACGTGGTGCTGCTGCAGGATGAGCTTGGGCTGAGTCTGTCCATCAACCCCGAGCGCACCTCCGCCAAGGAGATCTCGCGCACGCTGCGTTTCCCGGCCGCCACGAAGGTCGAGCCGTTTGCCAACGGCCTCGTGGAGCTCGTAGAGTTCAAGCTGCGCGAGGGCAGCAAGCTCGACGGCCTGCGCCTGAACGACTTTCGCGGCCGCTACAGCGACGGCATCCTCATCTGCGCCGTGGAGCGCGAGGGCAGCGTCACGATCCCGAACGGCGACTTTGTGCTCGCCGCCGGGGACTATGTCACCGTGGTCGGTGCGCCGCATGAGCTGCACGAGCTGTTTCGCAAGATCGGCGAGTTCCGCCACGAGGCCGAGAGCGTCCTCATCGTCGGCGGCGGCCGCATTGCCGAGCGGCTGGCGCTGGAGCTGGCGCGCATGCACATCCACTCGACGATCATCGAGCGCGACCCGGCCCGCTGCCGCGTCATGAAAACGCTCCTGCCGGAGGCGACCATCATCTGCGCCGACGGCACGAAGCCGGACGTCCTGCGCGAGGAGGGCCTGCCGGAGGCGGACGCGCTCGTCACGCTCACGGAGTCGGACGAGACGAACCTGATTATTTCCTCCTTTGCCTATCACGAGCAGGTGCCGAAGATCGTCACAAAGGTGGATGAGGATAACTTCATCGAGCTTGCGGAATCGTATGGCCTGACGACGATCATCCAGCCGGCGGATGTGACGGCCGGCCGCATTGTGGAGTATGTCCGCTGGATGCAGAACTCCGCGCACAGCAGCGGCGTGGAGACGCTGCGCATGGTGGCCGACGGACAGGCCGAGGCGCTGGAATTCATCGTGCGCGCCGAGAGCCAGTTTCTCGATGTGCCGCTCAAGGCGCTCAAACTCAAGGACTCTGTGCTCGTCGCCTCGATCATCCGCCGCGGCAAGTGCCGCGTCCCGTCCGGCAACGACGCCATCGAGCTCGGCGACCGCGTGGTCGTCGTCACCACCAACCATGGTATGCACGAGCTGAAGGACATTCTGAAATAACTGCGGAGAAACCAGCCGCCGCTCCCCGATGGGGAGCGGCGGCTTTGTCGTTTTTTATTCCGGGCGGCGGAAGATGACGACCTGCGCCGGCGTGTCCGGCGTGAGCGTCATGCGGTTGGTGTCGTAGCGTTGGACATTTGCGCCGTTGCCCTCAAAGATGCCGGTGAAATCCTCCGGCGCGCGCAGGCGGTGGTTGCTGTGGCCGGGCGCCTGAAAGTGCATCGGGATGATGACGCGCGGCTGCAGCTGCTCGCAGAGGTAGTAGGCGGTGTCCGGCTCGATCGTGTAGATGCCGCCGACGGGAATCATCATCGCGTCGAGTCCCTGCAGCTGCTGCATCTGCTCGGGCGTGGGCTTCGCGCCCAGATCGCCCAGATGCGCCACGCGCATGCCCTCGGCGGCGAAGATGCGCACCGTGTTCATGCCGCGCAGGCGGCCGCGCATGATGTCGTGGTACGTCTCCAGCTCCGTGACGGCAAACGGGGTTGCCTTACCGGTGTTGCGCAGCGTGACGCCCTCGCGGAAATTGTGGTCGCGGTCCTCGTGACTGATATAGACGGCGTCCGCCGTCAACCGCACGTGGGGATAGGCCGTGCCGACGCTGGTGTCCTGAAACGGGTCGATGACGGCACTGTAGCCGCCGGAGACCAGTTCAAAGCAGGAATGGCCATGCCAGATGATGTCCATAAGATGCACCTCGATCCTCAAATTTTTCTTCATTTTACTTCCACATCCTGCGATTGTCAATCTCCGCGCCGGATAATGCGGGCCTTGTTTCCCGGGGAAAAATGTGTTAAAATCAGACGCTATGAATACAACTTTGACTTTTGAACAACGCTATGTGCAGGCGCGCAGACGCTTCATTGCGGCGGACTTCGCGAACCTGAACGATATGCAGAGAAAAGCGGTCCTGGCTACGGAGGGCCCACTGCTGCTGCTGGCCGGTGCCGGCAGCGGTAAAACTACGGTGCTCATCCACCGGATCGCGAATCTCATCCAGTACGGCCGCGGGTCCGATACCGACGAGGTGCCGGAAACGGCGACGGAGGCGGACCTTGCGCTGCTCGAGCGCACGGACATGACACCGGAAGAGCGCCGGCGCGCGCAGCGGGCGGCGGCGGTCGAGCCGGTCGAGCCGTGGCGCATCATCGCCATCACGTTCACGAACAAGGCGGCCGACGAGCTCAAGGACCGCATCGAGCGCATGCTCGGGCCCGAGGCCGCGGCGGACATCTGGGCCTCAACGTTCCACTCTGCGTGCGTGCGCATCCTGCGGCGGGACGCCGATAAGCTCGGCTACCCCAACAGCTTCACGATCTACGACACATCGGACAGTCAGGCGGTCGTCAAGCGCATTCTCAAGGAGATGAATCTCGACGAGAAGGCGTTCCCATATCGTGCCGTGCTTACGGAGATCAGCCGTGCCAAGGATGCCGGCATCACGCCGGAGCAGTATCTGGCGCGTGCACAGGCCACGCACAATCCGCGCAGCATCCGCATCGGCGAGGTGTACCAGACCTACTGGCAGCGCCTGTTTTCCGCCGGGGCGATGGATTTTGACGACCTGATCTACAACACCGTCCGCCTGCTCGATGAGCATGAGGACGTGCGCGAGCACTGGCAGCGCCGCTTCCGCTACGTGCTCATCGACGAGTATCAGGACACGAACAACCTCCAGTATCAGCTCGCGGCCCTGCTGGCGGACGGCTGGGGCAACATCTGCGTCGTCGGCGACGATGACCAGAGCATTTATAAGTTCCGCGGCGCGACGATCGAGAACATTCTCAACTTTGAAAAGCAGTATCAGAACGCCCGCACCATCCGTCTTGAGCAGAACTACCGCAGCACCGGCCGCATCCTGGACGCGGCCAACCACGTCATTGCCAACAACACCGGCCGCAAGGGCAAAACGCTCTGGACGAAGGCCGAAGCCGGCGACCCGCTCACGCTCTACTGCGCCACGAACGAGAACGACGAGGCACGCTATGTGGCCACGAAGATCATGGACGATTTCGGCCACGGCATGAACTTCCGCGACCATGCCGTGCTCTACCGCATGAACGCGCAGAGCAACCAGCTCGAATACGCCTTCAAGCGCAACGGCATCCCGTACCGCATCATCGGCGGCACGCGCTTTTTCGACCGCGCGGAGGTCAAGGACATGCTGGCCTACCTGTGCGTCATCCAGACGCCGGGCGACGATCTGCGCCTGACCCGCATCATCAACACGCCTGCCCGCGGCATCGGCGCGCGCACGGTCGAGACGGCCGCGCAGCTCGCGCACGCGCAGCAGACGAGCCTCTTTGACGTCATCCGCCACGCGGACGCCTATCCCGAGCTGCAGCGCAGCCAGATGCGCCTGCGTCAGTTCGCTATCCTGATCGAGGAGCTGCAGGCCGCGGCCCAAACCATGCCGCCGGACGAGCTCTATGACCTCGTCGTGGAGCGCAGCGGCTATGTCCGCGCGCTCGAGGAAAAGAACACGGCCGAGGACGCTGCCCGCATCGAGAACGTGCAGGAGCTCAAGTCGAACATCATCGCCTTCGCCAAGGAGGCCGATAACCCCACGCTCGCGGGCTTCCTCGACGAGGTGGCGCTCTATACCGACCTCGATAACTACGACCAGTCCATGGACTGCGTCACGCTCATGACCATGCACGCGGCCAAGGGTCTGGAGTTTCCGACGGTGTTCATCGTCGGCTGCGAGGAGGGCATTTTCCCCGGTTTGCGCTGCATCGGCGAGCCAGACGAGATGGAGGAGGAGCGTCGTCTGTGCTACGTCGCGCTCACCCGCGCGCGCGAGCACCTCATCCTCACGTGTGCCCGCCAGCGCATGCTCTTCGGCCGCACGACGGCCAACCGCGTCTCCCGCTTTGTCGAGGAGATCCCGGAGGAAGATATTCAGAAGCTCAACGTCCCGCACGGCTATGGCTATTCCGAGCCCGGCCGCGACCAGCAGCAGTACCCGCCGCACCGGAGCGAGCCGCGCACCTATACGGTCTCTGCGCCGGAGCCGCGGCGCAGGCCACCTGTGCGGCCGGCACTGCCCGCGGCAAAACCGGCGGGCAAAGCGGCCCCTGCCTTCGCCGTCGGCGACCGGGTCACGCACCGTGCGTTCGGCTCCGGCGTCGTCACGAAGATCCAGCCCATGGGCGGCGATGCGCTGCTCGAGGTGGAATTCGAGTCCGCCGGCACCAAGCGCCTCATGATGCGCGCGGCCGGACAATTCATGAAAAAGGAACCCTGATCTCTATGCCTGACCCCGGCGCAAGCCATGCCCATACCCGCCTCGGCCGCCTCGCCCTGATCGCGACGACGCTCCTCTGGGGCAGCTCGTTCACGATCATGAAGGACGCGCTCGCGACCGTCCCCACGCTGTGGCTGCTGGCCATCCGCTTTTCCGGCGCGGCCATGCTCATGGCGCTTATCGGTATTCGGAGTCTGCGCCGGCTCGACCGCGGCTATCTCGGCGGCGGGGCGTGTATGGGTGTGTGCCTGTACCTGGCCTACACCATTCAGACGTATGGTCTTGTGCACACCACGCCGGGGAAGAACGCCTTTCTCGCGGCAACGTATTGTGTGTTTGTGCCGTTTTTCTGGTGGCTGATCCATAAGCGGCGGCCGGACCGGTATAACCTTGCGGCGGCGCTCTTGTGCCTGTGCGGCATGGGTCTTGTGTCCCTGCAGAGTGACCTGCGCATCGGCCGCGGCGAGGGGCTGACGATCCTCAGCGGCGTGTTCTACGCGCTGCACATCATCGCCACCGCCAGCGCAGCCAGAGGGCGCAGCCCCGTGCTGCTCTCGTTCGTGCAGTTTGCCGTTGCAGCGGCGCTCAGCTGGGTCACGGCGCCGTTTTCCGCGCCCGCGCCGGAGGTAATCTCCGCGGATGTGTGGCTGCGCCTTGGCTACCTGTGCGTCATGTGTACCGGCCTGTGCTTCCTGCTCCAGACGTTCGGGCAGAAGTACACCCCGCCCACCACGGCGGCGCTGCTGCTCACGCTCGAGAGCGTGTTCGGCACGCTGTTTTCCGTCGCGTTCTATCACGAGCGGCTGGAGCCGCGTGTGCTCATCGGCTTCGCGCTGATCCTTATCGCCATCGTTATCTCGGAGACGAAGCTGAAGTTTCTGCGCTGCAGGAGGGCATAAAAAATCCGCCGGAACCATCCGGCGGATTTTTTCAGCCCAGAAGCGCCTGCAGCTGCGCGATGTCGGCAGCGAACTGCTGCGCGCCTGCGCGCTCGAGCACGTCCCGGTCGCGAAATCCCCACAGCACGCTGATGCACGGCAGATTTGCCGCGCGCGCCGTGGCGATGTCCACCTCGGAATCGCCGACAAAGACCGTCTTGTCAGGATCGGCGCCGAGCTGTTCCATGGCGGCCAGCAGCATGTCCGGCGCCGGCTTGCGCCGGATGGCCGCCGTTTCGCCGACGGCGATCGGGACCGCGCCGGCAAAGAAATCCGCCCGCAGTGCACGCACGGCCTCGTCCGGCTTGTTGGACACGATGGCGAGCTTGCGCCCCTGCGCGTGCAGCGTGCGCAGCAGCGCGGCGACACCGGGGTAGGGGGCAGTCTCGATGCGGCAGTGGGCGGCGTAGTCGGCGTTGTATTCCGTCAGCAGCGTCTCGAACAGCGCGCTGTCCGTTCCGGCGGGCACGGACAGCTCCATCAGCCGCCGGGCCCCGTTGCCGAGCGCGGCGCGCATCTGCTGCCGCGTGCGTTCCGGCAGGCCGTGGTGGGTGAGCGTGCGGTTCATGGCGGCGGTCAGGTCGCCGAGCGTGTCGAGCAGCGTGCCGTCGAGGTCAAAAAGTACGGATGTGTAGTGCATAAATGTCTCTCCTTTGTTCTGGCACACTTATAACGCATTTTGCGCACGGTGTCAACCAAAAAACAAGTTGACATCCGCTGCCGAATATGCTACTATAATGCAGCGCGCTGGCCGCGCGTCCATATGGAAAGTGGAATTCGGCTTGGAGAAGTACCCAAGTGGCCGAAGGGGCTCCCCTGCTAAGGGAGTAGGCTGTGATAAACGGCGCGAGGGTTCAAATCCCTCCTTCTCCGCCAAAAACAAGACGCCGATGATCGGCGTCTTGTTTCTCTATCTGCATATGTGGAGAGTTACCGAAGTGGTCATAACGGGGCGGTCTTGAAAACCGTTAGGCGGCAACGCCACAGGGGTTCGAATCCCTTACTCTCCGCCATGAGTCCACCGTGATTTTGGATCACGGTGGACTTTTTCCATGCCTGAAAACCGCTTGAGATCAGGGGCTTTCGGCTGTTTCAGCTTATAACAAATCCCCGCTGCAGAGCGATTCTGCGGCGGGAATTCGTACAGCCGAAACAGAACTGAATTTTGATCATCTGCTCGAATTCGCGGTTTTTGTCCGGCCTTCTTATTCTGCGATGTAGCCGAGCTTGTCCAACAGTGTCTGGTCGACGCGCAATGTGTACCGGCTCAGGTTGTCTTTCATTTTGCCGACCCTCCGTGACGAAGTATTGAAAAAATTCCAGCGGCATATGGTTGCAAAATGCAGAAATGACGCATATTTGACGCATAACGGTAAGCGCGAATGAGCGTTCTATACAGAACTTCGCTTTGCATGCGCGCACCTTTCCGTTAGAACGCAGATTTTTTTGCAACGCCTTGTCATGCCGCAATCGCGTGCGCTATAATCGACACATTATGAGGGCTTGCCTGTCGAATACACAGACCACTACAAGTGCCCATGAAAGGAGAAATCATTATGAATCCCAGACTTTCCACCAAAATCCTGCGTCCCGACTTTCAGGGCGAGTTTACGGCAAGCATTCTTGCGGCAGCGGCATCTCCCGACCTGATTTCTTTCGCGGGCGGTCTGCCGAACCCGGTCTCTTTCCCGGTCGAGGCGATGGACAAGGCAACGCACAAAGTTCTTGAGAAAAACGGCGTCATGGCGCTGCAGTACAGCGGCACGCAGGGCTATCTGCCGCTGCGCGAGTGGGTCGCAAAGCGCTATGAGACGATGGGCGTCTACGGCGTGACGGCCGACGACATCATCATCACCAACGGCTCGCAGCAGGTGCTGACGATGATCGGCGCGTGCATGCTCGACCCCGGCGATAAGGTGATCGTCGAGAACCCGACCTACCTCGTCGCGCTGCAGTCGTTCCACTTCTTCGACCCCGAGATCCTGCCTGTCACCATCAACCCCGACGGCATCGACTGCGACGAGCTGGCGGCGACCGTGCAGGCTAACCCGGATGCGAAGTTTGCTTATGTCATCCCGAACTTCCAGAACCCCACCGGCCTGAGCTACAGTCAGAAAGTGCACGACCGCGTCGTGGAGATCTTCCAGGGCACGGACATCGTCGTGCTGGAGGATAACCCATACCGTGAGCTGCGCTTTTCCGGCACCGCGACCGACAGCTTCGGCAAGGAGCTGGGCGAGCAGTGCTGCATGCTCGGCACATTCTCCAAGATCGTCGCTCCCGGCATGCGCATCGGCTGGGTGTGCGTGCGCAACAAGGCGCTGCGTGAAAAGCTCCTGAGCTATAAGGCGACCGCCGACCTGCACACCAACATCTTCTCGCAGCTCGTTCTGGCGCAGTACCTCGCGGACAACGACATCGATGCGCACATCGAAAAGACGAAAGTGCTCTACAAGCACAAGGCGGAGCTGATGATGGACTGCATGCGCAAGTACCTCCCGGAGGGCGTGGAGTTCACGCCGACGGAGGGCGGCATGTTCCTGTGGGCCAAGCTGCCGAACGGTATGTCCGCAGTTGACCTTTACCGCGTCGCGCTCGCAAAGGGCGTCGCCATCTGCCCGGGCGACCCGTTCTATGAAAAGGAGCGCAACGTCAGCACGTTCCGCATCAATTACTCCAACAGCAGCGACGAGGTCATCGAAAAGGGCATCCGCATCCTCGGCGAAGCCTGCGCGGAGCTGATCGCGAAGAAGGACAACTAATTTCAGACGAAAATAACCAATCAGCCGCACCGTGACGCCACGGTGCGGCTGATTTTTATATGTAGGATTTCGTTCTGCGCATGTCGAGCACCAGCTCCGGATCCTCTGCGTGCATCCGCTCCAGGATGCCGGTCAGCGCATCCGGGTCGCGCGTGATCGCGTCCAGCTCCGGCTGCGTGAGGCCGACGAGCTGCAAAAACGCGACCCTGCCGTGCACCGTCTCGATTGGGGCGACGGTCGTGTCGCTGACGATGGCCAGCCCCGTGATGGCCGAGTCCAGCTCCGGGTGCAGGGAGCTGCCGTCGCCGGGGATGTACGCGCCCGGCTCGAAGTAATTGCCGGTTTGGAATGTGTAGCGCGCCAGCTGGGCCAGCAGGTCGAGCGCCCACGTGCCGGTCTCGGCATAGCTTTCGCGCACCTTCATCGTCATTTCATAGCCCCACTTGCTGTACTCGGCACCGAAGGCCGCCATACTCGGGTACAGCTCGCTCATGCCGTAGGTGACGATGTGCTGATAGCCCTTACCTGTGTCATAGACGGCGAAGCCGTCGAGATACTCGTCGCCGCCAAAGGCCGCGCGGTCGTGCAGCTCGCTCTCAAAGCACACCGACTCCGTCTTGGGGTAGCGCTTGGCAAAGGCCGCCTCGATCGCGTCGCGGCCCGGGGCCCAGTCGGGGTGCTTTTTCATCCGCTTTGCGTATTCTTCTCTCGTCATGTTGTGTCCGCCTTTCGTCGATTTACTCCAGTGCTTCGTGCACGGAAAAATGGTTCTTGTGATAGCTCAGCAGCCCCTCGCGCTGCATCCGCGACAGCTCGCTGCACATGGCGCTGCGGTCCACGCCCAGATAGTCGGCCAGCTGCTGGCGGTTGTAGGGAATGTCAAAGCTGTATTGCCCGGCGCGTTTCACGCACTCGGAAAAGTACGACATGAGCCGGGCACGGATGCCCTTCGGCGCCGTGTGCAGGATGCGCTGCGAGAGCTGCAGATTCTTGGCCGCGCATACGGTCAGCAGGTTTTGGATGAGCTTGGCGTGAAACGGGCAGGCGTTCGTGCAGGTCGTGAGCACCTTGCCGATGTTCAAAAACAGCACCTCAGTGTCCTCCGAGGCGGTCACGCTGATGAGCAGCGGTTCGCCCGGGATGCAGGCATAGGGCTCAGCAAACACCTCACCGGGGCCGACGTGGCCGAGCAGACTGTGGTTGCCCCAGACGTCGTCATAGCCGATCATGGCCATGCCGGAGAGCACCATGCCGAGCTGTTCGGTCGGCGCGCCCTCGGCGAGAATGGTCTCGCCCCGGTCGTAGTGCTTTTGCACCGCGCCGAGACATTGCAGCAGCAGCGGCAGCTCATCGGCGCCGATGCCGCGAAAGAGACGCGTGTTGGATAGTGTGATGTGCATTTTTTTGCTCCATTTGTTGTTCTGACAACGGATTTGTGGGTCTTATTATGCTATCTTATGCGCAGAAAGTCAAGACCGCCGGGCGGGGACCCGGACGATTTTTAGAAAGGGAAGGGATATTATGATCCGCAAGATCATCCACATTGACGAAGAAAAGTGCAACGGCTGCGGCGCGTGCGCGACGGCCTGCCACGAGGGCGCCATCGGCATCGTGAACGGCAAGGCCAAGCTCCTGCGCGACGATTACTGCGACGGGTTCGGCGACTGCCTGCCCGCCTGCCCGATGGATGCCATCCATTTCGTCGAGCGCGAAGCGGCGGCGTATGACGAGGCGGCCGTGCAGGCCAACAAGCGCGAGAAGCAGGCGGAGGCCGCGCACGCCGCACACGCCGGCGGCTGCCCCGGCCATCAGATGCACCGTTTCCAGCGTGAGGAGACGGCACAGGCAGCGGCTCCGGCGGCACAGCCGTCGCAGCTCGGCCAGTGGCCGTGCCAGATCAAGCTCGTGCCGGTCAACGCGCCGTATTTTCAGGGCGCGAAGCTGCTCATTGCGGCGGACTGCACGGCGTATGCCTACGCGAACATGCACAGCGAGTTCATGAAAGGGAAGATCACGCTCATCGGCTGCCCGAAGCTCGACGCGGTGGATTACACCGACAAGCTCACGGAGATCATCCGGGGCAACGACATTCAGAGCGTGACCATCGTGCGCATGGAGGTGCCGTGCTGCGGCGGACTCGAGCACGCGGCGCGGGAGGCGCTGCGCGCGAGCGGGAAGTTCCTGCCGTGGCAGGTCGTCACCATCTCGATCGACGGGAAGATCCTCGACCGCTGAGCCCGGTTTCCCGGCCCTGCCTGCTCACGCAGGCAGGGCCAACGGGCGTGTTTTTCATTTCGTGAAAAATATGCGGCAGGGGGTTGACAAATCCAAAAATATCTGTATAATATCATTTGTTCGTAGCGGAATTGTGTAATGGTAGCACACCGGACTCTGACTCCGTTTGTGAGGGTTCGAATCCTTCTTCCGCTGCCAACAGAAACGCCCTTGTCATTGACAAGGGCGTTTTTTTATCCCACAATGCAAGGAGAGAATTCGCTATCCTCTCCCAACGGATACATAGGTTGCTCAACAGGGGGCAAATCTGCCTCTCCGTCCTCCGCAAAGAGGTAAACATAGGCGTTTTTGCCGTCCCAGACCACCTTTTTGACGATGGTGCGCAGCAGGCGGCGCTTTTCCTCCAGCGTGGCAGAATCCACCGCGCTGGCGAAGGATTCGATCATTTCCTGATGGAAGGCGAACTCCTGATGAAGCATTCGGCTCTGCTCGGTGAGGGCTTCCAACTCGGAAATTCTTGCCTGCTGAGTCTCGCTCTCCTGATGGAGCGCGTCGATCTGCTCCATGACGTACTTCGCGGAGGTGTCGCTGGCAACGGACAGGGATTCCACCAGCCGCCTGATGCGCTCCTCCGTTTCGGTGTGCTTTTCCCGGAGCAGCGCAAGCTCTGCATCGTAGCCCTCCTTGCTGCCGCTGATGACCTTCTTTGTCTGCGCCAGCAGCCGGGTAAGTGTCTCCTTGTCGGCGGACAGCTTACGGATCTCCTCGATGATCTTGGCGTCCAGCGTGTTGCCGTTGCAGTTTTTCATAGAGCAGACTGTACCGTGGCTGCGCTCCTTGGTGGAGCACATGTAGGTGTAGATAAGCTCGCCGTCCGCCGTGCGGCGGTTGGTCAGCTTCGGGCGCATATAGTCGCCGCATTCGCCGCAGCGCAGCAGCCCGGACAGCAGCGCCACGTTGCTGCGGGGTCTGCGGTAGCTCTTGGATTTGTTGACATCCAGCACGGCCTGCACCCGCACCCAATCGCTGCCCGCGATGATGCCCGGATGCTTGCCCACCGCCACGATCCATTCCTCCATGGGCCGGATCTGGTTTGCCTTACCGGGGCGCTGCAAGGTCCGGTTATAGGCCATGATGCCGTGCTCGCCGTCGAATTCCGAGCGGTCGGAAAACAGGTCAACATTGTTTTCTTTCAGATACTGATACGCCGTCTCGTCGGCGATCATGTAGACCGGGTTCGTGAGAATGCCCCGGATGGCAAAGCGGGTGAACTGCTTGCCGCGCTTCGTGACGCAGCGGTGCTCCAAAAGATACTGGTCGGTCTTGCTGAGAGAGCCGGTCCCCATGAACACCTCGAAGATCGTCTTGACCAGCTGGATTTCCTCCGGAATGGGTTTGAGCTTGCAGGCTTTCTTCACCTTGCCGTCCACCGTCACGCTGGACAGGCTCTCCGAGGCGTAGCCCGTGGGCGTTGTGCCGCCCAGCCAGCGCCCGGTCTTGGACAGCTCATGCATATTGTCCCGGATGCGCTCGGCGATGGTCTCCCGCTCCAGCTGGGAGAACACCGACGCAATGTACATCATGGCGCGGCCCATGGGGGAGGACGTGTCGAACTGCTCGCGGATGGAGATGAAGTCGATGTGCCGGTCGCCCAAATCCTCGATGAGCTTGGCAAAGTCGCCGATGTTGCGGCTAATGCGGTCAAGGCGGTAGACCACGATGGCGGCAAATTCAATCTTCTGCGAGTCCTTCATCATCTTCTTGAACTGCGGGCGCTCCAGATTGCCGCCGGAAAAGCCCTCGTCCTCGTAGACCAGCACATTTTCCGCCGCTTCCTCGCCAAAGTGCATAGCGATGTACTGGCGGCAAAGCTCGATCTGATTCTCGATGCTCTCGCCCTTGCCGGTGAATTTGGACTTACGGGAGTAGATGACATATTGCTTCGGTGTATCTTTCGTTTTCATGGCGGCACCTCGCGTTATTCGTTAGGTTGGTATGTATATTATAACGGATTGGAATCCGTTTGAAAAGGTACCCAAGGGAAGAATCTGAAAATTTCTGCGGATAGGCAGAGGTTTTCACGCGCTGACCGTGCCAGTTCAGAGCGCATCACTCATGTGCATCGAGAAAATGATTGATGGAATGAACGATGCATGCTATTTAGAACATTATTGTTTTCATCATCGACTGCATTCGTGCAGTCTCGCCGCACGATTTTTGCGCTTCACTACTTGTCATACGTCAAGTTCATTTTGCGTCACAGCTTGTCATATGACAAGCTGCATCATAAAAACCGCCGCCCCAAATGAAAAATCGGGGCGGCGGTTTTGTCATGCAAGGCTTCTCAGATATTCTTCCACGTTCTGATACTGAATGCCGTCTACCACTTGGCTTTTCCCGCGATAGAGGACGAACTTTCCGGTGATCGGGCCGTAGCGGTGCTCGGTCTGGACGCATTTTTGCTCGTCGATCAAATGGCGGTACTGCTGCGGGACAGCTTCTTCGCTGTGCTTGATCTCGAAAATCCGGCAGGAGCCTGCCTCCGGGTCAAACACCACCATGTCAAATTCGCCCACAGGGAATTGCAGGACGAACACCTGCTTCTTGGGGTTTGCCAGCTTGGTTTCCAGCAGGACAATGTCCTCCAGCATCCGACCTTTGATCTCGGTCAGGATGCGCTGCTGCACGGCGGTGCGCTCTGCCAGAGACAACGCACTGAACGTCTCATCCAGCAGCAGGCTGCGGATCAGCGCATCCGCCTGCGCATAGCGGAGTCCCGGCTGCGCGATCACCGTGCGTCCGGACTTCGTGCTGACATCCGGCAGATGCAGCACGTCGATCTCCCGCGTCAAGTCCAGCAAGTCCAGATACTCCTTGATCTCCGCCGCGTGAACATCGTCCAGCGCCACGGTCTGCTCCGCCCTGTTGCGGATTTCCAGCAGCTTCCGCAGGCTGTCGGTGACAAGCGCAAGGTCGATGCGGTCGAGGATGTCCGTCGGGTTCTTTCGATCCCGGCGCAGGTTGCTGGCGGAAATGCCAAGGTCGTGGGACTCCCAATCCTGCGCCAGCACCTCCAGCGTGAAGCGGTGGTTGATGTCCTCCACGACCCGGTTGATGGCACTGGTCAGCTCGCCCTTCTCGTATAAATCCCGCAGATGGCGGAAATGCCCCTCGTACTGATAGCAGCGCAGGGAGTGCTGGATGTTGCGGGCGATGGCGGTATCCACGTATTCGTCGGTGCTTTCCTTGCTGGCAAACGTGGAGGTCTCGTTGTAGTGAACGCCGCCGAGACTCATGGTACCGCCGTAGCGGATATACTCATCGATGCCGTGGATGCCGAGGACAGATTCAAACTCTCGGTAAGGGATGAATGTGGTGTGCAGCAGGATGCAGCGGTCGTAAAGCTGCTCGTCCTCAGTAAAGAGAAAGCCCAGCGAGTCCGTGCCGGAGAGCACGATCTTCATACCGCAGGCCGCAAACACGTCAGAAAACAGCGCTGCGCCCTCGATGAAATCCTCCATCAGCGTCACCTCGTCGAGGAACACATAGCGAAAGCCCTGCGCTTCCAATGCCTTGAGGTCGCGGTTCACGTCTGCCAGCGTGTCTTTTGCGGTGATCTGAATGAACGCTGCCTTGGCAAGCTCCGTGTCGCTCATCTCCGCAAAAATCTGGCGGATCATGGTGGTCTTTCCCGTCCGGCGCAGGCCGTAGAGGATGAATACCTTGTCCTGCGGCTCACCATAGACAAAGTCGTGCAGCTGCCGGAAACACTCGCGCCTGCGATAGCCGCGAACAGACGCCGCGAAGAAACGCAGCGCCTCGCCGGTGCGGATATTCGTTGCAAAGGTATGTGCAGAGGCAGCAGATACGGATTTCCTGGGCAGCTGCTTCTGCAGCACCTTCAATTCTTTTTCCAGTCCCTTCCGGCGCTCAATCTGCTTCCGGAAAGAATCCACCTCTTCCGCAGGAATATACTTCTCCCGGCGCTTCTTGTCCTCCGTCCAACGGTGATAAAAATACTCCTTGCCGTTGACAGTCTTCTTCGCAACAGAGCCAGCAGGCAAAGCAGAAATCTGCTGTTCCAGCTCTGCTGCCCGCGTCTGCACTTCAGATAACTCCATAGCGCACCTCCTGTGAGATACTATTCTATGCAGAATTATACCCTATTATACCCTCGAAATCAAGGGTATAATGGGGTATAATCGATATTGAAGCCAATTGCACGAAAGAATATAACATCTCACACTGGGATTGCAAATAAGATATTTCTAGCTCCTGAAGCCAAGAGACTTCTTCCTCATTCTCCTGAAACGCCTGAATGGTGGGCTTTTGCTTTAAATTTCTTCAACGCAGAAAACGAGTAATTCTTCCAAAGAACGGGGCATCCACCATAGCACACGCCAAAGTGCTCGCAAGTGGTACACTCATCAGATGGCAACCTGCGGATCTCGTCCATCGTTTTGCTGTAGTTAGCACTTTCGGTTAATGACAGAAAGCCTTGATAAGACGAAAAATCTCTACCGAACTTTCCCAACCGCTGATAAATGTACATGTCACATGGAAGCAATTCCATCTTCGTATTGAATGTCACGGCATTTTTCAGGTGAATCTGGCAGGGCGTTGCCAGCCTGCCTTTTAGAAGTTTCAATTGCTCCTCGGTATACATGCACATCGGGAAGCTGTATTCAACCCACCAGTCATCAGTAATGGCGCTCAATTTATCGATTTGAGATATAAAATCGCTGACCAACTTTATGGGATCATGTTTTTGCAGGTAAGCCAGATCTTTTTCCTTTGCATCATCATTATCGATAATAAATGTGAACGAGAATTGCTTTGCACCATTATCGTGAGCAATTTGAACAGACTCACAGAGGGATTGAACATTCTCAGGCGTTATCACCATAGAACATGTAAAATCTATGGGCAATGAGGCTAAATTGCGAATGGCCTGCAGTTGTGCTTCAGAACCATCATACCCCGTCATTTCACACCATTCCCGCCGATTCTTTCCCTTCATGGACACATCAATGTATCCAAGACCGCTATCAACTAACGTTTTGCACAGTTCTGCATCTTTAAGCAACACTCCGTTCGTTGCAATTGCAGTTGTCATGGCATGATGCCTTGTTTTGATATATCGCAAAATTTGGGGGAGGTGTAAGTATGTAAGAGGTTCTCCTCCAGTAAAGAATATGTATTTTACTTTTGCTTCACAACAAAAATCGACTATACTTTTAAGATCATTGTATTCAATTCTATCATTCTCTACATATCCTGTACTTTTAACATAACAAAAGTTGCAACGCAAATTGCAACCGCGCGTAAGTACAATTGAGCATTGCTTGATGATTCTTTCAGTAGGCATTAAACCTCTCCTCTCATAATTGACCGATACATTTAATATGTCAGCTTGTCCAGACGATATAGCGAAGAGGCCTCATTGTCAAATACTGCTTCAGGTGGACCCTGCGCAACAATTTTTCCACCGGCTTCACCGCCGAATATACCAAAGTCAATAATATAATCCGAAACCATTGCAATGAATTCAACATTGTGTTCGATAATTATGACTGTTTCCCGATTCTGCTGCAATAAAGATAGAACCTGGATAAATTTATCAATATCTACATCATTCAAGCCGGATGTCGGTTCGTCCAGAATATATAAATTTCTGCCGTTAGACGAAGAACTTAATGCCTTTGCTAGTTTTACGCGCTGTGCCTCACCACCAGATAAATTCATGGACATCTGCCCCAATTTTAAATATCCTAAACCTAATTCGATCATACTATCCAAAGTTGGGTAGACTTTTTTGGTTCCCTTAAACACATCAATAATATTATCGATAGGTGTTTCTAGGATATCTCGAATTGTTTTCCCGCAGTATTTTACAGATAATACTCGTTCATTGAATCTCTTCCCTCCGCATTCAGGACATGTTATGTAGGAATTAGGCAGATAGTTAAGTTCAATCTTCTGAAGGCCTGTGCCTTGGCAGCACTCACAGCGTCCACCTTTAACATTCATGCTGAATGATGAGGCGTCAATTTTCATCTGTTTGGCAGTGTCTGTCTTTGAAAACAGCATACGAATCTCATCAAAGATTTCCAAATAAGAAACGACTGTTGATCTTGGCGTTTTCCCTATAGGGGCCTGGTTAACTTGTATTACTCGGCGAATATTCTTTCCGCCCTGAACAGTGCAGTAGGTTTTATCGGATTTTCTGGAGAAATATCTTGCAACGACCGACGCCAGTGTTGATTTTCCGGAACCGGAAACGCCAGTTATACAGGTAATTCCACCTATAGGAAAGCGTGCGTTCTGTCCATGAATGTTTCTGAAGTTGATATTATTAACTTCAAAAAAATCTTGCGCCTTCAATGTTTGTTTAAAAGCAAGCTGATACTCGGTCTTTGGGGGCATACTTGACTGACTGATCAAGTATCCTCCATCAGGCCCCCCAACAGGTCCAAGTTCTACTATACAGTCTGAAGATGAGATATATTGTTTATTGTGCTCTATTGCAATGACAGTGTTTCCACGGTGAATCAAATCCTTGGTGGCTTTTACGATTTTGGTGATATCTCTATAATGCAGCCCTTTACATGGCTCATCTAGAATATAGATCAATCCCTTCAGGGAACACGTGAGTTGAATGGCTATCCTAACTCTCTGCCTTTCTCCACCAGAGAGAGTAGGAATAGACCTGTTAAGGCACAGATACCCTACATCAAGCTGTATTAATACGCTTAGCTTGCATAGAATGCTGTTTATCAGTTGCCCAACGAGCTCCTTTTTGGACAATGAGATTCGATCGTCTTTGAAATTTTTCATCCAGGAATACAACCCTGTCAGTTCCATACTTTCGATATCATCATAATTTAGACCGCCAATCTTGTACTCCAGCACTTCTTTACGCAGTTTGGCACCGCCACATACGTGGCAAGGAATTTCTTCCATGTACTTGGCATAAACAGTTGAGGGGGCGGATGAATCGCCGCCCGATGTCCGTTCTAATATGGCGGGTACAGCTCCACGAAGTATCACATAGTGCTGTTTTCTTCTCTTGCCCTCCTTGTATGCCAATTTGTATCTGATCTGGTCATCGGCATAAAGCAATTGATGAAGCTCGTCATTACTGAGTTGAGAGACCGTTTTATCTATGTCAATTCCATAATGTTCGCACAATGCCTCCAAATATTTTTGTTCCTTGCTTTCCGGCGAGCCTTTAAAATACAAAATCGCACCGTCTCTCAAGGTAACATCGCGGTCTGGGATCAGGAGAGATTCTGATACTACAGTTTCCACACCGAGGCCGGCACAGTGAGGGCAAAAAGACTTTGGATTATTTGCCGAGAACAATTTTTCCGAAACACTTGATGCCTGGTCACTATTGACAATCGCGAATAAGGATCTGAGATAGTAGGATATCTCTGTAGTGGTGCCAATAGTGGAACGAGGATTTACATTGTAGTAGTTTTGAGAAATATTCAGAGCTGGACGCAGATTTTCAATAGAACCCACTTTCGGTTTGTTCATCAGCTTCTGCCCATAAATATTTCCGGTCATTCCCTCAAGGAAGGCCCTTTGGCTCTCTGCGTATATCGTCTCAAATACCAGAGAAGATTTGCCGCACCCTGAACAACCAGTCACACAGGTGAATTCGTTCAAAGGAATTTCCAAGTTCAGGTGTTTTAAATTGTTTTCGTATGCATTCTTAATTATGATTTTTTCCATGATTAGCACGACTCCCATATAAGAATCTTCAGGGACATATATCCTCCATTGCAGAGGTCAAGAGAGCCTATTCTTCTGCAGGATATATTTCTTGTAAAACGCTGTCAACCTTCCTGTGGGTTATAGCCGCAACATTGCAACGGTGCTCATTGATTCTAAACGGATCGCCATCAGAATTCTCATTTGAATTCCACATCATGCAGACTGTACAATAGCCTCTATCCTTACAGTCAACACACTGCGAGAAACGCGACCATTTTATTTGTCTTAGTTCCTTTATCTTGTCTGAAGTTTCCCAGACTTCCTGAACAGTTTGATGATTCAGGTCCCCGATAACATTGTTCTGCCAGCCGGCGCAGGGGAATACCTTTCCACTTGCCATTACGCAGAAGCTATACCTACAAACAGAGCATATCGGATCGTTCTCGGTCAACTTTTCTTTGTCCTTGGCGGTCTTGCGAATTGATTCAGCATAACCCTCTTGCATTTGCACTGTCAACACATCGTCTACTTCTTCTATTGATAGTCGGTTCTCAAGATTACAGCCGGAATGATCATAAGCAGCAAAAATCACTGGTTCTGTTGCTACAGCGATATTATGCGCCCATCCCCAGTGTAGGACATCGATATAGCTGTCTTTATTCTGTTTGATGATAGGGCATGAAATTTGCACAGGGATGCCCTCATCACACAACCGAAGTATTCCATTTTTTGTTTTTTCAAAGCTTCCGTTTAACTTCGTAATAGAATCATGTACTACGGCATCCATAGAATAAAGGGAAACCTGCACAGAAAGGAGTGAGTTTTTCTTCATTTCTGATATTATGTCATCTGTTAGCAAAGTTAGATTTGACAGAATATTTACAGATAACTCAAGTTTTCTGCACCTTTTCAAAAAGCCTAAAATATCTTTGTGCAGAAGCGGTTCCCCACCGGACAGCGTAACATGTATGATATTCATCTTACGCCCTTCTTCTATAATTCGATAAAACAGAGCGGAATCGATCACATTATTTTTGCGTTCATTTGGAATATAACAATGAATGCAACGCTCATTGCATGCATCAGCTATCTCAATATGAATACTTCTAAGAAATTCGTTTGGGCTTATATCTCCACCAGTGCAGTCGTTCTTCACAATGCCATCTTGAATCTGATCACAACCGCTCAGCTTCGGAATATTCTCTATAAACTGATCTGTGCAAGTATCAATCGCCTCACCACGACTAAGAAAGCCCTCATCTACAAACAAGTCGAAAAACTCCGCTGTATCTTGTTTCAACATTTCATACTCAACGCCAGTAAAAATCTGTGACAGCTCTTCGACAACATCATCTATTGATCGAGGCGATTTGCTCAGCATACTTAACATGATAGCCCCACTGGCAGAAACATATTTCTCGCCCAGATATTGACGGTTATCGTTAAGCATACGATATCCGTATTCTGAATTATCTGCTATATAACCATGTCCCTGATATTTCCGGAACAACACATCATTTCTGATTTTGTAGTACATCCTGTCTACCTCCCTTGTTCCTAGATTCAGACTATATCTCGTAAGAATATTTCATAGATATAAAAAGAGGGTACAGCACGATTGTTCTGCACCCTCTAGTAGACATTATGGCTTTTTCAGGCCTTATTCACACTGCAAGGTCTGCCACACGGGCCATCTCCGCATTTTGCCGAATTTACAATCACGGGGTTGATAACAGCGGGCTTAACGTACTCCATATTTTTATCTCCTTCACGATTAATGATATACTCATATGTGAGACATCTTTTATTTATATATTATGGTATCATAAGTGGTGAAAAGTGTCAATGATTTTTCTACGAGAAAATCGCATATCCGGCATCCAGAATGCAATAATTTCCACAACCCAGATAGTCCATCCCTTTGCATTCATCACGTATCATCTATCGCATTTCTACCAACATCCTTCCTCCTTCAGCTCATACGAATGTGCTTCAGCGCATCCATAATCACTGATTCCTTTTCCAGTGGACACCGCGGTCATTTGGTATCTTTCATCTTCGGCAGGTTATAATTTTACCCGATCTCCAGACCACGTTTATGCTTAACCTGCGAGATATACAGGGAAGATACTTTTAATCCAGTCCACTCTAACACCCGATAGCAACTGCTTAAGTATATTACAGGCGGCTGGCTGAGTTATCCCACTACCAACTTATTTGTCTTCTTCAAGAACTTCGCCGGGATCGGGCGGTCCAGCTGCCAGGTGATATTCATCGGCCTGCTGCCTGTGTGCTTCACGTAGTTCGCCGTGCCCAGATAGGTGTACGCCTCCGCACCGCCGGTCATACGGTCCGACTTAAACTCACGGACAAACAGCAGCACCTTACTGCCGCGTTCCTTGTGGTGGATATAGCGCTGACCGGTGGGTGAATTCTCCGCCGTGGTGCTCTGACTCTGCCAATGGAACAAGCTCTCATTGATGGAATAATCGTTGTACATGGTGGTTGGCGAATAGTCCTTGTCCGCCTTGTTCAGCGTCACAAAGAACACGTCGATGTTTTTCTCCGGCAGCCACTTCACGCCCTCACGAACGGTGGACGGCTTCATAAAGTCCATCGCCACCAAGAGCTGGTCGCGGGTATAGGTGCAATGCAAATCCAGAGGACAGTCAAAGCCCAGATCAACCGGCTCGTCGATGAAGTCGATCTGCTCGAAGCGATAGCGCAGCAGCTCCAAGAGCTCGCCAAGCAGAACCGTGTTGTCAGACAGGGCATAGAGGTTACTAAGCACCTCTTCGTCGTCCCAGTCCTCCACAGCCTTACCCCAGACGGTGATGTAAAACATCTGCATCATCCGCTTTTCCGCATCCGGAAGCGCTGCAAAATCAAGGTTGTCCAAACGCGGAAGGACATCCAACAGGAACGAAATCCAGCGGCGTGAATCGGCCACAGCAAGCTTTGCAAACGCTTTGGTCAGGATGTCCTCCAGCGGCTCTGAAAAGTCCTCGATGGCATCCGCTCTGGCACAAATGCGAGAGAAGGAGGAAAACTTGTAGATCGCCCGCGGATCGAGATGCTAGTAATCCAAGAAGTTTTTGAGCGTCAGCTCCAGCCCGCTGTCCTCCGTGAAAGAGGCTGCGCGAGCCACCAACCCAGCCGTATTGCCATAAGAGGCGCGGATATTCTCCAAAATGTATTTGGCCGCCTTCTTCTCCAGCTGGATATAGCAGCCCTTGGGGACGGACACAAAACCATCTTTAATTTCACGACTCACGCTGCGGGTGGCATTCGACAGCAGCGCCGCAAACTTATCTTCAAAATTGTATTTTCGATTTGCCTGACCGATGAAGTCCAGCACGGTCAGGCATTCTTTGTCCTCAGATAGACGCAGACCACGTCCCAGCTGCTGCAAGAAGATCGTCAACGACTCCGTGGGACGCAGGAACAGAACAGTATTAACTTCCGGAATATCCACGCCCTCGTTGTAGATGTCCACGACGAAGATGAACCGCACCTCGCCGGACACCAAGCGCCGCTTGGCCGCCGCTCTTTCCTCGTCCGAAGATTGCCCGGTGAGGCACATGGACGGGATGTTGTGGTCGTTAAAATAGCGGCACATAAATTTCGCGTGATCGACCGTCACACAGAAGCCGAGGCCCTTCACCTCGTCAATGTCCGTCACATATTTCAGCAGTGCCGTCACCACATGGTCGGCGCGGCGGTTGGCAACCGCCCCGCTGAACGTGTAGATGTGCTCCAGCTCGCTCTTTTGGTAGCCACCGGCAGACCATTTGAGCGCATCCAGATCCACCGTATCGGTAACGCCAAAATATTGGAACGGGCACAGGAGCTTTCGGTCAATGGCTTCCGGTAGACGGATCTCCGCTGCAATGCGGTTATGGAAGTATGGCAGGATGCTCTTGCCGTCCATACGCTCCGGAGTAGCGGTCAAGCCCAGCAGGATGCGCGGCTGGTAGTAGGACAAGAGCTTCTGGTAAGTCGGTGCAGCGGCATGGTGGAATTCGTCCACGATGATGTAATCGTAAAAATCGGGACTCGTCTTTTCCGTGAGGTTCTGTGAGTTGAAGGTCTGAATGGACAGAAACAGGTTGTCGATGCTCTCCGGCTTATAGTTGCCCACAAACAGCTCACCAAAGTTTGCGTCCTTGAGCACGGCGCGGAAGGTGTACAAGCTCTGCTTGAGGATTTCCTCTCGGTGCGCCACAAACAGCAGGCGGCAGGGTCGATCCGGATTCTGCTTGCGGAAGCGCTTGTAATCCAGCGCAGAGATGACCGTCTTGCCGGTACCGGTGGCCGCCACCACCAGATTGCGCGTATAGCCACGAACAGTGCGCTCTGCCTCCAGCTTGTCCAAAATCTCCTGCTGGTAGGAATAGGGGTTGATGTCCATGGTGTAGACGTCAGCATTGTTGGTGTCGAAATATTTTTCCGCCTTCAATGCCCGTACCAAGCGCTCTCGCTGATCCTCCGCGTAGTACTCAAATTCGCGGTCATTCCAGTAATACTCGAAGGTAGCGGCGATCTTGTCAATGGTTTCGGGTAAGTCGCGCCGTGTTACTTTTGTATTCCATTCAAGGCCGCTGGTCAGTGCCGCATTGGACAGGTTGGACGAGCCAACATAAGCCGTCGTGAAGCCGGTTTCGCGGTAAAAAATATATGCCTTGGCGTGGAGGCGGGTCGTCTTGGTGTTGTAGCTGACCTTGATGTGCGTATTGGGCAGCTTTCGAAGCTCCTCAATGGCTTTCACATCGGTAGCACCCATGTAAGAGGTGGTGATGATGCGGAGCTCGCCGCCGCTGTGCGTAAACTCCCGCAGCTCGTCCATGATAAGCCGCAGACCGCTCCATTTGATGAAGGACACCAGCATGTCAATTCTGTCAGCAGAGACAATCTCTTTTTTGAGCTCTGTAAACATCTGCGGCTCATGCACAGCCCCGGTGAAAAGTGAACTTTGTGCGATAGAGGTTTCCGGCCGCTCTATATCCGCCGCGGTTTTTCCTACAGCCAGCCTCGGATCGGCTTCCCGCAAAAGCGAAAGAAGCTGCTCTGCCCGCTGGTCAACGCCCAGCGCGGCAAAGTCAGCTTCTTTCGTTGTATTTTGAATGAGATCAACGATCTGGTTGGTCAGCCCGATCTGGGCAGAAATATCCCCGCCGTTGTCCAGCACGTTATCCAAGCCCTTTTGAACCACATCCGCCAGATACTGTGCCAGCACCTTGGAGGCCTCCGCCTTGTCAATGGGCGCGACAGACTTGCGAGCCTCCGGAATCTCCGCAAGCTCGCCCGTCAAGGCATTGTTGATGACTTGTTCATAAAGACCGGGGTGTAACATAGTTTCGCTCCTTACAATTTCAGAAAAATTTTACAATATCTCTTCTCCATTTATTTCTCACTACTCAGGCATAATCTCCATCAAATGTTATCTAGAATCTTTTGGACGGCATATGGCTTGGCGTACTTGATATAAGCATCGCTCACGAAAATGGTGTTTGTAGCATGTGGTTCAACCCACATTGCCGGGTAGATAACAATCTTCTTTTTGATTCTTCGTCCAGTTGCGGTAATTTCACTATCAGCAGTGATTTCGCAGCCTGATTGCTTAAGGATATTCGCTAAAGGCATGATCATGTTAATCTGTGTCTCTGGTTTGATAGGAGATGCTTTTATGCCATCAACACCCCATTCAAGGAGCTGAAGTGCAGCAAAGCGGTCAAGCATGCCATGTACATATTGGTTCCTGTAATGCTTTAGGCATTTGGAACACGCAGATCCACAATCACAGGAACTCAACAGCTCTTTCATATCGGATAGTAGTTCGGCAATTGCATCGGCTACACTGACAGCATAACCAGCGCCGCTCGATAGACTATCGTAAAGATAGATATCGACATAGGAGGCTTCAGCCCCAGTCCTGAGACGATAACCGGTGACAAGTTCGGTGAATTCAACATCGAGTTTTTTGCTTGCTACCAGTCGCAGTGCTTCAGCTAAGGATTGAGCTGCACGGTTAAGCCATGGATTATCATTACGGCGTGCATCAATAACCTTGTCGTCAATTGTGAATTCAAGGACCAACATATCAGTTATGAAGTCATAGCCAAGATTCACATTAAAGGAATTACCGTGACGGCATCTGCTTCGAGCATACTTTGACTTGTATGGCCTGTTAACGTCATTCAGAACAGAAATATCGTCGCCTGGCATAGCAGCACCACAGTCTTTGCAGACCATAAAGCCCTTATCATCCGATCCTTTATTCAGCATGATGATTCGCTGATTTGTTCGTGAAGCAATTCGTATGTTCTTGCAACCTGGGGCAAGTTTCATTTCTTCTGCATCTGGTAGAGTTGAATACAGAGGCTGCTGTACGGCGGTATACTCTTCTGATAGCTGAACATCCGGTATTGCTTCAGCATTTCTTGGTGCAAAGCCCCATGGACGCATCATTTCACGAGTGATTTTGAGATCATCGTTCCCACAGAATGGGCACTGTTTTGTGTTTTCCTCCATCAAGCCAAACCAGCCGCACTCAGGACAAGAGATAATCTGCTTCACATAATTTGGGTCTTCTGCGTAGGCACGTGCCGGGGTTAGTGATTGACCGTGATGACGTTCACTTCCAGGATAGTAGAATCCGCCAATCTGATAGGTTCGCTTATCAACCACAATTGCTCTGCCAGGAGCATATTCGCCAATAGCTACATCAAGTCCACGTTCAACCTCGTAAAGGATTTTCCCGTTCATATCTGGTATATAAGTACTGACGACGTTCTTCGGGAACGAATATGTTGGGATGATACCTTCTTCATAAAGAGCATCCAAGAGAACTTTTGCATCGCCTTCCTTGGCGCCTTCATCTACACCAAAAAGTTCGGGATGAGCATGGCATTTTTCTTTAAGTGTATCAAGGGCCTTTTTGAGTTCGTCCGCAAACTCTGAATAATGAAATACCACTCCAATAGGCAAAAGGAGCTTGTCCTTATCAACACTGTAGGAAGCAAGATAGTTCTTGAAACTGTCAAGGAAATCTTCGAGAAAAACGGCTGCGGGAACTGTATCAAGGCTCATATGTTTTTCTGCGAGAAATTCCTGTAAGACAACCATAGCCAGATGGCGCTGGAGGAGTTTCTCGCTTCGCACATCGATCCAAGGCCTGCGGGGATCGCCACGGAACATGGGAATCGGGTCATTGAAGTACAATGTATCATGAGGACCATCTTCACAGAAGGTAACGATTGTAGATAAACTAGATCCACGACGGCCCGCACGGCCAGCTCTCTGTTGATAGTTTTCACGCATTGGAGGAATGTTTCGCAGACCAACTGCAACTAGGGAGCCAATATCAATACCAACTTCCATGGTGGTTGTGCTGCTGAGAATATCGACAGGCGTTTCACCATCTTGAATCAAGTCCTGGAAGCGTAACTCATATTGTTCGGTCTTACTCCAAAGGTCGTCACGCTGGTCTTTATGTGAGAGCTGAGCAGTATGCTCCTCTGTGTCGATCACATGGATTGGCTCACCCTGAACCGCGTCAGCAACCGGCCTTCTCCAGAAACTGAGTGCTTCGTATTCGTCGGATTCCATCTTGTGGATATGAGTAGAACCGCAACTTGGGCATCTGCCTTTTAGGAAGAAAGGTGTCAACTCAGAGCACTGCTCACACTTGTACCATACATGCGTAGCATCATAACGTGTCTTTACTCTGGAAAGATCAACATATAGTTTGCCGTTATCAGGTTGCGCTGAGTCAAGGAATGCTTCTTTCAATACTCGTTTCCAAGCCATCTCAGTTTCATTTCCATCACTCCAACCCATGATCTCTCGGATGACTTTCGAAAACTCCCAATCTTTATCAAGTCCATAACCACCTCGCTTTGGGCGAACCTTTAACCGAACTGTATCATTGATGGTATGGCCAAGAGCAGTAGACATATCACAGATCGATAGAATCCAAGCATTGAAGAGATTGATAAACTCCTCATCGGTGACCGTCACATGGTTTTCCTCGAGAGCATCGACAGCATCAAAAAGTGCCTGATCGGTAGGTTCAATCCAGCTCGTAGCGGAGTCGTACAAAGTGTTATAACCTCCAGCGAACAGTCGAAGAAGGTATTCTTGCATCTGTACAGGCGCGTTCGCAATCGTAAATCGCGGAGCGTAGTCCCTTCCCCGTTTTACGCATCGATTGTAATTATTCAGCGCGGAAGCACAATCTTCAGCGAATTTTGTGCGTTCATCGGCATGGAACATCTGCACATGACGCTGACCAGCTGCAAGGCAGAAATAATCGTACAGCGTATTCATGGATTGCTCGACTGTTTGCTCTTCCATTGTTTTTATCGCTATTGCAAATAACTGCCTTGCGGCAGAAATGTCCGAAGCATCAGACATATCTCTAGCCAGTTTTGCTGCACGTTGACGGCTATCAGAGAAAAGCAAAACCTTGCGTCCCTCGTTAGGAAAACGAACAGGATCACTGTCCTTTCCTGGTACAGCAGGTTGCAGTTGGAACTGCGACTTAATCAAGTTGAAGAAAGACTGATTACCTCGAGTGCTGAATGAGGTAAGCTGCGATGTAGAAAGTTGATGCCTGCAATGCGGGCAGGTCGGGAAGGTAATGATCTGCGGCCTGCCTTTTGCAGAGTAGTTGCAGTAGTATAGCTTTCTAATCCATGACTTACCAGCGGAAGAGTCATCCGTAAAGTTGATAAACCCGCTCTTCACATCAAGATAACAGGGTTTGATGGCGTTTTTACCCTGTTTTGCAGGTAGCTCAAAATCGTCGGTTGGAATAAACAGATGTACTTCTTTCATCCTGTGATCCATTAACTGACCGGGGTAGCGCCACAGGTATACATTTCCATAAAGTTCCGAGTCATCTTCAAGGACATAGCCCTTGAAGAATAGCGCACCACAGCGTCTGTCATTATAAAGCTCATAGACCACACTGCCACAATGGGGGCAAATCAAATTACCATCAGGCAAATAGACCTCACCTAAAGTGAGACCTCCTTCCGAATGAGAACGGCTGCAATTCGCATTGGCACAGGCATAAACTCCAGAAATGCCTTTGAAAAGCATATGCATGCGTGCAGGGAAAAGGACAGAACCCTTGGCGTTTTTTGCAAGTGGTGCAATTGCCAGAAGGACACTGACCGCTTTTAAAGCATTTTCCTGACTGAGATCCGGGAAGATACCGTAAGACAACTCTCCTAGGGATACTGCATTCCCACGACAATACTTGATGAGTTCATGGAACGGGCGATAATAGACAAGATTGTCGTACATCCAGTTGCAGATCGCTTCCAAGGAGTTGATATTCTGGTCAAAGCCTTCCAATTGACACCAGAACGACAAGAGCGCAGAAAGCTTTAAGTCATCCTTGTCCTCAAATTGGCTAGGATCTGAGCTTAAGAGAAGCTCAGCGGGTATGTCATATTTCAACTGACCATCAATGACTTCTCTTTCGCCGGTGAGATAGCAAAACCGGGTTGCTTTGTCGGAGGCAGTAAGCGCATTTGCAAACTTCATTACTGAATCAACGTCTTGCTGATTCTTGTTGGGCATACTTGCGGTTGTAAGTATAAATTGCACGCGGTCACGACTAATGCCAAGTTTATGGAAAAGTCTGCGAATCAGCAACGCAACTTCACCGCCTGATGAACCACGGTACATGTGTGCTTCATCAATAACAAACAGTAATTTGTTCTCGTTGTTCGAAGCAAGCCACTCGCGAGTATCATCCCAGATTTTCTGTTCTCTAGGGCGCAGCAACATATATTCCAGCATAGAATAGTTTGTGATGAGAATGTCTGGGCAAAATTGCTGCATTTCAAAGCGGGTTATTAGCTCTGCGTCCTCATCGTTTGGAATATGCCTACTCTCATGAAGTCCTTGCAGAAACTGATGCATATCTGCCTTTGCGGGGATCTTTCCCTCTTTGAGAAGGTGATTGAAGTATTCTTGTTCAGAATCACTTTGCGGGAAAGACATTCTGGCCAAAGTTCTTTCAAGTTTTCTGTCCTGTTCTGTAGAAGGCTGTGCTCCAGGGTATGGGGTTCGACCAGTATACATACCAAATTGGGGACGGCGAACTTCGTCACCGCAGGTGTTTCTGAATATCTTGATAAACTTCTTATCAGGATCTCCAATCATCCTTCTGAGTCGGCTAACCTGATCTGAAACCAGAGCGTTCATGGGATACATAACAATTGTGCGAACACCTCGTTTTGCCCATGATTCTTTGGAGTTTCTCGCTTCATCAGCCATCTTCGCAAGAAGCGGCCACATAAAACACTCAGTTTTACCAGAACCAGTACCCGTTGACACAAACAGGTTTTCACCTCTGGTTGCTGCTTCAAGCGCAGATATCTGGTGAGCAAATGGAGATGGGAAAACACCGATACCCACTTCTGCCAACTGTAAAAAATAATCTTTCAGCCAAGGTTCTATGGATGCTGTTTCAATGCCGTTTTGGACAGTAACGTATGCCGGAGATGACTCAATAAAGGGTTTCTGGTAAAGCAGTCCCTCATCATCAATATGATCGCTTAAGGCAGAGAGCAGGAGGGGAGACTTTCCGAAATACTGTGATTTAATATAGTCTTCCAACTCCGTTCGCAACTGCTTATGAACAGAATTTGCTCCGTTTGGCATCAGATTGTCCCTCCTTTAAATTCATATCCCTCATCAGATAGAACATTCTTAATGGCTGTAAAGACTTCTATTGAGAGCTTTCGCCTAAAATTGCATGGGAGTGATGTGCATATCTCAGGCCAGCTATAGAGTTTTAAAAACTCAAGTTCACGTGGTGGGAGCAAATAATTCATATGTACATGGACTAATGCTCCATCCTCGAAATACTCTATTGGCGGCAATGTTCCATAGGTAGAGAGACAGGCACATGCAAGCGATCTGTAATTGTAGAACTCTACCTGCCACTGTGGGAGTGGGCTGACTTCCATCGTGGTGCCATAATAGCGGTAAAGATAGTATAACTGTGAACCTTTCATTCCGGTTCGAAGAATCGAAACAGTACCAGTCGTATCCGGCTTGTTTACCCAGTACCCTTGAGGGAAGGGCGGTTTTAAGCGAAGGTACTCTGTATCTTGCTCAAACGACAGATCGGATTTCCAAGAAGCAGCAGACAGCGTTATACGCCACAATGTTTGTAAATTCTCTTGGTCGAGACCGAACATTGCCTTTATCTTATCTGTATTTTTTGCTCCATACTGTTTTGAATAAAATCCAATACCGGATACACAGGAAATACTATCCAGAGCAATACCTCTTTGAAATAAGATATCACCAAACGGTTCTTCATGCTTCATTGATGGAACTATTCGGTTGGGGCGGTGATAAACCACGCCAGTGCTTAAGAATTGGTCTGCAATCTCATCTTCGAGCTCTTCAGAAACATATGGTAAGCTGCCAGACAGCTCCGGGTACATTGATTTGTAATTTGCAAGCATGCTGCGGACTTTCCTTTTTAAGTGCACAATGGAAATGGTGCCTTCTTCCGAGTCGTCCCAGAGCGAAGCATAAGCCATCATTCCACAGATACTATACACCAGACGAGTTTTCCATTCGTTCTCTGTTTCTCGTGCTCCTTTGCAGATATGATACTTGTGCGCCACTGACGAAAGCAGCCCATTATACTTATTCATTAGAATTCTCCTAAAACATACTGCAGATCACGCTTGAGGCCTTCAGAAATTGCGATACCCTTTTGAGGATCAGCAATCGCCTCTGTGAGTTCATTAATTTCCAGTGAAGCATAAGCAATAGGAAGGACAGCATATAAGAAGTCCTCATCCGTTGTTGTTGCAGAGTAAATGCCGTGCATCGTAGCAACAAGTCTGTTGATTCGGTCCCTGACTAACGAACCTATCTTTAATTTTGAAAGGACCCTTAAATCTTTACGTGTACCCTTTGGCGTTGAGTAGGTTTTGAAGTCCTCAGCAAAATAACCTCCATAGTATTTTCCGGTAGCTTTTTCATCCACAAAAAACTCTGTAAACAGCGGTAGCATAAATCCGTACAGGCTCTTTGGCTCAACTTGGATATCTTCTGCATATGGATGGGTGGCAACATAGAAAATATCTTTTTGAGAAAGAATCTCCGGGAGTCTGTTCATCCAGCCACTTGCAAGAAGATTGTTGATTATCACGATGTCTTCGCCATCGGTGCCAATTTCAGTGATTACCTGATTGCAATAACCGCCCTCACAGCAGAGCATTCCATATTTATGACCTGTTACGGCTGCGCTGAATGCTTGAACAATGTCAATTGCATTAGGGCCAACAAGAAAAATTGGCTGTTTTTCGATATAGGCAGCGCAGAGGAACGCGGCTAGGCTGCTTCTGTATTTTTCTGCTACACCAGCTTCCTTGAGCTCAAATGCGGCTGTATTAATGACATCTGCCCAAGAGTGATGAGCTTCGAGATCATTTAGATCATCGAATGCTGAAAAAGTGTGATATGGGGCAATAACAGGTTTGGACGAAACTTCAACTGCGGCAGGAGTCTCTGTGGCTGCAACTTGAATCGGTTGTCCACCAACAAAAGCCATATTTGCAATGAAATCTGCCGCGTTTTCGCGTGCCTTTTGTATTCTTTCAGCAACTGCTACTTCAACATCCTCAGCCAGTTTTTCCTTTTCTGCTATGACACCGGCAAGACGTTCTTCTTCCGATTTTGTTTTATTAAACGCTTCTTGTGCTTTGGTTAAACTAATAGTAGCAGATTTTAACTGGGCATCAAGTGAATCGAGTTTTTTCTGGGCTTTATCTAGTAAGCTTTTATTCTCTGCTTCCCAATCCGTTCGAATGAGTACTTTTATTCTTTCTTGAAGTTCAGTACTTGCAGAAATAGCAGAGAGGATTATTTCGTCTTCTAAACTATCTCCATCAACGTATTTCCAGACCACATTTAGGAATTCATCCAGCAATTCTTTAGCAGCGGAATTGGAGCAACGGCACGCAGTCTCAATCTTGCACGTTATGTCGTCAACCGGAATTGAACCGAGAAAATCCTTGAAGGTTCTATACTCGGCACGAGTCAACCCTCTTGTTTTATATGTACCCCAAGAAATTGAAGAGAAAACGATATTCTTTACAATATCAAGTGGACTTTTCAATTGATAAAGCTTACTTGGAAGACCAGCAAACGCATTTCTATAGAAAGAGAGTCCATTATCCAAACGCAAAATGTTGCCACCAGTAAATTCATATACTGGTACTTCAATGCAATCTTCAGCAAAGGCAGTTTTTCCATTAACCGTGTTGAGTTCTTGGGTGTTGCACAGAATGCCCATGTACTGTCCTTTGGATGCATAAAAGGCGAACATGACTCTATGACTATGAGGTTGGTATTCGATCCCGTTTTTCAGCAGATTGATCAGGTTGTCAAGATTTGATGCTTCTGAAATGGTAACGACTTCAATGGCATCAAGGTCCATGTTGTACCGGGATAATATATAATCCTTGGAAGGGTCCTTCTCATTCGGAGTTGCGGACCAAGTCCAAATGCCATAAAAACTGTCATTGGAAGGGCCGTCCTTATAGAAAATCTTGTCTCTATTTGTGAAGTACGGCGGAACATCTTCACTTTTGCGGAAAATGTGATAGTGCCCATTATGACTCAAATCAGCATGTCGAATAAGCCATTTCTGCCCATTGTAATCTGAGATAATACCACATAAAGAAACGATTTCATCGCTATCAACAGAGGGCAGAACAGAAGTATCTGTATCGTCAAACTGTGCGAGATAATCGGCATCGTCACTTTTAGCAGCGGTAGGAGCAGTCTGCAACTCAGTAATTCTCTCTTGCGCCTCAGCTAACAAGGATTCCAATGTGTCTTTATCCTGTTCAAGCTCTTGTATTTTCCGTTCGTATTCTGCCTTTATAGTATTAACACTCTGCTGAGCAGCAGCAATTTGATCGAGTAGATGGCGTTTTTCTTCTTCCAAAACCTTAATACGGTCAGCCACCTCCGCATTCCTTGCACGCTCAGATTTGATGCTCTCCATTCTTTCATGAAGTTTAGAGCGGGCATCCGCATCCATAGTTTTTCCTGCAAGTTTGAGGTATAAATCAACATTATTGGCAAAGACGGAGTCAAGCATAGTCGATGCCAGGGCAATGTCATGCGTTGAACCCTCCTCTTCAAGTTTCTCAATATTTTCCTGAATTTCCTTAAGCCAGATATCTACCCTTGTATTGACCCACATTGCAATAAAGGGCTTATCAACATTGACTATAGCAATCGAAAGCGCTTGCTGCTCTGTCAATGATTTGGCTCTGAATCCTTTTCGTATTTTCGAGAATTCCTGTTCGTTTCTTTTAAAGAGTTCTTTGAAATCTCTACCAGTGATGATTCTACAGAGGATTGGTTTTTCTTCCTGAGTAAGAAGATCAATGTAATTCATAATGCATCTCCTTATCTATTCGTATTCATGCTGCGATAGGCCTCTTGCAATCTGCGGTATGATTGCTCATTAATGGTGCCATTTTTAATACATTTTCGTATCCACTGACATACCTGCGGATAGCAATTCATACCCGCTAACATATTTCGCAAAGAGTGCGGAGCCGGGATTGTTGCCTCTGATACATTAGTAATTCGCTTCAGCATTTCAATTTCGTCATTTACAACGATGGGCTGTTGCTTCTTGAAATCGATTTGCCAGATGACATCAAGGCCAATGACAACTTGAACGCCTAAACCGTAGGATAGTCCGTTCAACTCTATATATTTGTCAGCGGATAATTTCCGCTTATCTACAACACGGTTATTGTTGAAGATAATTAGCTCTCCATCAAATGTTGATTTGAAGCGCAATGTTTTGTCGTGCGGTAGAGTATCGGTCTCGCCAGGATCAACCTCAGTACCTGCAATATCGGTTACTGAAACTTCTGGATGCAAGCCCACCTGGTCAAGAGGCTCTTTCCAAAGGTATGTGTATTGTAAGGCTTGAGTGCGGCCAGCAGATATTAACTGCTGTCTGCCGGAACAAAACACCTCATATAGTTTTGACTGAGATGAATTGTAATTTAGCTGACGAACTGTCACAGAAGGAAATGTTTTAACTGCGGCTACATTACCTTCGATAAGCATATACATACTGTTTTGATTGTGCTTAACAATATAATTTCCTTCAACAAATAACGGCCATACCGGTTGCAATGAAATAGGGTGATCTGTCAGCCGACAATGGAAGTCGAGATAGAATCGGGCTGCATCTTCATTAAATGCAGATGCAGAAACCACATAGAGACTCCAAGTTTCCCACCCGATTCGTTTTTGCATGATTTCTTGAATTCGCACGCTGCTGAATGACTTCCTATAGATGTAGCCACGTTTTAGCAGGTAGTATTCTTTACCAATCTCAACATCGGCATCATATGAGAGTTTTTTGCCGGAAACTTTTTCAAACAATGTGCCTTCCGGATCAATGCCTTTAATCTCTGCCGGCCAGAATTCACGTAATTTATCGTTTCCATTTTGGAAACTGAGAGTGTATTTTTCAAACGGCCTTTCACCGATAGGAAGATATGTAATACTGTCGTAGTTCAGTCGTTCTTTGGTATACACATAGGATATATCAAATGCTCCCTTTGGTTTGATTTCTATACAAAAGTCCTTGCCGAGAGAACTTATTGGAGCACGAATCAAGCCGACTTCAAAGCTGAAAGAAGATGAGGATACGCTTGTAATACGGATTGGTAAATCGTGTTCCTGAGAACCGTAAGAGATTGAATATCCAGCTCCGAATGTGCGCTCAGGACAATCTTTGCTTTTCTCATAAGCACTGTGTTTGAAGTAGCGTATCCTAATATCACCGTCGGTAAGAATAACATACTGGCCACAGAGTTCACACATAAACAGACCACTATGAGCAGATACAGTTCCACCCGGATGCAATCTGGCGGCTTGTTCTGCTGTAATTCGCTTCCAGCCATTATCCGACCACATACAGACATGTGTCAGTGAAGCCATATGCATTCCTCCTTATGTTGTTTTCTGGATTCCTCAAATTTTTTCATTCTGGCCTTACAATTTGAGAAGGATTTTACATTATCTTTTCTCTATTTTTTCTCACTTTCATCAAGCACAATCTCCATAATATCATCCACTCCACAATCCATCGCTGCACATATCTTAGCAAGCACCTCTGTAGTGACATGGCCGCCTTTGCCCATCTTGGTGACGGAGGCCGTACTGATACCGGCTTTCGCGCAGAGATCTTTTTTCTTCATATCTTTGTCGATCAGCATTTTCCAGAGCTTTTTATAACTGACTGCCATAAGGAATCTCCTCCTGATAAACAAAATGTGCCCCGCCGTTTGGCAGAGCACTGATTCATCATGCTTGCAGCCAAGCGCAACAGCGCTTAGCAGCGTTGTAAATAATTATGACACAAGTTTTGACAAATTACAATACGAAATGATTTATCCGCATGATTTTGCAAAAATATTTTGGAAATAATCGCGTCCGTTGCCATTTCGGTAGCCCAGCTGTCTGTGCTGCTCTTGTTATCATCTCATTTCTCTGATTACAACCGAGGTTTATCAAAAGCACAGGGTTTGGGAGTATCCCAAATGATAAAATTCACGCTTGGACGGAGGGGGCAGCGCGTGCATTTTTCCGGTGTGTACGGACACCGGATGTGCTTGCTATTCTTCAATACTCTCTGATCCGCGTTTTTCAAATTGTCCTGTTTATCGGCCGCACTCTATGATATACTGATAGCAAATCACCCGGAAAGGAGGGGCCTATGCATGGCAGTCAAACGCGTTTTTGCCGGTTACTATAAACGATACGACGGCAAGCGGATCTACGTTGTCCGCGTGGTAAAAGATATCGATACCGGCGAGGCTGTTGTGATCTGCAAGGATGCCAGTTTCATCCGGGAAGGCAATGAGGAATACTACACCATTCGCCTGGAGTCCTTCTGTGAGCAGGTGAATGTGGATGGTATTCTTAGAGATAAATACATCCGTCAGACCCGACGTGAGGTCGAACCGGAAATGATCGGAGAAGTAACAGAGGACGGCTTTCCGGAGCCCAAGAGCAAGCCCTTCACTTACGTTGATGACGAGTACGCGGAGCGCGCCGTCCGTTGCAGCAGAACCTACTATGAATACGCCAAGGACATCTGTGAAAACTACCGGATGGATCTGCGGCGATACAAGCTCATCCGGAAACGGAAGCAGTACATCGGCGTATCCAACCGCGAGGCATATCAGGCCATGTGCGAGGATCTTGCGTTTGCCCAGCAGTCGCTCAAAACGGTGCTCAACGACTACGCCGCTCTCTTCCGGAAACGCTTTCCCGAGGGGCTGTCTATCCGCAAAGCAGCGGATGCCATGCAGCAGAATCGCGGCGTGATCGAGCGTCGGCAGGCCGCACTCTATCGGGCGTTCGCCCAGCTCTTGCAGCAGCGGGACGAGGCAGATGGTGTCTATCGGCTGATGCAAAAAACTGAATACGATCAAAGGGATATAGAGGATTTGCTCGAATAATTGATGCAAATCTAAGCGCTTGTCGTAGTGGCAGGCGCTTCTTTTTTGCCCTTGTTATGACAAAACCGTGACATGCCGCATCATTTTGTCCGTTGAATAGTAGAAAGGGCAATTTGGAGCAGCGCACAGAGATTGTTTCGCCGTCCTCGAAACTTTTTTGAGAAATCTGGGACAAAACCGATCTCTGATTCACTTAGCTAAGTAGAGGTGGAATCAGGAGCAAGAAAAGTTTTTTGAAAAAGGGTGCCAAGTTTTTGGGGAAAAATGTCCGTTGTAAAGTAGATAGGAAAACGTCTGTGAGACAAAATCGTGACACTCTGATTTATTTTGTCCGTTGGTTATATAGAAGGGGAAAATAATTTTCTCTCGACCCCTGTTTTTCTCTTGAAAAATGTCCGTTGTAAAGTAGAGAGGCAAACAGCTTCGCTTCCAAGCCGCCCTTCAAACAAAGTTTTTCAAAATCGAAAGGAGAAAACACTATGATCACTTACTACAACCACACCCACATGACCGCTGTACCCACCCGCCTCCTGCTGGATACGAACCTCTCCGCAGAAGCCAAGCTCACCGGCGCGCTCTTGTACACCTTCGAGGACGGTGGTCTGAGTGCGCAGGAACTTGCAGATGTTCTGACCCTCCCGCCTGAAAAGGTTGCTCCGGTTTTTGCTGAACTCACCGGCAATGGCTATCTGGAAATTCTGGAAGAAAACGGTGCCTTCGGGCTGCACCTGAAGGGGTGATTCTCATGCCGGACCGCACGCGACCCATCCGCAAGGAAATCTGCTTGAACGAGCAGGAGTTGAATCTCATCCAGCACAAGATGCGCCAGTTGGGGACGCACAATTTCGGCGCATACGCCCGCAAGATGCTCATCGACGGGTACATCATCAAGGTCGATTACACCGAGCAAAAGAAGTTAGCTGCCGCCGTCAGCCGAGCCGCCTCGAACATCAACCAGATTTGCCGCCGCATCAACAGCACCGGGCGCTGCTATGAAGACGATGTTGCCGAGCTGAAAGCACGGCAGGCCGAAATCTGGGAGCTGTTGAAGATACGGCAAAAGGACGAGCTTTGACCACAACGGGATTTTCCATACGTGGGTTTTCCGTCACCGGTTTTTCGGACGGTGGACAAGCTGACGCTCCGAAGTGTACCGCAACCGGATTTCAGGACGACGGTTTTCGTGCCGTTCATCGGGGCTGAAATTCATCCTCTAACTAATAAGAAATAAATCAAGATACAAGAGAATCAATCTATCAATCTATCAACACAAAAATGGATGGATTGATGGATGGGATAGGAGGTCAGATGAAAACTTTTTGCAAGCTCACGGCGCAGAGCCCAGCGGCGTCCTATGTGCCGCTACCAAGGTTCCTTCTCCAAGACGAAGCCCTGCGAGACATCAGCAACGACGCGAAGGTGCTCTATGCGCTGCTGCTGGATAGAGCCAGCATCTCCCGGCAGAACGGCTACGTCGAGCCGGACGGCACGATTCGGCTGTACTTCACCTTAGAGCAGGCACAAACCAAACTCCACCGCAGCCGCCAGAGCGCCACGCGGATCTTCCGGGAACTGGAGTACAGCGGCTTGATTATCCGAAAAAAGCAGAGGCTGGGCAAGCCCGCCCTCATCACGCTGAACTACCCGTCAGATGCAAAGCTCATCGCAAAGGAGGGCGAAGATGCACAAGCTTGACCTCATCGAGCGGCTGCCGGACGGCACGCTCTTCCGCCTGACGCCGGGACAGCTCCGCAGCGTGCGCGGCCTTACAAAGCGCTGCTGCAACTTCTTGGATGGCGACTGCCTGCTGCTGGACGGTGTCTGCCCGCAGTTTATCTCCCGCAGCCTGATCTGCCGGTGGTTTCGCCGCGCCGTGCTGCCCCAGCAGCCAAAGCTGGAACAGGCCATTCTCAGCCCCAAGAAGCTGCGCCGCTGCGAAGTCTGCGGCACGGGCATTCTCGCCCGCTCCGGCAGGGCAAAATACTGCCCCGCCTGCGCCAAGGAGGTTCACCGCCAGCAGAAGGCGAAATCCGCCCGCAAACGGCGGTCCAGTGTAGACAATTCAGGGGCGAAAAGCCCTTGAATTGCAAGCATTCCCGCACCACCAAAGCCGTGCGGCAATACGATTTCCCTCGCAGCCGCGAAATCGAGTTCTATTTGTCTACATAGCAGTCGGAACACACGCATAGATTGAAGAAGAAAACGCTCTGGAAAGGAGGGCAGCCATGGAAGTATTTCTGATCTTCCCGAAATCAAAGCAGGCGCAGCAGGAGCTTGGGCAAGAGCTGGCGAAGTTCCAGTCCGAGCAAGCGCTGAAAAATGTCCAGAAGCTGCCCTGCTCCACGGAGCAGAAGCTGGAACTGGTGGACGCAGCGGTGAAGCATCTGAAAGCGCAGCAATAATACATAGCAAACGAGCAGGCCAGCATTGAACGCCGGTCTGCTCGTTTACTGCTATGGTTATGTCTGTCTGAAATACTTCTCCCATGTGGATTTGAAAATCTGCTTGCGGTTTTGCTCCCAATGCTTGAGATTTCCAAGGCTGACGCCCAGCTTGTCCGCATATTGTCTCTGCGTCAGCCCCAGTTTCGTTCGGATCGCCTTGATCTGCTCACCCTGACCATTTCTCAGAAATAGATTGTAGTCATCCAGAAGCATATCGACCGGCACTTCAAAAAGCTGCGCGATTTTCTCCATGTGCTCCGGCGGATAGAGGTCTTTGCCGTATTCCTCATAGTGGACATAGGTGCTCCGGTCTATCCCGGCGTAGTCTGCAACGTCTCTCTGCCGCAGTCCTTTCTGGTAACGAAGCCAGCGCAGCTTGTCCGCTGTTTCGGTGATTTCTGAGAAGTCCGAGAACTGCAAATTGAACTTTTCTGCGTCCTGAAACTTGTGCGGCAGTATCACCGGAAACTGAAGAATTTGCAGCGGGGCCACTTTTACTGAACCTGATATATTGGAAATCAGAATATAGCAGCGGACTCCCACTCTCGCCAGCAGGCGCCATTTTGCCTCAAAAGACACCCGTTCCGCCACCTCAACCGCCGATTGTTCCGCTGTGATAGTATAGCATTCGATATGCAGATGGAATCCTGTGTGCAGGACGGGAAAACCGTCGCGGTCATCACCGGAACGGAGCTGGTGCTCACCGACGCGCAGTCGGCGCTCGATCTCATCATGACGCGCGCTATGAGACGGACACCAGCCTCTTCGCAATCGAAAGAGCTGCGGTTGCGCGTCTGGTGCGTGCGGATGCGTTATCTGTGTATAGAAAAAGCCTCTGCCGGCCGGCAGAGGCTTTTTCCGTTTCGTGCGCTGCTTATTTGTCCAGATAGCTGGTCAGCAGCTCCTGCAGCAGCTCGTCGCGGTCGAGGCGGCAGATGAGGCTGCGGGCGTTGTTGTAGTTGGTGATATACGTCGGGTCCTCCGAGAGGATATAACCGACGAGCTGGTTGATGGGGTTGTACCCTTTGACAACAAGGGAATGATACACGGAAGTGAGGATCTCCTTCATTTCTGTTTTGTTGTCGATCGCATTAAACCGTCTGGTTGCGTCTTCCATGCGAAGCCCTCCCTTATACAAGTTCTTGTGTTCATTATACCAAAAAACACAAGACTGTAAAGTCAATTTCCCAACTGTTTTCAAAAAAAGTTCTGAAATATTTCTTAAAATATTCCAAATCTCGACGCGGCTCAGCGGATGGTCGCGTTAAAGGTTTCCTTGAGCGCCTTGAGGACGCTCTGCATCGTCTCCTCGGCGTGGTCGTCGGTGAGCGTCTGGTCGTCGGCGCGCAGCGTCAGCGAGAAGGCAACGCTCTTGTACCCGGCCGGGATCGGCGCGCCGGTGTACACGTCGAACAGCTCGCAGCCCTTGAGATACTGCCCGCCGGCGGCGAGGATGCACGCCGAGAGCTTGGCGACCGGGATGTCGGCGCTGCAGACGATGGCGATGTCACGCGTCACAGCCGGGAAGCGCGGCAGCGGCGTGTAGACCGGGGTCGCGCCGCGGGCGGCGAGCATGCCGTCGAGCCGGAGTTCGCCCGTGTAGAGCTCTGTGTCCACGCCGTAGTTTTCTGCGGCGAGCGGATGGATCTGGCCGAGCACGCCCAGCAGCTTGCCGCCGGCGTAGACCTGCGCGCAGCGGCCGGGGTGATAGGACGGGTTGTCGTGCTCTGCCTCGAACGTCACGTCCGTGATGCGCAGGCCGGCGAGGATGCGCTCGACCGCGCCCTTGAGCTGGAAGAAGTCCATCCCACCGCCGTAGCCGCCGAGGCACAGCAGTTTCGGCTCGTCGGCCATGCCGTCCGGGCGGGCGAAGTAGACCTTGCCGATCTCGTAGAGACGCACGGCCTTGTTGCGGTAGTTATAGTTGCGCGTGAGGATCTCGAGCATGGACGGCAGGATCGTCGTGCGCATGATGGAGGTGTCCTCACCGAGCGGGTTGAGGATCTTCATGGAGTCGCGCAGCGGGGATTCCGCCGGCAGACGGATCTTGTCATAGTACGACGGGCTGATGAACGAGTAGGTGATGATCTCGCTGTAGCCGAGCGCACGGGCCATGGTGCCGATGCTGCGCTCCGCCTTCTGCGCGTCGGTATAGCCGCCGCTGGTGGTCTGGCCGCGCATGAGCGTGCAGGGGATGTTATTGTAGCCGTAGAAGCGGGCGATCTCTTCGGCGATGTCGGAGTAGTGCTCCACGTCGCCGCGCCAGGATGGGACGATGATCGTGTCGCCGTCGAGTTCGAAGCCGAGCGCGAGCAGGATGCGGCGCATCTCCGCCACGGACACATCCGTGCCGAGCAGGCCGTTGACTTTGTCCGGCTCGAGCTTCACGGTCTTGGGCACGATGGGTTCGGGCAGCACGTCGATGGTGCCGCGCATGATCTCGCCGCAGCCGAGCAGCTCCACGAGCTCGCACGCGCGGTCAACGGCTGCGACGGTGTTCATCGGGTCGAGGCCCTTCTCGAAGCGGCCGGAGGCCTCCGTGCGCATGCCCAGCGCGGCGGCCGTGCGGCGGATGCTCGTGCCGTTGAAGTTTGCACCTTCAAAGACGACCATGGCCGTGTCGCCGACGATCTCGGAGTTGGCGCCGCCCATGACGCCGGCCACCGCGACGGGCTTTTCTTCGTCGCAGATGCACAGCATGTTCGGCGTGAGCTTGCGCGCATTGCCGTCGAGCGTCTGGATGGTCTCGCCCTCGCGCGCGGTGCGCACGATGATCTGCTTGCCGCCGATGCACGAGAAGTCGAACGCGTGCATGGGCTGGCCGTACTCGAGCATGACGTAGTTGGTAATATCAACAATGTTGTTGATCGGGCGCACGCCGCTGTTGCGCAGGCGCTCGCGCATCCACGCCGGGGACGGGCCGATCTTGACGTTGCGCACCATGCGCGCAGTGTAGCGCGGGCAGAGCGCCGGATCGTCGATGCGGATGCTGACATGGTCGTGAATGTCCTCGCCGCTGCCGGGGACGTCGGGCGTGTGCAGCTTAAGGGGCTTGCCGAAGGTCACGGCGGCCTCGCGTGCCAGACCGATCACGGACAGGCAGTCCGGGCGGTTCGGCGTGATCTCGAACTCGACCACGTGGTCATCCATGCCGATGACGGCGGCGATGTCGTCGCCGGGCTTCACGCCCTCCTCCTGCATGACCCACAGGCCGTCCTCGATGGCGTAGGGGTAGTCGTGCAGTGTCAGGCCGAGCTCCTTGAGCGAGCACATCATGCCGTTGGAGCGTTCCCCGCGCAGCATGCCGGCGTGGATCTCCTTGCCGTCGGGCAGGAGGGAGCCGTCGAGCGCGACGGGCACCATGTCGCCGACCTTCTGGTTCTGTGCGCCGGTGACGATCTGCAAAGGCTTATCGCCGCCGACGTCGACCTGGCAGACCCACATGTGGTCGGAGTTCGTGTGGCGCACCATCTCCACGATGCGGCCCGCGACGACGTTCTGAATGTTCTTGTGCTGGTCCGTGAACGTCTCCACCTTGGAGCCGGAGAGGGTCATTGCCTCGGAAAAGTCGTGATCGGCCCAGGCCGAGCAGTCTACGAATTCATTGAGCCATTTTCTGCTTAAAATCATGGTAGCCTCTCCTTTCTCAGAACTGCTGCAGGAAGCGCACGTCGTTTTCGAAGATCAGGCGCAGGTCGCTGATCTTGAACCGGCGCATCGCCAGACGCTCCAGGCCCATGCCGAAGGCCCAGCCGGAGTAGACGTCCGTGTCGATGCCGCAGCCCTCGAGCACCTTCGGGTGGATCATGCCGGCGCCGAGGATCTCGATCCAGCCCTCGCCCTTGCAGGTGGGGCAGCCCTTGCCGCCGCACTTGTGGCACTGCACATCCATCTCGCAGCTCGGCTCGGTGAACGGGAAGTGGTGCGGGCGGAAGCGGGTGACGGTGTTTTCACCGTAGAGTTTCTTGACGAGCGTGTTGAGCGTGCCCTTCAGGTCCGCCATCGTGACGCCCTTGTCGATGACCATGCCCTCGATCTGGTGGAACATGGGCGAGTGCGTGGCGTCCACCTCGTCCTTGCGGTAGACGCGGCCGGGGGCGACCATGCGGATCGGCAGCGGCTTGCTCTCCATGGCGCGCACCTGCATCGGGGAGGTCTGCGTGCGCAGGAGGATGCTGCTGTCCTCAGTCAGATAGAACGTGTCCGACCACTCGCGGGCGGGGTGGCCCTCGCTGGTGTTGAGCTTGGTGAAGTTATATTCGGCCTCTTCGATCTCGGGGCCTTCGAGGATCTCAAAGCCCATGCCGACGAAGATGTCCTTGATCTCATCGAGTACGATATACATCGGGTGCTGGTGGCCGAGCTCCGGCGCCTTGCCGGGCATGGTCACATCGAGCGTTTCCGCCTTGAGACGCATCTCGAGCATGCGGGCGTTGAGCGCCTCGCGGCGCTGGTCGAGCGCTTCCTCCAGCTCGGTGCGCACCTGGTTTGCCAGCTGGCCCATGGCCGGGCGCTCCTCCGCCGACAGGCGGCCCATCTGCTTGAGGATGGCGGTCAGCTCACCCTTTTTGCCGAGGTACTTCACGCGCAGGTTTTCCAGCGCGGTGATGTCGTCCGCCTGCAAAATGGCGGCGACGGAAGCCTCGCGCAGCTTCTGCAGCATTTCTTTCATGCAAACAACTCCTCCGTTGCAAGATTTTCGTGGTTCGTTGCGTTCCTTGCCGGATCGCGGACAAAAAAAGATCCTCCCGTCCCGCATACAGGGACGAAAGGAAACTTCCGCGGTACCACCCGAATTCGGCGCGTGTGCGCCGCACTCTGTGCGCGGTAACGGGCGGACCCGCCGGGGATTGGCCGGAGCTCACGGGCGAACAAAGTACGTTTCTCGCAGGACGCTCTCAGCCGGCGGCGTCCCTCTCTGGTGCGGAACCTTGGTACTATTTTCCCGATCCAAGCAATAAACTCAATAACAAAGCTATTTATACCACACTTTGCGCCACAAATCAATGTAAAAGGGGAAGAAAATTTGACGCGGCGCGCCGAAAACGTTATAATAATCGGAGAAAAATCATCCCTTTTCCGTCCGGGAGGCAGATCATGCACCGCATTGCGTCCTGCGCGCCGTATTTGCCGCGGCGCGCGTCCGATACCAACAAATATGACTATGGCCGCGTGCTCATCGTCGGCGGCTGCGTCGGCTACACCGGCGCGCCGACGCTGTGCGCCCGCGCGGCTCTGCGCTGCGGCGCCGGATTGGTGTCCGTCGGCGTGCCGGAGGCGATCTATGCTGTCACCGCCGTGAAAAACGATGAGGCGATGCCGTTCCCCTTGCCGTCGGCGGAGGGGAAGCTGGCGCGCGACGCCTTGCCGGAGCTGCTCGCGCGGCTGCAAAAGAGCGACGTGTGCGTGCTCGGTCCCGGTCTGGGGCGCAGCGATGCGCTCACGGCGCTGGTGCAGGCGGTCGTTACGCAGTCCGGCACATCGCTCGTGCTGGATGCCGACGCGCTCTTCGCCGTCGCGCAAGACGTGACGGTGCTCGACCGCGCCCACGCGCCCATCGTGCTCACGCCGCACGACGGGGAGTTTGCCCGTCTGGCCGGGCCGGATGGAACCGGCAGGGCAGAGGCGGCGTCTGATTTTGCCGTCCGGCACGGCTGCACGGTCGTGCGCAAGGGGCCGGAGACGGTCTGCGCGTTCCCGGATGGGGACGCGGCGGTGCTGCGCGTCGGCAATCCCGGCATGGCCAAGGGCGGCAGCGGCGACGTGCTGGCGGGCATGCTCGGCGCGCTGCTGTGCCAGATGCCTGCGCGCGACGCGGTGCAGACCGCCGTCTGGCTGCACGGCCGGGCGGGCGACCTCTGCGCCGGGCGCATGGGCGAATATGCGATGAACCCGACCGATGTGATCGCGGCCCTGCCGGAGGTCACAAAACCCATCATCCGATAGGAGGCAGTATGCAGCGCAAAGCGATCGCTGCACTGATGATAAGCCTGCTGCTGTTGTCCGCGTGCGGACGCGGCGCGGGGGAGCAGACATTTGAAGCCTTTCGTGACACGCTCACGGGCAAATTCGTCACCACGACGGCGCAGGTGCGCGTCCAGCGCGGCGACACGGTCACGGACTATACGCTCACCTGTCAGGAGCTGCCGGACGGCTATGACCTCACGGTCACGGCGCCGGAACAGGCGGCCGGCGTCACGGCCCACCTGCGCGACGGAGCAAGCACGCTTGCCTTTGACGACATCATCCTCCCGGCGGGCGACCTCAACGGCGCGGGTCTGACGCCGCTGACGGCGCTGCCCTATGTGGTGGAGGCCATCCGCAGCGGCTATGTCGACCTGACGTGGACGGAGGACGGGCTGCAGGTCGTGCAGCTCATCACGGACGATCACACCGCCGTGCGTCTGTATCTGGACGGCACGGTGCCGCAGTGCGCGGAGCTGTCGGTTGACGACACGCTCTGTCTGCGCTGCACCATGGAAAACTGGAATCTGGAAAAAGGAAGTACGAACGATGAATCGCAAGATTAGAACCTGGGTAGAGATCAGTCTCAATGACTTGGAACACAACTATCGCGAGATCAGCAGCCGCCTACCGGACGGCTGCCAGATGCTCGGCGTCTGCAAGGCCAATGGCTACGGCCACGGCGCGGTGCGCGTGGCGCAGCGGCTGCAGCAGGCGGGCTGCCAGTGGGTGGCCGTCAACTGCTATGACGAGGCCGAGGAGCTGCGCGCCGCCGGCGTGACGATGAACATCCTGCTGCTCGGCCCGCAGTCGGCGAATATCGCGGTCGATCTGGCCACGCTCGGCGTGACGCAGGCGGTCGGCAGCATCGAATATGCGCGCGAGCTCAACCGCTTTCTCGCCGGCACCGGCCTGCGGCTGGACGCGCACATGAAGCTCGAGACCGGCATGGGGCGCACCGGCTTTGACGTGCACGACGACAGCCACCTCGACGAGATGATCGAGGCGCTCTCGCTGCCGCACCTGAACTTCACGGGCGTGTTCACCCACTTTGCCGTCTCGGACGAGAACGGTGAGCCGTACACGCAGCTGCAGTTTTCGCGCTTTACGCACGCGATCGAGCGCATGGAGCAGGCGACCGGCCACCACTTCGCCATCCGCCATTGCGCCAACAGCGGCGCTGTCATCAACTATCCCGAGATGCACCTCGACATGGTGCGCCCCGGCCTGCTGCTCTACGGCGTGTTCCCGGCTAAAGAGACCGGCGGGCTCGACCTGCGCCCGGCCATGTCGCTCTACAGCCGCGTGTCCGAGGTGACGCATCACCATGCGGGCGACACGATCAGCTACGGCCGCACGTTCACCTGCCCGCGCGATATGCGCCTGGCCGTGCTGCCGGTCGGTTACGCCGACGGGCTGCTGCGCAGCCTCTCCGGCAAGGGCGACGTGCTGCTGCACGGTAAGCGCGCGCCGCAGGTCGGCCGCATCTGCATGGATATGTGCATGGTCGATGTTACGGACATCCCCGAGGTGCAGCCCGGCGACGTGGCCACGATCTTTGGCCGTGACCTCTCGGTGGCCGAGCAGGCGGACAAGGCCGGCACCATCCCGTATGAGCTGCTGTGTGCCATGAGTCAGCGCGTGCAGCGCGTGTATATCGACTGAAGTATAAATTTCGCTCCGATGGCGAAAATAACTGTGCCCCTACATATCGACTGGGGCAAATATTCCATCGGAGATGAAATCTATGAATCCAGTTCGACGCGGAGATATTTATTATGCCGACCTCAGCCCGGTGGTCGGCAGCGAGCAGGGCGGCATGCGCCCCGTGCTCATCATTCAGAACGACACTGGCAACCGCCACAGCCCGACGGTGATCGCTGCCGCGATCACATCGCAGACCGGCAAGGCCAACCTGCCCACGCACATCTCGCTCGCAGCGCGCAGCTGCGGCCTGACGCGCGACAGCGTGATCCTGCTCGAGCAGGTGCGCACGCTCGATAAGTCGCGCCTGCGCGAGCGCATGGGCCGCCTGGACGAGCCTGCGATGCATCAGGTGGACAACGCGATCGCCGTGAGCTTTGGCCTGCCGCAGTAAACACCCACGCCACCAAACGGAGGGACGGTTATGAAGAAAAAGACACTGACCACCATCATCCTCATTGTCGCGCTGGCCATGGCCGCCGCCGTGACCGTGTACGCCGTCGCGAACTACGGCACGAAGGACGACCCGCTCGTCACATCCAGCTATCTGCAGGATGTGGTGCAGCCGCGCATGGAGGATGCCTACCGTTCCACGCTCGACGGCCAGGTCCGCGAGATGGAGGATCAGTTTGCCGATCAGGTCGCCGCCGCGGGCGGGTCGTATGTGCTCGTGACGCTCGAAAGCGGCCAGACGCTCACCGGCCGCACCGGCACGGAGATCCTTATGCGCACGGGCACTGCCGCCGTGACGCAGAGCGCCGCCATTGACCTCACGACCGGCGAGACTGCCGCCGTTGGGGCAAAGCTCACGGAAAACCACCTGTACCTCGTGCAGGCGGACGGCGCCGGGATTCAGGCGTCCGCCGACACCACCGTCATGGTGCGCGGCGGCTACAGCGTCGGCTGACCCGGTTCTAAATGCATCACTCCCGCGCATAGTCTGATGCGGGAGTGATTTTTTATGCCTGATTATCCGATCCTGCAGCAAAACAAGCCCATCGGCACGCTGACCGTGACGCAGGAGGGGCTGTTCACGGTGTTTTCCGCGCGGGCAAAGACGGACGCCGACCGCCTGCGGCTCGCCGTGTGCGGCGAGCGGTCGCGCGCGTATCTCGGCCTGATGCTGCCGGACGGGAGCGGCTGGCTCACGCTGCGCAGGCGGCTCACGCGGCTCGAGCGCGCGCGTCTGCCGGAGCCGATCCTGTTTGCGGCCGACGAGACATGGGACATTCCGGACGCGCCGGCCCCGGCCAGGGACCCGGCGCAGGCGCAAACGTCTGCGCCGGACGACGGGCTTGACGTGCTCTGGTATTCCGCGCCGGACGGGGTACTCACCACGTTTGACGGCAAGCGGATGCTCATTGCCATTCCGGCGGACACGCCGAACCTGCCGCGCGGCGCCGAGACCGTGCTGCGCGAGATCGACGGCCGGCCGTACCTCATTTTTCCGCGCTGAATTGCAATTCCGGCACCGGCGTGGTATACTCATGGCAAGAAAAAGACAAAGGAGCATATCGCGATGAGAATGAGCGATTTGATCGTGAAAAAGCGCGACGGGCAGGCCCTCACGACGGAGGAGATCCGCTATATGATCGACGGCTACAGCCGCGGTGAGATCCCGGATTATCAGATGTCCGCCATGATGATGGCCATCTATTTCCGCGGCATGGACCGGCGCGAGACGCTGGACCTGACTATGGCCATGATGCACAGCGGTGAGACGCTGGATCTGTCGGGCGTGTCCGGCGTCAAGGCGGACAAACACTCGACCGGCGGCGTGGGCGACAAGACCTCGCTCGTACTCGTGCCGATGGTGGCGAGCCTCGGCGTGAAGATGGCGAAGATGTCCGGCCGCGGCCTCGGTCACACGGGCGGCACGCTCGACAAGCTCGAGAGCATTCCGGGCTTCAACATCAACCTGCCCATGGAGCGCTTTCTGGAGAATGTGGACCGCGTCGGCATGGTCATCGCCGGTCAGACGGCGAACCTCGACCCTGCGGATAAGAAGCTCTACGCCCTGCGCGACGTGACCGGCACCGTGGCGAGCATCCCGCTCATCGTCAGCAGCATCATGTCCAAGAAGCTGGCCGCCGGCGCGGACATCATCGTGCTGGACGTCAAGTGCGGCAGCGGCTCGTTTATGAAGACACTGGACGATGCACGCGAGCTTGCGACCGAGATGGTCGAGATCGGCAAGATGGCCGGCCGCAAGACGGTCGCCGTCATCACGGATATGGACGAGCCGCTCGGCCACGCCGTCGGCAACGCGCTCGAGGTCAAGGAGGCCATTGCGGCGCTGCGCGGGGAGTACAAGAGCGAACTGCTCGAGCTGTGCCTGACGCTCGGCAGCTGCATCCTCACGCAGGCGGGCATGGCGGCCGACGATACGGCGGCACGCGCCATGCTGGAGCAGACGATCACGGACGGTTCGGCGCTCAAAAAGCTGGCGGAATTCGTTGCGGCGCAGGACGGCGACCCGGCTGCGATCTATGACCCGTCGCTCCTGCCCATGGCGCCGGTGCAGATGGAGGTGCCGTCTCCGGCGAACGGCTACGTGCGCCACATCGCGGCGACGGACGTGGGCCTCGTGTCCATGCGCCTCGGCGGCGGCCGCGCGACGAAGGACAGCGTGATCGACCACAGCGTCGGCATCGTCCTGCGCAAGAAGGTGGACGAGTCGGTCACGTCAGGGGAGTCGCTCGCTACGATCCATGCGGCCGACGAGGCAGCCGCTCGCAGGGCGGTCGCAGAGCTCACCGCCTGCTACACGATCACCCCGGACGCGCCCCCGGCGGAGCCGTTCATCAAGGCGATCATCCGCTGAAGACAACAAAAACTCCCGGAGCCGCGGCTCCGGGAGTTTTCTATGTGCAGGTTACGGGTAGGCGTGCGTGCGCAGATAGGTCATCCATGCCTTCATGCCTTCGGCATTGAGGTGCATGCCGTCGCCGTCCTGATAGGTCTGCGGCAGGAATCCGTCGTCCCCGACGAGGCCGCTGGCCATGTCGAGATACTTCACGCTGTTGCTCTCCGCGGCCGCGGCGATCCAGCCGTTGACCTTCTGGATCAGCTCGTTCGTGATGTCCTCGTACTGGTAGTTCGATGCGATCGGCGTCAGTGAGCAGCAGATGATCTTCGTGTTCGGGCTCTTGGCCTTGACGGCGTTGATGAGCGTGGTGTAGACGGATTTGATCTGCTCCGCATTCGTCATGGAGATGTTGTCCGCGCTCGGGCAGATGACGAGATAGGCGGGCTTGTTGACCTCGCAGATCTCATCCGCGGGCACGTTGTTGCCGGTCACGGGGGATTTGTACTTCGCCGTGTCGAGCGAGGAGGCGGGCAGGGAACCGGTGTCCGGCACCCAGACCTGTTTGGCGGCGTCCTTGCCGGTGAGCATCGTCTCCGACTGCAGCACCTTCAGCGACTTGTCGCCCAGGAAATAGATCTGATCGACATAGGTGCTGCCTTTGTCCTCCGTCTGGGCGAGCGCGGCGGACGACTGGATGGGTGCGATCGGATTTGCCTGCGGCGTCGGCGTCGGCGTTTCCGTGACGGTCGGCGTGGCTTCTGCCTTCGCCGAGCCCGTGTTGCCGACGGCGTTGGTAAACACCAGCACGACAGCCACCAGCGCCAGACACAGCAAAATGGCGCCCGACCAGAAGGTATACATCATGTTTTTATTCGTGTTTTTCATCAGGATCCCTCGCTTCCGGATAGACAAAAGAAGCCCGATGAAGGGCTTCTTTTGCAGTTACAGTTACGCTTCCTGCTCTTTCTTGGCTTCCTCGATGACCTTCTGCTGGACGTTGCCGGGGGCTTCCTCGTAGCGCACGAACTTGCACGAGAAGGAGCCGCGGCCCTGCGTCATGGAGCGCAGGTCGATCGTGTAAGAGCCCATCTCGGCCATCGGGACTTCCGCCTCGACGGTCTGCATGCCGTCCTCTGCCGTCATGCCGAGCACGGTGCCGCGGCGCTTTGAGGAGATGTCGGACATGATGTCGCCCAGATTGGCGTCCGGGATGGTGACCTTCAGCAGGCCGATTGGCTCGAGGATGGTCGGCTTCGCCTTCGGGATGCCGTCCTGATAGGCAAGGCGGGCGGCCGTCTGGAACGCCATATCGTTGGAGTCGACCGGGTGGTAGGAGCCGTCGTACAGCACGGCCTTCAGGCCGACGAGCGGGTAGCCGGCGAGCACGCCCTTCTGCACGGCGTTGCGCAGGCCCTTTTCGACGGACGGGAAGAAGTTTTTCGGCACGCTGCCGCCAAAGACTTCCTCGGCGAAGATCATGTCGTCGGACTCGTCCTGAGGCTCGAAGCGGATCCAGACGTCACCGAATTGGCCGCTGCCGCCGGACTGCTTCTTGTGGCGGCCGTGGGCCTCGACCTTGCCCTTGATCTTCTCACGGTAAGCGACGCGGGCGGGCTTGAGCTCGGTCTCGACGCCGAAGCGGCTCTTGAGCTTGGCGCACAGGACGTCGACCTGGATATCGCCGGCGCCGGAGATGACCATCTGGTGGGTCTCGGCGTTGTTGACGAGCGTGAAGGAGATGTCCTCCTCGTTCAGGCGGGCGAGACCGGAAGCGACCTTGTCGTCCTGGCCCTTGGTCTTGGGGCTGATGGCCATGGAGTAGCAGGGCTCTGCCAGCTCGATGGCGGGCAGCTCGACCTCGTTTTTCGGGTCGCAGACGGTGTCGCCGGTCTTCCACTCCATCTTGCCGATGGCCACGATGTCGCCGCAGCAGGCTTCCTTGACCTCGGTGTTCTTCTTGCCGCACATGGTGTACATGCGGCCGAGCTTATCGGTTCTGCTCATGCGCACGTCGCGCAGAGACAGATCGGACGTGACCTTGCCGGAGAGCACCTTGATGAAGGAGTACTTGCCGAACTGGTCGGAAATGGTCTTGAACACGAACGCGCACACCGGGCCGTTCGGGTCGACGGCGAGCTTGCCGCCGTCAGCCGTGGCGACCTCGCCGACCTCGGCCGGGTTGGGCACGTAATCCACGATCGCCTGCAGCACGGCCTCGGTGCCGATGCCGCTGTCGGCGGCGCCGCAGAGCACGGGGAACACGCTGCGGTCCTTCAGACCCTGACGCAGGCCCTTGACGGTGTCCTCCTCGGAGAGCATCATGTCCTCAAAGTACTTCTCCATGAGCTCCTCGTCCGCACCGGCGGCCGTCTCAAAGAGCGTCTCGCGCAGCGACTCGACCATGTCGGCGTCGGCGGCGGGGACGGCGACCTTCGTGGTCTTGTTGCCCTTGGTCTGGTAAGCCACGTTGTGCACCAGGTCAATGACGCCGGTGCCGTCGCTCATCGGCGCGGTCACGGCGCAGACGGCGCTGCCGTACTTTTCCTGCAGGGCAGAGAGAACGCCGGCGAAATCGCCGTGATCCTCATTGGTCTTGGAGACATAGAACATGCAGGGCATGTTGGCGTTCTTGAGGTATTTCCAGCTGCGCTCGGCGCCGACGGCGATGCCGTCTTTCGCGGTGCAGAAGATCATGCCGGCCTCGACGGCGCGCAGAGCGCACATCACGTCGCCCGCAAAGTCGAAAAAGCCCGGGCAGTCGAGCACGTTGATCTTGCAGCCGCCGAAGTTGACCGGCGCGATGCTGGTCGAGATCGTGATCTGGCGCTTGATCTCTTCGGGATCGTAGTCACAGACGGTGTTGCCGTCGGCGGTCTTGCCCTGACGGTCGATCGCACCAGTCATGTACAGCATGCTCTCGGCGAGCGTGGTCTTGCCGCTGCCGCCATGGCCGAGCAGGCACACATTGCGGATATTCTTGGTTTCGTAGCTCATGTAGTGTACTCTCCTTATATATAGACTATCCAAAATTCCTAACTCCGGAAATCGTGCCGTGCGTGACACACACGACTATAAAAGTATACACGATTTCAAAACTCTTGGCAATCATAAATATGAAAACTCAGCGTTTTAGGCTGAAATTCAGCAAAATGACCGGAACAAGCCATAAGCCCATGTACACAAAGAGGTTGCCGACGGTGGCGGAATCGAACGCGCCGATGGCGCACAGGGCGAACATCAGCACGACGCCGATGACCGTGCACAGCAGGGCAAGGATGACGCAGATGCGCACGGTGGAGTAGAGCTGGCGGCCGAGATTGGCGACGCTCACGAGCGGGCCGAGCCCGTCGCGCGCCACGATGCCGGCGGTCTGCGTATAGTCGGACGGTTCCGCTGCCGACATGGCATAGCGCTTGCGGTAGGCCGGGAAGTCAAAGCCGTCGGTCGACATCTTGAACTTCTGCCCGAGCATCAGCGGCGTGATGTTGAAGTCGCGCACGGCAAAGATCGGCGCGATCTTTGTACGCAGCAGAGCAAAGAGCGCGTTCTGCACCGACTGCACCGGCACGTACTTGATCTTGAAGCTCGCGACAAACAGACCGTTGATGGATGTGAACACGACGTTTTTGGCGCTCAGCTGCTGCGGCAGATGCACGCCCTTGAGGTTCATGAAGGCGCTGCTGCCGACGAGCACTTCCTCGCCGTTGACGAGGGCGCTCAGGCCGCCGCTTTCGTTGCAGGTGAAGGATTCGACCGGCATGAGCGTGCAGTTGTTGCGCTGCATGAGATCGGTAAACGCGGTGGCAAGGCAGCTGCCGGAGGCAACGATCACGCTGCCGGTGTAGGAGATGACCTTGTCCGGGAACGCGCCGTCGAGGATGCGAATGTCCTCGATTGAGATGTTGCGCGCTGTGAACAGGTCCTTATCCGTGACGATCAGGTGCTTGCTGCGGCCGATATCGCTCGCGCCGCTCCAGCCCGCGATGGCGCTGCCGGTGCGGGCGAGCTTGCGCGCAGCGGTCCGGAACGGGACGGCGAACGCCACAAGCGCCGCAAACGGCGCGCACGGCGCGGTGACGGCGGCAAACACGTGCAGGATGTTGGCATAATTGCCGCTGAGGATCGTGGCCAGCAGGCCGAGGATCACGGACGCGGCGATCAGATACGGTGCGAGCGCGGCGTAGATCGTGTCGGCCGGGCCGGCCTCCTCGCTGCGGTGGATGAAGCCCGCGGTGTCGCGCTTGGACTTGAGCACGGTGATGCTGTCCTTGACGACCTCGCTGTCCGCGCTGACGGTGTAGGGATCTTTGTCGACCGCGAGCGTGCGGAACGTGGACTTGAAGCCGCGGCAGGTGTTCAGCGCGCTCCACAGGCAGCAGGCCACGGAAAACGCCGACACGGCGCAAAACGGCAGGCCGACGGCGTCTGACCCTGTAATGGCCAGCACGACCGCATCGAGCGCGGAAAAGACGCAGTTGAGAAACACGAGCGATTCCAGCCCCGGCGTGCGGCGCACGAGGTTGAAAAAGCCGTTGGTGATGACGTCCAGACCGATGAGCATCACGGTCAGCTGCATCATCAGGCACACGAGCGCCGCGACGGACGGGCTGCTCTTGAGCACACCGAACACCGGCAGCCCGAGCGAGATGTAGATCAGCGGGATGCACACGATCATGGCCGCCCGGCAGCGGAAGCGCAGGGACTTGACCTGCCCGCCGTAGTATTTTGCAGCGGTTTCGGCATCCGGCTCCGGGCCAAGCTCCTCCTCGGTGTTGGCCGAGGCGTGCACGGCGCTGTTGTGTTCGCGGATACGGTAGGCCACGGCGGCGAGCCGCACCATGAGCGGGTTGAGCACCGCGTCCTGAAAGCTGCGGCGCGCAGGTCCGTCCGCACCGTCGTCCGCGGCGTAGTCGCCGGCGCGGGCGTAAGCGGTGCGCCCGGCCGCGCTGTCGTCCATGCCTTCTTCCGTCACGGCCTGAAACACGCGCGTCGGCTCTTCCGGTTCCGGTTCTGGGTCATACAGGCCCTCCGGCACCTCCGGCGGGGCGGAGACGGGGATGGCGGTGTCTTCCTCCGGGGGTTCTTCCTCCGGCTGGACCGGCTCATCCGGCACGACATCCGAGATCTTCGAGGCAAAACGCTTCAGTCCCGAGATGCCTTTTTTGGCCAGACGCTTGGCGTTGGCCTTCGTCTCGTTCCACTTTTCGATCTCTTCTTCGGTCGCGTGGTCGCGCTGGCGCTTCGGCTGATAGCGCTTGACGTCGTGATCCTCATGCGGCGGTTTATCAGGCGCGGCCGTGCCGGTCTCCGGGGCCGTGTCCTCCAGCGCGCTGTCGAGCTCGGCGGACATGAGAATGTCCTCAGCCTCGGCGTCCTCGGCTGAATCTTCCTCGACCATCTCCGCCTTGACGGGGCGGCGGGGATAGGCCGGCTGCGGGCGGGGCGCGGGTGCGTCCGTCTGAAAATCTTTATATTCGTCCAGAATGGATTCCAGGGAGAATTCTTCTGCGTCCAGGTCAAAAGAAACATCCTCTGGCGAGCGATCAAATTGGTCCATATGGTCAACTCCTTTTTATAACGTAGGGGTGCGGGCGTTCAGCTCCGCTGACGCAGCGCCTCATAGAGCAGTACGGCCGCGGCCGCAGATGCGTTGAGCGAGGAGATCTGACCGCGCAGCGGAATGCTGACGAGAAAATCGCACTTTTCCCGCACCAGCCGGCTGATGCCGGCGCCTTCCGACCCGATGACGATGCAGGCCGGGCCGGTCAGGTCCGTTTTCCACAGCTCGTTCGCGCCCTCGGCGGCGGTGCCGTAGATCCAGAGGCCGTTTTTCTTGAGCGTCTCGATCGCGGCGACGAGATTCGGCACGCGCGCGACGGCCATATGCTCGAGCGCACCGGCGGACGTCTTGTCCACGACGGCGGTCAGCCCCGCGCTGCGGCGCTTCGGGATGATGACGCCGTGCGCGCCGACACACTCGGCCGTGCGGATGATGGCGCCGAGGTTGTGCGGGTCGGAAATCTCGTCGCACAGCACGAGAAACGGTGCCTCGCCGCGCTCGGCTGCGATGGCGAGCATGTCCTCGATCGTGCTGTATTCCTTGACGGCGCACAGCGCGATCACACCCTGGTGCGCGTGCGTCTGGCTCATGGCGTCGAGCTTGCGGCGGTCGGCCTCCGTGACGACGATGCCGGCGCTGCGCGCCTTCGAGGCGATGTGCCCGAGCGTCTTGTCCACGTCGCCCTTGGCGATGAAAATTTTATCGATCGTGCGGCCCGCGCGCAGGGCCTCCATGACCGCATTGCGGCCTTCGATCAGATCGTTGCGCGCTTCGTTTTCAAATTCTTGTATTTGTTCCATGATATACCCATACCTTGCGACATAATAATACAGATATCATCATACCACACGATTGCCCATTAAGAAAGTACAAATTGCGATTCGGGATATTTTTTTATGGACTTTGCGGTTTTAAGAAGGTATCATGGACATACGTTGTATTTACGGAGGAACCCCATGAGAAAACTGATGAACAAAATCGACCGGTTTTGCTATATGCACCCGCGCTTTGGTATTCCGAACCTGATGCTGATCGTCGTCATCGGCAATGCGGCCGTCTGGCTACTGACAAAAATGGACACGACCGGGCAGATCGTCTCGCTCCTGAGCGGCTCGGCGCAGGGCATCCTGCACGGGCAGGTCTGGCGTCTGGTGACGTATGTGTTCGTGCCGACGGAAGCCAGTCCTATCTGGCTGCTGGTGATGCTGTATTTTTACTATTGGATCGGCTCATGCCTCGAGCGCGAGTGGGGCAACGGCAAATTCACGATTTATTACGTGAGCGGCATGCTGCTCACGGCGATCTACGGCGTGGTGCTCTCGGCCATCCTCGGGCGCGACGTGGTCGTCTCGACTACGTACCTGAACCTGTCGATGTTCTTCGCCTTTGCCACGCTCTATCCGGATATGCAGGTGCTGCTGTTTTTCATCATCCCGATCAAGGTGAAGTATCTGGCATATGTGGACGCGGCGCTGTTCGTGCTCGGCATCGTCACGACGTCGTTCCCGCTGAACCTGCTGCCGGTGGTGGCGGTGCTCAACTATCTGGTCTACTGCGGCGACTGGCTGTTTGACTTTTTCCGTCCGTCGCACGTGCGCCAGCGGCAGAAAACGGTGAACTTCAAGCGCGAGGCCCGGCGCATCCAGCGCGAGCAGGCCAACAAGCCCTACCATTACAAATGCGCCGTCTGCGGCCGCACGGATGTCGATCATCCGGAGCTGGAGTTCCGCTACTGTTCGCGCTGCGTGGGCTATCACTGCTTCTGCCAGGATCATATCAACAACCATGTGCATTTCACGGAGTGACGGCCATGCAGACCAAAGACATGAAAAAAGACTATGAAGTTGCGGTGCTCGACCCGGCGGGCAACGTCACGGCCATTGTGCTCTCGGATGTGCCTGCGGCGGAGCGCGCGCGGGCCGCGGCGCGGCTGCTGCGCCTGCCGGAGCTGCACGTTGAGCAGGTCGCGTTCCTGACCGCGCCGCGCTGCGGCGGTGAGATCCGGCTGGAGATGATGGGCGGTGAGTTTTGCGGCAACGCGCTGCGCTGTGCTGGCTTTTATCACGCGCTGCGCACCGGCGCGCAGGGGAAAACCTGCGTCTTTGCCGAGATCAGCGGGGCCGAGGGCGTTCAGCCGGTCATGGCAGACACGGCGGCGGGGGAGGCGTCCACGGTGATGCCGCTGCCGCGCGCGGTGCAGCCGGCAGATTGGCCGGATGTGCCGGCCGTGCGCGTGACGTTCGACGGCATCACGCACTTCGTCATTGACCGTGCGCAGCCGGACGAGGCGCTCGTGCAGCGCGCCATTGCCGCCGCGCCGTCGGCAAGCGCCGTCGGCGCTCTGTTTCTCGACCGGGCGGCCGGCAGCATGCGGCCGGTCGTTTTTGTGCGCGAGACCGGCTCCTGCGTCGCGGAGACGAGCTGCGCCTCCGGCAGTGTTGCGACTGCCGTGGTGCTCACGGCGGACTTTGCCGACGGCATCACGGAGATCGGCATCGGCCAGCCGGGTGGCACGCTGGAGGTCGGCGTGCAGCGCGCCCATGGCGCGGTGACGGGGCTGTCCATTGGCGGCCCGGTGCGTCTGGCGCAGACGCTGACCGTCACGCTGCCGGATACGGCGGACGCGTCGTGTTAATTCGTAAACTATGCTTGCATATTTGCACGCAATCATGTAGCATATTGTTAGATTTTGCGCAGGGAGCGATACGTGAAGTATCAAAAACTGCTGTTTATGGAGAGGAGAATGTGTGATGAAATGTCCCCGCTGTGGTCATGAAATGACGCTTGATACCCATCGGAAGTATGCGCTGAACATGTGCTATGAGTGCGGCTATATCGAAGGCCGTCTGATCGACCCCGAGAAGAAGGGCGAGACGAACTTTGAGCGCATGAAGAAACTCAACTTCAACGAAATGGTCGCGTTCCTGACCAAGGGTCTGAACCTGGACGAGGCCAAGCTGGCCGACTGGCTGGACGACGAGGTCAAGTGACCCGCACCACCGTATTTTACGCGCCGCACCCAATACCGGGTGCGGCGTGTTTTTTTTGCACCGGACGGATGCGGCAGATCGCCGAGAATTTGCTTGACACGCCGGGGAGCGCCATTGTATAATACCAAGCGCGTGGACAGGCGTTTGCTTTTGCAGCGCACTTTTCTTTTCAATAGGGGTTTGATGCATCTAACTCCTGAGATTTTGTCGGAAGTATCCGCGCCCGGCCGTGCAGACACGCAGAAGCGTGCATTTCTTTTCAGCAAGAGTTAGATTACTCTAATTTATATTAGACAAATCTAATCAAGACTTTCAACGAAACCATTTGGAGGAAACATTCATGCAGCAATTATTCAAACGGATGCTGTCGGTGCTCCTGGCGGCCGCCGTCCTGCTGTCGCTGACGGTGACGGCGTTCGCGGCCGACGGCGGCGCGGACACGGCGCTCACGGCGGCGGATTATGCCGCTGCGGACGCGTTGTTCGACGCGCTCGATGGCGTGGAGCAGGAAGCGGTGCGGCGGGATGCGTCCACAGACGGGCGCACACAGGCCATCTGCGACTATCTCAACGCGCAGGACACGGTCGTATCCGGCTCGGTCGAGACGAGCGGCGACCAGATCACCTGGATGACGGAGCAGGGCATTGCCTGCGCCTATTCCCCGCGTCTGGAGCAGATCGCGGCGGCGGCAGAGTCTACGGCCGACGATACGCCCGACGTGCAGACGCGCACCTACGCCGCGCGCGGCACGCAGCACGGGCGCGATGTGTACCTGTTCCAGCCGTACTACGGCATTGACCGCAGCTTCACCGAGCAGTACCAGAAGGAGGCCCAGCGCGTGGCGCAGGCGTCCGAGGGCACGTATCACTACTACAAGGGCGAAGCGGCGACGATCGACGCCATTGCGGATGCGATCACGGACGGCGGCCTTGTCATCTTCGACTCGCACGGCTCGACGGATTATGAAAACGGTGAGGACTACACCTCCGGTGCCACGACGTCCTACCTCTGCCTGCAGACGGGCGACGGCCTGACCAAGGCAGACTATGATGACGGACACGCCGTCTACAGCAGCTCGAGCAGCAGCATGAAATATTTCCTCGTGGACGGTACGGTCATCGCCGATCATATGGACGCCGATGCGCAGGCCAACAATGGCCTGCTCTGGATGGCGATCTGCCTCGGCATGGCGACCGACGGTCTGGAAAAGCCGCTCATGGATCGCGGCCTCGGTGTTGTGTACGGCTACAGCCAGTCGGTCACGTTCGTTGGTGACTACACGTTTGAGGCCGCGTTCTTTGACAGCCTGCTCGGCGGCAGCACCGTCGCTGAGGCGGTCCGTGATATGAAGGCGACCTGCGGCGCGTGGGACTGCTCGCTGCAGATCTGCCAGGCCAACGGCATGCCTGCCAACTATCAGATGACGACGCTGGAGGCAGCGCAGCGCGGCCGCGCCGCGTTCCCGGTCGTCGTCTCCGCGGACGATACCTATCCAGGCCATGGCAATGTCGACGCGTTGCAGAATGTCAACTCCGGTTGGGCGCTGCTCGACCGCTATGCTCTGACGGCAGACACCGACACGCCGGAGTATGGCTCCGTGACGCAGCGGGGCATGACCATCACGGCCAACGCCAACACCGGCTATTACGCCTCCGGCTACACCGTCACGCCCGAGGGTGCGGCAACGGTGCGTCAGGACGGCGATACCTTCCGCGTTTCCGCGCTGCGGCAGGACTGCAAGGTGACGATCCACTTCGCCGCCAAGACGCCGGCGACCGTGCACTTCTCAGTGCCGGGTGGTGTGACGCAGTCGGACGCCGCCGGTTATATCGGCGATCCGATCACGCTCCCGCAGCCGACGGGTACGCCCACGGCTGACGCGCAGGACTATCACTTCGTCGGCTGGACGACCGAGCCGGTCAAAACACCGGTCGTGAGCACGCAGGTGCTCCGCGCGGGCGAGCGCTATGACGTCACGAGTGCGGAGACGACGCTCTACGCGCTCTATCAATACTTTGCCACACCGGATGGCCGGACGCCCGCGTTCTCCGCCGTCACGGCGGACACCGACGACTGGAGCGGGACGTATGTCCTGCGCGGCGGTGACAGCGTCCTGCGCTGCGACGGCGCCGTTTACGGGGCGGCGCTGGGCAGCGCCGCTGCCGCCGTGCCGCTCGCGAATACCGGCATCACCGTGGACGCGGACGGCAATGTCTCCGGTGTCTCCAGCACGTATACCGTGCAGATTACGCGCGTGCCCGGGACGGAGCAGTACACCATCCGGCTCGGCGGCGCAATGTCGTCGGTTTATCTGGCCTGCCGCTCGAACAGCGACCAGCTCAATTCTGCCGTGGACGGCGGCAGCAGCTATGCCCGCTGGCTCATCAGCTGGCAGGACGGCCATGTTGTCATTCAAAACGCACGCTACATGGCGCGCAGCTTGCGGTTTTGCGCAGATAAGCAATATTTCCGCTGCGTGCGCGGCACCGAGACGCCGCTGACGCTCTATCGCGGCGAAGACAGCGGCCTGTGGTACACCACGCTGCTGCAGTCGGCCCATGTGCATCAGTATGTGGAGTCCGCCTGTCAGGCGGCGACCTGCACGGAGCCCGGCTGGGTGGAATATGCCTGCACCGCCTGCGGCAGCACCTACCGCGACACGCTCAATCCGCTCGGTCATGCGTTCCATGACAAGGCTTCCGCCGTGTGCGCGCAGGCGGCGACCTGCACCGAGCCCGCGCAGTATTTTGTGCAGTGCGACCGCTGCGATGCTGTTAGTGAGACGCTGATGGTCGTGGCTGGTGATCCGCTCGGTCATGCGTTCCATGACAAGGCTTCCGCCGTGTGCGCACAGGCGGCGACCTGCACCGAGCCTGCGCAGTATTTTGTGCAGTGCGACCGCTGCGATGCCGTCAGCGAGACGCTGACGGTTGCGGCCGGCGATTCGCTCGGCCACAGCTATGATAGAAACGGCGCCTGTGTCCGCTGCGGCGCGCTGATGCCGGTCACACCGTTCGATGACGTTCCGGAGGACGCCTATTATAACGACGCGGTCTATTGGGCCGTCCGCCGCGGCATCACGAGCGGCGTCGGCGGCAATCGCTTTGCCCCGGACGAAACGTGCACGCGCGCGCAGATCGTGACCTTCCTCTGGAACGTTGCCGGCAATCCGGAGCCGAAATCCCTGACCGTCCTGTTCGCGGACGTGTCGGCGGACGCTTACTATTACAAGGCCCTGTGCTGGGCGACCGAAAACGAGATCACCTACGGCACGAGCGACACAACCTTCTCCCCGGACGGCATCGTGACGCGCTCGCAGGCGGTGGCGCTGATGTGGCGCGTCGCCGGCAGTCCGGATGCCTCCGCGGACGAGACGTTCACTGACGTTCCGGCGGACGCGTATTACGCGGCTGCGGTGCGCTGGGCCGTTGCAAATGACATCACGGCGGGTACGGGCGGCAACCGCTTTTCGCCGCTGGCCCCCTGCACACGCGCACAGATCGTTGCGCTTTTGTACAATCAACTGCATGCATGATATGCCGGAACCGGCCGGCGGAAAGGGAAGGTGAGGCCTACACACAGACTCATTGCACTCACAAACCATGTACATACCAATTCATTTCAGGAGGTAATGACCAACCCATGAACAAGACAATCACCAAACGGCTCCTGTCTCTGGTGCTGCTGGTGGTCATGCTCGTCGGCTGCGCGCTCCCGGCCTATGCCGTGGACACCGGCGCAAGCGGCGACCTGACCGCAGCGTATGCACTCCGGGGCACGGCCTACAAGGACGGCGTCTATGAAGGCACCGGTAAGGGCTTTAAAGACGGCGAGATCAAGGTCAAAGTGACCATCACCGACGGCAAGATCGCCAAGGTGGAGCTCGTCAGCCAGGAAAAGCAGAGCTATTGGGACTCGAAGAATGTTTCTTCGCTCTTTGACGAGATCGTCAAGGCCAACAGCACCGAGATCGACGGCGTTTCCGGCGCAACCATGAGCAGCAACGGTGTCAAGGCTGCGGTCAACGATGCGCTGAGCAAGGCGCTCGTCACCGCGCCTGAGCAGCCGGGCGGCAGCATCTTTGCCGCCGGCACCGGCGCGAAGTCCGACCCGTATCTGATCCGTACGGTCGACCAGCTCAAGGCGTTCGCGGCCTCGGTCAACGGCGGTGAGACCTACGCGAGCCAGTACGTCACGCTCGACGCCGATCTTGACCTCACCGGCGAGAGCTGGACGCCGATTGGCGGCGACAACGGCAGCTTCAACGGCATCTTCAACGGCGACAACCACACGATCGCCGGCCTGGCCATCGGCACGAAGGCCGAGTCCGCCGCGTGTGCGTATGCCGGCCTCTTCGGCCTTGTCGGCCAGGGCGGCGCGATCCGCAATCTGGGTGTCAAGGATGCGTTTATCAACAACAAAACCACAGATGAAGACCCTGCGGTCGGCATTCTGGCGGCGGCTACCGGCGAGAGCAGCGTGATCGACGGCTGCTGGGTAAGCGGCACGATCGTTAGTGATGCGGCCGGTGACAATAACTACACCTACGTCGGCGGTGTTGTCGGCAACGGCGGCGGCAAGAGCCTGGTGTGCAACACCTGGGCGGACGTGCAGATCGCGGCCAAGGGCAGCGATACCGGCGCGGGCGGCATCGTCGGCTGGACGAGCAACGATTCCGCGGTCATCAACTGCGCGGCATTCGGCACGATCGGCAACTACTGCGACGGCTCCATGATGTACGGCGCAGGCGGCATCGTCGGCTACAGCTGCGGCGCGATCTACGCCTGCTACTCCGACGTGACCCTGCACATGGACGCCATGTCCGATGCGGGCGACGGCTCCGATGTGCCCATCGGCGGCATTGCCGGTTCTCCGGCGGCACTCACGGCGGCCTATCGCTGCTGGTTCAACGCTGACGCGGCGCAGACCTACTACGGCGATGAAGCGGTGGCGGAGCCGGTCGCGGTCGGCTATGACATGCTCAACTACTCTGTCAGCGATCAGGAGGAGTGCGCCGGTCTGACTTCGGCAGAGCTCACCTCCGGCGTGCTGGCGACGAAGCTTGCCGACGCGCTCACGGAGGAAAAGCTTGCCGATGCGCAGGCGTATTTCTCCGACAAGGCGGTTGGCCTGCTGGGCAACGGCGTTACGATGAACAGCCTGCTGAGCATGAGCGAAAACGGCTGGAACAGCTGGCAGGTCGAAAACGGCCGCCTGCTGCCGACCGGTGAGGGCAGCAATCAGCCCGTCGACCCGAGCGATTTCTTCGCCGGCGGCGAGGGCACGCAGGCCGATCCCTACCGCATCGAGACCGAGGCGCAGCTGCGCGGATTCGCAGAGGCCACCCAGAGCGGCAAGCTCAGCACCACGAACCTGTACATCCGGCTCGACGCCGATATCGCGCTCTCGGAAGAGGCGTGGACGCCGATCGCCAAGTTTGGCGGCAGCTTTGACGGCGACGGCCACACCGTCTCCGGCATGACCATCGGCACGAGTGCGCAGCCGTCGGAGCGCACCTCCGCCGGTTTCTTCGAGACGCTGGCAAACGGCGCGTCGGTCAGCAACCTCAAGCTGACGGACGTCTCGGTCAACGTCGCGCGCACGGGCAGCAGCCTCGATGATGCGGTCTATGCCGGCGGTCTCGTCGGCGGCGGCCAGACCATGGGCGCCGACGTCCGCATCGACAACTGCTCGGTCACGGGCGGCACCATTTCCGCGTCCTCCGGCATGCACGTGTACGCGGGCGGCCTCGCTGCCAGACTCGGCGGGACCAACTACGTCACCAACTGCTATGCAGATATCGACATCACGGCGGCAAGCAGCAAGTATGTTGCCAGCGCCGGCGGCCTTGTCGGCACGTTCGGCAGCAGCAGCTTCGTCGGCAACTGCGCCGCGCTCGGCGCTGTCGCCGCCAGCGGCAACAGCCAGGAGTATAACAGAGTCAGAGCGGGCGGCCTGCTGGCTTCGGCCCCGTTCCTGACGGAAAACTGCTACGCTTCCGGCAATGTCACCCTGACGAATGCCAGCAGCGACTATGACGCCTATGCCGGTACGCTCATCGGAGAGCAGAGTGGCAGCGCCGTCGTGGACAGCCACTACAGCAGCAAGGCGGTGCTCACCGTCAACGGCGAGAGCAAGGACCTCATCGCAGTCGGCAAGACGCCCAGCAGCTGGTACAGCGGCATCAACTACAACAAGATCACGGCGCAGGACGACGTCACGAACGACGCCTTTGCTGCCGTCCTGAATCAGGGCATCTCCGCCGAGGGTCTCGCCGCGACGGATGAATACCTCATCAACAGCGGCAAGTTCTCCGGCTACACGGCCGAGGGCCTTGCGGCCATGCGTCCGGCAGTCTGGCAGAGATGGGGCGCTGCCGACGGTAAGGTCCTGCCCGGCGTGAAGGCCAAGAGCATCTTTGCCTCCGGCACCGGCACCAAGGACGATCCCTTCGTCATCGAGACGGAGGCGCAGCTGCGCGCGTTTGCCGCCTCCACCATCGGCGACAATGCGGTCGACTACGCGGGCCAGTATGTCGCGCTCGACGCGGACATCACCCTCAACGGCGCGTGGACGCCCATCCACTACTTCGCCGGCAGCTTTGACGGCCGCGGCCACACCGTCTCCGG
>ENA-OYAJ01000019-OYAJ01000019.1-human-gut-metagenome-genome-assembly--contig:-NODE-19-length-64110-cov-6.971524_pt1 | contig 64110 bp, 57 predicted proteins | sample MGYA00243431_ERZ652826 | MGnify/ENA primary metagenome ERZ652826 (study PRJEB26926, sample SAMN06164609) | human gut metagenome | biome: ENVO:00009003; feature: ENVO:2100002; material: ENVO:00002003...
TGTTCGTCTGCAGGAAGATCGACGGATCGGCGATCGAGCGGTCGACATGGCTCTCAGCCGCAAAGTTCACAACGATGTCGGGCTTTTCGCGCACAAAGATGGCGCTGATGCCCGCGCGGTCGCAGATATCGGTCTTGTAAAACCGGAAGCGCGGGTCGTCCAGCGCCGGCGCCAGCGTCGTCAGGTTGCCCGCATAGGTCAGGCAATCCACGCACACAACGCGGTCCTCAGGATGCTCCCGCAGCAGATAATACACGAAATTGGCGCCGATAAACCCGGCGCCGCCGGTGACAAGAATGGTCATTGTGTTCTCTCCATCAGTACCGGAGCTGCCCGTCGGCCACGCGCCGCAGGTGCGCACCGTAGGGTGAACGGCCGCAGCGCTGTGCGGCGGCCAGCAGATCGGCGCGCGTGATCCAGCCGTTGCGATAGGCGATCTCCTCCGGTGCCGAGATCTCCACGCCCTGCCGCTTCTGCACCATGCGCACAAAGTCCGACGCATCGGCCAGCGTCTCCATCGTGCCGGCATCCAGCCACGCGAAGCCGCGGCCGAGCAGCCGCACGTCGAGCAGGCCGTCGCGCAGATACTGTTCGTTGAGCGTCGTGATCTCCAGCTCGCCGCGCGCAGACGGCCGGATGGCCGCAGCCCGCGCACTCACACCCGCAGGGTAAAAATACAATCCGGTCACGGCGTAGTTGCTCTGCGGCGCGGCCGGCTTCTCCTCGATGGAGACGGCCCGGCCCTGCGCGTCGAAGCTCACGACGCCGAAGCGCTCCGGGTCATTGACATAGTAGCCGAATACGGTCGCGCGGCCGCGCGTCTCGGCATCCTGCAACGCTGCGCGCAGCAGCGCGCCGAAGCCGTTGCCGTAGAAGATGTTGTCGCCGAGCACCATCGCGCACGCATCGCCGCCGATGAAGTCCTCGCCGATCAAAAACGCCTGTGCCAGCCCATCGGGCGACGGCTGCTCGGCATAGCTCAGCCGCAGGCCGAACGCCGTGCCGTCGCCGAGCAGGGCGCGGAAGTTCGGCAGCTCGGCCGGTGTCGAGATGATAAGGATCTCCCGAATACCCGCGAGCATGAGCGTCGAGAGCGGGTAGAAGATCATGGGTTTGTTGTAGACCGGCAGGAGTTGTTTGCTGGTCACGAGCGTGAGCGGGTACAGGCGTGTCCCCGCCCCGCCGGCAAGAATGATACCTTTCACGGGCTTTGCTCCTTCTCTGAGTTGGTCTCGCCCCTGCGGTCAGCCCCGCAGGACGCGCCGGATCGCACCCGCGCGTTCCGACGCGGTCCCCTTGCGCAGAAGTGTTCTGCAGGATAAGCTGCACATGCTCCGCTTCGCCCATTTTCCATGCTCCGGCGCAGCCGCATCCTTGCGTACGATCTGATCGATCCCTCTGCGTGCATCGGCGCAGGCTCCTGAGCATAGGTTTCCATATCTGCAGCCCCGCTCCACCCCCGCCGCGGCCTGTGGCCGCGCGGCGATAATTGTCAAATTATTGTACCACACCTCCCTGCATATTTCAATATAAACACCGGACATTTCACCCCCGTGAGCGATTTTTCCGTCCGGCGCGGCGGCATATCCCCGCCGGAAAGCCGCATATATTTAACACCGGTAGTTAAAAAACTGCAAATATTCGCAATTTCCCTCTTGCGCACCTCCGCCGCTCGGGGTATAGTAATGGTATTATTTTGTTGAAAGTGCAGGAATAGAGCCATGAAACATCTGTTCATCGTCAACCCCGTCGCCGGCGGCAAGGACCGGCATGAATACGTGGCCGAGCAGGCGCGCCTCGCGCTCGAGGGCAGCGCGGACGCCTACGAGGTCTACATCACGACCGCGCCCATGGATGCGTGCGCGAAGATCGCGGCCGAGGCCGCCTCCGGCGAGGAGCTGCGGGTGTATGCCTGCGGCGGCGACGGCACGCTCAACGAGTGCGTCAACGGCGCCGTCGGTCACAGCAATGTCGCCGTGACCCACTTCCCCTGCGGCACAGGCAACGACTTCATCAAAATGTTCGGCGAGGAAAAGGCGCGCTTTTTCGACCTTGCCGACCTCGTGCGCGGCGAGGTGCGCGCGCTCGATGTGATGGAGTGCTGCGGGCGCTACGCGATCAACATCTGCTCGGTCGGCATCGACGCGCGCATCGGCACCGAGGTGCACCAGTACCACGACAGCTATGTGCTGTCCGTCGTGGCCAACCTCTTCAAGGGCATCTCCCAGCCGCTGACCGTGCGCGGCTGCGGCATGGACTACAGCGGCGGCACGTCGCTCATCTGCGCGTGCAACGGCCGGTTCTACGGCGGCGGCTTCAACCCCATCCCCGACTCCCGGCCCGACAACGGCAAGCTGGAGTTTCTCGTCGTGCGCGACGTGTCGCGCCTGAAGTTCATCCAGCTCGTCGGCAAGTACGCCAAGGGCCGCTACCGCGAGCTGGCAAACCTCATCACGCACCTCGAGGGCGGCCATCTCGAGATCGACAGCGAGACCGAGCTCGTCGTGAACGTCGACGGCGAGGCCCTCTGGAGCAAGCACGTGAACTTTGACCTCATTCCCGGCGGCGTGAACTTCCTCGTGCCGGCAAATATGGCCTTCTTCCACCCCGAGACCGCGGGCGGCCACGAGACGCGCGAATTTGTCCACGCCTGACGAAAAACGCGGTCACAAAACGTTTACAAAAAAATTTCGCCAGGGGCTTGATAATCCGAAAAATTGTGGTATAGTATGATGCGTTAGCACTCCTAGGAATTGAGTGCTAACGCATCACTTTTTTGTATTTAATATTAGGAGGCATATAGATCATGAAACTCAAACCGTTGGCAGACCGAGTGATCCTCAAGCAGTTCAAGGCTGAGGAAAAGACGAAGAGCGGCCTGATCCTGGCAGCGTCCGCGCAGGAGAAGCCCGAGATGTTCGAGGTCGTGGAAGTCGGCCCGGGCGGCATGGTGGACGGCAACGAAGTGAAGATGACCGTAGCCGCGGGCGACCGCGTGATCGTCGGCAAGTACTCCGGCACCACCGTGAAAGTGGACGGCGAGGAATATTCCATCGTGCGTCAGGGCGACATTCTGGCCGTCGTCGAGTAATCCAACCGCTTTGATTTTAGGAGGCTATCATTATTATGGCAAAACAGATCATTTATGGTGAAGAGGCACGCAAGGCGCTGCAGCGCGGCGTGGATCAGCTTGCAGATACCGTCAAGATCACCCTCGGCCCCAAGGGCCGCAACGTGGTGCTGGGCAAGAAGTTCGGCGCTCCGCTGATCACGAACGACGGCGTGACGATCGCAAAAGAGATCGAGCTCGAGGACCCGTTTGAGAACATGGGCGCGCAGCTCATCCGCGAAGTGAGCACCAAGACCAACGACGTCGCGGGCGACGGCACCACCTCCGCCACCGTGCTGGCGCAGGCGATGATCCGCGAGGGTCTGAAGAACCTCGCCGCCGGCGCCAATCCGATGGTCATGCGCCGCGGCATCCAGAAGGCGACCGAAGCGGCCGTCGATGCCATCCGCACCAACTCCAAGCCCGTGAGCGGTAGCGGCGACATCGCGCGTGTCGGCGCAATCTCTTCCAGTGACGAGCACATCGGCAAGCTCATCGCCGAGGCGATGGAGAAGGTCAGCCAGAACGGCGTCATCACCGTCGAAGAGAGCAAGACCGCCGAGACCTATTCCGAGGTCGTCGAGGGCATGCAGTTCGACCGCGGCTATGTCACCCCGTATATGGTCACCGACAACGACAAGATGGAGGCCGTCATTGACGACGCGCTCATCCTCATCACGGACAAGAAGATCTCGAACATTCAGGAGATCCTGCCTGTGCTCGAGGCCGTGCTGAATGCGGGCAAGAAGCTCGTCATCATCGCCGACGACATCGAGGGCGAGGCGCTGGCCACCATCATCCTCAACAAGCTGCGCGGCACGTTCACCTGCGTGTGCGTCAAGGCCCCCGGCTTCGGCGACCGCCGCAAGGAAATGCTGCAGGACATCGCCATCCTGACCGGCGGCCAGGTCATCTCGACCGACCTCGGCATGGAGCTCAAGGACACCACGCTGGCCCAGCTTGGCCACGCGCGTCAGGTCAAGGTCACGAAGGAGACCACGACCATCGTCGAGGGCGCCGGGGCCAAGGACGACATCCAGGCCCGCATCGCGCAGATCCACGCCCAGATCGAGACGACGACCTCTGAGTACGATAAGGAGAAGCTGCAGGAGCGCCTGGCCAAGCTGTCCGGCGGTGTTGCGGTCATCAAGGTCGGCGCTGCGACCGAGACCGAGATGAAGGAAAAGAAGCTGCGCATCGAGGACGCGCTCAACGCGACTCGCGCGGCCGTCGAAGAAGGCATCGTGGCCGGCGGCGGCACGGCGTATGTCGTGGCCAGCAAGGCCGCACAGGCGACCGCTGCCAAGCTCTCCGGCGATGAGAAGACCGGCGCGAACATGATCGCCACGGCCCTGCGCGCCCCGATCTGCCAGATCGCGGCCAACGCCGGCGTTGAGGGTGCGGTCATCCTCGACAAGGTCAGCAATAGCAAGAACGCCAACTTTGGCTACGACGCCGCGCATGACACCTTCGGCGACATGATCGAAAACGGCATCGTCGACCCGACCAAGGTCTGCCGCAGCGCGCTCGAGAACGCCGCGTCCGTCTCCTCCATGGTCCTGACCACCGAGTCTCTGGTGGCCGACCTGCCCGAGAAGGCCGCTCCGGCCGCTCCGGCTGCTCCGGACATGGGCGGCATGTACTGATCCTCCCTGCCCCGGCAAAACAACAGACACAAAACCCCGGTACGCGAAATGCGTACCGGGGTTTTGATTTGCTTCCTCATTTCCGGCGCATCAATCGCGGAAAAACAGGTCGCGCGTATAGACCTTGCCGCGCACGGGCGCGAGCGTCTCGCTGCAGCGGTTGGCAAGGATCGCGTCGCACGCCGCCAGAAACTGCGGCAGATCGTTCGTGACGCGCAGGCCGCGATAATCGCTGCCGTCCGGCAGCGTCGGCTCATAAATGCGCACCTCGGCGCCCCTGCGCTGCAGCTGCAGCATCACGTCCTGCACGCTGCTCTGGCGGAAGTTGTCGGAGTTGGCCTTCATCGCCAGCCGGTACACGCCGATCACGAGCGGACCGGGCGCCGCGCCGTGCCGCTGCGCCGCGAGCTGCAGCACCTGCCCGGCGACAAACGCCTTGCGCGTGTTGTTGGAGTCCACGATCGCGCGGATCAGATCCTGCGGCACGCCGGTGTAGTTGGCCAGCATCTGGCGCGTGTCCTTCGGCAGACAGTAGCCGCCGTAGCCGAAGCTGGGGTTGTTGTAGTAATTGCCGATGCGCGGGTCGAGGCACACGCCCTCGATGATGCGCCCGGCGCTCAGGCCCTTGAGCTCGGAAAACGTATCGAGCTCGTTGAAAAAGGCCACGCGCATGGCCAGAAACGTGTTGGCAAAGAGCTTCACCGCCTCGGCCTCCATCGGCTGCATGAGCAGCACCGGCACGTCCGGCTCGGCGCTGGCCGCGCACAGGAGCCCGGCAAATGTGCGTGCCGCCGCCGTCATGCGCGCATTGTCCAGATCCGCCCCGACCACGATGCGCTGCGGATGCAGATTGTCGTACAGCGCGCGGCCCTCGCGCAGAAACTCCGGGCTGAAGAGTAGATTCTCGGTCCCAAACCGCGCCTGCGCCGCCTGCGTGTAGCCGATCGGCACGGTGGATTTGATGACCATGACCGCCTGCGGATTGACCGCCAGCACCGACTGGATCACGTCCTCGACCGCGCGGGTGTCAAACGAATTCGTATCCGGGTCGTAGTCGGTCGGCGCCGCAATGAGCACATAGTCCGCGCCGCGGTAGGCGGCGGCTTTGTCCGTCGTCACCGTCAAGTGCAGTCCGCCGTCCGCTAGCCGCTGCTCGATCTCCGGGTCGCGGATCGGCGAGATGCCGCGGTTGAGCCGCTCCGCCTTTTCCGGCGTGGTCGTCACGGCCGTGACCGTGTGTTCCTGCGCCAGCAGCACGGCCAGCGACAGCCCGACATACCCCACGCCCGCCACTGCGATCTGCATATCTGCCACCTGCCTGCGGTCCGCCGGATTTCCCGCCGCGCGGGATGGCCGGACCCATTTCACAGTACCCCATATCCGGGGCCGCTGTCAACGTACAGTATTTGTAGTTTTTCTAACAATGCACGCAAACGCAAAACTGCAAGCCCCCCGGCTGGAAATCGCCGCTCACGCGCCGGGCCTGCGCTGAAAATGCCCGCCGCGTTCATTGCGTATCACATCGTCCAGCCGCTTGACCATGTCCCGCGGCATATACTCCGTCAGCGCCGCCCAGATGGACGGCCGATACTGAAAAATGATCCGGTCGCGGCCGATCCGCGCCGCCTCGCCGCCATTTTGGGGTGCATACTCCGCCGGGTCCAGCGAGAAGTACAAAAACGGCATGGACATATAGGAAAAGGAATACCCATAAAACCCATATGTACGAATTTCATCCCACCGAAGCGTAAAGCACCCCCAGCGCGGGCTCCGGCAATGGATGCCCCCAGCATCAAAGCTGCAGCGCGTTAAAAATCGACTGAATCCCTGCGGCTTATACGCTAAAACGATCGTCAAAACAGCAGGACAGGTGATGATCAGAAAAAACGGAATCCAAGATGACGCGTCATCAGATGTACAAAACGCCCAAACATCAAGTCCAATCACCAAAACATAATAAAAGCCAAGCCCTAGTAAGATAAAATAAGTCGTGTAATTGTCATAGAGTTTATGCCACTTTTGCTTCATCGCATCTCCCCGCCCGTCCGTTTCGGTCTCTGCGCCCATTCTACACACCCGCGCGCAGGCTGTCAAACCCGGGCAAAAAACAAAGCCTGACGCAAAGCGTCAGGCCTCGTAAGGTTGGCTCAGCCCCAGGCGGGCTGGCAGCGTGCTACCGGTTAACAGCACACAAAAAATCCATTACTTGTTCGGGCACATGGATCTGAACTTCTCGGCCATTTCGTGGTCCCAGTTCCACTGATCATGCAGCCATCCGAGGAAGCAAAACGGGCAATCCCAAGGCATGAATTTTACTCTCCTTTCGTGTTTTGGAACAATTTTTATCAGTTCCGAAAAAATGTTACCATAAATCTACCGTTTTTGTCAAGTATTTCTTTCCTTTTTGTAACAGATTCGTTTTTCATGCATTTTTTCATGCATCCGTCGCAAAACCGGCACTTGCGTCCACCGTTCCCAAAATGTACCATATGCACAAACGCCCGCCGGATATCCGGCGGGCGTTGGGGAATTTGGGATCTGGTTTACTTCGCGTAGTCGACGGCCTTGGTCTCGCGCAGGAGATTGACCTTGATCTGACCGGGGTAGGTCAGCTCGTCCTCGATCTTCTTGGCGATGTCGCGCGCGAGCAGCACCATCTGATCCTCCGAGACCTCCTCGGGCTTGACCATGATGCGGATCTCGCGGCCGGCCTGAATGGCAAAGCAGTTGGCGATGCCGGGGAAGCTCTTGGTGACTTCCTCGAGCTTTTCGAGACGCTTGACATAGTTCTCGATGTTCTCGCGCCGGGCGCCGGGGCGCGCGGCGGAGATGGCGTCGGCCGCCTGAACGAGGCAGGCGACGACGGTGTGGGCCTCCACGTCGCCGTGGTGGGCCTCGATGGCGTGGATGACTTCCTCGGACTCCTTGTACTTGCGGGCGATGTTGACGCCGATGGTCACGTGGCTGCCCTCGACCTCGTGGTCGATGGCCTTGCCGATATCGTGCAGGAGGCCGGCGCGCTTGGCGGTGGCCACGTCGACGCCGAGCTCGGAAGCGAGCAGGCCGGCAATGTGCGAAACCTCGATGGAGTGGTTGAGCACATTCTGGCCGTAACTGGTGCGGTACTTCATGCGGCCGAGCAGCTTGATAAGCTCGGGATGCAGACCGTGGATGTTCGTCTCGAAGACGGCGCGCTCGCCCTCGGCCTTGATGGTGGCGTTGACCTCCTTCTGGGCCTTGGCGACCATTTCCTCGATGCGGGCGGGATGGATGCGGCCGTCCTGAATGAGCTTTTCGAGCGCGATGCGCGCGACTTCGCGCCGCACGGGGTCGAAGCTCGAGAGCGTGATGGCCTCGGGCGTGTCGTCGATGATGAGGTCGCAGCCGGTGAGCGTCTCGATGGCGCGGATGTTGCGGCCCTCGCGGCCGATGATGCGGCCTTTCATCTCGTCGTTCGGCAGCGGCACGACCGACACGGTCACTTCGCTGGCATGGTCAGCGGCGCAGCGCTGGATGGCGGTGGCGATGATCTCGCGGGCGCGGCTGTCGGCCTCGTCCTTGTACTGGGCCTCGATCTCCTTGACCATGAGCGCCTGCTCATGCACGACGTCGTCCTTCAGGCTGTTGATGAGGAAGGCCTTGGCCTCCTCGACCGTATAGCCGGAGATCTTCTCGAGCAGCTCCATCTGGGTCTTTTTGAGCTGATTGATCTCGTTCTGCTTGGTGTCGATCGCGGCGATCTTCTGGTTGAGGGCGTCCGTCTTTTTGTCGAGCGTGTCCGTTTTGCGGTCGAGGCTCTCCTCCTTCTGCTGGAGGCGGCGCTCCTGCTTCTGCAGCTCCGCGCGGCGCTCCTTGACCTCGCGCTCGTACTCTGTCCGGCTCTTGTGGATCTCTTCCTTGGCCTCGAGCAGGGTCTCGCGCCGCTTGCTCTCGGCACTCTTATAGGCGTCATTTATGATCTGCTTGGCCTTCTCTTCCGCACTGCCGATCTCGCGTTCCGAGACCTTTTTGCGGTAAAGCCCGCCAAGGATACAACCAACCACAAGCGCTGCGATGATACAACCGAGTGCTATTGGTAACGACATATGAAATTGTAATCCTCCGTTTCTTCAGATTTCTTCACGATATTTTTTCAAGTTGGAAAAGGCGGGCCATCAAGCGCACCCGCCGGGAACATAACGATATTCGTGGCGGCGCTCCATCCGCCGCCAAAAATACAATCACATTATTCTAACTTTATTCCGGACAGATGTCAAGTGCCGCCGCCCCTCCGGCGGATTCTTTTCTGGACAGGGCCGCCGCGCTGTACTATAATATAGAGCATCCGACATTCCGGCGAAGGGAGGGACCGCGCATGGCAGTGCTCCGGTACATTCTGCTCGCAGCCGCCATCACGCTCACGCTCGCGCTGCTGGCGCATCTGTGCCTGCCCGCGCGCGCACCCATCCCCCGGCGCACAGGCCGCCGCGGCGGCATCGCGATCGCAGTGCTGACGGCGGTGTACGCCGTCGCAGCGTTCTGGAACCTTGGCTCCGCGCGCGACCCGCAGCAGTTCTGCACGTTCGAGGCGGGCGAATCGGCCGTGCTCGCGCTCGAGCGCGAGACCGCCATCGCCACCGTGCGGTACTACCCCGGCCTGTCCACGGGCGAGTACACCCTCGCCTATTCGGCCGACGGCGTGACCTTCACGCCCGCCGGCACGATGCCGCAGGGCTATGCCGACCTCTTCAAATGGCTCCAGCCGGAAATGACCGACACCGCGCCCGCCACGGCGGCCTATGTCCGCATCACGGCGAGCGCGCACATGGAGCTCGGCGAGCTCGCGCTCTATGACCTGCAGGGCGAGCGCATCGGCGTGCGCGACATGATAGGCCCCGCGGACGCGGACGCCCTCTGTGACGAAGCGGACACCGTGCCCGCCGCGTCCTCGTACTACAACAGCACGTATTTTGACGAGATCTACCACGCGCGCACGGCCTACGAGCAGCTGCGCGGCGTGTATCCGTATGAAGTCTCGCACCCGCCGCTCGGCAAGGAGATCCTCTCGCTCGGCATCGTGCTCTTCGGCATGACGCCGCTCGGCTGGCGCTTTATGGGCACGCTCTTCGGCGCGGCCATGCTGCCGCTGATGTGGGACCTGCTGCGCCGGATGTTTCGCGACGACCGCGTGGCCCTGTGCGGCGCGGCGCTGCTGGCGTTCGACTTCATGCACCTGACGCAGACGCGCATCGCAACCATCGACAGCTTTGCGACACTGTTCATCCTGCTCATGTACCTGTTTTTGTACCGGTACTTCACGGAGGGGCGGCTGCGCCATCTCGCCGCCTGCGGCGTCACGTTCGGCATCGGCGCGGCCACGAAGTGGACGTGTCTCTATGCCGGGGCGGGCCTCGGCGTGCTCTGGGCGCTGCACTGGGTGTTTTCCGGCGTGCGGGCGCACCGTGACAGCGACGGCCGCCGCTATGTGCACAGGCTGGTCGCAAACATCGGCTCCTGCCTCGTGTTTTTCGTGCTCGTGCCGGGCATGATCTATTATGCGAGCTATTACCCCTACGGCGCGGCGCGCGGCCTGCACGGCGCCGGCATGTACTTCACGCGCGAATACGCCGCCATCGTGCTGGAAAACCAGCGCTTCATGTTCACGTATCATTCCGGCCTTGTCGCCACGCATCCGTATGCCTCACGCTGGTGGCAGTGGCTGCTCGACCTGCGGCCGATCCTCTACTACCTGTCGTACGGCGACGGGACGGTGTCGACCATCAGCGCGTTCGTCAACCCTCTGCTGTGCTGGGGCGGGCTGCTGGCGCTGCCGGTGCTCGCGTATCGCGCGGCGAAGCGCGACCGCACGGCGCTCTTTATTCTCGTCGGCTATCTGGCACAGGTGCTGCCGTGGGTGTTCATCTCGCGCCTGACGTTTGAATACCACTACTTCGCGGCGACGCTCTTTCTCGTGCTCGCGCTCGGGTATGTGTTCGACCGGCTGCGGCAGCGCGGCTATTTCGGCATCGTGTACGCCTTCACAGCGGCAAACGGCGTGCTCTTCGCGCTGTTTTACCCCGTGCTCACGGGCGTGACGATCCCGCGCGACTACGCATGGAATGTGCTCAAATGGCTCCCGGACTGGCCGTTTTAACGCCGGGGAAACTTACAGAAATCGAGGTATTGTATATGATTGCGATCGGATGTGACCACGGCGGCTTTGCCCTCAAGCAGGAGGTCATGCGCCATCTGGACGAGCTCGGGCTCGCCTACAAGGACTTCGGCACGTACAGCGAGGAGAGCTGCGACTACCCCATCTACGGCGAGGCCGTGGCCCGCGCCGTCGCGGCCGGGGAGTGCGCGCGCGGCATCCTCATCTGCGGCACCGGCATCGGCATCTCCATCTCCGCGAACAAGGTCAAGGGCATCCGCGCCGCCCTGTGCGGGGACTGCTACTCGGCAGAGATGACCCGCCGCCACAACGACGCGAACATTCTCGCCATGGGTGCGCGCGTGCTTGGCCCGGGCCTCGCGCTCAAGATTGTGGACACGTTCCTCAACACCGAGTTTGAAGGCGGCCGCCACGCGCGCCGCATCGCCCTCATCAGCGACATTGAAAACCGCGGCTGACGCCGCCTGACCCAAAGGAGGTGTGCCGATGCGCGCCCATCGCAACGACGTTTACCGCGCCCGGCGCAGCCGGGGCAAGGCCTGGCCGGTGATCCTGTGGATCCTCGCCGGGCTGATCGTGCTGGCCGTCATTCTCTTCTACGCCGGCCAGAAATACATCGTCTATGACAGCGACGGCTCTCTGCATGTCGTCTTCCCCATCATGGAAACGCCCGCCCCCGTCACCGAGGGCGGCCAGCCCGAGACGGTCGACACCGAGGTCGTGCTCGAGGACCCGGACTATTCCGGCATCGTCTCCGACGCAGGCAAAGGCCTCACCGAGCTGCACGCGCAGTACCTGACGGCCGACAAGATCACGCCCGACGGGCTCACGCGCGCGGCCTCCGCCGTGAAGGCGGCGGGCGGCAACGCCCTCGTGCTGCAGATGAAGGCCCCCGGCGGCACGCTGAGCTGGAAGTCCGGCGTCTCGGACGCCGCGGCCTACGGCGTCAACGGCACGGCCGAGCTCGCCGACGCGATCCGGACCGTCAAGGGGCAGAACATCTACCTCGTCGCCGTCGTGAGCACGTGCGTGGACTCGCTCATGGTCGAGCGCTACGCCGCCACTGCGCTGCAGACCGCGTCCGGCAGCGCGTATACCGACGGCTCCGGCGGCTGGGTCGACCCGTACAACACGTTCATCCGCACGTACCTCGTCAGCCTCTGCAAGGAGCTGCACGACCTGGGCTTTGACGAGGTCGCGTTCTCGTACCTGCAGCAGCCGCTCGCGGCCACGGAGCTCAAATATGCGTCCCAGAGCGGCACGCCCTCGCGCACGGACGCGGTCGTCGCGCTGGCGAAGTACCTGCGCACGAACCTGACCGCCACGGGCCTGCGCGTGAGCGCCGTCGTGAGCGCGGACTCCATCCTGCAGGATAAGGCCGCGCAGTCCGGGCAGGACATGGCGGTGTTCCCGAAGCTATTTGACCGCGTGTGCGTGTTCGCCACGACCGACAACGTCTCCACGCTCCAGAACGCCATCGCGGCCGACAGCAGCTTTGACGCGGCGACGCGCTTTGTGCCGTTTCTCGCCCAGGCGCCGGAGTCCGGCAGCTATGTCACCACCGGCTGAGCGCCTGCACAGCAAAGAAAAATCGCCCGGCGCGACCTTTCGGTCACGCCGGGCTTTTCTCTGTCATGGCAAAGCGCCTGTTTGCATCGGATTGCACCGGATGGGAAACGCGGTTTTATCAGCCGGCAGTCCCTTTTGTGACGACCGGCTTTCCCTCCGCATCCAACAACGGCGTCAATCCACCCGCGTATCCGCTTACGATAAAGAGATAATTCACGCCCGTCTCTTTATCCACACAGATCGTTTTTGCGCCCATGAAACCGCCTTCCTGATACACGATCTCGAAGCGTTTCTCTTTCTTCATTTCGCCTGGCCTCCGAATTTTGATTTTGCATCCTGCTTTTCTCTTGCTGCGCAGCCGGGCGCTATCTGTCCCAGCAGGTCTGTTTGTCTGCCTCCGTAATTGGGCGAATGACCCTGCAGGGATTGCCGACGGCAACCGAATCGCTCGGGATGTCCCGGACGACGACGCTTCCGCCCCCGATCACGACATTGCTCCCGATCGTGACGCCGGGCATGACCTGCACGCCGCCGCCGATCCACACATGATCGCCTACGGTGATGGGATAGGCATACTCCAGTCCCAGCTCGCGGCGCGTGGCATCGATCGGATGACCGGCCGTATAAAACCCGCAGTTCGGCGCCACAAATACATGATCGCCGAATGTCACCGCGGCACAGTCCAAAATGACAAGGTTATGGTTGGCGTAAAAGTGCTCTCCGAGCCGGATGTTGTAGCCATAGTCGCACCAGAACGGGGCCGTCACGCAAAAATCCTCGCCCGTTTTCGCCAGAAGCCGCCTGAGGATCTCCCGCTTCCCGGCTTCGTCCGAGGGCCACAGCTGATTGTAGGCATGGCACAGCTCCTTGGCCCGCACGCGGTCGGCGCAGAGTGACCTGTCGTTGGCGTCATACAGCTTTCGGTTTTGCATTTTTTCCCGCTCGGTCATATACATTCCTCCTGCAGATCCCGGCCGCCCGGCCTGTTACCTTTCATCTTACCACACATCCGCGCACAGCACAACAGCAGCCGCAGCGGTCAGGACGCTGCGGCTACTTTCTGTTTTCTGCCCCGCTTCCCGGCGGGGTTTTGCCGGCTTCTTCATTTCAGGAACATCATCCACTTGCAGACGCCGGCCTCGTTGGCCGCCTGCTCGGTGTTGTACGCCGCGATCGCGCTCTGTTCCGCGGAGTATTCCTGCAGGCGGATGCTCTCACTGGTCTTGCCGATCAGCTCTCCGGTCAGCCGGTTGCCCTCTTCCACCATGCTGCACAGCACCTCCTGTGTGGTACGGATCTCATCAAGCTTCTGGATGACGATGTCCAGCTTGCCCTCGATGCGGCGAACCTGCAGCTCCGTGTCGAACTTGTTGTAGGCGCCGTCCGGTCCGGTCAGCTCCGTGCACCGCCCGGATTCGAGATATTCATAGATCGAGCACACCGCCACCACGTTCCGGTACTTGCTGTAGAGCAGCCCGCGGTCATACAGCTGCTGCAAAACGCGCTCCGTTTCGCGTTTTTTGTCGGACGTCTGCTTTTCGAGCTCTGTGCAGTATTCGTACCGTTTCAGCTCCCGCTGATAACGCGGCCTGTCCTGTTCCACCGCCGCAGTATATTGCGCCAGCTTCTTCGGATACTCCGCCTTCGCTTTGGTATAGTCCGCGCGATTCCGAGCCATGCCAACCATCCCCGCGACCGCTGCGCCCAGAAACGCTCCGACAACCGCGCCGCCAATAATTGCAGCAAGGAAGGAATCGATCCACTCCAGCGCCGCATACAGTACAACAAAGCCAATCACGCAGCCAAGCATTGCGCCAAGTTTTGCGCCATCTGCAATGGATCCATCCGCCACATCCCATTTCTGTTTTGGTTTCTGCGGCATACAGATCGGCGCTTTCCGCGGCGGCACGGCCGCCGCATGAAGCCGTTGCAGCAGCTGCCCTTGCACATAACGCGCCTGCTCCAATGAAATGATGTTGCGCAGATAAGTCATGAGCGTCTCATCCATGGATATCCCTCCTGTTTATTTACCTGATGTAAGGATAACCTTTAATATGGTAAATGTCAACAGGTAATTCCTTTGGTACACTAACCGGGAATAAGGGGTGTGCAGATGGACGACTATAAAAGCATCGTGTCCTATCAGACACAGGATCACGGATACATCAGAATCAAGCTCCGGCAGCTGCTCGATGAGCGGCAGGTCACGCGCAACAAACTGCGCACACTGACCGGTGTGAAATACGACGTCATCAACCGCTACTATCAGGCGGAGCGCGTGCAAATGGTTGACCTCGATTTCCTCGCAAAGGTCTGCTGTGTGTTCGGCTGCGAGATCAGCGATCTTCTGGAATACTGCCCGCAGCCGGAAACCCGTCCGGAAAACGAATAACCAAAAATCAGCCGGGAACCGATCGGTTCCCGGCTGATTGGCATATTTGCGCGCTTTACTGCTTCGGCTGCTTGACGGCGAACACGTGCATCGCCATGCCGAGGCCCGTCACGCCGCAGAACACGCGGTGCATGACGCGCGCCTGCTTCGGGCCGATTTTCTTGGCCGCGGCGTGCGTGTAGTTCAGGCCGAGGATGCCCGAGCCGATGACCGACCCGCTGACGATGGCGGGCACATCCGTCTTGCCCGTCGTGAACGCCTGCACCGTGTGTACGCCCGCGCCGAGGCACAGCAGCCCCGCGCCCGCGCCGTGGATGAGCATACGCAGTTTGTAGTGCGCCTTGCCCCACTTCGTGTGCTTGAGCACAGCTTCCGCGCCATCGACAGCGTAGCCCGCCACGCCGATCCACGGCCAGATCTTCTGGTACTTGCCGAGGGTATTCATGATCTTGCAGTTACATTTTTTCATCGTCGCGTGCCTCCTGAGCATTCATTTTGATTTCTATCTGCAGCCCGGCGCGCAGCCGGGACAGGGCTTCGGGGTCGTTTTCCACCTCGCGCGTGACGAGCACGACGAGCTGCGCGTCCGTGCAATCACTCACTGCCGCCAGACAGGCGAGCAGCCGCAGCGTCGCCGCAGCGTACCGCACGGGAAAGACCACATCGCGGTCGTCGAGCGCGTCCATACCGTGCCGCCAGACGATCGTCTGCGCGAGGCACGTGCGCTGCACGGCCGTCATCCTGAACGGCGGGCAGGCAGGGAGCGCCGCCACCCGCCGGAGCAGTTCCGGCCAGCGGGGATCGAGCGGCTCCGGCGACGCGAACGCCGCCGCCACCGCCGCCGGCGTCATGGGTTCGGGCGCTGCATCGACCGCCGCCGGCACCTTCCCGGCGGCCAGCGCCGCGATGCGGTGCCGGTCGAGCTGGCGCTGTGCCGCGCTGGCGAAAGCGAGCGCCGCCGCGAGGTTTTCCTCCGCCGTATGCCCCGGCCGCGCCAGCAGCGCAAGCACCCGGTCGCGCACCGCCGTGACGGCGGCGGTCAGCCGCCGCTCCCGCGCGCTGGGCACATAACCGTCGTCCGGCAGCGGCGCGGAGACAAAGCGCAGGGGCGCGGAGCGCGCCAGCAGTCGCTGCGCGGCCTCCGGGCACGCGGGTGATAGTCCCTGCTCCACCCGGTCGCACAGCAGCACCTCCCAGCGCGGAAAGTCCCGGCACGTGCGGCACAGGCTCTGCTCACCGAGCGTGCGCTGCAGCTCACACAGGCCGTCCACACACAGAAACGGGCAGCGCCCGTCCGTCTGCGCAAAGTACGTGTCGCCCTCGCTGTCCACGCGCAGCACGCGCCGCAGCTTTGCCGCCAGCGGATGCTGCAGGCGCAGGTAGGCGTCCTGCGCGTCGGGATCGACGACGATCTCCCACGCGGCGCAGCACGTCTGCGGGCACGCTCCGGCCAGGCACCGGAACGCGGCGTAGTCATCGGGGTGGGTCTGGTACATGGTGGCCTCCTTGCGCGTATTTTTTCTATTGTAGCACATCGCGCGCCGCAGGAAAAGGGACGTTTCCGTGCCCCGTGCGCAAAAAACAGACGGACACCGAAATGTCCGTCTGTCTGTTGCTGTGATGACCGGCCGCAGCTTACTGCTTGACCAGATCCATGAGGTTGATGATGCCGCGCGGGCAGATATCGGCGCAGTGGCCGCAGCCAACGCACTTGTCATAGTCGATCGTGGACACGAAGTTCTCGATCTTGATGGCTTCCGCCGGGCACTCGCGCTGGCACTTCATGCAGCCGATGCAGCCGACATCGCAGATCTTGCGCGTGACGGCGCCCTTGTCCTGATTGCGGCAGCCAACGAGCACAGCCTGCTTATACGGCACGCGCTCGATGATCTTCTTCGGGCAGGCATCGGCGCAGGCCATGCAGCCGACGCACTTGTCGCGGTCGACCTTGGCGACGCCGTTGACGATGTGCATCGCGCCGAACTTGCAGGCCTTGGCGCAGTTGCCGAGACCGATGCAGGCGAAGCGGCACTCCTTATTGCTCTTGCCGCCGAACAGCATGGCAGCCTGGCAATCCTGGGGTCCCTGGTAGTTGAAGCGCTTGACGGCGACGCCCTCCGCGCCGGAGCACGGCACGAACGCGACCATCTTCTCCTCCGCACCGGCGGAGACGCCCATGATCGCAGCGATCTTGTCGGCAGCTTCCTGGCCGCCGGCGACGCAGCAGTTGACCGGAGCCTGACCCGCCGCGACCGCAGCGGCATAACCGTCGCAGCCGGGGTAGCCGCAGCCGCCGCAGTTGGCGCCGGCAAGGCACTCACGCACGGCCTCCTGCTTGGGGTCGACTTCCACATGGAAGATCTTGGCGGCGAACGCCAGCAGCGCGCCGAAGATGGCGCCCATGGCGCCGAGGACGGCGATCCCTTCGAGAATCAAAGTAAAGTTCATATTCACGCCCTCCTTAGCCGATCTTCATGCCGGAGAAGCCCATGAAAGCCAGGGCCAGCAGACCGGCGGAGACGAGGCAGATCGGGAAGCCCTCAAAGCTCTCCGGATAGTCGGCAAACTCGAGCTTCTCGCGCACGCTTGCGAACAGGCAGATGGCGAGCATGAAGCCGAGGCCGCCGAACACACCGTAGACCACGCTCTGCACAAAGCCGAAGCTGTACTGCGTGTTGAGCAGCACGACGCCGAGCACGGCGCAGTTGGTGGTGATGAGGGGCAGGTAGATGCCGAGCGCGGAGTACAGGGACGGGATGGACTTTTTGAGGAACATCTCGATGAACTGCACGAGCGCGGCGATGACGAGGATGTAAGCGATCGTCTGCAGGAACGCCAGACCGAGCTGAACCAGCAGCAGGTTGACGAGCCAGCAGATGGCGGACGCCAGACCCATGACGAACGTGACGGCGAGGCCCATGCCGGCGGCGGTGTCGATCTTGCTCGAGCAGCCGAGGAACGGGCAGCAGCCGAGGAACTGCGAGAAGATGAAGTTATTCGTCAGCACGGCGCTGAGGATGATGGCAAAAATACTGGTCGTAGAACTCATGTTATGCCGCCTCCTTTTCCTGCGCTGCGAGCGCTTTTTCCTTGGCTTCCTTCTTCTCGGCAGACTTGCGCAGCGCGTACTGCATGAGCGCGATCAGGCAGCCGAGGGTGATGAAGCCGCCGATCGGGAGCGTGAGCACGAGCGCGCCGTACTCGGACGGGAAGATCTGAATGCCGTTGCCGGTGCCGATGACACCGTTGATGGTGTTGAAGATGCCGGTGCCGAACGAGCCCTTGCCGAGCAGCTCACGGATGACGCACATGGCGATGAGCACGAGCGTGTAGCCGAGGCCCTGGAAGATGCCGTCGAAGAACGACGGGCCGACGGGGTTTTTCTGGCAGAACGCTTCGGCGCGGCCGATGATGATGCAGTTAACAACGATCAGCGGGATGAACACGCCCAGGGACGCGCTCAGCGCGGGAACGTAGGCCTGCAGCACCAGGTCGACGATGGTAACGAAGCTCGCGATGACCAGCACGAAGATGGCCAGACGAATGTCGTTCGGAATGACTTTGCGGATGAGGGAAATGACCACATTGCAGCAGGTCAGGATGATGAGCACGGACAGGCCCATGCCGATGCCGTTGAAGAGGCTGGTCGTGATGGCCATGGTGGCGCACATGCCGATGAGCTGCACGAGGACCGGGTTATTGGTAATGAGGCCTTCCTTGAACTGTTGTTTGATATTCATGTTTCAGCCCTCCTTAACCCAGCGACTTGGCCGCGTTGATGACGGTCTGCACTTCGGTGACGACGGCGCGGGACGTGATCGTCGCGCCGGAGATGGCCTCGACGGTGCCCTTGTCCTTCGTCAGGGCAAGGCCGTCGCCCTGGCCGACGAGGTTGTCGCGCCAGGCGCCCGCATTCGTGTCCGCCGCCTTGGCGCCGAGGCCGGAGGTCTCGGAGTGCTTGGTGACGTACACGCCGGTGCAGTTATAGTCGCTGTCAAGGCCGACGACCATGGTAATCATGCCCTGTGCGCCGGAGAACGTAGTCTCGGCGACGTAGCCGGCCTGCTGGCCGCCCGCAGTGGCGGTGCTGAGCTTGGTGATGGTGCCGTCGTTCTCAAAACCGGCCTGCTCGGTGTATTCGTCGGCCGCGAGGACGTTGGCGTATGCGTTCTTGGTCGTCTCGGCCGCGCGCATGGCAATGGTGTCCTTCGTCATCTCGTACACGAGACCGAGGGCCAGCGCCATAATGGCGGACACGGCAAAGAGCACGAGCGCGAGCTTGATGATCTGGCCGCCGCCGGATTTCTTTTCAGTCTTTTCAGCCATTTGCAGCAGCCTCCTTTGCTTCTTTCTTCGCAGCCTTTGCAGCAGCCTTCTTGGCCTTGACGTCCTCGCGGCTGACGCCGAACTGACGGCGCTGGGTGTGCTTGTCGAACATCCATGCGCAGCAGTTCATGATGAGGATGGCAAAGGAAACGCCCTCCGGGAAGCCGCCGAACACGCGGATGAGCACGGTCAGCGCGCCGCAGCCGACGCCGTAGATGATGCGGCCGGGAGCGGTGACGGGGCTGGTGCTGTAGTCGGTCGCCATGAAGAAGGCGCCGAGCAGCAGGCCGCCGGACAGGATGTTGTCGAGCATCCACTGGACGTGGGTGTAGCCGCCGCCGTTCTTGCTGCCGAAGATGAGCGTCAGCAGCGCGACGGTGCCGATGAACGACACGGGGATGTGCCAGGTGATGACCTTGCGGCACAGCAGGTACACGCCGCCGATGAGCAGTGCGAGCACGCTGACTTCGCCGAGACAGCCGGGCATGGTGCCGAAGAACATGGACTTATAAGTAAAGTACTGCGGCAGCGCCTCGCCGGCCTTCATGTAGCTGAGCGGGGTGGCCATGGTGGCCGCGTCCGCGCCGATGACGGACGTCAGGCTGCTGGGCACGACCCAAGTGGTCATGAACAGCGCGTAGGAGGCGAGCAGGAACGCACGGCCGGCGAGCGCCGGGTTGAGGAAGTTCTTGCCGATGCCGCCGTAGAGCTGCTTGACGACCACGATGGCGAAGAACGCGCCGATGATCGGCAGCCACCACTTGCAGTTGGCCGGCAGGGTGTATGCGAGCAGGATGCCCGTGACCACGGCGGACAGGTCGCCGATGGAGTCGGGCTTTTTCATGAGCTTGCGGTAAGCCCACTCAAAGAACACGCACGACACGATGGACACGGCCAGCGGGATGAGCGCCTGCGCGCCGAACTGCCACACGCCGACGACGAGGGCCGGGAGCAGGGCGATGATCACGTCGAGCATGATCTCGCGGGTGCCGCGCTTGGCGCGAACCTGAGGCTGATAGGCAGCGTCAAAGGTATATTCTTTCGGTGTCATTTCGTTTCAGCCTCCTTTGCAGCGGCTTCCGCGCGGGCCTTTTCTTCGGCCGCACGGGCGGCGAAGAGGAGCTTTGCGGTCTTGAAGGTATGGGTCAGGGGCAGACGGCCCGGGCAGTTGTACGAACAGCTGCCGCACTCGAAGCAGTCGAGGATGTGGTACTTCTGCATGTTCTCGAAGTCGCGGTTCTGATAGTACTTATACATGTACAGCGGCTCGAGCTTCATCGGGCAGACGGTCAGGCACTTGCCGCAGTGGATGCACGTCGGGTTGGCAACGGAGCGGTCCTCCTTCTCGGTGAAGAACAGGATGCCCGCGGTGCCCTTGATGTTGGGCGCCTCGAGATTCGTGGCGATCAGGCCCATCATGGGGCCGCCGAGGACGATCTTCTTCGGCTCGACGACGAAACCGCCGCACTGCTCGACGATGTAGCTGAACGGGGTGCCGAAGCGGCACTGCAGGTTGTAGGACTTGTCGCCCATGGCGCTGCCGGCGACGGTGAGGACACGCTCGATGCTGGGCATGCCTTCGTAGCAGGCGCGGTAAATGGCGTAAGCCGTCTGGGTGCTGATGACGTTGCAGCCGACGCCGGACGGCAGACCGCCGGGCTTGACCTCACGGTTCGTGATGGCCTTGATCTGCATCTTCTCGGCGCCCTGGGGGTACTTGACGTTCTCCGGCACGATCTCCACGCCGTACTGCGCGGGGTTCTTGGACAGCAGCAGGTCGATGGCATCCTGCTTGTTCTTCTCGATGCCGTAGTAAGCCTTGTCGAGACCGGACGCGATGCGCGCCAGCTCGATACCCTTGAGCAGCTCCTCGGGGTGGTTTTTCATGGTCAGGTGGTCGCCGTTGAGGTACGGCTCGCACTCTGCGCCGTTGATGATGAGGGTGTCGACCTTGCCAAGGCCGCCGCGGATCTTGAACGCGGTCGGGAACATGGCGCCGCCGTGACCGACGATACCGGCCTCGCGGATGCGCTCGAGGATGGCCTCGGGATCCTTCATCTGCTCGGGCGTCAGGGGCGCGAGATCCGTGCAGGGGGTGTCCTGGAAGTCATTTTCGATCACGATCGCGGGGATCATATCGCCCAGGGGATGGGGTCTCGGCTCGATGGCGATCACCTTGCCGGAGACCGTCGCGTGAATGGGTGCGGAGACGGGTGCCGGATTGTCAGCGATCTTCTGACCCATCTTCACATAATCGCCCACCGCGACCAGCGGTTTGCAGGGTGCGCCGATATGCTGCATCATCGGAAGCACGACCTGCGGCGGAGGCGCAATGACGGTCACCGGAACGTCCGGCGCCTTCATGTAGTTGGGATGAACTCCGCCATGAAACTTAAAGGGCATTTGCATCACCTCTCTATTTTTTGACCCACATATATTAGCACGCCAACCTAATTTCGTCCACCAAAAATGGCGGAAAAACATCAAATTGTACTAATTTAAATATTAACGAACCTGCAAAAAAGCTGACAAATCCAACATTTCCGGAAACTTTGCAACATTTTGTGCATATTGGCGGGATTTTTCGCCGTCCCGGCGCGCGGGGCGGAAAAAATTCTGTGTTCGGGACTTAACAAGCGGGGAAAAATCCTGTAAAATAGACAGCAAATGCTCTGCCGGCGCTGCCGGCGGCAAAAGGAGGCCACGTTATGCTGACACCCTGGGCGGACACGCTCGACCGCGCGCAGCCCCTGCCGGAGTATCCCCGGCCGCAGATGGTGCGCGACAGCTACCTGAATCTCAACGGCCCGTGGAGCTACGCGATCACGACGAGCGCGAGCAAGCCCGCGCAGGCCGACGGCACGATTCTCGTGCCCTTCTCGCCCGAGAGCGAGCTGTCCGGTGTGGGACACGTCCTGCAGCCGGAGGAATACCTGTGGTACATCCGCACGGTCACGCTGCCGGACGGGTTCAACGTCGGCCGCGTGCTGCTGCACTTCGGCGCGGTCGATCAGATCGCGACCGTGTGGTGCAACGGCGTGGAGCTGGCCACGCACACGGGCGGCTACCTGCCGTTCACGGTGGACATCACCGAGGTGCTGGCCAAGGAAAACACGATCCTCGTGTGCGTGCGCGACGCGACGAACAAATCCCAGCTCCCGCGCGGCAAGCAGACGCTGCACCCGCACGGCATCTGGTACACGCCGCAGAGCGGCATCTGGCAGACGGTCTGGCTCGAGAGCGTGCCGCAAAACTATATCCGTTCCCTGCGCGTGACCCCGCTGTTCGACGCGCACCAGGTGGAGATCACCGTCGAGGGTGCCGGCCAGTGCACGATCGATCTGGAGGGAAAGCGCTTCACGTTCCCGGCGGGCGTGCCGGCGCACGTGCCGGTGCAGTCGTTCCGCCCCTGGTCGCCGGAGCACCCGACGCTCTACCCCTTCAGCGTGACGCTCGGGGACGACACGGTCTACAGCTACTTTGCCATGCGCAAGTGCAGCGTCGAGACGGACAAAGACGGCGTGCGCCGCCTGTTTCTCAACGGCAAGCCGTATTTTCACAACGGCCTGCTCGATCAGGGCTACTGGCCGGACGGGCTCTACACCGCGCCGAGCGACGACGCGCTCGTCTACGACATCCAGCTGGCCAAGGACATGGGCTTCAACATGCTGCGCAAGCACATCAAGGTCGAGTGCGACCGCTGGTACTATCACTGCGACCGGCTGGGCATGCTCGTCTGGCAGGACATGCCCTGCGGCGGCAGGCGCTATGACCCGCTCATCGTCTCGACCCCGCTCGTGACGGGCTGGCACCTCGACGACAGCTGGTACCCCCTCTTCGGCCGCACGAACGTGACGGCGCGCAAGGCGTTTTTGAACGAGCTGCGCGACATGGTCACCACGCTCTATAACCACCCGTGCATCGCCGTGTGGGTGCCGTTCAACGAGGGCTGGGGCCAGTTTGACAGTCAGACGGCCGTGCAGGTCATCCGGTCCGTGGACAAGACGCGCACGATCGACCCGGCCAGCGGCTGGCACGATCAGGGCTTCGGCGATGTGCGCAGCCTGCACGTGTATTTCCAGAAGTACAAGTTTCAGCCCGACAAGCTCGGCCGCGCCACGCTGCTGTCGGAGTTCGGCGGCTATATCCACCGCGTCGAGGGCCACGCCGTCGGCGGAAAAAGCGTCGGCTACAAGACGTGCGACGCGCCGCTCTCGCTCGAGTACGCGCTGCAGGCGCTCTATGACGAGCAGATCCGCCCCGCCATCGCGCAGGGCCTCAGCGCCGCGGTGTACACGCAGCTGAGCGATGTGGAGCACGAGCTCAATGGCCTCGTGACCTACGACCGCAGCATCGTGAAGCTCCCGGTGCAGACGCTGCACAAGATCTTTTATATCGAAAACGAATAAACAAAACCGCCCGCTGCGATCGCAGCGGGCGGTTGATTTTTGCGTTTCGGGCTCGGCTCAGTACGCCACGCCCCAGTAGATCATGCACTTGGCAGGCTTGCCGCACACGGGGCAGACATCGTCGATGTGCTCCTGCTCGAACGGGATGCAGCGGCTGGACATACCGGCCTTTTCCTTCATCTCGAGCTCGCAGGCGAGGTCGCCGCACCACATGGTCTTGATAAAGCCGCCGTTTTTCTCCTGCAGCTCCTTGGCCTCGGCCAGCGAGTGCGCAGCGTAGGTGTGCTCGTCGAGGTTGCGCTTGGCCTTGTCGAACAGGCCCTGCTGCACGTCCTCGAGCAGCTCGGGGATGCGCGCCTCGAGCTCATCGAGCGCGACGGTGATCTTCTCGCCGTTGTCGCGGCGGACGGCGACGCAGTGACCGGCCTCGATGTCCTTCGGGCCGATCTCGACGCGCAGCGGCACGCCCTTCATCTCCCAGTTGGCGAACTTCCAGCCGGGGCTGTTGTCGCTGAAGTCGCCCTGCGCGCGCAGGCCGGCGGCCTTCAGGCGCGCGACGAGCTCCTCGGCCTTCTCGGTCACGCCGGGCTTGTGCGCCGCGATGGGCAGCACGATGACCTGGATCGGCGCGATGTGCGGCGGCAGGACAAGGCCGTTGTTGTCGCCGTGGGTCATGATGAGGCCGCCGATAACGCGCGTGGACATGCCCCACGAGGTCTGGTGCGGATAGGCCTGCTGGTTGTTCTTGTCGGTGTAGGTGATATCGAACGCGCGGGCAAAGCCGTCGCCGAAGTAGTGGCTCGTACCGGACTGGAGCGCCTTGTGGTCGTGCATCATGCACTCGATGGTGTAGGTGTTCACGGCGCCGGCGAACTTCTCCTTGTCGGTCTTGTTGCCGCGGATGACGGGCATGGCCAGCTCCTGCTCGCAGGTGTCGGCATAGATCTCGAGCATCTGCAGCGTCTCCTTGCGGGCCTCTTCCTCGGTGGCGTGCAGGGTGTGGCCCTCCTGCCAGAGGAACTCACGCCCGCGCAGAAACGGGCGGGTGGTCTTTTCCCAGCGCATGACGCTGCACCACTGGTTATACAGGCACGGCAGATCGCGCCAGCTGTGCACGATGTGGCTCCAGTGCTGGCAGAAGAGCGTCTCGGACGTCGGGCGCACGCACAGGCGCTCCGGCAGCTCCTCGCTGCCGCCCATCGTGACCCACGCGCACTCGGGCGCGAAGCCCTCGACGTGGTCCTTCTCCTTCTGCAGCAGGCTCTCGGGGATCAGCATCGGCATGGCCACGTTCTGGTGACCGGTCGCCTTGAACTTGCCGTCGAGTATCTTCTGGATGTTCTCCCAGATGGCGTAGCCATACGGGCGCATGATGAACAGGCCCTTGACATCGGAATAATCCACGAGCTCCGCCTTGGTGCACACGTCGGTGAACCACTGGGCGAAGTCGACTTCCATATCGGTGATCTGCTCGACCTTCTTTTCTTTGGCCATAAGCGCAACACTCCTCTGTATGCCGCGCAGGGATCCCGCGCGGGCGTATTTCATAATGTATGGGGTAACTTATATAGTGTATAGAATCCGCCGCCGCTTGTCAAGCGCCAAGCAGCTCCTGCACCGCAAAAACACCGATCATGACGGCGATGATAAAATACAGCACGACCGCGCCGACGGAGTGCCGCGCCGGCCGGCGGTCAAACAGCTGCCCCGCAGACCAGAATACAAGCAGTGCGGTGCCGATCCAGTAGACCGGGTTGAGCGCGATGGCCATGACCGTCACCTCGACGATCAGCAGTGCGAACACCGCGATCTGCCACGTGCGGATGCACCGCGCGCGGCTGTTGCAGTAGATCTCGCGCCATGCGTCGGAAAGCTCGCGGCGCTGGCGGCGGAAAAACGATTCGCGCGGCTTTTTCGGCGCGGCCGCCTCGGCCGGGGTCTCGGGCGTTTCGGCCGCCGTTTCGACGGTTTCGGCCGCGGTTTCGGGTTCCGTTTCGGTGTAGGGGCGCTCTTGTTCCATGCGTTCCACTCCTTTCCGGTTTTTCGGAAAACCGGTCCTTTTTTCTCAGGATACCCCGCCGCAGAGCGCCTGTCAAGGGCCGGATCGCGGCCGAAAAGTGCATTTCGGGCTTGACCGCACACCATTCGTGCAATATAATATGTAAATTAGAGATGCTATTTCAAGATGCAATTGAACCCCTTGGAGGTGACCATCTATCAACAGACAAAGTTACATGGCGGAAATCAGCAGCCTGCTTGGCCTGATTACCGACGACAATACCCGTCAGGCGCTCATTGCGCAGATGGAGAACATGTTTGACAACGCGCCCGATGAGGAGCGCCTCATTCAGGAGATCGGCAACCCGACGAAGGTGGCCGTCGCCCTCATCCGCTACGCCGACAGCGGCAAGATCACGCCGGCCGCCGCGCCCGTGGTCGCGCCCGAGCAGGTGCAGCCCAAGCGCGCGCCGCAGCCGCGCCCGCGTGCCGAGCAGTACCGCCCCATCGCGCCGCAGCCTGCTCCCCAGCCGGCCTACGCCGACCAGGCCGCGGAGGATGCCTGTGACGAGCAGCCCGCCGCGCCCGTGCTCGACGGCCAGTTCTCGTTCGACGTGCAGCCCGCCGACGACGGCTACTATGACGAGCAGCCCGCCGACGACGGCTACTACGATGAGCAGCCCGCCGACGACGGCTACTACGACGAGCAGCCTGCCGACGACGGCTACTACGACGAGCAGCAGCCCGAAGGCGATTATGATGACCCGAACTACGCCACCGACGGCGAGGAAGGGTATTATGACGAGGCCTATTACGATGACGAACCGGTCTACAAGACGAACGTCTTTCTGGCGATCCTCTACACGCTCGGTGCGATCGTGGTCGGCGTGCCGGTGCTGGCCGTGCTGCTGGTGCTGGATCTGGCCGTGCTGGCCGTCGGCGCCGCGTGCGGCGCGGGCGGTGTGGGCCTGATCGCGACGGCCTTCATCGGCCTGCCCATGGTGGCGGATATGCTCATCCTGCTCGGCGGCGGCGCCGCCGTGATTGCCATCGCGCTCGTCGTGATCTGGCTGGCCATCTGGCTGTTCATCCGCATGGTCATCGGCTGGGTCCGGCTGCTCGTGCGCCTGGGCAAGCGCTGGTGCAGAAAGGAGATCGCCGCATGAAAAAAGCCTGGAAAACCATCCTCATCGTCGCACTGTGCATCCTGATCGTGGGCGAGATCGTGCTCGGCGTCGGCCTTGCGACCGGCGGCAGCCCCGACCGCATCTGGGAGGCAGCGTATGAGCACTACGACATCGGCTCGATCTTCGCGTTCATCAAGTCCTCCGGCATCGCGGACCTGCTGGCGAGCATCGGCCTGTAACAAAAGCAAAAAATGAGACGGTGTGCATCACCGTCTCATTTCATTTTAAAGAGCAGCACGCCGCCCGTCATCAGCGCGAGCCCCGCCCACTTGCTCCAGCCGAAGGCGAGCTTTTCCGTGCCCATGATGCCGAAGGCGTCGATGGCCGCGGCCGCAGAAAGCTGCGCGATGAGGATCGTCGCCACGGCGAGCGTCGGGCCGAGCCTGCCCATGCCGAGCATGACCGTGACCGTGATGGCCAGCGCCAGCACGCCGCCGAACCAGCAGTATTTCGGCGCGGCGCCCAGCGCGGCAAAGCTGCCCGTGCGCCAGAACACCAGCACCAGCAGCGACAGCACCGCCGCCACGCACTGCACGAAGGCATTGGTCTCCATCGTGCCGATGTGCTCACTCAGGCGCGTGTTCATCACGCCCTGAATACTCATCGCCGCCCCGGCGAGGATGCACGCGAGAAATCCACCCAAAATTCATCGGCTCCTTCCGAATAATCCTTGCACTGCCGCCCGGAATGTGTTACACTGTTTTGTACGGGCAAACATTTGCCCGCAGCACGCGCACAAAGGAGGGCCCGCCCATGGCAGCAGGCAGCAAACCGAAATACTATCTCGTGGAGGCGAGCGTCCTGCCCGAGATCTTCGCCAAGGTGATCGAGGCCAAGGAACTGCTCGAGACCGGTCAGGTGCGCACGGTGGCGGACGCCGTGGCGCGCGTGGACATCAGCCGCAGCGCATTTTATAAATACAAGGACTTCGTGTCCCCGTTTCAGGACATGTCGCGCGGCCATCTGGTGACGTTCAACCTCGAGCTGCTCGACCGGCAGGGCGTGCTGTCGTCCGTCCTCGCTATTTTTGCCGAAAACGGTGCAAATATACTCACCATCAATCAGAGCATCCCGACGAGCGGCGTCGCCCCGGTGACGATCACGGCCGCGACCGAGAACATGCAGACGACGATGGAGGCGTTCATGGCGGCGCTCAAGGCGGCCGAGGGCATCATCCGCGTACACCTCATGGCCGGCTGAAAAGAAAAACAAACAAAAAACATCCCCGGACCGTAATTGGTCCGGGGATGATTTTTTACCGCTTTTTCACTCGAGCAGCTGGGCGCGGCCGCCGTGCAGCCGGATCTTCCCGGCGCAAAAGCGCTTGACCGCCTCGGGCAGGAGCTTCCACTCCGCGTCGGTGAGCACGCGGCGCTTGAGCGTCGTGAGATCGTCGTCCTCGAGCACGGGCACGGCCTTCTGCAGCAGCACCGGGCCGACGCCGCCGGTCTCGTCGACGAGGTACGCCGTCGCCCCCGTGACCTTCAGCCCGCGGGCGAGCACCGCCTCGTGCACCGCGTCGCCGCGCAGCGTCTCGAACGCCGGGACGAGCGACGGCTGCACCGCAATGACCCTGTTGCGAAAGCTCTTGGCCGTCTCGCGGCCGACGCCGGGATAAAACCCCGCGTTGATGACCAGCTCGATGTCCATGTCCTTGAGCTTGTTGCGGATGGCCATGTCGTACGACGTCTCGTTCGGGAACATGGCCGGCTCGACGACGACGGTCTCAATGCCGGCGTTGCGCGCGCGCTTGAGCGCGTAGGCGTTGGCGTTGGACGAGATGACGGCGACGAGCTGCAGCTCCGGGATCTCGCCGAAGAACACGGAGTCCAGCAGACTTTGCAATTTTGTTCCCTTGCCGGAAACCAGAACAGCACTGCGGATCATACGCTCGCTTACTCCTTCCCCAGCAGCCGTGCGGCCGTGGCGCGGTTATTGTCCTCCTGCCGGTTGAGCAGCTCGGTGCGGCGGCGCATCTCCTCGCCTCTGCCGGCGAGGGCGACGGCCGCATCGATCCGGTCGGACAGATCCTTTTCGTTGACCGCCTCGAACTGCATATAGTTATTCTGCTCGACATAGTCGAGAAACGCCGTGACCTTCGGGTCGTACGCGACGCCGATGAGCGGCACGCCCTGCCCGGCGGCAAAGATGAGCCCGTGCAGCCGCATGGACACGACGGCCGTCATGCGCGAGAGCACGCCGATCACTTCGCCGGTGGACATCTGCTCGTCGAGCGTATAAAACGGGATGCTCAAATGCTCCGTGACGAGCTGGCTGGCCTCGCCGTCGGTGCGGAAATTGATGCTGAGGAACACCGGCGTCAGACCGTATTTCAGGTAGGCGTACACGGCGCCGGCGGCGAACACGGTGGCCTTTTCCTCGATGCCGGGCCACTTGCGCAGCACGAAGCCGATATACTTGCCCTCCGGATCCATATCATGCTCGCGCAGGATGCGGTCGATGCGGCTGCGCTCGGCAGCCGGCAGTGTGAGCGCGGGGTCGGACGCGAGGATGACCTCCGGCTCGGTGACGCCGAAATCCGCGAGCGTCTCGCGGCTGTCCGGCTCGCGGAGGGTGATCTTGTCGACGCAGGTGTTGATGATGCGCGCGGCGAGCTGCCGGTCGCGCTCGTAGATGATGGGGCCGATGCCGCAGCCGTACATCTGCACCTTGCAGCCGCAGCGCCGGGCCATGCGGATCGTGCCGAGATAATACCATAAGCTCAGCCGGCTCGTGACGTCCTGCATGAGGCTGCCGCCGCCGCTGATGAACAGCTGGCTGCGGCGCAGGATGCGCCGGATGGCGGGAACATGAAACCGGTTGCAGGCGTTGATGCCGTAAGCGCTGCGCGTGTCCTTCGGCCGGCGGGAGAGCACGGTCACGGGCATGTGCGGGTCGATGCGGCGCATCTCGCCGATGATGGCCTGCAAAATGGCGTCGTCGCCGGTGTTGCCGAAGCCGTAGGCGCCGCAGATGAGCACGCCGTCGCGCACACCGTCGCGCCGGTTGCGCTCCATGCGAAAGACGGCGTTGTAAATTTCCAGCTGGCGCAGGCCGGTGGCCTCCTCGGAGAAGTCGGCCTTGCCGCGCCGGTAGAGCGCCTCGCCCATCTCGTGGCGGTAGTTTTCGTCGAGCGCGTAGCGCGCGAGATAGGCCGCGAGCATGCGCACGTCGCCCGGCTCGATGAGCAGGCCGGTCACGCCGTGCTCGATGATGGCCGGCACGCCGCCGACGTTGGACGCGACGGTGGCCAGATGCGCGCGCGCGCCCTCGGGCAGCGCATAGGGAAACGCCTCCGACACGGATGAGAGCGTGTTGATATCGAGCGCGCCGTAGAAGCTGTCGAGGTCGTTGACCCAGCCGAGGAAGAACACGCTGTCCTCCAGATCCAGCTCCTTCGTGAGCGCCTCGAGCTTTTTGCGCTCCTTGCCGTCGCCCGCGATGGCGAGGCGCAGCTGCGGGCAGGCCTTTTTGGCCAGCGCCACCGCGCGCAGGAGCGTCGGGATATCCTTGACGGGGTCAAGCCGGGCGGCAATGCCCGCGATCACGTCGCCCTCGTGCACGGTATAGCCGAACTGCGCGAAATACGCCGCGCGGTCGGTCCTGGGCACGACGTGGGAAAAGTCGAGCCCGTTGTAGATGGAAAAGAGCCGGTTCGGCTCAAAGCCGCGGTCGATGAGCCGTTGGCGGATGGGGTCGGACACGCACACGCGGTAGTCGAGCTGGTGCAGGGCCCAGATATTGAGCGTGCCGTAGACGGCGCGGGCGAACGGCCGGCCGAGATAGTCGAGCCGGTAGTCGCTGTGCACGGTGCTGATGACCGGCACGTGTACGCCGGGCCGCAGCATGGCGCCCATGACGTTGGCCATGGAGCCGTGGCAGTGCACGAGGTCATACTCCCCGTCGCGGATGATTTTTTTGAGCGCGGCGAGGTTGGACACGAAGCCCCCGTCAAGCACCATCGTCGGGATGCCGAGCGCGGCCGCGCCGTCGGCAAAATCGCCGCCGCGGAAGCACACGAGCTGCACGTCGATGATCTGACCGAGATATTTCAGCAGGGAGTAAACATGCGTCCTGGCGCCGCCGGTGTCGCCCCCGCTGATGAGGTGGATTACTTTCACTTTGCCCTCCAAAGCACTTGTGCGCGCCGCAAAAACACGGTATAATGCGCTCGTACAGGTGCTGACACATTCCCGCGCGAGATCAAAGCGCGGATTCAAATTATTATACTGTATGATTCCACTATGGTCAAGTTTTGGAGGCCCGCAATGACGAAAATTTATCTGATCCGGCACGCGGAAGCGGAGGGCAACCTCTACCGCCGCATCCAGGGACACTGGGACGGGAGCATCACCCCGCTCGGCCTGCAGCAGATCGACGCGCTCGCGCAGCGGTTCCGCCGCGAGCATATCGACGCGCTCTACTGCAGCGACCTGTCGCGCGCACGCGCGACGGCCGAGGCGATCACGCGCTATCATGACATTCCGGCCGTGGCCACGCCGCGCCTGACGGAGATCTGTATGGGCGTGTGGGAGGGCCGCGCCTGGGGCGACGTGGAGCACGAATTCCCGGAGCAGATGCGCTATTTTAACACCGACCCCGACCGCTGGTCCGTGCCCGGGTGCGAGCCGATCCGCGACGTGCAAAAGCGCATGAAGCGCGCCATCTCCGACCTCGCCGCGCGGCACGACGGACAGACCATCGCCCTCGTGAGCCACGGCATGGCCATCCGCGCCTATCTGTGCACGGTGCTGGGCATCCCGAACAGCGAGATGGCCACCCTGCCCTACGGCGACAACACGTCCGTGAGCCTGCTGCTCGTCGACGGGGACCACACGACCGTGGAGTATTATAACGACAACCGCCACCTGCCGGACGCGCTGAGCACGTTCGGCCGCCAGACGTGGTGGCGCGGCAGCGGCAGCGGCGTGGAGGACCTGCGCTATGAGCCGCTGCACTTCCCGCGCGACGAGGCGTTTTACCTCCAGTGCTACCGGGACGCGTGGCGCAACGTGCACGACACGGACGAGGGCTTCGTGCCCGAGCTCTATGCCCGCAGCGCCGCCCGCCACGCGCAGGAGCACCCCGGCTCCGTCGTGCGCGTCCTGAGCGGGGACCGCGTGGTCGGCCTCGTCGAGCTCGACCCCGGACGCGACGAGCAGGCCGGCTGCGGCTGGATCAGTCTGCTGTACATGCTGCCGGAATACCGCGGCCGCGGCTGGGCCATTCAGCTGCTGGGCTACGCGTTCTGGTTTTATGAAAATCACGACCGCACGACCGTGCGCCTGCACGTGTCGGAAAACAACACCCGGGCCATCACGTTCTACCAGCGCAGCGGCTTCGTGCAGATCGGGCGCGACCCCGGTGTGCGCGCGCACCTGCTGCTCATGGGCCGGCTCATCCACAGGACGGTGACGCATGGAACGGTGTGATTTCCTGCCCGTCTCCGCCGAGGAGATGCACGAGCGCGGCTGGTGGTGGTACGACGCGCTCGTCGTCGGCGGCGACGCGTATGTCGATCACCCAAGCTTCGGCACGGCGGTCATCAGCCGCGTGCTCGAGGCCGAGGGCCTGCGCGTGGCCGTGCTCGCGCAGCCGGACTGGCACGACGCGGAGGCCTTCCGCGCCATGGGCCGGCCGCGGCTGGGCGTGTTCATCGGCGCGGGCAATCTCGACTCCATGGTCGCGCACTACACGGCGGCCAAGCGCCGCCGCAGTGAGGATTTTTACTCCCCCGGCAAGCGCACCGGCTGCCGGCCCGACCGCGCGGCCATCGTCTACTGCAACCGCGCGCGCGAGGCCTTCGGCCCCGACATGCCGATCATTCTCGGCTCGCTCGAGGCGAGCCTGCGCCGCTTCGCACACTACGATTACTGGGACGACGCCGTCCGCCGCGCCATCCTCTTCGACGCCCCGGCCGACCTGCTGGTCTACGGCATGGGCGAGGCCGCGACGATCGAGATCGCCCGCCGCCTGAAGAAAAAGCAGTCCGTGCGCACGATGACGGACATCCCCGGCACCGGCTACATCACGCGCGACCCCGCCGTGTGCAAATTTGACCACATCACGCTCCCGTCGTTCGAGGACGTGCGCGACGACAAGCGCCTCTATGCCGAGGCCACACGCACCGAGTACGCCGAGCACGACCCCATCCGCGGCCGCGCCATGATCCAGCCGTGCGAGGGGCGTTATCTCGTCATCAACCCGCCCGCCATGCCGCTCGACACGAAGGAGCTCGACCGCGTGGCCGAGCTGCCCTATACCCGCGAGTGGCACCCCATGTACGAGCCGCTTGGCGGCGTGCCCGCGATCGAGGAGGTGCGCTTCAGCGTGATCCACAACCGCGGCTGCTTCGGCGGGTGCAATTTCTGCGCGCTGGCGTTCCACCAGGGCCGCATGATCACGAGCCGCAGCCACGCGAGCGTCATCCGCGAGGTTGAGGCCATGACGCACCACCTGCTCTGGAAGGGGTACGTATCCGACGTCGGCGGCCCGTCGGCAAACTTCCGCCACCCGTCGTGCCGCCAGCAGCTGGAGCGCGGTATGTGCCCGAACCGGCTGTGCCTCGCGCCGACGCCGTGCCCGAATATCGACGCCGACCACTCGGACTATCTCGCCCTGCTGCGCAAGCTGCGCCAGATCCCCGGCGTGAAGAAGGTGTTCGTGCGCAGCGGCATCCGCTATGACTACATGCTCTGCGACGATAACGACGCGTTCTTCCGTGAGCTCGTGCGCTACCACATCTCCGGCCAGCTCAAGGTCGCGCCCGAGCACTGCATCGACACCGTGCTCGACTATATGGGCAAGCCCCACATCGGCACGTACGAGCGCTTCATGGACGAATACCGCCAGCTCAACCACAAGTATGATAAGGAACAGTACGTCGTGCCGTACCTCATGAGCTCGCACCCCGGCAGCACACTTGCCGACGCCGTGGCCCTCGCGGAGTATCTCAACCGCCGCGGCCGCCAGCCCGAGCAGGTGCAGGATTTTTACCCCACCCCCGGCACGATCAGCACGTGCATGTACCACACCGGCATTGACCCGCGCACGATGCAGCCGGTCTACGTCGCCAAGACGCCGCATGAAAAGGACATGCAGCGCGCGCTGCTGCAGTGGCGCCGGCCGGACAAGCGCCGGCTCGTCATTCAGGCGCTGCACGAGGCCGGGCGCGAGGACCTGATCGGCTTCGGGAAAGACTGTCTCGTCCGCCTGATGACCGACCGGCGCAAACCCGCCAGGCCCGCCGAACCCCAGCCGCCCCAGCGCAAATACGGCAAGGTCTACGGCGGCGGCAAAAAGCCCGCGTCCGCCCGCAGCGCGCAAAACGCCAAAAGCGGAAAGTCCGCCAAGCCCGGTAGGGTCGGCAAGCCCGCCGCCTCCGGAAAGTCCGGCGGCAGGGGCGCGCAGCCCCCGCGCAGGAAAGGCGGCCGCCAATGAGCTATCTCTTCCTCTACCTCGCCGCCATCAACGTCATCGCCTTCGCCGCCATGGGCATCGACAAGGCGAAGGCCCGCGCAGGCAAATGGCGCATCGCGGAGGGCACGCTCTTCGCCCTCGCCGCGCTCGGCGGGGCGCTCGGCGGCACGCTGGGCATGCGCGTGTTCCACCACAAGACGAAACACAAGGAATTCCGCTTCGGCTTCCCCGCGCTGCTGTGCCTGCAGTGCGCGGCCGTGGTGTATCTCATCTTACTTTGGAAGCAGGTGCTCTGATATGACTCCCACCCTACTCGCCTATCAAATCGACCCCGGAAAGCTCGGGAAAATGCAGGTCGTGTGCCTGCGGCTCGGCATCCGCGTACAGGCGGTCGACCCGGCCGATTTTGGCCAGTCGATCGGCGCGCTGGCCGGTGTGCTGCCGCGTGATGCTGCCGCCCCCGCCGCCCCGCTCCCGGGGGAGATGCTCGTCATGGCGCACTTTCGCCCCGGCATGCTCGAGGGGATGCTGCAGGGCTTTCGCGCCGCGCACATCCCGCCCGTCGCGCTCAAGGCCATGCTGACGGACACGAACGCCGCCTGGACGGCCCCCGCGCTCTATGCCGAGATCGCCAAAGAGCACGCCGCCATGCACAGCGGCGGCCGCGCGCACAAGGCGTAAAGAAATTTCGCGATTTACAGCAAAAAACCGATTGACAAGCGCCCGCGCCTGTACTAAGCTATGGACACGGGTGCGCACCTACCGGCAGTCAGGCGAGGAACGTCTGACTGCTTTTGTATTTGCCGCCGACATCACCGAGGGGTTCCCGCTTATGAAACATAATCAGATCCGTCAAGTCGTTTTCCCGATCCTGGCCGCGCTCATCTGGGGCACTGCCTTCGTCGCGCAGGACGTCTGCGCCGACACGATCGGCACGTTCACATTCAACGCCGTGCGTTATTTCATCGCCGTGCTCGCGCTGCTGGTGCTCATCGCGGTGCTGCATGCCGTGCGCAAGGACCGCCCGCAGCCCACGGAGGCGGAAAAACGCGCCGGGCGCAAACGGCTCTGGCTCGGCGGCTTTTGCTGCGGCACGGCGCTGGCCATCGCCTCGAACTTCCAGCAGGCCGGCATCGTCGCCGGGACGGATGCCGGAAAGGCCGGCTTTCTCACGGCGCTGTATGTGGTGCTCGTGCCGGTGTTCGGCCTGTTTTTGAAACGCAAGGTCAGCCTGCCGGTGTGGGTCGCGGTTGCGCTGTCGGTCGTGTCTCTGTACCTGCTGTGCATCAAGGGCAGCTTCCGGCTCGCCGCAGGCGACCTGCTCGTGCTCGTGTGCGCGGTGTGCTTTGCCGTGCACATTCTGGTCATCGACCACTTCGGCAGCGGATGCGACGGGGTGAAGCTCAGCTGCGTGCAGTTTCTGTTCGCGGGGCTGTGGTCGGCCGTCTGCATCCCGTTTTTCGAGCAGGTGGACATCACTGCTCTGCTCTCGTGCGCGCTGCCGCTGCTGTATGTGGGCGTGTTCTCGTGCGGCGTGGGCTACACGCTGCAGATCCTCGCGCAGAAGGACTCCAACCCAACGGTCGTCACCATCCTGCTGAGTCTCGAGAGCGTGTTCGCCGTCATTGCGGGCGCGATCATCCTGCACCAGAGCATGACCCCGCGCGAATACCTCGGCTGCGCACTGATGTTCCTCGCCGTCGTCCTCGCGCAGATCCCGCTGCCGGCCAAAGCTGCCCGCGCGGGAAAGTAAGCAAAAACCCCGCCGGGCGGCGGGGTTTTTCCCATCCTGCCCACTTGTGTGCGAATGCCCCTTGCATTTTTGCCCAAATTAGTCTATAATTTCGTCAAGAAATTCACAGAAAGTGAGTTCACAAGGAGGTCGATTCCCCATGAAACTGACACCCGAACAGCAGGCCGTGCTCGACGGCAGCAAGGGCGAAGTCATGGCCAAGGTCATGAAAACGCTCGTCATGTACGGCGACGCCTTCGGCGCGGAAAAGATGGTGCCCGTCACGAGCACCTACGGCCACACGGTCATCAGCTTCGGCATCAACGCCATGAAGCCAGTCTACGACCTGTATGACCAGCTGATCGAAGCCGGCGCGTTTTCCGAGCAGAAATTCACCGCCGACCCGCTCCCGCTCGACAAGAACGTCCCCTCGAACCCGCTGCAGGACCTGGTGTTCCACCAGTTCATGTATAAGCAGCAGGCGCGCTACGAGGCCCAGCTCAAAAAGCTCGGCATCCTCAGCGACAAGGACTACACCTGCACCTGCTACCTCGACGAGGTGGGCAACAAGCCCAAGCAGGGCGAGGTGCTCTCGTGGGCGGAGTCGTCCGCCGTGGTGTACGCCAACAGCGTGCTCGGCGCGCGCTGCAACCGCAACTCCGGCATGATTGAGCTCATGGGCTCCATCGCGGGCTGCGTGCCGTATTTCGGCTTCCTGACCGACGACGGACGCAAGGCCGACTGGATCGTCGAGGTGCGCACAACGAAAAAGCCCGAGCCGCAGCTGCTCGGCTCCGCCATCGGCATGAAGGTCATGGAAAAGGTGCCGTATGTCAAGGGGCTCGACCAGTGGATCGGCACGGAGATCAATGAGGACGCCATCGCGTATCTCAAGGACTTCGGCGCGGCCACCGCGTCCAACGGTGCCGTGGGCCTGTACCACATCGAGCACCTCACGCCCGAGGCCGTGCAGCAGGGCGAGGCGCTCATCCGCGACGGTGCGCCGGTGTACGTCATCGACGATGCGGAGCTTCAGCGCGTGCGCGAGAGCTATCCGTGCGTGTGGAAAAACCGCAACGCCAAGCCGAAGCTGTGCTTCATGGGCTGCCCGCACATGACGCTCCACCAGCTCATCGACACGACCGAGCGCGTCGAGGCGAGCCTCCGTGCGCACGGCCAGCGCAAGGTCTGCATCCCGACGGTGTTCACCGCCGCGCCCGGCGTCATCGAGGAATTTGAAAAGACGGAATATGCGCCCCGCCTGCGCAACACCGGTGTCGTGCTCAGCTACATCTGCCCGCTCATGTACATGAACAATCCGCTCAGCAAAGCCATGCCCGTCATCACCTCGTCGAACAAGCTGCGCACGTATTCGACCGCGCGCTACTACACCGAGGAAGAGATCATCACCATGATTACGAAGGGGGCCAACTAATATGAAACAGTTTCAGGGTCGCGTCATCTGCCCCGGCACGTGCGAGGCGGAAGCCCTCGTGTCGCACGGCGGCTTCAACACGCTCGCCAGCTACCAGATGGCCTTGATGTTCCACGACAAGCAGGTCAAATGCGGCGACCAGAACAACCCCGACCTGTATAAAAAGCCGATGATCGGCAAGGCCCTGTGCCTGCCGGAGACGATCGGCTCGACCACCGGCGGCATGGTGCTCTACACGGCCTGCGCCTCCGGGCAGCAGCCGGCGTGCATGCTCTTTTCCAAGCACATCGACTCGCTGGCGGCCTCGGGCGCGATCCTCGCGTCCGTGTGGACGGACGCCGACATGCCGGTCATCGACTGCCTGGGCGACGAATTTCTCGCCGCCGTGCAGACGGGGCAGACCGTGCGTGTGCTCGACGGCGGCGTCGTCGAGGTGGCGTAACACTTTTGCAGAAATGAAACGGGGCTGACCGGTCGGTCAGCCCCGTTTTTGCGTCGGAAGTCCTCTCCTTGCCGAACGAATGGTGCATGATTTCAGAGATATTTGCGCCGCAAGGGAGCCCGAGGGGGCAAGGCCCACCTCGGATCAGATCATGCATCACCGTAAGGCGATGCCTTCTCCTTGAGGAGAAGGTGCTGAGCGAAGCGCAGCGTGCCTGTGAAGAGAAGTATCTTATGGACATAGAGCAGGACGATGACGCGGTGAAATGACCGCGTCATTGTCTTTTCCCGCCGCACGTGCTACAATTTATTATTCTCGTTTTGTCAGGAGGTGCCGCCATGCAGCCGCGATCCCGCCGCGCCGTCATCGCGCTCGATGCGCTGGGCCTTGCCGCGCTCGCGGCGCTGTTCGTGCTCTGGTGCGTGCGCACGCCGGGCCTGTCCGTTCCGGGCGGCATCGCCGCCGGGTGCAGCGCGGCGCTGTTCGCCGCCGTGGGGCTGCGGTTCGTGCCCGCGTGGGTGCGCTTCTGGCAGCGGGGGGACGACGCGCCCGCCGTCTTCCCGGCGGCCGAGCCCGCGCACATGGGCGCGCGCATTTTCGCTGCGCTGCTCGCGTTCGATCTTGTCCTGCTCCTGCTCACATGGGGCGTCCGCGCCCTCGCCGGTCAGAGCGAGACGCTCACGCAGGCGCTCGAATTCTGGCGCTGCACCGACAGCCGGCACTATCTCGACATCGCGCGCGACGGCTACATCGCCGCCGGCGACCCCGACCGCGTCGTGCAGCTTGTGTTTCTGCCGGGCTACCCGCTCGTGGTGCGCGCGGTGATGCGCCTCATTCCGTCCGACATCTGCGCGGGGCTGCTCACATCGGCGCTGTGCTTCGCGGGCGCGGGGTGTGTGGTCTACCGGCTGCTGCGGCTCGACCTGCCGCACCGCGACGCCGTGCGCGCGCTGCGGTTTCTCGTGCTCGCGCCGGGGTGCTTTTTCTTCGCCGCGCCCATGAGCGAGAGCCTGTTTCTGCTGCTGACGGCCGCGGCGCTCTACCTTGCCCGCACGCGTCGGCCCATCCTCGGCGGGCTGTGCGGGGCAGGAGCTGCGTTCACGCGCTCGCTCGGGCTGCTGCTGTTCGTGCCGCTGCTGTGGGAGCTCGTGCACGATGCCGTGCAGCGCCGCCGGGTGGACGCCCGGCAAGTCGTCGGCGCGCTGCTCGTGCCGCTGGGCTTTGCGGCGTACTGCTATATCAACTGGTGCGTGGCGGGCAACCCTTTGCAGTTTCTCGTCTACCAGCGCGAGCACTGGAACCAGCGCACGGGCCTGTTTTTCAGCACCGCCGCCTACCAGACGGACTGCTTTCTGCGCAGTTTGACCACCGGCGGCTGGCGCGATGCGCTCGGCCTCTGGCTGCCGAACCTGATCGCGTGCTTTGCCGCGCTTGGCCTACTGGCCGCGGCCGCGCCCAAGCTGCGCGCGAGCCAGACGGCGTGGTTTCTCGCGTATTACATCGTTGCCGTCGGCGCGACGTGGCTGCTGAGCGCGCCGCGCTACCTGCTCGTGCTGCTGCCGGTGCCGCTGGCGCTGGCACAATGCACGCGAGCGCGCGCCGCGAACATCGCCCTCACCGCTCTGAGCGCGCTCGCCGCGCTCGGATATCTCATCGCCTTCGCCCTGCGCTGGCAGGTGTGGTAAGGTGGCAAAAGAAGGCTCACCCATCGTTCCGCTCAAAAAAGCGCAAATAAAGAAAGAGGGCCGCCTGCGTATTCCCAGGCAGGCAGCCCATCGCAGCTGTAACTTCCGCCGTCCGGAAGCCGATTACAGAATTTTCGGAATGAGAAAGGCCAACAGCAAAAGCACAACGATCGCAACCATGATGTTGCCAAGCAGATTGAAAAAGAATTTCATGACATCATCCACTCACAATTCACGCAATTTCCGGCACTCCGGCAATCTCTGACCGCCGCCGGTACCGTCACAGAAAACACCTTTAAGGTATCACAGATCCGCGCAATGTGCAATTATAAATTGGGAATTTTGTCGTTTTTTGGGTTTTCTCGAGGCAGCCCCGCTTAAGTGTCCTTTTAATAGGACAGCAAATATGCTATCATCGAACCAAATCGCAAGGAGGGATCTTATGCTGCACCTGCTCTATGGCCCTGCCGCCAGCGGCAAGACCGACCTGCTCATGGGGCGCATCCGCACGGCCGTCGCGGCGCGCACGCCGGGGCAGGTGCTGCTCGTGCCGGAGCAATACAGCCACGAGGCCGAGCGCGCGCTGTGCGCCGCCTGCGGCGACAGCCTGAGTCTATACGCCGAGGTGCTGAGCTTCACGGGGCTGGCGCGCCGCGTCGCGGCCGAGACCGGCGCGGGCGAGGCACCGCTGCTCGATCAGGGCGGGCGGCTGCTGTGCATGGCGCTGGCGCTGGGCCAGGTGGCGCCGCGGCTGCGGCTGTTCGGCGCGGCCGCCCGCCGGCCGCAGATGCAGCAGACGCTCCTCGGCGCGGTCGACGAGCTCAAGACCGCGTGCGTCACGCCCGACGCGCTCGAAGCCACGGCCGCGCGCTGCCCCGGCTACCTGGGCGACAAGCTGCGCGACCTCGCGCTCGTGCTCGCGGCGTATGACGCCGTGACCGCGCAGGGGCACGCCGACCCCACCGACCGGCTGACCCGCCTGGCCGAGCGCATCCCCGCGAGCGCGCTCGGGCGCACGGGGCACTTCTACCTCGACGGCTTCACCGACTACACGCGGCAGGAGCTGGCCGTCGTGCGCGCGCTGCTGGAAGCCGGCGCGGACGTGACGGTCTGCCTCACGCTCGATCAGCTCTCCGGCGGCAGCGAGATCTTCGGCGCCGCCCGGCGCACGGCGCGCGTCCTGCTCGACATGGCGGACGACTGCGGCGTGCAGGCCACGGCCGAGGCCTGCCCCGCCCGCGCGGCCGACACGCCGCTGCGCGTGCTCGAGCAGCAGCTGTTTTCCTACACCTCCGCGCACTTTGACGATCCCGCGCAGACGATCACCGTCCACACGGCGGACGATCTCGCGGCCGAGTGCGCCTGGGCGGCCGCCCGCGCGCTGCAGCTCGTGCAGTCGGGCTGCCGCTGGCGCGACATCGCCATCGCCGTGCGCGGCTTTTCCGACTATGCGCCCGCGCTCGAGCGCATGTGCGCCTACTACGGCGTGCCGCTCTATTTTGCCCGCCGCACCGACCTGCTGCAAAAGCCGCTCGTGGCGCTCATCCGCGCGGCCTACGACATCGTGACCGGCGGGTGGGACGCGGAGGACGTCTCGGCCTACCTGCGCACGGGCCTCGCCGGACTCACGCCGGAGGAGACGGACACGCTCGAAAACTACGTCCTGCTCTGGTCCATCCGCGGCAGCGCGTGGACGCGCCCGGCCCCGTGGCAGCAGCACCCGGACGGCTACGGCGCGCCGGACACGGATGAATCCACCGCCCGCCTGAAGGAGATCAACGACCTGCGGCAGCGCGCGGCCAGCCCCCTGCGCCTGTTAGGCGCGGAGAGCAGCGCCGCCGCCACGGCGGAGGCGCAGGCCATGGCGCTTGCGGATTTTCTCGAGCGGCTGCACCTCGCGCAGCGGCTCGATGCGCTGGCCGAAAGTCTGCGCGCCGAGGGCCGCGCCGCGCTCGCGGCCGAGTATGCCCAGCTCTGGGAGCTGACGATCGGCGCGCTCGAACAGTTTGCCGCCATCCTCGGCGGCACGGAGATGGACGCCGACACGTTCGCAACGCTCTTTTTGCGCATGCTCGCCTGCTACGACATCGGCACGATCCCCGTCGCGCTCGACCGCGTGACCGCCGGCGACCTCGACCGCATGCGCCGCCGCGGCATCCGGCACCTGATCGTGCTCGGCGCGTCGGACGACCGGCTGCCGCGCGCCGGCGAGCCGGACGGCGTGTTCTCGCCCGAGGAGCGGCGCGAGCTGCTGGAGCTGGAGCTTGACATCGGCGGCGGCACGGACGACGCGCTCTGGCGCGAGTACAACCTCATCTACCAGTGCGTGACGCTCCCGGCCCAGACGCTCACGGTGTCCTACCCGCTCTTTGACGGCAATGGTACGCCCACGCGCCCGTCGTTTCTCGTCACGCGCATCGCTCAGCTCTTCGGCACGCTGCCCCGCCCCGCGAACCCGGACGCGCAGCGCCTGCTGGCCCCGGCCCCGGCGCTGGAGCTGGCCGGGCGCACGCTGCGCGGCGCGACCGACCCCGCCGCCGTCGCGGCGCGCGCATGGTTCGGACAGCACGACCCCGCCGCGCTCGCCGCGCTCACGCGCGCGGCGCACACCGCCCGCGGCAAGCTCTCGCCCGAGCGCGTGCGCGCGCTCTACGGCAAGCGGCTGTACCTCTCGGCGTCGAAGGCTGAGCGCTTCTCCGCCTGCCGGTACGCGTACTTCCTGCAATACGGGCTCAAGGCCAAGCCCCGCCGCCCGGCGGCGTTCAACCCGCCGGAGATCGGCACGTTCTTCCACTATGTCCTGCAGCACACGGCGCAGGACGTGACGGACGCCGGCGGCTTCGCCGCCGTGACGGACGAGCAGCTTGGCCGCTTCACTGACCGCTGGACGCAGCGCTACATCCACGACGAACTCAACGACTTTCAGGAGAAATCCGCGCGCTTTACCTACCTCTTCCGCCGCCTGTGCCAGCAGGTGCGGCAGGTCGTGGCCGACATGGCGCACGAGCTGCGCGCGGGCGACTTTGTGCCGCTGGATTTTGAGCTCAACTTCGCAGACCCCGAGCAGATCGCACCGATCACGCTCTCGGACGGCGAGGTGACGCTCAACATGAGCGGCGTGGCCGACCGCGTAGACGGCTGGCTGCACGACGGCAAGCTCTACCTGCGCGTCGTCGATTATAAGACCGGGCGCAAGGCGTTTTCGCTCTCGGACGTGTGGTACGGCATGGGCCTGCAGATGCTGCTGTACCTCTTCGCGCTCGAGCGCTCCGGCCCCGCGCGCTACGGGCACGAGATCGTGCCGGCGGGCGTGCTCTACGTCCCGGCGCGCGACGTGCTCATCCCGGCCGACCGCCGGCTCTCTCCCGAGGAGGCGGCCAAAGAGCGCGCCGGTGCGGTGCGCCGCTCCGGCCTGCTGCTCGACGACGAGAGCGTGCTGCACGCCATGGAGCACAGCGACACGCCGCAGTACCTGCCCGTCTCGCCCCGGCGCAGGACGGAGGCGCTTGCGAGCGCAGAGCAGCTCGGCCTGCTCGCGCGGCACATCGAAACGACGCTGCTCGACCTCGCGCACGAGCTGCGCGGCGGCAGCATCACGGCCGACCCCTACTTCCGCTCCGGGCAGGACACGGCCTGCACGCACTGCGACTATCTGACCGTCTGCCACTTCACGCCCGGCGCGGGGGGCGACTGCCACCGTGTGCTCACCAAGCTCCCGGCCGACAAGGTCTGGAGCAGCCTGAAAGGAGGCGCGCCGGATGCCTGAACTGAACTTCACACCCGAACAGCGCGCCGCGATCGACACGCGCGGCAGCACCGTGCTCGTGTCCGCGGCGGCGGGCAGCGGCAAGACCCGCGTGCTCACCGAGCGGCTCATGGCCTACCTCACGGACGCAGAGGCCCCGGCCGATATCGACCGCTTCCTTGTCATCACCTACACGCGCGCGGCCGCGGCCGAGCTGCGCAGCCGCATCCTCGACGGGATCTATGCGCGCATTGCTTCAGACCCCGAAAACCGCCGCCTGCGGCGGCAGGTCGCGCTGTGCGCCCGCGCCGAGATCGGCACGATCCACAGCTTCTGCGCCGACTTTCTGCGCGCCAACTGCGCCGCGCTCGCCCTCGCGCCGGACTTTCAGGTCGCCGATACCGAGCGCTGTGCCGCCCTGCGCGCGGCGGCGCTTGAGCACACGCTCGAGCGCGCCTACACGCACATCGACACCGACGCGCCCTTCCGCCTGCTGGCCGACACGGTCGGCGGCGGGCGCGACGATGCGCGCCTGGGCGAGCTCGTGCTCTCGCTCTATGACAAGATGCAGTGCCACGCGCGGCCCGAGCAGTGGGCGCAGCGGCAGGTGGACCTGCTCGCGCTCGACGGTGTGACCGACGCCGGCGCCACGCCGTGGGGCCGGTCGCTGCTCGCGCGCGTGCGCGAGAGCGCGGCGCACTGGGCGCGCGTGCTCGACGAGCAGCTGGACCTCATGGCGGCGCAGGACATGGCGTGGCTCTACGGCATCTACGGCACGAGCTTTGGAGAGACGGCAGCCGGTCTGCGCGCCGTCGTGCGCGCCTGCGACCAGAGCTGGGACGCCGCGGTCGCGGCACTGCAGGACGTGCCGTTCCCGCGCCTCGGCAGCACGCGCAAGCCGCCCGACCCGGACGTGCGCGACCGCGTCAAGGCGCAGCGCGACGCGGCGAAAAAAGCCATCCAGACGCTGCAAAAGCAGATCAATGTCCCCTCCGCGCAGGCGCTGCAGGACCTGCACGCGACCGCCCCGGCCATGCAGGCGCTGCTGGCGCTGACGCTGGACTTCGGCGCGGCCTACGCCGCCGAAAAGCGGCGGCGCAGCCTCGTGGACTTCTCCGACCTCGAGCACATGACCGCGCAGCTGCTCACGGACGACGACGGCGCGCCGACGGAGCTGGCGCGCCAGCTCTCGGGGCGCTACACCGAGATCATGGTCGATGAATATCAGGACGTGTCAGAGGTGCAGGACCTCATTTTCCGCGCCGTGTCGCGCGATGGCAGCAACCTCTTTTTCGTCGGCGACGTCAAGCAGTCGATCTACCGCTTCCGCCTCGCCGACCCCACGATCTTCCTCGACAAATATGCGCGCTTTGCGGATTTTCGCGCAGCCGCGCCCGGTGCGCCGCGGCGCATCCTCCTGCGGGAGAATTTCCGCTCCCGCCGCGCGGTGCTGGCCGGCGCCAACCACGTCTTTTCCAACATCATGTCCCGCGCCCTCGGCGAGCTGGACTATGACGACGCGGCCCGCCTGCGCGCCGGAGCAAGCTATCCGGACGACGGCGAGCGGCCGGAGCTCGCCGTGCTCGAGCTGCCGGACGCGGACGACGACGCGCCCACGCCGGAAAAGGCCGCGCTGGAGGCGGACTACGTTGCGCGGCGCATCCGCGCGCTCATCGACGGCGGCGCGGCCGTGTGGGAAAACGGTGCTGCGCGTCCCGCGCACTATGGCGACGTGGTCATCCTGCTGCGCAGTGCCAACAGCGTCGGCCCCGTGTACCGCGCCGCGCTCGAGGCGCACGGCATCCCCGTGTCGGCGGAAACGAGCGGCGGGTTCTACACGTCCGAGGAGGTGTCGGTGCTGCGCTCGCTGCTGGCAGTGGTGGACAATCCGCACCAGGACGTGCCGCTCATCGCGGCGCTGCGCTCGCCGCTCTTCGGTCTGACGGCGGACGATCTGGCCGCCGTGCGCACGTGCGACCGCGAGCACGATTTTTACACCGCGGTCACGCTCGCCGCCGAGACGCGCGACGACTGCCGGGCCTTTCTCGACGTGCTCGCGCGCTACCGCGCGCTGTCGATCGAGTTGCCGCTGAGCGAATTTTTGTGGCACGTCGTGGACGACCGCGCCGTCATGGCGCTCACGAGCGCAATGCCGGACGGCGAGCTGCGGCGGCGCAACGTGCTGCTCCTGCTCGATCTTGCGCAGCAGTTTGAACAGACGGGTGCGCGCGGGCTGCACCGCTTCCTGCTCTGGATGCAGCGGCAGGAGACCGAGGGTGAAGAGCCCGCCGCCCCCGGCAGCGAGAGCCGTAGCGTGCGCATCCTGAGCATCCACAAATCCAAGGGGCTGGAGTTCCCGTTCGTGTTTTTGTGCGACACGGCGCGCCTGTTCAACAAATCCGACACGCGCGCGAGCGTGCTCGTGCACCCGGCGCTCGGCCTCGGGCCAAAGTGCACGGATCTGGAGCACGGCGTGGAATACCCGACCATCGCGCGGCAGGCGATCGCGGCGCAGCTGCTGACCGAGACGCTCTCGGAGGAGATGCGTCTGCTGTACGTGGCCATGACGCGCGCGAAGGAGCGCCTCGTCATCACGGGCACCACGCACAGTATCGCCAAAACGACCGGCTGGCTGGACGCCACGGCGCGCGCGCCGCTCCCGCCGGAGCTGCTGCGCGGCATGGCAAGCCCCCTGTTCTGGCTGCTGCAGAGCGCGCTGCTCGACCGGGACGAGCGCTGCCTGCGCCGGAACTATGTCTATCTGAAGCCGGACGCCGCGGCCGAAAGCGCGGAAGCCGAGACCGAACCCGCGCTGCCGGAGCCGGACCCCGCCCTGCTGGCGCAGCTCGAGCGCGCGCTCACGTTCCGCTACGCGCACGCGCAGGCAGTCGATCTGCCGTCGAAAGTGACGGCGACGGAGCTCAAGCGGCTGGAGGCGGAGGACGCGCCGCCCGAGGACGCCGGTGCGCCGCTGCTGGCGGGCGCGCCGCGCACGCAGACCTTCCGCCGGCCGGACTTTTCAGCCCGCGCGCGCAAGCTCACTGCCGCCGAGCGCGGCACGGCCACGCATCGCATCCTGCAATATCTGCACTTTGCCGACGCGCGCACGCCGGAGGGCATCCGCGCGCAGGTGGAAACGTTGACCGCGCGCGGTCAGCTCACGGCGCGCGAGGCGCAGGCCGTGGACACAGCCTCGCTCCTGCGGCTAGGGCGCACAGAGCTCGGCGCGCAGCTCGCGGCGGCGGAGGCTGCCGGCACGCTGCGGCGGGAGTTTCGCTTCTCGCTCCTGTGCCCGGCGGAGACGTTCTTCCCTGGCGCCGGGGACGAGCAGGTGCTGCTGCAGGGCGTGGTCGACGCGTGGTTCGAAACAAAGGACGGCCTCGTCATCGTGGACTATAAGACCGACCGCATCCGCCCCGAGGGCGTGCCGGCGCGCACGGCGTACTACGCCGCGCAGCTGCGCGCTTACGCCGGGGCCATGGCGCGCATCACCGGGCGGCCGGTCTGCCGCCGCGTGCTGTATTTTCTGCACTGCGGGCGGACCAGCGACGTGCCGGAGGCGGACACGTAAAAAAATCTGAAAATCGCTTGCAATTTTGTCATCGGTATGCTAGAATTCAGGTTGCGTTTTGTAACCACGGATCAGCCCGTGCTCAAGACAGCCTATTATGAGGTGAATGACTATGAAAGACGGTATCCATCCGAATTACCAGCCGACCACGATCCGCTGCGCCTGCGGCGCCGTGTACGAGACCCGCTCCACGAAGCAGAACATCTCCATCGAGATCTGCTCCAAGTGCCACCCGTTCTACACCGGCAAGCAGAAGCTCGTCGACACCAGCGGCCGTGTGGATAAGTTCAACAAGAAGTACGGCATCAAGTAAGATCGGACTTACGACCTTCGCGAAAATAAGCCCGCGTGCAGTGCACGCGGGCTTTTTCGTGCCCTGCGGTCCCTGTGACATCACAAAGCTGCCCACCCGTATGGCCGCGCGCCGGAAATGTTTGTTGCGTGCCGCATCCGTGACCGCGCCGCTTTGGCCGCAGGGCCAAAAGTCTCCTTTCCTGCCGCGCCCGTGGTCGAGCCGCCGCGGCCGGGCAGCCAAAAACCTCCGTAACGTCACAAAAACCCCGCTGCCGAAGCAGCGGGGTTTCGATTTATGCGATTTGCGGAAAACTCAGACGATACGCTTATCGCGCACCTGAGAATCGTAGTGCTTGTTCAGGAAGGGACGCAGCACATAGTAGATGAGCTTGTTCTCGAGGTTGAACATATAGATCGAGAAGGTCGCAACGAAGCCGATAAAGCCGACAAGGCCGACCTTGCCCATGATCTTTGCAGCGAGTTTCATATTCATAGTCGGTACCTGCCTTTCTTAGTACGCCGCGGAGTCGTCGAAGTCGACCAGCGTCGGGTCGAGCGGCTGCTCGTTGAGCACGATGGACATATACTCGTTGACGCACTTACGCATATCGCGGCGCGGCACGGTGCGGCAGTCCTCGAGGTCGTGCTCGATGAAGATGAAGTGGAAGCCAAGGTCGCGTGCCTGCTCCTCCATCATGGCGTGCACGCCGAGCATACCCTTGCAGGCGATGTTGTCGTTCATGAGCACCATGTCGCAGTTAAAGTTCGTGGCCCACTCCCAGACGGAGTTGACGTTGTCCCAGCCGCCGACGGCCATGTGACGCATAACGCCCTTTTCGCTGAACAGCGCCAGATCCTGAAGCGCCTGATCGGGGTCGGTCGTGCTGATCATGTTGTGACCCATGGTGGAGTCCATGTTCAGGACGATGTTGATGCCCCAGCAGTTCTGCGTCCAGGTCGGGAAGTCGGTGTAGTACACGGCGGACGGTCCCCACAGGAACGCACGGTGACGCGTGGTGCCGCCATACGGGACGTACTTATTCTTGTAGCACTTGCGCAGGATCTTGATGACCTTGCGGTCGTTCTTGGTGAAGTAGTCCTCCTGGCCGTTGGCGGAGGCCCAGGCGTACAGACGGTACAGGGTCTCGCTGATGCCGGTCAGCGGGCAGTAGGGAGTCTTGAAGTAATCCCACTTCTCGAGCTCGAGACGGTTCTGCTCGTTCATGTGCTTGGCACGCTTGAACAGGGCGTTCCAGTCATACTCAACGCCGTATTCCTTTTCGACGAAGTCGATGCAGTCGCGCAGGACCTGCGCGGAGTACGGGTGGGCGGCCGGCTCGTTGTGGATCATGGCCATGGTGATCTGGAAGTCCGGCAGGCCGATGCGACGACGCTGGAACATGGACGTCGCCTCGGAGGCGTTGCAGGGCATGTTCGTGGAGAGCATGGCCTTGCCGAAGAGCGGGAAGTCGTCGTTGAGGGCAACGCCGGTCTCCGCCGCGCAGCGGGAGCAGACGTCTGCCGGCAGACCGAAGGACTCGGCCACGTCGATGTAGTACGGCTCGAGCTGCTGGTCAACATCGCAGATGATGAACTCCGGCAGCGTCTGCAGCGGGATGGGGATCAGGTCTTTGAAGCCGGTCAGGAACAGCGGCGGCATGACCTCGTCCACAGGGATGATCTTATCGCTGTCCTTGCCGCCGATGCGCAGGTCGTGAGACAGCACAAGGGCGATCTTCTTGGTCAGGCTCTGCACGATGGCGTGCATATTCATGTGCGCGATCACGAGCTCGGGGCCGCGATAGCCCTCAAACAGGCGGTCGATGAACATGAACGTGCCGAGGTAGGAGCCCATCCAGCGGTATTCCCAGAAGCCCTTCAGGCACGGGATCGGCGCGGAGGCGACCATGGCAGCCATGGACATGACGTTTTTGAGCCATGCGCGGTAGTCGACCATGGTGTCGTGCAGACCACGCCACTCACGGTACTTGGCGACGCCGGTCTTATCATAGTAACGGCTGCGGAGACCGCCGACACCGTTCTGAGCCTGCCAGAGGGGGTCGAATCTCTGCATCTTGGAGTCAATAAATTTCGTAACAGGGCAATTCATAGTTTTCATTCCCCTCCTGTTCAAGAATTGATTTTCTTGATTTCCAGGCTCTCGACGAAGGCCTGGAAACGGGTACGGAGCTGGCCGACGGAGCCGAGCGCGTATTCCTTCTCGATCGTGCAGCACGGCACGCCCATCTCCTCGGTCAGGATATGGGAAGCGAGCACCTTCTCATAGCTCCAGAACTCGCAGAACTTCATGTTCTCGTAGATCACGCCGTCAGCATGGAACTCGTCGACAAGGCGCTTGACCTCAGCATGGCGCTGGTCGATCTTCGCACCCTCCATGAAGCGGGCGCACTGGTTCCAGTGCAGGTAGTGGCGGACGATGGCGTCGAACGCGCTCTCGCCGTCCCGGATCTCGATGCGCTCGCGGCTCGGGAAGCTGCCGAAGCAGTAGCGGTCGGCCACGACCATCGCGCCGCAGGTCTCGAGGAGCTTCGTGAACTCGGGATCGTCGATCTCGGAGCCGGCGACCACGACGCGCGCGCGGAACGGGAACTCCGGCTCGGGCTTGCGCTTTTTGATCTCGGCGAGCGTCTCCTTGAGGTACGGGAGGATCAGGTCGTGCGGGCAGACCTCGCTCACGAGCTGGATGACGTGGAACTCATAGCCGGTAATGGGCGGGTTGGGCAGCTTGCGGAAGTTGCCGATCTCGGTGATGACGTCGCACAGCTCGTTGAACTTCTCGATGGTCGCGCGCATGGCGGCATCGGAGGTGTCCACGCCGTAGCGCTCGGCAAGCTGGTCAACGACCTTGAGCTGCAGCTGACCCTTGTAGTAGTCATAGCTGGTCTTATCGCCCTTGAGCGGGGGATCGATCTGCGTGACGAAGAAGCGATCGTTCTTCACGGGATTGATGAGGAAGAAGTGCTCTTCCATACGCTCCATGGACGCGCAGCACTCGGCGCCGAAGAGCGCATTGAGGTAGTTGTAGCCACCCTCAATGGCGCGCTCGAGGATGGAGCGGACATACGGGCAGACACGGCTGGTCATGTAGTAGGTCGCAATGTCGGTCGACTCGCAGCGCGGCGCGCGCAGACGGCTCGAGAAGCAGCCCGGCAGATTGAGCAGAACCTCGGGGATGTAATAGCAGTTGTACCCGAGGGCGATTTTCCCGTCGTTAACCGCCTGCGTGACGAGCTCATTCTGCGCGTCCTGCAGGAGATTTTCGAAGAAAATCAGATGTTTCAGGTCTTTCATATTGTCCCTTCTTTCAAAATAATTCCCATTGCAGCTATGTAAAAAGGCGTCGGGATGCAGGTGCATTCCGGCGCCTTCGACATACGAAAAAACAATTTCGGTGCTCCCCGGCACCGTGGCGGTACGAGCAGGCGCTTGCTCTACCACCTGGTCCTTTTCAAAATATCACGTGTTCCGTGCGGTGTCAACCGCCAACACGCTAATTCTTTCACAAATCCGGACAAGAGGGTGACTTTCGACACATTTGTTGAAAATCAGCGCTCAATTCCGGTAGCGGGGCGCAAAACGCGCAGATACGCCTCGCTCTGGCGCACGAAGGCGGCGGCGTCAAAATTGTCGTTGCGCAGCGCCTCCTGCACGATCATGCCGTCGGACGCGAGCAGGATCAGCTGCGTGAGATAGTCGGCGGAGACGACGTCGGTGCGCTCGGCGATCTTCTCGGCGATGAGCCGCTCGAAGGCGGCGTAGCGGTCGATGAGCTTGGCGCGCAGCGCCTCGTCGCCGAGCATGGCGGCGTGGATCAGGTGCAGGCGCATGCCGGCGGAGGCGGTGTTGCGCTCGACGACGTACTTCACCAGCCGATGCACGGATGTGTCCTTGTCCTTGTTGCCCGTCCAGGCAATCAACTCGTCCCACTGGCGGTCAAGGTAGCGGTTGGTGAGGTCAAAAAGGATATCCGTTTTATTTTTATAATAGTAATAGAGCGTCCCCTTGGACACGCCGGCCGCCGCGGCGATCTCGGCCAGCGAGATGTCGGCAAACGTCTGCGTGTCCAACAGGCCGGTCGCGGCGTCGAGGATCTTCTCCTTGACATTGTCGTTGCGCGGAGCGGCCATGTGCTTTCCTCATTTCTGATCTTATGTGAGATACATTGTGTCTTATTGTACGCGATTTTGGGCGATTTGTCCAGTCTGACAGGGAAATTTCAGCAGATTTGACCCGGGGCGAATCCTTGACTTCCCAGTCGAAAAAGGGTATATTTGAGGTATTCAGTCGGCCGCTTGGCCGACTCATCTTCCGGGAGGCTTGTCTTTCATGAAGATCTCCGCATTGAACCGAAAACTGCACCGCGCCTTCGGCGGCCGCGTCACGGCGACGCCGGAGGACAACTGCATCGTCCTGCGCGGCGAACTCGACCGCTGGGACGACGTGGTGCGCGCCGGCCAGCTGGCCGCAACGAAATACGCCGCGTGCCATGTCGTCAACGACATCACGTTCACCGGCGGCAAGGACGCGCCCATGCGCGTGCCCGCGCTGCATGACGATGCGCTCGACGGGCAGACGCCCGACGTGCTCATCATCGGCGGCGGCATCTCGGGCGTGTCGATCGCGCGCGAGCTTGCGCGCCAGAAGCTCGACATTCTTGTGGTAGATAAAGAGTGCGACCTCGCGCTCGGCGCCTCGGGGCGCAACGACGGTGAAGTGCACCCAGGCATCGACCTCGGGCGCGGCAGCGTCAAGCATCAGTATATCCGCCGCGGCAACGCCATGTACGATCAGGTCTGTAAGGAGCTCGACGTGCCGTTTCACCGCGTGGGGCAGTATGTCTGCTTCCAGCACGGCTGGCTGCGCCCGGCCGTGTGGGGCTACTGCATGTGGCGCAAGTATCACGACGGCATCGCCGACACCGAGCTCATCTCCGGTAAGGAGCTGCTGCGCCGCGAGCCGAACTTCAATGAAAAGACCCGCTTTGCCATCTCGAATCCGGACTCTGGCTGCGTCTGCCCCTACGGGCTGACGATCGCCTACGCGGAAAACGCCGTGCAAAACGGCGCGCGCATCGCGCTCAACACGGCCGTACTGGGCATGGACGTCGCGGATGGGAAGATCACCGCCGTACACACCAACCGCGGCACGCTGCACCCCGCGCTCGTCATCAACGCGGCCGGCGTGTTCGCCGAGGACGTGGCGCGCATGGCCGATGACCGCTTCTTCTCCATCCACCCCCGCCGCGGCACGAACAGCATCCTCGACCGCAAGGCAGGCGCGTTCATGCACTCGATCGCGTCCGTGAAGGGCAGCGACACGGTGTCCAAAACGCACTCGAAAGGCGGCGGCATCCTGCACACCGTGCACGACAACCTGCTCATCGGGCCGGACGCGGTGGAAACCTATGAAAAAGAGAACACGGCGACGTATCCCGAGAGCATCGCGCACGTATTCGAAAAGCAGAAAATCACGATGCCCGCGCTGACCGAGCGCGACATCATCACCTATTTCACCGGCGTGCGCGCGCCCACGTTCGAGGAGGACTTCATCATCGAGCGCGGCCGGCACACGCACAACCTCATCCACGTTGCAGGCATCCAGTCCCCCGGCCTGACGACGGCGCCCGCCGTCGCAGTCGACGTGGCGGACATGGCCGTGCGCATCCTCGCGCGCGAGCGCCCCGTGGCCATCAATCCGGACTTTGACCCCCACCGCCCGGGCATTCCCGTCCTGCGGGAGATGGACGACGCGACGCGCGCAGAATACATCGCGAAAAACCCCGACTACGGCGTCATCGTCTGCCGCTGCGAGGAGATCAGCCGCGGCGAGATCCTCGACGCGCTGCGCTCGAACGTGTGCGTGCCGACGGTCGACGGCGTGAAAAAGCGCGTGCGGCCCGGCATGGGCCGCTGCCAGGGCGGGTTCTGCTCGCCGCAGGTGGTGCGCATCATCGCGGAGTATCTCGGCGTGCCGCTCAGCGCGGTGCGCAAGTCCTCGGCCGACGCGCCCATCACGTTCGGCCCGACGAAATCCGGGGAGGTGCAGGCATGATGTACGATGTCATCGTCATCGGCGGCGGCCCCGGCGGGCTCGCGGCCGCCATCTCCGCGCACGAAAACGGTGCGCACGTGCTGCTCATCGAGCGCGAAGCGCGCCTGGGCGGCATGCTCAAGCAGTGTATTCACGACGGCTTCGGCCTCGCCCGCTTCGGCGAGCGGCTGGCCGGGCCCGAATATGTCGAGCGCTTCATCGACCGGCTCGAGGAGCTGGGCATCGAGGCGCACACGCAGACCTTCGTCACGCGCGTGGAGAAAACGCCTGCCGGCTTCGCGGTCGTCACCGTGAGCCGCGACGGCGTCGTGCGCTATGACACCCGCACGCTCGTGCTGGCCACCGGCTGCCGCGAGCGCACGGCAAAGCAGGTCTTTATCCACGGCACGCGCCCGGCGGGCGTGTTCACGGCCGGCACCGCGCAGCACTTTACGAACCTGCTCGGCGAGCTGCCGACCCGCCGCTGCGTCATCCTCGGCAGCGGCGACATCGGGCTCATCATGGCCCGCCGCCTGACGCTCGAGGGCGCGGAGGTCCTCGGCGTGTACGAGGCCAAGCCCACCCCCTCGGGCCTGACGCGCAACATCCACCAGTGCCTGCATGACTACAACATTCCGCTGCACCTGAGCCACACGGTCACGCGCGTGTTCGGCGCCGACCGGCTCACGGGCGTAGAGGTCGCGGAGGTGGACGCGCATATGCGCCCCATCCCCGGCACGGAGCAGCGCATCGACTGCGACGCGCTGATCGTGTCCGTCGGCCTCATCCCGGAAAACGAGCTGGCGGAGTCGCTTGGCGTCCCGCTCGACGGGCACACCCGCGGCCCCGTGTGCGACGGGCAGCTCATGACGGAGGTGCCCGGCATCTTCTCGTGCGGCAACGCGCTGCACGTCAACGACCTCGTGGACTACGTGTCCGCCTCCGGCGAGCTTGCCGGGAAAAGCGCCGCGCACTTTGCCGCGCACACGCGCGACGAGGTCGCGCTCACGATCTCGGACGATTTCGGCTATCTCGTCCCCCAGCGGCTCGACCGCACGGAGGATAACGGCGGCGTCACGCTGTATTTCCGCAGCGCGGCGGTGCTCGGCCCCTGCCGCGTGGTGCTGACCATCGACGGGAAAGAAGCCTGGTCGCGGCGCTACCCCTTCCTGCGTCCGCCCGAGATGCAGCAGCTCACACTGGACTTTGACAAGCTCGGCATCGCCCGCGCGCGCGATGTCCACTTTACGATCGAGGTGGCAGAGGCATGAAAGAACTCACCTGTATCGGCTGCCCGCGCGGCTGCACCTTGAAAATCGAACGCGACGGCGGCGGCTGGTCCGTCACCGGCAACACCTGCCCCCGCGGCCGGGAGTTTGCCATCTCGGAGATGACCGCGCCCAAGCGCACCATCTGCTCGACCGTGCGCACGGCCTTTCCGGATGCACCGGTGCTGCCGGTGCGCGTGTCGGCCGACATTCCGAAAGACCGCATCTTTGATGTCATGGACGCGCTCAAAACCGTCACCGTGTCCGAGCGCATCGGCCGCGGCGACGTCGTGATCCCGGACGTGCTCGGCCTCGGCGTGGACGTCATCGCCACGAGCAGCCTCCTCAGGCACAGACCCGAATGAACATTTTGTATAGAGAGCAAAAATAAAACTTAGGAGGGAATCATCTTGAGCAAACCGCTGGTGCTGACCTGCGACATCGGCACACAGAGCGCACGCGCCCTGCTCGTGGACCCGGACGGCCGGATCGTAGACGTCGTGCAGAGCAAGTATGCCGAGCCCTACTTCTCGAAAGAACCCGGCTGGGCCGAGCAGAAGCCGAACTTCTACTTCGACCGCCTGTGCGAGTGCTGCCGCGAGCTGTGCGCGCGCAGCAATGCCCTGCTGCCGGACGTGATCGCCATGACGATCACCGTCATCCGCGACACCGTCGTGTGTCTGGACGCGAACAACGAGCCCCTGCGCGACATCATTCTCTGGCTGGACAAGCGCACCGTCGACCCGAACGGCGCCATGCCCGCCAAGAACATGATGCTCTTCAAGGTCGCCGGCATGGAGCCGACGGCGAAGGTGGTCTACGCCGCCTCCGTCGGCAACTGGATCATGCGCCACGAGCCGGAGATCTGGGCCAGAACCGCCAAATACGTCATGCTGCCCACGTACCTGAACTACAAGCTCACGGGCAACCTCATCGACTCGGCCTCGAACCAGATCGGACACATCCCGTTCGACTACAAAAACCGCCGCTGGATGAAGCCCGGCAGCCTCACGCGCTGCTTCTGCGACGTGCCGAATGAAAAGCTGTGCGACCTCGTGCCCTCCGGCACGGTCATCGGCACGGTCACGGACGAGGTCTGCGCCCTGACCGGTATTCCCACCGGACTGCCGCTGATCTCGACCGGCTCGGACAAGGGCTGCGAAACGCTCGGCCTCGCCGTCGTCGATTCCGACAAGGCGTCGATCTCGCTGGGCACGACGGCCACCATCCAGTTTAGCACGACCGAGTACGTCGAGCCGCAGCAGTTTCTGCCCGCCTACCCCGGCGTGCTCAACGACCACTACAATCCCGAGATCGAGATCTACCGCGGCCTGTGGCTGCTGTCGTGGTTCGTGAAGGAATTCGGCACGGCCGACGCCATCGATGCCAAGGAAAAAGGCATGGCGCCCGAGGCCCTGCTCGACCAGCGCATCCGCGACCTGCCCGCCGGCAGCGACGGCCTGCTCCTGCAGCCGTACTGGACGGCCGGCATCCTGCACCCGGACTCGCTCGGCGCGGTCATCGGCTTTTCGGACTACCACACACGCTACCACTTCTACCGCGCCATCATCGAGGGCCTGTGCCTGGAGCTGTACATGGCGCTGCGCATCATGGAGGACCGCTCGGGCCTGACCATTCACGAGATCCGCATCGGCGGCGGCGGCGCGAAGAGCGACGTAGTCTGCCAGATCGCGGCAGACGTGTTCGGCCTGCCGGTCGTGCGCTCGCAGACACACGAGGCGTGCTCCATCGGCTCGTCCATGGTCGCATTCGTGGCCAAGGGCGTGTTCGCCGATTTTGACGAGGCGGCCAAAGCCATGGTCCACGTCAAGGATACGTTCCAGCCCAATGAGCGGAATCACGAGGTATATAACGACATTTACGAGCAGGCCTACCGCAAGATCTATCCGCGCCTGCGCCCGATCTATCAGAAACTGATCCAAGTCAAGAGGAGGATTGCACAATGAGCAACAAACCGTACAAAGGATTCGAGCCGAACTGGCTGCTCACCCCCGCGCCGGCGGACAGCTACCGCTCCATCTTCCGCTGGGGCGACCCGAACTTCTTCAAATACCCGAAGGAGTCTCTGTACACGCTCATGAAAGAGAAGTTCCAGATGACGGACGACGATTTCAAGGCATATTCCGACGACACCGGCTTTGACCCCGTAGAGCTGCCCGATCACCCGGTGCAGCTTGCGCCCGAGCACATCGAGGCGCTCAAAAAGATCGTCGGCGAGCAGAATGTCTCCACCACGGACTACGACCGTCTGAGCGTGGCCTACGGCGCCACGGCCTACGACCTGCTGCGTCTGCGCCACAAGCGCATCGACAGCGTGCCGGACGTCGTGCTCTACCCCGAGACGACCGAGCAGGTCGAGCAGATCGTCGCCTACTCCACCGAGCACCACATCCCGCTGTACGTCTACGGCGGCGGCAGCAGCGTCACCCGCGGCGTCGAGCCGGTCAAGGGCGGCATCTCGCTGGATATGCGCCGCAACTTCAACAAGGTCATCAGCTTCAACGAGATCGACCAGACCATCACCGTGCAGGCCGGTATGTCCGGTCCGGATCTGGAAAAGACGCTGCAGAGCGCGCCCGAGCTCTTCGGCGCGAAGCGTCAGTACACCTGCGGCCACTTCCCGCAGTCGTTCGAGTATTCGAGCGTCGGCGGCTGGACCGTCACGCGCGGCGCCGGTCAGAACAGCACGTACTACGGCACCATCGCCGACATCGTGCTCAGCCAGAAGTACGCCACGCCCATCGGCGTCATCCAGACCAGCCACTACTCCCGCGAGGCCACCGGTCCGAACCTGAACCAGATCATGATGGGCTCCGAGGGCACGTTCGGCGTGCTGACCGAGGTCACGCTGCGCATCTTCCGCTGGATGCCGGAAAACCGCAAGCGATTCTCCTACATCTTCAAGACGTGGGATGCCGCCATGAAGGCCGCCCGCGAGATGATGCAGTGCGAGTGCGGCTACTCGTCCGTGTTCCGTCTGTCCGACCCGGAGGAGACCAACCTCATGCTCAAGCTCTACAACGTCGATGAGACGCCGCTGCAGCCGCTGCTCGACGCCTTCGGCTACAAGGACATGGAGCGCTGCCTCTTCCTCGGCTTCACCGACGGCGAGAAGGGCTACAGCCGCAATGTCGCACGCAACATCGCCAAGATCGCGCTCCGTCACGGCGGCATGCCGCTGACCGGCTACGTCACCCGCAGCTGGGAAAAGGGCCGCTTCAACGACCCCTACCTGCGCGACACGCTCATGGACTTCGGCATCACGACCGACACGCTCGAGTGCACGGTCAACTGGTCGAACATGGAGCAGGTGCACGCCGACGTGCGCAAGATCTGCCACGCGCTGCCGAACACCGTCGTCACCACGCACATGTCGCACTGCTATCCGCAGGGCGCGAACCTGTATTTCATCTTCCTCACCCGCATGCAGGATGAGGACGCCTTCAAGGCCTACCACACCACGATCCTCGACGCGATCCAGCGCTCCGGCGCGGCCGTGAGCCACCACCACGGCATCGGCAAGATGTTCGCGCCCTGGCTCGAGGGCTACATCGGCGAGAAGGAGTACGGCGTGTTCCGCGTGCTCAAGAACTACTTTGACCCCGACTACAACATGAACCCGGGCGGCACGATCGGCCTGGATCTCAAGCCGGAGGAAAAGAAGTTCCTGCGCGAGCATACCGACTACCTCGAGCAGCCGAAGTTCGACTGAGTATCGTTATCACCCGGTGCCGGATTGGATGCCCGGCGCCGGATCACTGGCCAAGCGCCAATGCTGCTGCGTATCATCGTTTGTGCAGCAGGGGGGAGAACCGGGGCGGTCCGCCGCCCCAAACGGATGGAGCAGCCCGGCAGGAACCTGCCGGGCTGCTTTTTCCTGACGTCGCGCATCATTTCCCCGCGCAAAAACCGCCGCTCCGGTCGGAGCGGCGGTTTTTTCATCCAATTCTCAGTTGGCCCGCGGCTGCAGCGCATGGCGCGCAACGCGCAGCAGCGTCGGCAGCAGCAGCGCGAGCACGATGCCTTTGCCCGCGCAGATGGCCAGCCGCACCGGCAGCGTGCCAAACACGAACACCGGCGAATAGTACCCATAGATAAGGCTGTCGATGTACAGCGACCCGGTGTTGAGCACCGTGATGCCCAGCTCACCGAGCACGGCCAGCAGCGCGAGCTGCCGCGGCGTGCAGGCGTACCCGTGCCGCGCCGACACCGCGCCCACGCACAGCCCCAGCAGCACATACGGCGCGATCCAGAGCGCGGTCGTGGCGCTCACGCCGAAGCGCAGCAGCTGGTACAGCAGCGTGCCCACCCCGCCGATGGCCAGCCCGTCGACCGGGCCGAGCAGCAGTGCGCCGAGAAACACCGGCAGCGCCTCGACGGTGATCTTCAGGTTGCCGGTGCTGATCGACACCAGCCCCAGCACCGTGACCATGGCGGCAAACATTGCGTCCGCCGCGAGGCGGCGGGCGGTCCATTTCGTATGCATTTTTCAAGACTCCTTTCGTGACAGTTGCCACGGCGGGGGTCTCCCCTGGTGGCAGCGGAAGCGGCAACAGCACCGCGGGGCGCGCGGCCCCTTCGTCGCCGGACAACTTCCCATCCCGACGCACTTGACGCGCTGTTCCTACTCTGTCCAATGCATTGCATAGATTTCCGTGTGCATCATAGCACACGCGGCGCGGCTTTGCAAGCCAGCCGCCAAAAAGGACGTCCGGATCCGCCATGATCCGCGCCGAACCTCATCCGCTTATATATCGCCTGCCGGAGCGCTGCGAACCAGCGCCACAATGTATCCCGCGGCCTTATCTCTGTCCGCATCCGGACGCACCATCTCGCACGCATGGATCGACTCGGCATTGCGTTTGCATTTCTCAGTGTCTCCTCGCCAAATCTCTCAAAAGCCGATAGGGAAACCGAAATTCATATGGTGCATCAGATCAACACAGAGGGGGTTGAGATCGTACAGCGCCACACCAACCGACTTGGCCTTTTTGCAAGCCTTCCATTGCCGTACACAGCGCCGGCCATTGCGGAGGCAGAGTTCGCTCTTTCCAAGCTGAAGGCGGATGGCTTTGCTCTGTCGACCAATTACGCTGGCATTTACCTCGGTGATCCGGCATATGACCCGCTCCTGGAATACTTGGACACGGTCGGTGCAGTCGTGGCTGTCCACCCCGTAAACAAGCAGCTCCACGATTTGCTTTTGGACGTGTGCGCCGGCAATCTGCTATACGGCTCGGATATGCCGTATACGCCCGACATCGCATGCATTGCACAAACCGGCGGGCTTGAAACAGCATCGTGTATGAATGAGCCGGAAAAAGAGGCCATGTTCACCTTGAATGCCGTCGCACTCGTGCCGAGACTCGCAGACATTCTCCATGTGAGCGCCACCGGGAATGCCCTGTGTTACACCAATGCACCCCTGAGCATTCGAGAAAAATGCAGCCGGTGGATACGCAGCTTCATTGCACAAGTATACCACGTCATTTTTCAATAGCCTGCGCACGGCTTTGCAGCCACAAAAAGGCCGCCCGATGGGGGCGGCCTTTTTGTCATATGTATTCTCTTTGGGTGATCCGTTTTATGATCGCCCGAGCCAGAAGTCCGGCGACGCCTATCTTTTTTGCAACATGCTTCTTGCCGTGCAGATAGAGTGCCTTGACCTCGATGCCCGCTATATCCTCCGCGGTGAGCGGATCATCGCCGAGAACGACGAAATCGGCAATCATACCGGGTGCAAGCGTGCCGCGTTTCTTCTCCTCATGGCTCATATACGCGGGATTTGCCGTTATCATGCGCAGCGCGTCGAGACGCGATATGCGCTCGTCCGAATTGGGATGATTTACGGAGCACGCCATACCGTACAGGGGCTTTGGACGCGTGCACGGTCCGTCGGAGCCGTCGCCTACGACAAGCCCGAGGCGGTGCATCGTTCCCAGCGCGTTTAGTCTGTCAGTGCGCTCTCTGCCGAGCACCGAGCACAGATACTCGTCCGGCTCCTGCTTCCAATATATAAACGGCGACTGCGCGGCTATGCACAGCTTTATCTTTGCCGCGCGCTTTAGCTGCTCCTCGCTTGCAAGGCAGACATGGATCATCACATGGCGCGCATCGTCCCACGGCTTATCGGCATAAGCCGCCTCATATGCCGTTATGCACTGCTCCACCGCCGCATCGCCTATGGCGTGCATGGTTATCTGCCAGCCCTCGCGGTTTGCGCCGATGGCGAACTCGTTCACACGCTCCTGCGGATAATTCAAAACGCCGTAGTTGTTCGGATCGTTCGCGTACGGCTCCTTGAGCGCCGCGTCCTCTGAGCCGAAGCAGCCGTCGAGGGCAAGCTTGAAGCAGCCGCCGACGCGCTTGAAGCCGTGCTTTTTCACGGCCTTGAGGTCCATGGTCTGGAAGAATATGCGGAACGCCTGCGGCAGGCCGGGCGCGAGTATTTTTATCATGTCTATATCCAGATCGTTTGCAAAGCCCACGCCCTCAACGGTGTGCACGAGCCCGATGCCGACCGACGCAAGGTACTCCGCGCCTCCGGAGAGACCGCGTATAATATCCATCGTGGGGATATACGCCGTCGCCTCGTTCACGCCGTTATAAAACGCCGACTGGTACAGCCATCCGGTCTCGGTATTGCAGCCGGGATCGGATTTCACCTTATCCGACAGCAGTGCTAGCATTGCGCTGTTGCACACGGCAGCATGACCGTCGTACTTCATGACCATGAGCGGACGCTCCGTCCAGTCGTCAAGATCGCGCTTTTCGGGCAGCCGATGCTCGGCAACGGTGTTCGCGGTGCAGCCGTAGCCCATGAGCACCTTGTTTTTCCGGTGACTGTCGGCATAGCGCCTGACCGCCGCCTTTGCTTCGGCAAAATTTTCGACATCCATGAGATAGAATGTGTTCTCGAAAACGCACAGCGAGCCGAAATGCATATGCGTGTCGCCGAACGCGGGCGTTACCGTCGCGCCGCCGAGATCGACCCGTTTTGCCTTGCCGTAGCGCGGAGGGATGCTGCTTTCATCGCCGAGCCACACGATGTGACCGCCCTTTACCGCCATCGCGGTGTAAATGCGGTTTTCCTTTTCGCAGGAGATGAATCTGGCGTTCGTATAAAGCTCCATAACCTCATTCCTTTCACTTCTAAAATGGGCTCCATGTAGACATGGAGCACTACAGGCTGTTTAAAAATCCAAGCTGTTTAAATTTATTTCCATTAAAATCGCTCCTTTCTTCCTGCCACATTTATTTGTTTTGGAATACGATTAAATTATAGCAAGGGCAGTATTCAATTACACTTACAGTTTTGAAAGTAAACAGAGAGTAAAAGAGCCGTGATAATGCAGATCACAATTCTGTGAAGCATTTTCACGACCCGTTACTTTCATTGTCTAAAAAATTACAATTACAAACCTTTTATAAATAGTCGTAAGAAACCAATTCTTCCATAGGAATACGTGTAGCAAAATGACGTTCTGGGTCTGCTGGTGTTTCTTTCCCATAACCAATGACTAATATATTGACTGGTTCTAAATTATCTGGTAATTGAAATTCTCGTTTGATTACATTTGGTTTAAAAAAGCATACCCAAACTGTACCTAATCCCAACTCTGTTGCCTGCAACATCATGTGGTCTGTCAAAATAGTAGCGTCAATATCTGTTGTCTGTTTGTTATCAAAAGGTCGTGTCCATGCTTTTGAATGGTCTGCACAAACAATAATTGCCAATGGGGCATTATATATGTTTCCAGCTTTTGCAATACTTTTCAATCGTTCTTTGTCCTGCACCACCAATAATTTAACTGGCTGTAAGTTCGCCGCTGTTGGTGCAACATGAGCAGAAGCAAGTATTTTCTCCAACTTTTCCTTTTCTACTGGTTTATCTTCGTATGTTCTAACGGAATACCTCTTTTTTGCAATATCTAATACATTCATGTTTCAATCTCCTTTGTTCTTGTGAATTAGGTCAACCTATACTATAATTATATTCGTAATAGTCTATTAGACAAGAACGCACTATTTTGTAATATACTACCCAAAAGAAAAGCGAGAGAACATTATGGAAAATAATTGCTGTGGTTTTAGTTGTCCAGTTGAAGCAACCATTCAACTAATCGGTGGAAAATATAAGGCTGTCATTTTGTGGCATTTAATGAATAAAACATTACGGTATAACGAAATTCATAAGCTCATTCCCAAAGCAACAGATAAAATGTTAGCACAACAACTCCGTGAGCTAGAAAAAGACGGATTGATTAACCGCAAAGTTTACCCAGTTGTACCGCCAAAAACAGAATATTCTTTAACTGAATTTGGAAAAACCTTAACCCCTATTCTTGATGAACTATGCAACTGGGGAGAAAACTATTTGCTCCAAAAATAATTTAACGCCGTGATAATCAGATCTCACGCTGTGAGTTGTTTCCCACGGCGTTTTTATTTACACTTTTACTTTTGTCTTTTTCGTAATGATATAAATATATTCTTCTGGTGTAGGGCGTTTATTCCCAAAATACTTTTTGAAATTTGCCTGCACCTCTGGGTCGGTGCTATTCATAGCTTCATCAATCGTTGCTTCAATATTTTCCCGAACATCAGCTAATGACATACCGCCAGCCTTTGCACCTGCTTTTAACGCTTTTTTAATATCTCGTTTTTTTATTCTTAGCATTAAATCACTCCTAAATATCTCTGTTTATTATCTGTTGGCAAAGAAAGCACCAAGAAATAACAAAAAGTATTATCGCTGTAAAAATGCTAATAGTAAGTGCCAAAACATGATTTTCAATTAACTTAATCATGCCAAAGAAAAATACACCCGATATTCCGTATGCTAAAATTCCAATAGCTCCGCTTAATTCTTCTTTGATAAAATAGTAACAAGGAATAAGAACAGCCCCTGACATAAATATCATAGTAGTTGTCATACAAGTAAATAATAAAAGCAAATGTGTATCTAGTTCATTACGGATTGAAGTAATAATAATACTTAAAACTAGACCAACAACAACCCCTAACAAACATAATAGAGCATACATAATATATTTACTGCTAACATGTGATTTTTTTGATGTTGGAAATGTTATTGATGATTTCAACCAACCACATTTTCTGTCTGAATAAATTGTAGTTGTTACAAATTGCCCTAGTATAATAGAAGCTATCAGCATTAAAACATAGGGTGGAGCATAAAAAGAAACTCCGAACCCAAAGACAACAAAGCCAATGAGTAATATTATCATCGAAGATTTAATAGCAAAATAATCTTTTAATAATAAGCCTTTCATAATCAACATTCCCCTTTCACATAAAGTAACATGATATCGTCTATTGAAGCAGGTACAACTAAAGTATGTGGATATTCCTTTTTTGCTTTTTGTCTATTTGCAACAAGCACTTGCCATTCATAATCTTGTTTCTTATAACGGATAATATCATTTTTATTCAATTCATCAAATTGTTTAGCATTGCATTTGATGATACCGTATTGCTCAGTCAATTCATCTTTAGGTCTTGAAAATAATACTTTCCCCTCATGTATAAATACGATATAATCAGCGATTTTTTCTAAATCACTTGTGATGTGTGATGAAACCAAAATGGAATGCTGTCTCTTATACACATCTCCGAGCCCACGAGACAGGCAGAAAT
>ENA-OYAJ01000032-OYAJ01000032.1-human-gut-metagenome-genome-assembly--contig:-NODE-32-length-52282-cov-7.089953_pt1 | contig 52282 bp, 45 predicted proteins | sample MGYA00243431_ERZ652826 | MGnify/ENA primary metagenome ERZ652826 (study PRJEB26926, sample SAMN06164609) | human gut metagenome | biome: ENVO:00009003; feature: ENVO:2100002; material: ENVO:00002003...
CCACGGGTCGGGCGGCGGACCGTGCGCCGCCTGCGCGGCCGCGTCCAGCAGCGCGTCGAGCCCTTCGCCCAGCGCCGCGCTCACCGACACGACCGGGATGCCCAGCGCCCGCGCCAGCTCCGCCGTGTCCACCGACCCGCCGCCTGCGCGCAGTGCGTCCATCACGTTCAGTGCCAGCACGACCGGCACGCCCAGCTCCAGCAGCTGAAGCGTCAGGTACAGGCTGCGCGCCGGGCACGTCGCGTCCGCGATGCTGATGACCGCATCCGCCGCGCCGCCGAGCAGGTAGCCGCGCGTGACGCGCTCCTCGTCTGAGTACGGCCGCAGCGCGTACACGCCCGGCAGGTCCACGAGCGTGATGTCCGGCCGCGCGCGGCACACGCCGGCGCTGCGCGTGACGGTCACGCCCGGGAAGTTGCCCGTGCGCGCGTTTGCCCCCGTGAGGGCGTTGAAAAGCGTCGTTTTGCCGCAGTTGGGGTTGCCCGCGAGCGCGAGGATCATGGCCGTGCCTCCTTTTTTTCGGATAGCACAGCCTATGCGCAGACAAAAAGCGGTAGACTTGTACATGCGCGGGATGGTAAAATAAAACCGCGGCAAATGAAAACGCCGCCCGTGATTGGGCGGCGTGCGTTTTGCTGAGATGATGCGATTCCGGGCAGGATGACAGAGCAGCGGGGGCGCTCGAGGGGGCGAAGGGTCCGCCTCGAATGAGATCTGATTGCTGCCTGTGCGCGGACCTATCCGGGTACAGGCAGCAAAAATGCCGCCCGAAAGGGCGGCATGATTCGGTTTTCGCTTCAGCGGAACGTGGCGGCGCAGTCGCAGATGTGCACGTCGATGCCTTTGCCGGAGGCGTACTCATTGAGCTTGCGCATGAGCTTCTCGCGGTTGGCGTTGACGATCTTCGTGGCCAGACGCTGCTTCTGGTCCTGCGACATGGTGCGCAGGATGCCCTTGACGATGCGCGACGAGGCCTCGGGCGTGTTGCAGGCGAGCTTGAGCACGGGGTTGATACTGCCGCTCTGGCTCAGCGCCTCGAGCACGAGCGGGAGCTGGGAATCCAGCTTGTCGGTATAATCCAGACTTTCGATCCGGAACGTCACTTCGATCATGATGAAAAACTCCTTTACTAATACATAACGTGAATGGGGAGCATTATAGCAGAAACTTTTTGCGATTTCCACCGTTCGCGGCCAAAAAAGCTGACAACATTTCTACAATCTACGCGGGAGGTACTTTATGTCCGATCACGATCACATCGACGCGCAATGGCTGCGCGCAGCACAGTCTCCGCCGCCTCCGCCGCGCCGGCGCGGTCACGGCTGCGCCCTGAGCCTGCTGGTGCTCATCCTTGTGTTGGCGGGCGTGCTGTTTTACCCGCGCGTGCAGGCGCTGCTCACGCCGGTGCCCGCCGTGCAGATTCAGATGGAGTCGTCCGTCCTGCCGGACACGGCGCCGAACTGCGCCGCCAACCCGCGCGTGGCCGCCGCGCTGCATGCGGCGATGCGCGATCAGACGGACGCCACGGTCTACGACTGCGACGCCGAAACGCTCGAGGCCTGCATGGCCGAGCTGCTCGACGACCCGGAGCTCTGGGTGCGCTCCTACCGGTACACGGTCCGCAGCGGGCTGAACGCGCACATCACCGTCACGTTCGACTGGGTCTATCCCGACGACGGCCCGGCGCGCCGTGCGCAGCTCGCCCGGACGGCGGACGGCCTGCTCGCCGCCGCCCCGGCGGAGGACTACCCCCGCGCGCTGTATCTCTACGACTGGCTGCTGGAGCACGTGCGCTACGTCTCGCGCGAGACGTATGACCAGACGGCCTATTCCGCCGTCTGCGAGGGGGAGGCCGTCTGCGGCGGCATCGCCGATGCCTACGTCTACCTGCTCGAGCGCGGCGGCATCCCGGCGCGCGTCGTCATGGGCACGTCCCTGTCGGCCGACGGCACGGCCGACAGCCACGCCTGGGTCGCGGCGGAGCTCAACGGCGCGGTCTATTACTTTGACCCCACCTGGGACCTGCAGGACGACGAGAGCGAGGCGGCGCTGCCGGGCTATCTCAGCCACACGTGGTTCGCCCTCACGGCGGAGCGCATGGCCGTGCGCCACACGGCCGAGGACCCCGCCCTCTGGCCGGACAGCCGCGCCAACGCCGATAATTACTACGTCCGCAGCGGCTACACGGCGGCGGAGGCCTCCGTCGCCGCGGCGGCAGCCGCCGTGCGCAGCCAGTGGGACGACGGGCGCGCCGTGCTGGAGTTTCGCTGCGAAACGCCGGAGGTTTACGCCGGCATGCGCGCCCTGCTCTTTGACCGCGACCGGCTCTGGGACGTCTACCGTGCGCTCGGCAGCTACGTGCCCTCGTCCGGCTATCAGTGCGTGGATGACCAGCAGATCATCCGCCTCATCCCCGAGCGATAAAAACAGCGCCGCAGCCAGACAGGCTGCGGCGCTTGGCGTTCGTCGTTATTTGTTTTCCTTGTCGGCGTTCATGCTCAGGTAGGCGTTGATGAAGCCGTCGATGTCGCCGTCCATGACGGCCTGAATGTTGCCGTTTTCATAGCCGGTACGGTGGTCCTTGGCCAGCGTGTACGGCATGAACACGTATGAGCGGATCTGGCTGCCCCACTCGATCTTGAGCTGCACGCCCTTGATGTCGGAGATCTTCTCGAGGTGCTCGCGCTCCTTGATCTCGGCCAGGCGCGCACGGAGCATGTTCTTGCAGTTTTCGAGGTTCTGGAAGTGGCTGCGCTCGACCTGGCTGGACACGACGATGCCGGTCGGGATGTGCGTCAGACGCACGGCGGACGAGGTCTTGTTGACCTTCTGGCCGCCCGCGCCGGACGAGCGGTACACGTCCATCTTGATGTCCTCATCGCGCAGCTCAATCTCGCTGTCCTCGGTGATCTCGGGCATGACCTCCACGGCGGCGAACGACGTGTGGCGGCGGCCGGAGGCATCAAACGGGCTGATGCGCACGAGCCGGTGGATGCCGTTTTCACTCTTGAGGAAGCCATAGGCGTTCTCGCCCTCGATCATGATCGTCGCGCTCTTGATGCCGGCCTCGTCGCCGTCGAGATAGTCCATGAGCTTGACGGTGTAGCCGTGGCGCTCGGCCCACATGTTGTACATGCGGTAGAGCATGCTCGTCCAGTCCTGCGCCTCGGTGCCGCCGGCGCCGGCGTGGAAGGTGAGGATGGCGTTGTTCGCGTCATACTCGCCGGTCAGCAGCGTCTCGAGCCGCATGGATTCGAGCGTCTCCTCAAAGGACTGGAACTCGCTCTCAAGGTCGGGCAGCATCGAGTCGTCGTCCTCCTCGACGGCCATCTCGCACATGGTCAGCATATCCTCCCATGCGCCGGAGAGCTTGGCATAGCGCTCGAGCTTGTGCTTGAGCGTTTTGATGCGCTTTTGCACGCGCTGGCTGTTTTCGGTGTCGTTCCAGAAACCGTCCTGCGCGCTCTCCTCCTCGAGCTTTTCGACCTCGTTGCGCGCCTCGTCGAGATGCAGCGCGCCGCCCAGATCGTCCAGCGCCGGGCGGAGGTTGTTGAGCTTGTTTTTATACTCTTCAAATGCAATGGATGCCATACGTTGAATCCTGCCTTTTTTCAGTCTAACTTACTTATTATAATCAAAAACACCGCGCTTGTAAAGCAAAACCGCGCTCATTCGGCCTCCGCCTTCGGCTGGATGGACTCGTCGTTGACGATCCAGTTTTGTACGTCGATGATCTCGATGCCGTCGTCGCCGATGCGGTTGACGACGCGCGTGATGCCGGAGTTGATGATCATGCGCCGGCACATGGCGCACGAGGTCGTGTCGTGCAGCAGCGCGCCGGTGGCGGCGTCGCGCCCGACGAGGTAGAGCGTGCCGCCAATCATGTCGCGCCGGGCGGCGGAGATGATGGCGTTGGCCTCGGCGTGCACGCTGCGGCACAGCTCGTAGCGCTGGCCGCTGGGGATGTTGAGCTGCTCGCGGTTGCAGTAGCCAAGCTCGGAGCAATTGACGCGCCCGCGCGGCGCGCCGTTGTAGCCCGTGGAGAGGATCTCGTCGTTCTTGACGATGATCGCGCCGTATTTGCGCCGCAGGCAGGTCGAGCGGTCGAGCACCGCGTCGGCAATGTTGAGATAATATTTGTCCTTGCTCATGCGCTGATCCATGTTGGACGCGCCTCCTTCGCATAATTTCCTAACATATATCATATCGGAAAAGCCCCGCCGCGTCAAGGCCCGCACTGGTATTCTGCGCGCGGGTGTGCTATACTGTCCGGCAGGTGACGCTTATGAAAGAAAACTATCAAAAACAGCTCGACGCGCTGCTTTCTGCCCTCCCGCCGGAGAGCAAGCCGCGCCTGCTGCTGCAGAGCTGCTGCGGCCCATGCAGCAGCTACGTGCTCGAGTACCTCACGCGGTATTTTCGCGTGACCGTGCTGTATTATAACCCGAACATCCAGCCGCGCAGCGAGTATGACCGCCGCCTCTACTGGCAGCGGGAGCTGCTCCGCCAGCTCCCGACGCCGGAGCCGGTGGAGCTGCTCGCCTGCGATTATGACGGGCAGCGCTACATCGACGCCGTTCGCGGTCTCGAGCGTGAGCCGGAGGGCGGCGCGCGCTGCACGGTGTGCTTCCGCCTGCGCCTGGAGGAGACGGCGCGGCAGGCACGGGCGCACGGGTTCGACTATTTCGGCACGACGCTCACCGTCTCGCCGCACAAGGACGCGCAGCGTCTCAACGCCATCGGTGCCGAGCTTGCGCAGCAATACGGCGTGCGCTGGCTGCCGTCGGACTTCAAAAAGCGCGAGGGCTATAAGCGCAGCATTGAACTCTCAAAGCAGTACGGCCTCTACCGGCAGGAATACTGCGGCTGTCTGTACAGCAAACCGGTTGACAACGCGGCGGCGGGGGAGTAGAATAACCGCCGTCACAATTTATCATGCGCAGGTGCCATACCCCTGTGCGCACAACGTGTGCAACGAAAAAAATGGGAGGAATTGAATTATGCACATCACCACGAGAAAGCTGACCGCCGCGGCGGTCACGGGCGCGGCCTATGCCGCATTGACGATGCTTCTGGCGCCGATCAGTTACGGAGCGATCCAGTGCCGGGTCTCGGAGGTGCTGTGCATTTTGCCGTTTTTCATCCCCTGCACGGCGTGGGGCCTGTTCGCCGGCTGCGCGATCGCGAATCTGCTGAGCGCGGCGGGCATTTTTGACGTGGTCTTCGGCTCGCTCGCAACACTGCTGGCGGCGCTGTGCACGGCGTGGCTCGGCCGCGGCCGCGGCGCGCAGTCGTGGGTGCGGTGCATCCTCGCCGCGCTCATGCCGGTCGTGTTCAATTTCGTGTTTGTCGGCGCGGTGCTCACGTGGTCGCTCACGGACGCCGTGTTCCCGCACCTGAATGCATCGTTCTGGGTCTTCGGCGGTCAGGTCGCGCTTGGTGAGGTCGCCGTGCTCGGCGTGCTGGGCCTGCCGCTCATGCGCCTGCTGCCGCGCAACCCGAAGTTCCGCGAGATCATCCGCAGCTATCAAAAGGAGTGACGGAGCATGAACCGTTCCAGCGGTATCCTGCTGCCGGTGTCGGCCCTGCCGGGGCCGTGCGGCATCGGCGACCTGGGCACAGACGCCCGGGATTTCATTGACTTTCTCGCTGCCGCCGGGCAGCGCTATTGGCAGATCCTGCCCCTCAACCCGCCGGACGGCGCGCACTCGCCGTACCTGTCGGCCTCGACGTTTGCCGGCAGCACCGACCTGCTCTCGCCTGAGCCGTTTCTGGCGCGCGGCGCACTCACGGCGGACGAGGTGCGCGCCGTCGACTGGGGCGAGGACCCCATGCGCGTGGACTATGACTGCGTACACGCGGGCAGGACCGCGCTCTGGGACGCGGCGTTCGCGCGCGAACGGGACACTGCCGCGCCCACGCTGCGCGCGGCGCTCGCGGCCGAGCCGTGGCTGCGCGACTACTGCCTGTACATGGCCGTGAAGGAAGAACAGGGCGGCGCGCCGTGGTACGCATGGCCGCAGTCCCTGCGCGACCGGGACGCCGCCGCGCTCGCGGAGGCTTTAGAGCGGCTCGACGACCGCGTGCTCCTGCACGCCTACCTCCAGACGGAGTTCACCCGCCAGTGGGACGCGGTGCGCGCCTACGCCCACGCGCACGGCGTGCGCATCATCGGCGACCTGCCCATGTACGTCGCGCCCGACAGCGCGGACGTTTGGGCGCAGCCGGGGCAGTTCTGCCTCGACCCGGACGGGCAGCCGAGCGCTGCCGCCGGTGTCCCGCCGGACTATTTCAGCGCCGACGGCCAGCTCTGGGGCAACCCGCTCTACGACTGGGATGCCATGCGCGCGGACGGTTTCCGGTGGTGGAAGGAGCGCATCCGCGGCGCCGCAAAGCGCTACGATGTGGTGCGTATCGACCATTTTCGTGCCATTTCGAGCTATTGGGTGGTGCCGCGCGGCGAACTGACCGCCCGCGGCGGCCACTGGGCGCCCGGCCCCGGCCCGGCGCTGCTGCAGGCGTTGCACACGGCAGCGCCCGAGCTGGAATTGATTGCCGAGGACCTCGGCACGATCGATGACGACGTGCGCCGCCTCGTCGCGCGCTCCGGCTGCCCGGGCATGCGCGTGCTGCTCTTCGGCTTCGACCCGAGCGGCACGTCCGAGCACCGGCCCGACCGCGTGCGCGCGCACAGTGTCTGCTACGTCGGCACGCACGACAACGCGCCCGCCGCCGCGTGGGCGGCGCTCGGCGGCGCGGACGCCGACTATGCCATGCGCTGCCTCGGCGTGTACGACGTGGCGCGCCTGCCGGAGGCGCTGCTGCGCGCCGGCATGGGCTCGCGCGCGGAGCTGTTCATCGCGCAGATGCAGGATGTGCTCGGCCTCGGCGCCGAGAGCCGCATGAACACGCCCGGCACGGCCGCCGGCAACTGGGTCTGGCGGCTGCTGCCCGGTCAGGCGGACGCGCAGACGGCCGCGCGCCTGCGCGCACGCACGCAGGCGGCCTGCCGCATATGAGCGAAAAAAGGAGCGGACACCAAGCGCGGTGTCCGCTCCTTTTCTATGCAGTTCAGACGATCGCGCGCACCTGCTCGATGAGCGCGCCGTAAAACAGTCGATAGCCCGCCTCCGACAGGTGGATGCCGTCGTCCGCGTTGAGCGCGCGGGTGTCGCCGCCGTCGAGAAAGCGCTCGCGCGGGTCCACGCACGGCACGTTCAGCTCGGCTGCGATGGTGCGCACGAGCCCCGAGTAGCGCTCCTGCGTGCGGTAGATGCGCCGCACGTCGCCCAGCCACTGCATCACGCCCGCGGCGCTCGCGCCGTTGTGGTCGATGCAGGCGAGGTACTTCACCTCGTCGATGGGCGGCAGGGTCGTGAAGATGGGCCGGATGCCGGCCTCGCGCAGCATCTGCACGATGGTGGTCATGTTTGCGCGGAATTCGTCCGCCAGCACCACGGGGTTGTGGTCCTGCTCCGGGTGCGCGGCCACGTCGGCCCAGTCATAGTTGCAGTCGTTGCCGCCGTATTCCACGAGCGCCCAGTCATAGCGGTGGCCGCGGGCCAGGTCGCGCTGCACGAGCGTGACGCCCTTGCGCGAGGTCGCGCCGAAGACGGACTTGTTCGTCACCTCGGCGTGCAGCCCGGCGAGCGGGGTCTCGAACAGGTCGGTGTGAAAATGATACCGCAGCTGCTCGTCCGGCAGTGTGCCCTTCATCAGCGAGTCGCCGAACACGGCGATGCGCAGCGTCTCTTCCATCGCGGATGCCTCCTGAAACTTTGGTTATTTCATCATACCGGGAGACACTTAAAGAATTATTAGAAATCCGTAAAGAAATCGCGGCGATCGGACAGATCGCCGCGATTGGCAGTTTCGGCAGGTTTATTTCCACAGCGCCGGGGGATACGTCCCGTCGGCGTGCAGGGCATGGAGCGCCGCGATGACGCCGGGCTTGTCGTCCTGATACGTCAGGCCGAACCAGCGCTCGTCCGTCTGCAGCACGCGCGTGCGCACGCGCCCCTGCGCCGTGAGCGCGTCCATCATCACGGGCAGCAGGCACTCGCGCTTCTCGTCGCCGGGGGCGAGATCGCGCACAAAGTCGTCAAAATACTGCGCCATCACGTCCAGCATCGCCGGGTGATAGCCCCACATGTTCATGCTCACGAGCACATCGGGGTCGAGCAGCACGCCCGCGCCCTCACCGGACGTGTCGCGGATCGTACCGTCCGGGCAGAGCTGGATCTTATAGGTCTCATGCACCTTGCGCAGCAGGCCGTCCTCCGTCGCGCACACGCCGCGCGTGACGGTGCCGAAGGGGCTCACGGTGTTTTTCAGCCGGTAGCCGACCATGGCGGCGTCCTGCGCGCCGCGGAGTTCCGGCAGCGCGGCGGCAATGGCGTCGATGGCGCCGCGGCCGTAAAAATCATCGGCGTTGATGACGGCAAACGGCGTTTCGATCACATCGCGCGCGCACAGCACGGCGTGCACGGTGCCGAGCGGCTTTTTGCGCTGCGTCAGCTCCGGCCGCGCCGCGGTGAAACGGTCCGGCGTCTGGAACGCGTAGTCGATGCGGACGCCGGTGCGCTGCTCGATACGGTCGCCGAAGAGGGCGCGCACATCCTGCAGCATCTGCGGCTTGATGATGAGCACGATGCGGTCAAACCCGGCGCACAGGGCGTCGTAGATCGCGTATTCCATGAGGATCTCGCCGTCGGGGCCGAGACGCTCGATCTGCTTGACGCCGCCATAGCGCGAGCCGAGCCCGGCCGCCATCACTACCAGAGTCATATCCATGTATGCAACCTCATTTTGTCATAGAGTATTACACAGCATAGCACAACCCGGTGGGAAATGTCAAACTTTGCTGATTGCCTTAAATTTCTGCCGCTGACATTCTATGCCCTTGCAAAAGCGGGAAGGGTGGGGTACAATCTGCTTCGACAAAGGTTGTCATAATTCCCTAGAAGGAGGACGGGCGCGCACGCGGCGCGTCCGGAGGAACGATGAAGCGGATCTTATCCTTATTTCTGATGCTGGTGCTGACGGCGGCGCTGCTGAGCCCGGCGGCCGCGGCGGCGAATGAGACCGCCGACAAAGACAGCGACTGGCTTTACATTACGCTTGATCCCGGCCACGGCGGCGACGGTGCGGGCGGCAACGACCCCGGCGCCATCAGCGGCACCTATGGCTATCAGGAGGCGGATCTTGTGCTCAAGATCGGCCTGTACTTAAAAGAGGAGCTCGAGACCTACCGCAATGTCCACGTGGACATGACGCGCTCGGACCGCTACGGCACGAGCGCCACCGCGCCCCTGAGCAAGGTGGAAAACCGCGTGCTCTACGCGGCCGGTAAGGGCTCCGACCTGCTCGTGAGCCTGCACCTGAATTCCTCGGCCAGCAGCTCCGCGCAGGGCGCCACCGTGCTCGTCAGCAACGGCAACTACCGGCCGGAGATCGCCAAGGTGCTCGACGGCGTTGCCGGGAACATTCTCGTGCAGCTCGAAAAGCTCGGTATTCAAAACCGCGATCTGACCAAGGAGAGCTCGCACGACGGCACGCGCTATCCCAACGGCAAGCTCGCCGACTATTACGGCATCGTCCGCTACGGCGTGGAGAACAACGTCCCGTCCATGATCGTCGAGCACTGCTTCCTGAGCAGCAACAGCGACTGCCAGAACTTCCTGTCGAGTGACGCCAAGCTCCGGGCCATCGCGCAGGCGGACGCGCGCGGCATCGCGGCCTATTACGGCCTTGAGAAGAAGGACCCCGGCGAGGTCGATGTCGAGCCGCTGTTCCGTGACTGCCGCAGCCACTGGGCGAAGGACTACATCAACCGCGCGGCGGACGCCGGCTGGGTCTCCGGCGTGGGAGGCGGCCTGTTCCAGCCGAACGGCACGCTCACGCGCGCCATGTTCGTGACCATGCTCGCGGGTCTTGCGGGCGTGGACGAGGCGGACTATCCCGGCAGCACGTTCTCGGACGTTCCGGTGGGGCAGTGGTACGCGCCCAGCGTGGCGTGGGCCGCGTCGGAGGAGATCGTCTCCGGCACGGGCAGCGGCCGGTTCGAGCCGAACCGGAACATCACGCGCCAGGAGATGGCGCAGATCATGGCGAGCTACCTTGCCTGGAAGGGCGTGGACACAACGCCGGGCACCGACCCCGCGGACTACAACATTCCCGACCGCGCCGACATTGCCGGCTGGGCGCTGGACAGCGTCTGCTTCTGCTATGAAAAGGGCCTGCTGTCCGGACGCGACACGGGCTTTGCCCCGCTGGCCAATGCCTCGCGCGCCGAGGCATGCGTCGTGCTGTGTGAGCTCAATGACTTTCTGCTCAAGAGCGGCGGTTGACTTCCTGCGCTTTCGGGGTATAATAAGGTCAACATACTGTTGAAATGGAGGAATCCACCACAATGAGTGACAATCACAACGAAACACCCGAAAACTGCACGCACGACTGTTCGACCTGCGGCGAGGCCTGTGCCCACGAGCACGAGGCGGAATCCCTGCAGCAGCCGCTGCGCCCCGGTTCCCGCGTGGACAAGGTCATCGCGGTCGTGTCCGGCAAGGGCGGCGTCGGCAAGAGCCTCGTGACGAGCCTGCTCGCCTGCGAGATGCAGCGCCGCGGCCATCAGGCGGCCGTGCTCGATGCCGACATCACCGGCCCGTCCATCCCGCAGGCCTTCGGCGTCCACGGCGGCGCCATGGGCGGCGAGGACTTCCTGTATGCCAACCGTACCCGCACCGGCATCGAGATCATGTCCATCAACCTCCTGCTCCCGAACGAGACCGACCCTGTCGTCTGGCGCGGCCCGGTCATTGCCGGCGCCGTGACCCAGTTCTGGACCGACGTGCAGTGGGACAACGTGAACTATATGTTCGTCGACATGCCTCCCGGAACGGGCGACGTGCCGCTGACGGTGTTCCAGTCCCTGCCCGTGGCGGGCGTGGTCGTCGTCACGTCCCCACAGGAGCTCGTCGGCATGATCGTCGACAAGGCCGTCAACATGGCCGACATGATGCACGTGCCCGTGCTCGGCATTGTTGAGAACATGGCCTACTACACCTGCCCGGACTGCGGCAAGCAGCACGCCATCTTCGGCGAGAGCCACATTGAGGCCATCGCTGCCAAGCACGGCATCCCCAACACGGCCAAGCTGCCCATCGACCCCGCCATCGCGGCGGCGTGCGACGCGGGCCGGATCGAGGACGTGCAGGGCGACTGGCTCCACAGCCTCGCCGACGCCATCGAGGGCAAGTAATTTCCCGCACAGAATCGAAAAACCGCTCTGCGAGATGCAGAGCGGTTTTTCTTAAATCAAATCACCATTTGTTGATGACCTTCTCGGCGAAGCCGGGGAGGTCTTTCACGTCCAGCACCGTGCCGTCGTCGAGCACGGCGCGGCCGTTGAACACGCCGAACACCTGATGCTGGTCGGACTTGATGAGCCCCACGTCCGAGCAGCTCGCGCGGTCGAGCACGGGGGCGTAGTCCATCTCGAAGCGGCCGTCGTCGCTCGTGAAGGTCCACGGCCGCATGTAGTCCGGCGTGGCCTTGCCGCCGTCGCCGGGGATGTGGAAGGTGACCTGGCTGAGCTTGTGCGCCCGGCCCTTGTAAAAGAGCATGTTCTCGCTCGCGGCGCGCGTGTTGCCAAAGCCGTAGCCGATGTTGAAGCCAAACTTCTCCCCGTCCACGAGACCGGAGGCGCTGCCCCAGTACCACGTGTTTTTGTACGTCCACACGCCGCGGCCCCAGTCGAGCACGGCGAAGCTGTCCGCCGGGTCAAAGGTGTACGTGCGGTTGTGGTAGCCGTAGGTCACGGTGCCCTCGGCGCGCATGCAGTTGATCTTCTGGTTGTAGTAGAAGTGCTTGTCCTTGTCAAAGGGCGTGGCGATGACCATGGATTCGGCCGGGATGTCCGTGAGCGTCACCTTCGCGTACAGCGATCCCTCGGGGCCGAAGTTTTTCATCTGCGCGATGAGCACGCGCTGATCTCCCTCGTTCTTGAACAGGATGCTGTAGTTCCGCCCGGCGCTGTGCACATCGCCCTGCTCGCTGCTCTCGGGCAGGCCGACCCTGCCGTTGGTGAAGGCCTTCATCGGGCTTTTCGTGATCTCCCACCCCTCGTCGAGGTTGAGCAGGGAGATGGAGTCGAGCCCCATGTAGCTGTTGTCCGCAATGGTCAGGGCCAGGGCGAAGTGGCCGTTGTTGATGCAGTAGTAGTCCCATTCCTTGATGCGCAGCTTGGGGGCCTGAATGTCGCTGCGGCGGTAGACGGGCAGCAGGGACTTCGCGTAGCCGGGCTCGGTCAGATTGCCGCTCGCGTCGAGCAGGGGGCGGCGCTCGGTGATCTCGTGCTGATTCATGCTTCGCGCTCCTTTTTGATCTGCCGGATGTCCCGCCCCACGAACGGGAGCGTCTGGTATTCGCCCTCGATGCGCGACAGGATCTGCGGCGTGTATTTTTTCTGCAGCTCCTCGTTGGAGCAGTTCGTGCTGATGATGGTGGCCTTCTTGCGCGTCAGGCGCGTGTTGATGAGCGTGTAGAGCGCGCTCGTGGAGTAGGCCGTGATCATCTCGGTGCCGAGATCGTCGAGGATCATCAGATCGCAGCCGAGATACTGCTCCACGCGCTGCGCGGCGGCCTCGCCGTCGGCGCTGCTGCGCTGGAACTTTGCGCACTCGAACGCGTCGAGCGCGGTGGCGGCCGTCTCGTAGGCGACGGCGTAGCCCGCGCCGGCAACGACGCGCGCGATGCACGCCGACAGATACGTCTTGCCCAGCCCCGTGCCGCCCTGCAGCAGCAGGTTCATCGTCCCGGGGCGGAACGTCTGCGCAAACGTGCGGCAGACCTGAAACACGCGCTCCATCTTCGGCCGCGCGCTCTCGTCGTAGAGCGTCAGGTCGAAGTGCTCGAACGACTCGTCGCCGTGCTGCAGCAGGCGGCTGAGGTCGCGCGTGAGCTCGGCGTTGTAGCGCCGCAGCAGGCACTCGCACGGCTGGCCCTGCACGTAGCCCGTGTCATGGCAGCGGGGGCAGTCGTAAATATCGTCGGTATAATCCACCGGCAGGTGGTGTGCCGTCAGCAGCTCGGCGCGCTGCGCCTGCGTGTCGAGGTTCGCGCGCTCGAGCGCGCGCAGCTCCTCCGTCGGATCGCTGCCGTGGCGCATCGTCAGGCCGACGAGCGCGATCATCTGCTGCTGCAGCGTCTGATCGAGCGCGCGCAGCCCGGGCACGCGGCGGTACGCGTCGTCCACGCGGCGGCGGTGCTCGCGCTCATTTTCCGCGCGCCGCTGCGCGATCTGCTCGCGGGCGCGCGCCAGATAGATCCCATTGCGGGCCATGCCGGTCCCTCCTTAGGTGTTGGTCTGTTCCATCTTGCGGAGCAGCTGTTCCACGCGGTCGAGGTCGTCGCGCTCGGCCGCCGGGGCGGCGGGGGCTGCGCGGCGCTTGCCCGCTGCGCGCGGGTCGCCGGTCTCGATCTCCTCGGGCGTGTGCAGCCCTTTTTCGTGCCAGCTCATGAGGATGCGGTTGAGGTACGCCCACTTGCGCGCCCCGGTCGCCACGACCGTGCGGTCGTATGCCTCGGCGATGGCGTCGCAGCCGAAGCCCATGTCCAGCCAGCTGGCAATATAGCTGCGCTCGGTGCGGCTCGGCGCGCGGTCATGGATCTGCAGCACCTGCAGCACCTGCTGCGCCAGCTCCTGCCGCGCCTGCCTGCGCTGCAGATATTCCTCCGCCTGCGCCGTCGTGTGGATCTCCTGATCGGCCCATGCGTAGGCCTCCTTTTCGATCCGGCGCATCGTCGGCGTGCCGGCGTGGCCGCGCTCGGCGCGGTATTCCTGAAACACGTAGTGGATCAGCTCCATGAGCACGTCGGCCGGGAGACCCAGATAGTCGCGCAGGCCCAGGAGCATGTTCATCTCGGGCGTCGTGAGCTTGCGGCCGTAGAGCTGCTCGGCCTCGCGGCGCACGGTCTGCATCGGCCCGTCGCTGAGCATCCGGCTGGCGATGTCCTCGGCCGTGTACTGCGGCAGCTCGGCTGCGGGCACGAGCTTCGGCTCGGCCGTGGCCGGCTTGTCCGCCGGGGCGGGGGCGGCCCTCCCTGCGGCGGAGACGAGCCCGAGCGCGCACAGCCGCTCCATCGTCTGGCGCAGTTCGCGCTCGGTCAGGCCGATGCTCTCGGCGGGAAACGGCTTTCCGCCGGCGCGCAGCAGCGCCAGATATGTCAGGGCGCAGCGCCCGTCTTTTTCCCGCAGCAGCTTGTCCACTTCCTCGACCGGCAGCGACAGGCACACCGGCCGCGACAGCGTAAATTCGGCTCGATCCATGCAATTACCCCTCGGGTCACTAGAAATTCATGATAGGTTCACATTATAGCATGAAAATTGACTTGTAGCAAGAGCACCTGCTGTGCTATAATGCTATATGTATGACTATAACTGGGAGTGGGTCTATGCTGGAACTGCTGGCGCCCGCGGGCAACCTCGATGCCGTCATCGCGGCGGTGCAAAACGGGGCGGACGCGGTGTATATGGGCTTTGGCGACGGGTTCAACGCGCGCCGGAGCGCCGATAATTTCACACGGGAGTCGTTTGCCAAGGCCGTGCGCTACTGCCACATCCGCGGCTGCAAGGTCTACGTCACGCTCAACACCCTCGTGGGCGACCGCGAGATGGACGCCGCCGCCGCGCTCGCGCAGCAGGCGTCGGACGCCGGGGCGGACGCGATCCTCGTGCAGGATCTGGGGCTCGCGCGCGTGCTGCGCGCCGCCCTGCCGGACATTCCGCTGCACGCCAGCACGCAGATGAGCATCCACAATCTCGCCGGGGTCGAGGCCGCGGCCGAGATGGGCATCACCCGCGCCGTGCTCGCGCGCGAGCTCTCGCTCGAGCAGATCCGCTTCATCTCGCAGCACGCGAGCATCGAGACCGAGGTGTTCGTGCACGGGGCGCTGTGCTTCTGCTATTCCGGCCAGTGCTATATGAGCGCGCTCATCGGCCGCCGCAGCGGCAACCGCGGCGCCTGCGCGCAGCCGTGCCGCATGCAGTACAGTATGGGCGGCCGCATGGACGAGTACCCGCTGAGCCTGCGCGACAACTGCCTGGCAGACTACTTGCAGCAGCTCGCCGACGCGGGCGTCGCCTGTGTGAAGATCGAGGGCCGCATGAAGCGGCCGGAGTACGTCGCCGTGGTCACGGACGTGTATGCCCGCTGCATCCATGAGCACCGCGTGCCCACGCCGGAGGAAAACGACCGGCTCGCGCTGGCGTTTTCGCGCCAGGGCTTCACGCAGGGCTACCTGCTCGGCCAAAAGGGGCCGGACATGCTCGGCACCCGCGCGGCCGAGCCAGACCGCGAGGCCGAGAAGATGTTCACCGCCGCGCGCAAGGCGTATGCCGACGGCGAGCGCCGCCGCGTGCCCGTGAAGTTTTATGCCAAGGTACAGACGGGCGAGCCGGTCATGGCCGCCGTCATGGACGCCGAGGGCCACCGCGCCGTGCTCACCGGCCCCGTGCCGGAGCCCGCGCAGCGCGCGCCGCTGACCGAGCAGAGCCTTGCCGACCAGTTCGCCAAAACGGGCGGTACGCCCTATTATTCCACCGGCACGGAAAGCCGCATCGACCCCGGCCTGTACCTTCCGGCGGCCGCCGTCAACGACCTGCGCCGCCGGCTCATCACCGGTCTGAAGGACGAGCGCGCGGCGCTGCCCGAGCGGCGGAGCCTGCCGCTGCCGCAGCTTCCGGAGGGGAAACGCTATTTTGCCGACCCTGCGCTCATCGTGCAGGTGCATCAGGCCGAGCAGCTTACGCCGGAGCTTGCCGCACTGCACCCGGCATATGTGTACGTGCCGGTCGAGATCCTGGACACGGATTTCCCGCGCCTTGCCCCGTTTCTGGAGCAGGGGGCGCAGGTCGTGGCGGTGCTGCCGCGCGTCATCACGGACGATCAGGCCGAGGACATGCACGCCATGCTCTCTCGCGCCGCCGAAAACGGCGTGCAGGAAGCGCTCGTCGGCAACATGGGGCACATCTTCTTCGCCCGCCGGGCGGGGATGCGCGTGCGCGGCGACTTCGGGCTCAATGTCTTCAACTCCTTCACGGAGGAAGTGCTGCAGCAGGCTGGTCTCGTGAGCGCGACGGCGTCGTTCGAGCTGCGTGTGGCGCAGATCCGCGACCTCGCCAAGAGCATCGACACGGAGATGATCGTCTACGGCCGTCTGCCGTGCATGATTACCGAGCAGTGCATCATCCGCAACAGCGCGGGCCGCTGCAACTGCAAGGTGCCCAACAATCTGGCCGACCGGCGCGGGGCGCTGTTCCCGGTGCTGCCGGCGTTCGGCCACCGCAACCAGATCTTCAACGCGCACAAGCTCTACCTCGCCGACAAGCATGAGGACTATGAAACGGCGGGCCTCTGGGGCGTGCGCCTCATGTTCACGACCGAGACGCCGCATGAGTGCGTCGCGGTCACGCAGAGCTATCTGGGCCTGACGGATTACCGCCCGAACGGGCTGACCCGCGGGCTGTATTATCGGGGCGTGGAATGACCCGCCCGGGAGGAACGACCATGAACTGGATCCTTGCCTCCGGCTCCCCGCGCCGGCGGGAGCTGCTGGAGATGCTCGGTGTGCCGGACCTGACGATCCGGCCGGCCGCCGGCCCCGAGCGCGCGACGCCGGGCGCCGGCCCGGAGCAGACCGTGCGCGAACTGTCCCTGCACAAGGCGCAGGAGGTCGCGCAGACCTGCGCGCCGGAGGACATCATCATCGCGGCGGACACGATCGTCTATCTCGACGGCGCCATTCTCGGCAAGCCGCGGGATCATGACGACGCCGCGCGCATGCTCACGGCCCTGTCCGGGCGCGAGCACGTCGTCTACACCGGCGTCGCCGTGTTGCGCGGCGGCGAGCTGCGGCAGGCGGCCGAGCGCACGGCCGTGCGCTTTCGCACGCTCACGCCGGAGGAGATCGAGCGCTACATCGCCACCGGCGAGCCGATGGACAAGGCCGGGGCCTACGGTATTCAGGGCCGCGGCGCGCTGTTCGTCGCGCATCTGGACGGCGACTATTTCAACGTGATGGGCCTGCCGCTGTGCAGGCTGGGACAACTGCTGAACGAACTGGGAGTCGAGCTGCTTTGAACTGGAAAACGTATCTGAAAAAGAAAGGCGCGCGCGTCGGTGCGATCGTGGTGGCGGTCGTGCTCGTGCTCGCGCTCATTGCCGGGGCGCTCGGCGGCAGGGCGGGATTCCTCACGAATCTCGACGGCATCGTGCGCGCGCCGCTGCAGAAGGCCGCGACCGTCACGGCGCAGTGGCTCGAGAGTATCTACGGCTACATTTATAAATATGACCAGCTCAAGGCCGAAAATGAGCAGCTGCGCACGCAGCTGGCCGAGGCCCAGGCGCAGGCGCGCGAGGGGCAGGAGGCGATTGCGGAAAACGAGCGCTACCGGGACCTGCTGGGCTTCACCCAGCGGCACACGGACTTCGAGCTCGAGCCTGCGAACGTCGTGTCCTACGGCGCGTCGAACTGGTCGAGCACGCTCACGCTCAGCAAGGGCAGCGACAGCGGCATCGCGGTCGGCGACTGCGTCATGAACGAGTCCGGCGCGCTCGTCGGTCAGGTCATCGAGACCGGCAGCACCTGGGCGACCGTGCGCACCGTCATCGACGTGGACATGAGCGTCGGCGGCTTTGTCAGCGGCAGCGGCGCGACGGCCATGGTCCTCGGCGACTTCACGCTCATGCAGGACGGCTGCGTCCGCTTCGGCTATCTGGCCGAGGGCATGAGCATCTTCACCGGCGACACCGTGCTCACGTCCGGCAAGGGCGGTGCGTTCCCGGCGGGCCTCGTCGTCGGCACGATCACGGACGTGCGCACCGAGGCCGGCGGCCAGCAGACCTACGGCGTCATCACGCCCGCGTGTGACCTCGGCGAGCTGCTGCAGGTGTTCGTCATCAAAGACTTTGACGTGGTGAGCTGACATGTGGGCGGATCTCATCAACAAGGATAAAGTACACCGCGCGCTCTGGTGCGCGCTGTACATGGCCGTGACGCTCCTGCTGCAGAACACGGTCTTTGCGCACATTGCGCTCTTCGGCGTGCGCGCCATGTTCGTGCCGGCGGTCGTCGTGGCGGTCGGCGTGTTCGAGGGCGGCACGTGGGGCGCGGTGTTCGGCCTCGTCGCGGGCTATTTTGGCGCCATGGGCTACCCCGGCACGGGCATGCTCTTTGCCGTGCTCTTCGCGGTCATCGGCTTCGGCGCCGGCATGCTCGCGGACTATCTGATCAATAACAGCCTGCTGCCGTTTCTCGTGACGTGCCTGGCTGCGTTTCTGCTCACGGCCTTCTGCCAGATGTTCCGGCTGTGGATCTTCCACGGCGCGTCGTTCTGGCGGCTGCTGGCCGTGGCGCTGGGGCAGAGCGTGTTTTCGCTGCCGCTCGCCGTTCCGTATTACTATATCAGCCGTGCGTTTCACCGCCGGCGTGCCCTGCGCTGAGTTTTTCGGCGCGCCCGACCCCCGAAAGGATCTTCGCTATGGAAAAACCCATCAAACCCGGCCGCGTCGCCGCGCTCGCGGGCTTCCTCGTGCTGCTCGTGATCGTGTTCGTCGTCGCGCTCTATAAGCTGCAGATCGTCGACGGCAAGGCGTACTATGAGGAAAACCGCAACAGCGTCGCCAGCTCCCAGACCGTGGAGGCTGCGCGCGGCAGCATCCTCGACCGCTACGGCCGCGTGCTCGTGTCGAACACCAGCTGCAATAACCTCATCTTCAACCCCGACGACCTCTTCGAGCAGGACGACCCGAACGGCATCCTCCTGCAGATGGCGCGCACCGTCGCCGCCTGCGGCGACACGTATGTCGACGAGCTGCCGGTCACGGCCGCACCCCCGTTTGAATATACGGACATGAACGACACGCAGCGCACGCAGCTCAAGGGCTTTCTCAAATACGCCGGCCTCGACGAGGAGGCCACGGCCGTGGAGCTCATGAGCTACTGCCGCGAAAAGTTTGAGATCAACAACAACTATTCCGCGACTGATATGCGCATCATCGCCGGCCTGCGCTACTCGATCAAGACGCGCTATATCGACAAGCTCTACCTGCCGGACTATGTGTTCGTCAAGGACGCGAGCATGGAGCTCATCACGTCCCTGAAGGAAAATAACGTCCCCGGCTTCGAGGTCGCGGTGTCCTATACGCGCCAGTACCACACGAATCTCGCGGCGCACCTGCTCGGCTACACGGGCCTGATGACTGCCGAGGAATACACCACCTACAAGACCCAGGACTACCCCATGAGCGCGACCGTCGGCAAGGACGGGGCGGAGCTCGCCTTTGAAAAATATCTCCACGGCACGAACGGCACGGCCATCGTCACGAAAAACGCGGCCGGCACCGTCACCGGCACGACGTATACCACGGAGCCCGAGCCGGGCGATCAGGTCAGCCTCACGATCGACCTCGATCTGCAGTCGGCTGCCGAGCAGTCGCTGACCAAGGGCATCGAGAACATGAAGTCGAAGTCGACGGAAACCAGCGACGCCGTCGGCGGCGGCGCGCTCGTCGCGGTCGACGTCGCCACCGGCCAGCCGCTGGCCATCGCCAACTACCCGACGTTCGACCTGCAGACGCTCTTCCAGAGCGAGGAGAATTACAAGGCCGTCTCCGAGTCGGACAACCAGCCGCTGTTCAACCGCGCGCTGCTGGGTCAGTATTCGCCCGGCTCGACGTTTAAGCCCTGCACGGCCATCGCCGGCCTGACCGAGGGCGTCATCACCACCGGTACGCGCATCCAGTGCACCGGCACGTTCCGCAAGTATGAGGACACCGGCTACGCGCCCAAGTGCTGGATCGCCTCCTCCGGCGTCACACATGGGAATGACAACGTTACCGAGGCCATCCGCGACTCGTGCAACATCTTCTTCTACACCGTCGGCGACAGCCTGCCGATCGACACGCTCGCGCGCTATGCCGCGGCCTTCGGTCTCGGCGAGCACACCGGCATCGAGCTGCCGGAGAGCACCGGCCAGATGGCTACGGAGACCGTGAAGAAAAAGCTCGAGAACACGAACTGGTACGTCGGCGACTCGCTGCAGGCGGCCATCGGCCAGTCGTACAGCCTGTTCACGCCGCTGCAGCTGGCGGAGTACTGCGCCACGATCGCCAACGGCGGCACGCGCCACAGCGCGTCCATCCTCAAGAGCGTGCGAAGCTACGACGGCAGCAAGCTCATCTATGAAAATCAGGCCGAGGTGCTCAGCACCGTCGAGACCAGCGACTATAACTGGGCCGCCGTGCAAAAGGGTATGTACCTTGTCGCCAATGACCGCGCCGGCAGCGCGTATGAGACTTTCGGCGACTACGGCGTGAAGGTCGCCGCCAAGACCGGCACCGCCCAGCTGGGCGACAACCAGGTCAACAACGCCATTTTCATCTGCTACGCACCGTATGACAATCCCAAGGTTGCCGTGGCGGTCGTTGTGGAGCACGGCAGCGCCGGCGCTTCCATCGCCTCCATCGCGCGCGATTTTCTCGACGCATATTTTACCGTCAAGACCGTCAACACTGCCCCCGAGAGCGAGCTCTCGCTGCTGCAGTGACGGCCGCTGACCAGACAGAGAGGAGTTAACCACATGAACATTGCACTGATCGCTGACGACGGCAAGAAAGAACTCATGGTCCAGTTCTGCATCGCATACTGCGGCATCCTGGCCAAGCACGACCTGAGCTCGACGTTTACGACCGGGCGGCTCATCTCCGAAGCCACCGGCCTGAAGATCCGCACCTACCTGCACTCCTCGCAGGGGTGCCAGCAGCTCGATGCCCGCATCGCGTATAACGAGATCGACCTCGTGCTGTTTTTCTGCGACGCGGAGAGCGGCCATTTTGACGAGGTCAACCGCATGGCGCGCCTGTGCGACCAGCGGCAGATCCCGTTCGCCAGCAACGTGGCCACGGCCGAAGTGCTCATCCTGGGCCTGAACCGCGGCGACCTCGACTGGCGCGACATCGTCAACCCGAAAAAGAAATCGTAAGCCCGAAAGGAATCATCATCACCATGGACAAGATCAAACCCCGCACCCTGTCCGGCTTCATGGAGCTGCTGCCGGACAAGCAGGTGCAGATGGACAAAATGCGCGCCGTTCTGGCCGAGACCTACGCCCGCTACGGCTTCACCCCGCTCGACACGCCCGCCATCGAGGCGGCCGAGGTGCTGCTGGCCAAGGGCGGCGGCGAGACGGAAAAGCAGATCTACCGCTTCACGAAGGGCGACAGCGACCTCGCCCTGCGCTTTGACCTTACGGTGCCGCTGGCGAAGTACGTCGCGGCCAACTACGGCCAGCTTACCTTCCCGTTCCGCCGCTATCAGATCGGCAAGGTCTGGCGCGGCGAGCGCGCGCAGCGCGGCCGCTTCCGCGAGTTTTATCAGGCGGATATCGACATCATCGGCGACGGTGCGCTCGATATTTTGAACGAGGCCGAGATCCCGGCCATCATCTACGACACGTTCACGCGCCTGGGCTTGCACCGGTTCCGCATCCGCGTGAATAACCGCAAGGTGCTCAACGGCTTTTTCGCCATCCTCGGCCTGAGCGAGCAGGCGGGCGACGTGCTGCGCACCATCGACAAGCTCGACAAGATCGGCGCGGACAAGGTGCGCGCGCTGCTCACCGATACCTGCGGTGTCACGAGCGACCAGGCGGACGAGATCCTGCGCTTCATCGCCTGCCCGGGCACGAGTGCGGACAAGCTCGCCTTCCTCGAGCAGTACCGCGGCCGGAACGAGACGTTTGACCTCGGCCTCGACGAGCTGCGCACCGTCGTGGGCTACCTGCCTGCGTTCGGCGTCCCGGAGGAGAATTTCGAGCTCGACCTCACGATCGCGCGCGGCCTCGATTACTACACCGGCACGGTGTACGAGACCGTCCTGCTCGACCATCCCGAGGTCGGCAGCATCTGCTCCGGCGGCCGCTATGATGACCTCGCGGGGTACTATACGAACAAGTCCCTGCCCGGCGTCGGCATCTCCATCGGCCTGACGCGCCTGTTCTACATCCTGCAGGAGCAGAACATGATCTCCGACGCCGTGCTCACCGCGCCGGCGGATGTGCTCATCCTGCCGATGACGGACGACCTGTCCGCCGCCGTGTCGCTGGCATCCATGCTGCGCGCCGGCGGCCTGCGCGTGCAGCTTTACAGCGAGAAGAAGAAATTCAAGGCCAAGATCGGCTATGCCGACAAGCTCGGCATCCCGTTTGTGATCTTCCTCGGCGAGGATGAGATCGCGCAGCATGTCTGCGCGCTCAAGAACATGGCCACCGGCGTGCAGGAGGCCGTGACGCAGGAGACCGCGCTCGAGACCATCCGCGCGGAGATCGCGCGCCGCAGCGCCGGCGCAATTCTGCGCGAGCCGTAACCCGGTCAATCCACCGCCGCCGCACCGCCGGAGGCGATATTCGATAGAAAGAAAGGGAATCAGGAGTATGTTTCAGTCCCGCACACACACTTGCAACGAGCTGCGGCTCGAAAACGCCGGCGAGCAGGTCCGCATCGTCGGCTGGATGGAAAATGTCCGCGAGGTCGGGCAGAATTTTGCCTTCGTCGTCGTCCGCGATTTTTACGGCACGACCCAGGTCGTCATCGAGACCGAGGACATGATGAAGGTCGTCAAGGCGCTCAACAAGGAGTCCACGATCGCCGTGGAGGGCACCGTGCGCGAGCGCGCGAGCAAAAACCCCAAGCAGCCCACCGGCGACATTGAGGTCGTGCCCACGAAGATCGAGGTGCTCGGCCGCTGCCGCTACAACGAGCTGCCGTTCGAGATCAACCGCAGCCGCGACGCCGACGAGGCGCTGCGCCTGAAGTACCGCTATCTCGACCTGCGCAACCCCGCTGTCAAGCAGAACATCATCCTCCGCTGCCAGGTGGTGGCCGCGCTGCGCGCCGCCATGACCGCGCACGGCTTCCTCGAGATCACGACGCCCATCCTCACGGCCTCCAGCCCCGAGGGTGCGCGCGACTATCTCGTGCCCGCACGCAAGCACCCCGGCAAGTTCTATGCCCTGCCGCAGGCGCCGCAGCAGTTTAAGCAGCTGCTCATGACGGCGGGCTTCGACCGCTATTTCCAGATCGCCCCGTGCTTCCGCGACGAGGACGCCCGCGGCGACCGCAGCCCCGGCGAATTCTATCAGCTCGACATGGAGATGGCCTTCGCCACGCAGGACGACGTCTTTGCCGTGCTCGAGGACGTGCTCCCGCCGATCTTTGCCAAGTACGGCAAGTACAACATTGCGTCCGAGGCGCCCTTCCGCCGCATCTCCTATCGTGATGCGATGGAGACCTACGGCTCCGACAAGCCCGACCTGCGCATCGACCTGACCGTGCAGGACATGACGGCGCTTGTCGCCGGCAGCGACTTTGCGCCCTTTGCCGCGGGCAACACGGTCAAGGCCGTCGTCGTGCCCGACTGCACCATGGCGCGCAAGGCTATTGACAAGCTCTGCGCCGACGTCGAGGTGCAGGCCGGCAGCAAGCCCTATTGGTTCAAGGTCGACGAGCAGGGCAATTTCGCCGGCGGCATCGCAAAGTTCCTCACGGATAAAACGGCCGAGATCACGGCTGCCCTCGGCCTGAAGCCGGGCTGCTTCGTCGGCGTGACGGCCGGCAAAAAGACCGCCGCGCAGAAAACGGCGGGCGTGCTGCGCACGAAGCTCGGCGCGGCCGTGCCGGGCCATATGGATAAGGAGCGGTACGAATTTTGCTGGATCGTCGACTTCCCGATGTACGAGATCGGCGAGGAGTCCGGCGAGCTGGAGTTCTGCCACAACCCGTTCTCGATGCCGAACGGCGGCCTCGAGATTCTCGAAAAGGCCGAGCGCGGCGAGGTCGACCCGCTCGATATCTACGCCTACCAGTATGACCTCGTGTGCAACGGCGTCGAGCTCAGCTCCGGCGCGGTGCGTAACCACGACCCCGAGATCATGGTCAAGGCGTTCGAGCTCGTGCGCCTCGGCGAGGACGACGTCAAGGCCAAGTTCCCGGCCATGTACAACGCCTTCTGCTACGGCGCGCCCCCGCACGCCGGCATCGCCCCGGGTGTGGACCGCATGGTCATGCTCCTTGCGGGCGAGGACTGCATCCGCGAGATCATTCCGTTCCCGATGAACAAAAACGCGCAGGACGTCATGATGGGCGCGCCCGGCACCGTCGAGCCGCACCAGCTTGAGGAGCTGCACATCGCCGTCGTCGGCGACACGGAGCCCGATACCGAAGCGTAAGAAAAAATGTGACGGCGCCCCGGCGTTCGGCCGGGGCCTCGTCCGTGAAAGAAGGCGAGCGGCTTGCTGTCCAAAATCCAGTCCCTCGGCTGCCGGGGCGTGACCGGCTACGCGGTCAGCGTGGAGTGCCACGTGTCCAACGGCCTGCCGGGGTTTGACATTGTCGGCCTGCCGGATGCGGCCGTCAAGGAGGCGCGCGAGCGCGTGCGCAGCGCCATCAAGACCAACGGCATGAAGTTCCCGGTCAGCCGCCTGACGGTGAACCTTGCCCCGGCGGACACGCGCAAGGCCGGCACGCTCTACGACCTGCCGGTGCTGCTGGGCATCCTGTGCGCCACGGGGGAAATCCGCCAGCCGCCGGCCACGGCGGCGTTTTTCGGCGAGGTGAGCCTCGCGGGGGAGATCCGCCCCGTCACCGGCGCGCTCACGATGGCGCTCGCGGCCGAGCAGATCGGCCTCAAGGAGCTCTATGTCCCGGCGGGCAACGCGGCCGAGGCCGCCTTTGCCGACCGGGTGACCGTCTACCCGGTCGAGAACATTGCCCAGCTCGTGCACCATCTGCGCGGGGACAAGCGCATCGCGCCCATGACACCGCCGCGGCTCGAGACCGAGCCGCGCTTCCCGGTCGATTTTGCCGAGGTCAAGGCGCAGGAGAACGTCAAGCGCGCGCTCGAGGTGGCCGCCGCCGGCGGGCACAACATCCTGCTCATCGGCCCGCCGGGCGCGGGCAAGTCCATGCTCGCCAAGCGCCTGCCGACCATTCTGCCGGCGATGAACCGCGCCGAAATGATTGAGACCACGCAGGTCTATTCCGTCCTCGGCCTCACGACGCCGGACGATCCCGTCGTGCGCATCCGGCCGTTTCGCGCGCCGCACCACACGGTGTCGAACGTCGCCATGTCCGGCGGCGGCAGTGCGCTGCAGCCGGGCGAGATGAGCCTGGCGAATAACGGCGTGCTCTTTCTCGACGAGCTGCCGGAGTTTTCGCCCGCCGTGCTCGAGACGATGCGCCAGCCGCTCGAGGACGGCAGCATCACCATCTCGCGTGCGACCGGCTCCGTGACGTATCCGAGCCGCTTCATGCTCGTGTGCGCCATGAACCCCTGCAAGTGCGGCTGGTACGGGCACCCCTCCGGCCGCTGCCGCTGCTCGCCGCGCGACGTGCGCCGCTATCATGCGCGCGTGTCCGGTCCGCTGCTCGACCGCATCGACATCATTGTCGAGGTCCCGGCGCTGGAGTTCGACGAGCTCACGGAGCCCTCGGCCGGGGAGCCGTCGCGCGCCATCCGCGCGCGCGTCAACGCCGCCCGCGCCGTGCAGCGCGCCCGCTACGGGGACGACACCACCACGACGAACGCCCACATGGGCCCGCGCGCCCTCACGGAGTTCTGCGCGCTCTCGCCCGAATGCGAGCAGCTCATGCACCAGGCGTTTGACAGCATGGCCCTCACCGCCCGCAGCTATGACCGCATCCTGCGCGTCGCGCGCACGATCGCCGACCTCGACGGGGCGGAGACCATCGGCCTTGCGCATCTGGCCGAGGCCATCCAGTACCGCACGTATGACTTTTCCGTCGCCGAGCCGTGAGCCCGGCCGGACAGAAGGGAGCTTCGTCATGTACAATAATAACTATAATTACAACCCCAACTGGTACCAGCCGCCCGGACCGCAGCCCGGCAAGCATGAGGCCACCGTCGCCATGGTGCTCGGCATCGTCTCGTGCGCGCTGCTCATCTTCGGCTACACGGCGCTCGGCTCGGTCGTCACGGGCATCATCGGCCTGATCTATGCCTCCCGCGCCAAGAGCCTCGGCTTCAACGGCACGCCGCGCACCGTCGGCTATGTCTGCTCGCTCATCGGGCTCATCCTCGGCGTGCTCGTGTGTCTGCTGCTCGTGTGGCTCGGCGCGTGGTCGGTCGGCGTGTTCATCACGCTCATCGAGCGCTGCCTGTGATATCCTGAAAGAAAAGGAACGAACGATTTATGAAGGATCTGCTGCTGTGCAAGCCCGGAGAGATTTTTCTCAAGGGCCTCAACAAGCACTATTTTGAAGAGAGGCTGGTCGCGAACGTCAAGCGCCGGCTCAAACCCATCGGCCACTTCCGCGTGACGTATCTGCAGTCGGCACTGTACATCGAGGCCGCTGACGACGCGGCCGACCTCGACGCGGCGTATGACGCCGTGCGCAAGGTGTTCGGCATCGCGACGATCACGCGCGCGGCCGCCTGCGAGAAGGACAAGGACGCCATCACGGCCCTTGCCAAGACGTACCTGCACGACGCGATGACGGCGGCGCGCAGCTTCAAGGTGGAGACCAAGCGCTCGGACAAGCGCTTTCCCATGACGAGCATCGAGCTGTCGCAGTACGTCGGCGGCGAGCTCGCCGAGGCGTTTCCCGATACGGTCGTCGACGTGCACGACCCGGAGCTGACCGTGCGCCTCGAGGTGCGTGAGCAGGCGGCGTATGTCCATGCGCAGGCCGTCGAGGCGGCGGGCGGCATGCCCGTCGGCTGCAACGGCGCGGCCGTGACGATGCTCTCCGGCGGCATCGACAGCCCCGTGTCCTCGTACATGATCGCCAAGCGCGGCGTGCGCCTGATCCCGGTGCACTTTTTCTCCTTCCCGTACACGTCGGAGCTCGCCAAGGAGAAGGTCCTCTCGCTGGCCAAGGAGCTCACAGCCTATACCGGCCGCATGACGCTGCAGATCGTGCCCTTCACGCACATCCAGGAGGAGATCCGCCGCGCCTGCCCGGAGGAGTACTTCACGCTCATCATGCGCCGGTTCATGATGCGCATCGCTGAGGACATCGCCGCGCACAATGAGTGCAAGGCCATCGTCACCGGCGAAAATCTCGGTCAGGTCGCCAGCCAGACCATGGAGGCCATGGCCTGCACGCAGGCCGTGACGCACCTGCCCGTGCTCCAGCCGCTCATCGGCATGGACAAGCGCGACATCGTGAAGATCGCGCGCGAGATCGGCACATTTGACACATCCATCCTCCCGTATGAGGATTGCTGCACGGTCTTTACCCCGCGCCACCCCAAGACCCGCCCGACTGTGGCGGAGGTCGCGGAGGCGGAGGCCGCGCTCGACATCGACGCGCTCGTGCGCGAGGCAGTGGACGGAATTGAAAGGATCCGGATCGATTTATGAATGCAGAACTCATTGCCGTCGGTACCGAACTGCTCCTCGGCGACACCATCAATACCGACGCGGCCGCGGTCGCGCGCCTGCTCTCGGAGCTGGGCATCAATGTCTACTGGCAGACCGTCGTCGGCGATAACCGCGCGCGGCTCGAGCAGGCGGTGCAGCTTGCCCGCACGCGCGCCGACCTCATCATCACGACCGGCGGCCTCGGCCCCACGTGCGACGACCTGACCAAGGAGGTCGTGGCCGGTGCGTTCGGCATCCCGCTCGAGCTCAATAAGGCCGAGGAGGACCGCCTGCGCGGCCTGTACCGCGAGCGCCACGCCTACATGACCGAAAACCACCTGCAGCAGGTCATGCTGCCGCGCGGCTGCACCGTGCTGCAAAACGACTGGGGCACGGCCCCGGGCTGCGCGTTCGAGGCTGACGGCTGCCTCGTCATCATGCTGCCCGGCCCGCCGCTGGAGTGTGAGCCGCTGCTGCGCTACCGCGTGCGTCCGCTGCTCGCCGCGCGCGGGGACGGGATCATCGTCTCGCACAGCGTCAAGATCTTCGGCATCGGCGAGGGTACGATGGAGTACCAGCTGCGCGATCTCATGAACGAGATGCAAAATCCCACCCTCGCGCCCTATGCCAAGGAGGGCGAGTGCCTCGTACGCGTCACGGCCAAGGCCCCCACGGAGGCCGAGGCCGAGACCATGATCGCCCCGTGCCTTGCGCGCGTGCAGCGCGAGCTCGGTGCCTTCGCCTACGGCGTCGACACGCCGAACATCGAGACGTGCGCGGCCGAGCTCCTGCTCGCGCAGCACAAGACCATCGCCGTGGCCGACAGCTGCACCGGCGGTCTGCTCGGCGATATGCTCACAAACGTGCCGGGTGCGTCGGCGATGTTTGCCGGCGGCATCATCGCCTATAACGACGCGGCCAAGACCCGCCTGCTGGATGTCGACCCCGCGCTCATCGCGCGCTGCGGCGCCGTCAGCCCCGAGGTCGCGGCCGCGATGGCCGAGCATGTGCGCGCCGCCTTCGGCACCGACCTCGCGCTGAGCATCACGGGCCTTGCCGGCCCGGACGGCGACGGGGTGCACACCGTCGGCACGCTCTTCGTGGCCCTCGCCACGCCGGACGGCACCTTCCACCGCACGCTGCATAAGGACAAGTGGGGCCGTGTGCGCATCAAGCATGCGGCGGCCAACCACGCCTTCGACATGGTGCGGCGCTACCTCACCGGCCTGCCGGTGGAGTTCGAGGAAACCTGCTGATATCGACCATTACGGAACGCATTTGCGGCCGGAGCTTTGCTCCGGCCGCTTTTTTACAAAAAATGTACAAAAACAACCGCTTATTCCAGAAAAGATGTTCACCTACATCCGCCGCTACCGCGCCGTCGTCGGCATCCATATTCTGCTCGGCATCCTCGGCACGGCGCTGTCGCTGCTGTCGAGCGTGGCCATGAAAACGCTCATCGACGTCGTCACCGGCTTTCAGACAGGGGCAATCTTCACGGCCGCGGCCTGGATGGCCGGCATGCTGCTCGGCAGTGCCGCCATGCAGGCGGCCGCCTCACGCATCGCGGCCGTTATCAACATCCGCGTGCAAAACGGCATCCAGGCCGAGGTCTATGACCGCATGCTGCGCACCGACTGGGCCTCGCTCGAGCAATTTCGCTCCGGCGACCTGCTCAACCGCCTCAATACCGACGTCACCAGCGTGTCCGGCGGCGTGACGGGCCTGCTGCCGAGTTTCGTGACGGCGGCGGTGCAGTTTCTCGGTTCGCTGATTATCATCCTGTGCTACGATCCCGTCATGGCGCTCATTGCGCTCATCGGCGCGCCGCTGTCCGTGCTGTGCTCGCGCACGCTCGTGCGCCGGATGCGCAGCTATAACCGCCGCATGAAGGATATCAGCAGCGAGGTCATGTCGTTTCACGAGGATTCGCTGCGCAACCTCACGTCCATCAAGGCGTTCGGGATCATGGACGGCTTTCGTGACCGGATGTGCGCCATGCAGGGGAAATACCGCGAGACGTACCTGGACTACAATCGCTTTTCGGTCATTGCCGGGTTCGTGATGTCGATCGTCGGCCTGCTCGTCTCGGCCGGCTGCTTCGGCTGGGGCGTTTACCGGCTGTGGACGCACGCGATCTCTTACGGCGCGATGATGATGTTCCTGCAGCTGACGACCATGCTGCGCAGCGCGTTTTCGTCGCTCATCGGTCTTGTGCCGACCGCCATTTCCATCACGACGTCCGCCGGCCGGCTCATGGCCGTTGCCGATCTGCCGGAGGAGCCCGGCGCGCGCGAGACGGCGCCGGTCCCGGACGCATGCACGGTGGAGCTGCGGGACGTGACCTTTGCCTATCCCGGCGGCGAGCCGGTGCTCGAGCATGTGGACTTTCGCGCCCGCCCGGGCGAGGTCGTGGCGCTCACCGGCGCGTCCGGCGAGGGCAAGACCACGATGATCCGCCTCGTGCTCGGCCTTGTCCGGCCGGAGCACGGCAGCGTCTGCCTCACCGGGGCGGACGGGCAGTGCCTGCCGGTCTCGGCCGCCACGCGCGCGGCGTTCAGCTATGTACCGCAGGGCAACACCGTCTTTGCCGGCACGATCGCGGACAATCTGCGCATGGTGCGCCCGGAGGCGACGGATGCGGAGCTCATCGCCGCGCTCGAGACCGCCTGCGCCTATGACTTTGTGCGCCAGCTGCCGGACGGCATCTATGCCCGCACGGGCGAGCTCGGTCACGGCCTGTCCGAGGGGCAGGCGCAGCGCATTGCCGTGGCCCGCGCCGTGCTGCGCGGCGCGCCGGTGTTGCTGCTTGACGAGGCCACCAGCGCGCTCGACGAGGCCACCGAGCAGCGCATGCTCGAAAACCTCATGCACAGCGGCCGCGTGCAGACGTGCGTGCTCATCACGCACCGTGCAGCCACGGCCGAGCGCTGCCCGCGCCGCTACACCCTGCGCGGCACGCGCCTGACGGAGGAGACGGCAGCATGCGCGTTGTAGACACGGAATCGCTCATGCGCGACTACCGCAGCGCTCTTGCCGACGGTGCGGAGCTGCCGCTCGTGGTCTCGGGCGGGAGCATGCGTCCGTTTCTCGCGCCGGGGCGCGATACGGTATATCTGCGCGTGCCCGACCGGCCGCTCCGCCGGGGCGATATCGCGTTTTACCGCCGTGCCGACGGGCAATATGTTCTGCACCGCATCTGCCGCGCACGCGGCGGGCAGTTCTGGTTTGTGGGCGACGCGCAGGATGTGCGCGAGGGGCCGCTGCCGGCGTCGTGCGTATTCGCGTATGTGACGGCGGTGCGCCGCAAGGGCCGGCTGGAAAAGCCGGGCATGCCCCTGTGGGCGCTGTTTGCCGGCCCCTGGCTGTGCTTGATCGGCTGGCGGCAGCGCATCCTGCATGTTTACGGCCGTCTGCGGCCGCATCTGAGATAAAAATGGAGGAATGAACCATGCGCAGATCCAAAGATTATCTGCTGCGCACCATCGCCGGGGAGACGATCCTGATCCCGACCGGCGCGGCGGCGCGGCAGCTCAGCGGCCTGGTCACGCTCAACGAACTGGGCGCGTTTATCTGGCAGCAGCTTGCCGATGACTGCACGCTCGACACGATCGCAGCGCGCATCACGGCCGAGTACGACGTGGACGATGCCACGGCCCGCGCCGATGCGGAGAATTTTTTGCAGTCTCTGCATGAAATCGGGGCGCTGGAGCATTTTTAGTGAGGAACGTCTGTGATTGATCTGCACACACATATTCTTCCGGGCCTGGATGACGGGTCGCCGGATCTGGAGACGTCGGTGCTGATGGCCGCCGTGGCGGCGGAATCGGGCGTGACGCATCTGGTTGCCACGCCGCACAGCAACCAGCGCGGCGCGTTTGAAAACTATGCCTCGCCGGCGCTGCAGGTACGCTTTGACTGCCTGTGCACGGCCGTGCACGAGGCGGGCATCCCGCTCGAGCTCTCGCTCGGCATGGAGATCTTCGGCACGGGCGATGTGCTGCAGCTCCTGCACGACGGACGGCTGCTTACGCTGGGCGGCGGGCGTTATCTGCTCATCGAGTTTGGCTTCCACGAGGACCCGCTGCGCATCGAGCGCCTGCTGGATGCGCTGCTCGCGGACGGATACTGGCCGGTCGTCGCGCACCCGGAGCGGTATTACGGCCTGCAGCGCATGCCCAACTATCTGTTTGACTGGGCCAACCGCGGCATCGTGCTGCAGGTGAACAAGGGCAGCCTGTTCGGCCGCTTCGGCCGCGGGGCGCAGGCCCTGGCCGCGGCCATGCTCGAGCGCGGGCTGGTCGGCTGCGTGGCGAGCGATGCGCACGGCCCCGATGTGCGCACACCGGATCTGGCCGGCGCGTGGGACTATCTGGCCGAGCGCTACTCCGAGGAGCTGGCGCGCTGCCTGCTTGAGGACAATCCGGGGCGTATTCTGCGCAGCGAGCCGCTGCCGGAGGGCCGGTTCCGGCCGTTTTTCTGAAGCAAGTAGAGAGGTGTTTTTGTGAAGAAACTGACTTCTGTGATCCTGGCGGTCGCGCTCGCGCTGTCGATCCTCGGCATGCTGGGCACGCGCATTTATCAGGCGGTAGCGTATGGCGGCGCCGCGCCGGAGATCACGTTTGATGCCGATGTGCTCGAGGTGCCCACCGGCGCGGACGATGCGGCGCTGCTCGCCGGCGTTACGGCGACGGACGCCGAGGACGGCGACGTTACGGCGTCGCTGCTTGTTGAGGGCGTCTCCGGCCGCAATGACGACGGTACGGTGCGGGTTACGTATGCGGCCTTCGATTCTGACCGCCACGTGACGAAGGCGACGCGCGCCGTGCGCTACACGGACTACACGCCGCCGCGCTTCGCACTCTCGCAGTCGCTGGTCTGCCGCACGGGCGGCAGCCGCGTCCTGTCGACCTATGTCACCGCGAGCGACAGCATCGACGGCGACCTCTCCGGCCGCATCAAGATCGCGCTGACCGACGGCAGCTCGCTGGCCATTGCCGGCACGCACACGGCGGAGCTGCGCGTGACCAACAGCCTCGGCGACACGGCGACGGTGCCCGTTACGGTTGAGGTCACGGCCGGGGACGTCAACCCCGCGCGTATCACGCTCACACAGTATCTGATTTATCTTCCGGCCGGCAGCAGCTATGCGCCGCTGGATTATGTTTCCGGTGTCAACGGCGGCGACAGCAAGAATGGCGTCACGGCGGATTCGGCCGTGAATACGCAGGTGCCCGGCGTGTACGAGGTGGTTTTCTCGTACCGCAGCGGCAATACCGAGAGCCACACGCGGCAGATCGTCGTGGTGGAATGAGAGGCGGTGGATCCATGGACGAACAGAAAACGCAGACCTCCGCACAGCCGGGACAGCACGTCCCGCTGCTGCTGATTGCGCGTGAGCTGTGGCGCAGGCTGGGGCTGATCCTGATGTTTGCCGCCACGATCGCCGCCTGCGGCTACATTGCCGCCACGCTGCTCTACCGTCCCGTGTACCAGACGCAGACGACGTTCGTGGTCTCGGTGCGCAACGGCGGCACGGTGTACGCGAATCTCAGCACCGCAACGAGCATGGCGGACACTCTCTCGACGTTTTTTGAGGGCGACGTGATGCGCAAGTGCATCACCAACGACATCGGCACGGTCAATGGTACGATCCAGGCCAAGCAGATTCAGGAGACGAACCTGCTGACGATGACGGTCTCGGCGCACACGCCGCGCGATGCTTACCGCATCACGCAGAGCATCCTGCACAATTATAACGAGCAGGCGGGCAAGCTCCTCGGCGACGTGGCGCTGGATGTGCTGCGCCGGCCGACAGTGCCGGTCGCGCCGTCGAACGGCTCCGGCGCGATGCGCATCGCCAAACTCAGCGGTCTCGCGGCGGCACTTGCGGCGGTCGTGTATCTGGCGGTGCGCGTGTATCTGCGCGACACGGTCAAGTGCGAGGCGGACGTCGAGCAAAAGCTCGACACGCGCCTGCTGGCGACGGTGCGCCATGAGAAAAAGTACAAAACGCTGCGCGCCCAACTGCGGTTCCGCAACCGTAAGACGAGCATCCTCATCACGAACCCGACGACGGGCTTCGCCTTTGTCGAAACGTTCAAGCGGCTGCGCACACGCGTGGATTACCTGCTGCGCCGCGCGCAGGGCAAGACCGTCATGGTCACGTCCCTGCTCGAGGATGAGGGTAAGAGCACGGTGGCCGTCAACCTGGCGCTGGCCATGGCCCGGCGGTATAAGAACGTGTTGCTCATCGACCTCGACCTGAAAAAGCCCGCGCTTTATAAGCTGCTCGACTGCCAGCAGGCGTCCTTCGTCCCGCTTGAGACGTACCTGCGCAGCGATATGCCGGTCCAAAAGCTCCTGCGTGAGGACAAAGCCCGCGGCATCTACACGATCTTCAGCCGCAAAGGCGCAGGCAGCGCCGCCGACCTGCTCGGCAGCGACCGGCTGCGCGATCTGCTTGCGCAGATGCGCGAGCGCATGGACATCATCATCATCGATACACCGCCGATGAGCGCCGGCGGTGACGCCGAATGTGTCGCCGATCTGGTGGACGCGGCCATTCTCGTTGTCCGGCAGGATCAGGCCCCGGTGCGCGCGCTCAACGACTGCATCGACGTGCTGCGCCGGTCGGACGCCGAGGTGCTCGGCTGCGTGTTCAACAACGCCTATGCTGCGTCCATCGGCGACCGGCAGAGCTACGGTTACGGTTATGGCTATGATTACGGCTATGGCTACGGCGCGCGGACGGAGGGAGAGTCATGAATGAACAGAGACAAGAGCATACCGTCGAGGTCGCGGATCTGCTGGGCCTGTTTGCGCGCAGCCTCCGCCGCCTGTGGTGGCTGTGCCTGATGCTGATCGTGCTGTGCGCCGCCGCGTTCGGCGGCTATGCCCGCCTGAGCTACCGGCCGCAGTATACGGCCTCGATGACGTTTCTCGTCAATGTCGGCGGCGCAGCGCAGTCCGGCAGCGCCGCCAGCACGGCGACGGCGGCGCAGATGGCAAAGACGTTTCCTTACATTCTCACAAGCGGCCTGCTCGACAGCGCCGTGCGCACGGACACCGGGCTAGCGGCTCTGCCCGCGATTTCCGCATCGTCGGAGGAGGGCACGAACCTGTGCACCCTGAGCGTGACCGGCAGCGATGCACAGCAGTGCTACGACGTGCTGCAGTCGGTCATCGCGCATTACCCGGACGTGGCGGAGCTGGTCGTCGGGCCGACGGAGCTGGTCATGATGGATCAAACCGGCGTGCCGGCCCAGCCGTCGAATCCGTTTTCGTGGCGTCAACCGCTCATGCGCGGCGCGGTCATTGGTGCGCTGCTGAGTTTGCTGCTGCTGTATTTGTCCGGTCGTGCGCGCGTGACGGTCATGAGTCGCGACGACCTGCAGCAGGTGACGAGCGCGTGCTATCTCGGCGCGCTGCCGGCCGTGCGCGTGAAAAAGCGCAGCCGCACCACACTGGCGGCTCTGCCGGAGGAGATGGCACGCAGCAGTGCCTACTGTGAGTCGATGCGCATCGTTGCCATGCGCATCGACAAGTCCATGCAGCGCCATGATTACCGCACGCTGCTGGTCTCCAGCGCGATCCCGGGCGAGGGCAAGACCACGGTCTCATATCAGCTCGCGCTGTCGTTTGCGCGCCACGGCCGCCGCGCCCTGCTGGTGGACTGCGATCTGCGCAATCCGTCCGTGCAGAAGCTGGCCGGCCGCCCCGTGCAGGCGGGCCTGACGGAGTATCTGGCCGGCGCGGCCAAACCGGGCCAGATCGTGACCGCGCTCGGCAAGGACAAGCCGGACGTCATCTTTGCCGGCCGGTATGCCGGCACGCAGACGGAGCTGCTCGGCAGCGAGGCGTTCCGCGCGCTGATGAACACGATGCGCGAGACCTATGACTTCATCGTGCTCGACACGCCGCCGTGCTCGCTCATGACGGACGCGATGGAAGCGGGCGCCGCAGCGGACTGCGCGCTGCTGGTCGTGCGGCAGGACTTTTCCAGCCGCGCCAGCGTTGTCAACAGTCTCGCCGCGCTCGATGAGTACGGTGTGCCCGTGCTCGGCTATGCGCTCAATGCCTGCCGCCGCAGCGGCCGCTCCGGCTACGGGTATGGTTACGGCTATGGCTATGGCTATGGTTACGGCTACGGTTACGGCTATGGCTATGGTTACGGAGAACGGAGAGGAAAAAACGGCGCGGACTGATCCTGCGCCGGTGGGGGGGATACGATGAAAGAAATCAAACGGCCGCACAGCGCCCAGAAAACGCTGCGCGTGACCTGTCTTGTGCTGGCGGATCTGATTTTGATCAATCTGTCGGCGTTCCTGGCGCTCTACATACGCTTTGAGTTTGATCTCGGGCAGCTGCGTGCCACGGCGTTTTTGCACGACATGCTGGTCTATGCCGGCATCAACACCGTGTGCACGATCGTGATCTTCCGCATCCTGAATCTGTATAACAGCCTGTGGGAGTTTGCCAGCGTGCCGGAGCTGCTTCGCATCGCCATGGGCTGCCTGTTTTCGTCCGTGACGTATATGGTCGGCATGTTCATGCTGCAGCTGGCCATGCCGCGCAGCTTTCCGGTCATGTACATGCTCATTTTGTGCCTGCTGTGCGGGTCGCTGCGCTTTGCCTACCGGGGCGTGCGGCGCACGCGCGCCGGGCTGCGCAGCCAGGGCGAAAAGCGCACCATGCTCATCGGCGGCGGTCAGGCCGGCGCCATAGCACTGCGCGAGTTTCAGACCAGCCCGCTCTCGGAGAACAAGGTCGTGTGCATCATCGACGACGCGCCGGAGAAATACGGCAGCTACCTGCGCGGCGTAAAGATCGTCGGCGGGCGAGACGTCATCCCCGCCATGGCGGAAAAGTACCGCGTCGACGAGATCGTCCTTGCCATTCCCTCGGCGTCCCGGCAGGAGAAGCTCCATATCCTCAACTACTGTCACGATACGTCCTGCACCCTGCGCACGCTGCCCGGCATCTGCCAGCTCGCCAACGGCGAGGTGCGCATCGAGCAGATCCGCGAGGTGGACATTGAGGACCTGCTCGGCCGCGAGACCGTGAAGGTCGACCTTCACGAGGTCGCCGCTTACATCACCGGCAAGACCGTCCTCGTCACGGGCGGCGGCAGCATCGGCAGCGAGCTCTGCCGGCAGGCGGCGGCGCAGCGGCCGCGGCGTCTCGTCATTTTCGATATCTATGAGAACAACGCCTACGACATCCAGATGGAGCTGCAGCGCACGCACCCGGAGCTGGACCTCGTCGTGCTCATCGGCTCCGTGCGCGACCGGCAGCGTGTCATGCAGGTCTTTGACCGCTACCGGCCCGACGTCGTCTGCCACGCGGCGGCGCACAAGCACGTGCCGCTCATGGAAAGCTCACCGTTTGAGGCCATCAAGAACAATGTGTTCGGCACCTATAACGTCGCGCAGGCGGCGGACCTGTACGGCACGCAGCGGTTCATCCTCATCTCGACGGACAAGGCCGTCAATCCCACGAACGTCATGGGTGCGTCCAAGCGCCTGTGCGAGATGATCGTGCAGATGATGAACGACCGTTCGGCTACCGAATATGTGGCCGTGCGCTTCGGCAACGTGCTCGGCTCGGCCGGCAGCGTCATTCCGCTCTTCCGCAAGCAGATCAAGGCCGGCGGCCCCGTCACGGTCACGGACAAGCGCGTCATCCGCTATTTCATGACCATTCCCGAGGCCGTGCAGCTCATCTTTCAGGCGGGGGCGTATGCCCGCGGCGGGGAGATCTTCGTGCTCGACATGGGCGAGCCGGTGCGCATCGACGACCTGGCACGCAACATGATCCGCCTGTCCGGTTTTGAACCGGATGTCGACATTCCCATCGAGTATACCGGCCTGCGCCCGGGCGAGAAGCTCTATGAGGAGCTGCTGCTCAGCGGCGAGGGCATGCAGAAAACGAAAAATGATCTGATCTATATCGGCCACGAGATCGCGTTCGATCCCGCGGCCTTTGAGGAGAATCTCATGCTCCTGCGCGCCATCCCGGAGACGAATGAGTCCGCGCTGCGCGCCAAGCTCCGCGAAATGGTGCCGACGTTCCACGCGCCGGACGGGCAGACCCGGTCGGAGAAGGTCACGGTTGGATGAAAAGGAGATGTCATGATGTCTGAGCGAATCTATCTTGCCTCGCCGCACATGGGCGGCAGTGAGCGCCGGTATGTGGATCTGGCGTTCGACACGAACTGGATCGCGCCGCTCGGCGCGAACGTTACGGGCTTCGAGCAGGATCTGCAGCAGTATCTGGGCGCGGGCTATGTTACGGCGCTGTCCGCCGGCACGGCGGCGCTGCATCTGGCGGTGCGGCTTGCGGGCGTGCAGCGTGGCGATCGGGTCTTTTGCCAGAGCCTGACGTTTTCGGCCTCGGCAAACCCGATCGTCTATGAGGGCGGCGAACCGGTGTTTCTCGACTCCGAGCCTGACACCTGGAATCTCGACCCCGAGACCATCGAGGCGGCCATCGCGCGCTTCGGTGTGCCGAAGGCGCTCATCGCCGTGCATCTGTACGGCCTGCCCGGTAAGCTGGACGCCATCCGCGCCGTGTGCGATGCGCATGGCATCACGCTCATCGAGGACGCGGCCGAGGCGCTGGGCTCCGTGTATCACGGGCAGAAATGCGGCACGTTCGGCCGTTACGGCGTGCTGTCGTTCAACGGAAATAAGATCATCACGACTTCCGGCGGCGGCGCGCTCGTCTGTCAGGACGAGAAGGACGCGCAGCACGCGCTGAAAATGGCCACGCAGGCGCGTGAGCCGGTCGCGTGGTACGAGCATACCGAGCTTGGTTACAACTATCGCATGAGCAACATCTGCGCCGGCATCGGCCGCGGACAGATGGAGGTGCTCGAGCAGCGCGTGGCGCAAAAGCGCGCCATCCATGCCCGCTATCGGGAGGCGCTGGCGGATCTGCCGCTGCAGTTCCCGGACGAGCCGGAGGGCGTGCGCAGTAACCGCTGGCTCACGGCGGCACTGCTCGCGCCGGACTGCGGTGTCACCCCGGCGCAGATCATCGCGGCGCTGGGCGCACACAACATCGAGGCGCGTCATATCTGGAAGCCTATGCATCTGCAGCCGGTGTTTCAGGATTGTGCGTTCGTCCGGACGGCGGAGCGCTCCGTTGCCGAGGACGTTTTCGCACGCGGCGTCTGTCTGCCGAGCGACACGAAGATGACGCCCGAGCAGCAGGCGCAGGTCTGCGCCGTCATTCGCGGCCTGTTTTGAGCGGAGGGCGCCATGGGTCGTATTTATGAAACCTATGTCAAGCGCGCGCTCGACGTGGCGCTCTCCGGCTGCGCGCTTGTGGCGCTCTCGCCGGTCATGGGCGTGACGGCACTGCTCGTGCGCCAAAAGCTCGGCAGTCCGGTGATTTTCTGTCAGGAGCGGCCGGGTAAGGACGAGCAGATTTTCAAACTGTACAAATTCCGCACCATGACGGATGCACGCGGTGCGGACGGCAATCTGCTGCCGGATGCGCAGCGGCTCACGCCGTTTGGCCGCCGCCTGCGCAGTACGTCGCTCGACGAGCTGCCGGAGCTGTGGAACATCCTGCGCGGCGATATGTCGATCGTCGGACCGCGCCCGCTGCTGGTCAAATACCTGCCGTATTACACCGCAGAGGAGCGCCGCCGCCATGCCGTGCGCCCCGGACTGACCGGCCTTGCGCAGGTCAACGGGCGCAACCTGACGTCGTGGGCGGAGCGCTTTGCCTATGATGTAGACTATGTGGATCACATCAGCTTCGCGCTGGATGCAAAGATTGTGCTCATGACGATCCGGTGCGTCCTCAGCCGGGAGGGCATCAGCGCCGAGGGCAGCGCGACGATGGAGACATTTACGGGAACGGGAGCGATGACCAATGAATGAACGGGTCATAGTGATCGGTGCCAGCGGTCACGGTAAAGTTGTTGCAGATATCGTTCGAAGAAGCGGCGATACGCTGCTGGGCTTTTTGGACGACAATGAGGCGCTCCCGTCTGAGATCGCAGGCATTCCCGTGCTGGGAAAGGTTGCGGATTACGCAAGATACCCGGAAGCGTCCTTTGTGGTGGGGATTGGAAATTCTGGCATTCGTGAAAAGGTTGCGCGTCAGCTTGACGGTGTACGCTGGTACACGGCAATCCACCCGTCTGCGGTCATTTCTGCATTGGATACAAAAATCGGCGTGGGCAGTGTCATTATGGCAAATGCTGCAATCAATCCGTCTGCCTATGTCGGAGAGCATAGCATCGTCAACACGGCGGCAGTCGTGGAGCACGACAACCACATCGGCAGCTTTGCCCACATTTCCGTCGGCGCGAGGCTTGGCGGAACGGTGTCGGTCGGAAACCACACTTGGGTCGGTATCGGAGCGGCCATCAGTAATAACATAAGCATTTGTGACCACTGCACGATCGGCGCGGGCGCGGTGGTGGTTCGTGATATCAAGGAGAGCGGAACCTATGTCGGAATCCCTGCGAGAAAAATCAAATAAGCGGATTCTGGTGCTTGCCAACAACGATGTTGGCCTGTATCGCTTTCGAAAGGACTTGCTTGCAGCGCTTTTGGGTTCAGGACACGAGGTATATATCTCTTTGCCGGACGGCGGTTTCATTTCGGAGCTTGTGCAGCTTGGCTGCCGCTTTATTGACACGCCCATCGACCGGCGCGGCATGAACCCTGCGCGCGATGCAAAGCTCCTGGGGCAGTACCGCGCGATCTTGAAGCGGCTTCACCCGGATCTGGTGCTGACCTACACCATCAAGCCGAACATCTACGGCGGCCTTGCCTGCCGGGAGCTGCACATTCCTTATGCCGTCAACATCACCGGTCTCGGCAGCGCGATCGAAAACGGCGGCTGGCTCAAGCGGTTTGTTTTGACGCTCTACAAGCCGGTGCTGGCGGGGGCAAAGGTCGTGTTTTTCGAAAACGCCGGAAACCGCGACACCCTTGCAGCCACCGGTGTTGTTCCGCGCGGGCGCGATGTTGTGCTCCATGGCGCGGGCGTCAATCTGGAGGATTACCCCTGCCAGCCCTATCCGCAAGAGGTGACGGTGCGCTTTCTCTTCGTCGGGCGCGTCATGCACGAAAAGGGCGTGGACGAGCTGTTTGCCGCCGCAAAGCGGATGAAGCAGACGTATGGCGACAGTGTGGAGTTTCACATCGTCGGCTCGTTTGAGGAAGGCTACAAGCCCCTTATGGACGAGCTGGAGCAGACCGGCGTGGTCAAGTACCACGGCTATCAGTCGGACATGAAGCGCTTTTACGCCATGGCGGACTGCGTCGTGTTGCCGTCGTATCACGAGGGGATGTCCAACGTGCTGCTGGAGGCTGCTGCCTCCGGCCGTCCGCTCATCACGAGCGATATCCCCGGCTGCCGCGAGGCGGTCGAGCCCGGTGTGAGCGGGTATCTGTGCCCCGCGCGCGATGCGGACGCGCTCTATGCCGCGATGCGGCGGTTTCTCGAGCTGCCCCCCGCGCAGCGGGCGGCGATGGGCGCGGCATCGCACGATTGGATCGCGCGCAATTTTAACAAAAAGGCAGTTGTGGCCGAGACGGTCGCGGCACTGCTGTGAGGAGCAACGATGGACCTGCTGTATGTGTATGATGACAAGATCGCCTGCGACCGCGACGGAAATTATTATACCGGAAGTGCGTTCTCTCAGGAGATCTTTGACCGCTATCTCGCTCAGTTTGACACGCTCACGCTCGTTATGCGCAGAGCGCCTGTCAGCCCCGACGATGTGCAGACGCTCGCCCGGATGAACCGGCTGACCGATGCGCGCATTCGCGTCGTGTTCTATCCGGACCGGCGTGAGAGCCTGCGCGCGTTTTTGAGCCTTCGGCGCTGTCGGGAGATTCGGCAGATCATCACGCGCAGCATCACGCCCGAGCGCGCGGTCATCGTTCGCGTACCGTCGGACGCCGGCACGATCGCGGCGCGCTTTTGCCGCCGGATCGGAAAGCCGTTTCTGGCCGAGGCCGTCGGCTGCCCGTGGGACAGCCTGACGCACCACAGTCTGCGCGGAAAGGTGCTTGCACCGGGCGCATGGCTGCGTATGCGCTGGTGTATGCGCCACGCACCGTATGCGGTGTATGTGACCAATGCATTTTTGCAGCGCCGGTATCCCACGCGCGGGATCTCGGCCGCTGTTTCGGACGTGGAGCTTGCGCCGGCAGATGCCGCCGTGCTGGCGCGCCGGCTGGAAAAGATCCGCACGCATTCCGGCAAGCTTGTTCTGGGCACGGCTGCGGCGGTGAACGTGGCCTTTAAGGGGCAGCGGTATGTGATCGAGGCGCTGGCGCAGATGAAGGCGGCCGGCCGGACGGATGTGGAATATCATCTGGCTGGCGGCGGTGATCCGGCTGCGCTCCGGGAACTGGCACGGCGGTTGGGCGTGGCCGATCAGGTCATATTCGAGGGCAGTCTGCCGCACGATGCGGTTTTTCCGTGGCTTGACGGGCTGGACCTGTATATCCAGCCGAGCACGGTCGAGGCAATGCCCCGTGCGCTCATCGAGGCGATGAGCCGCGGCTTGCCGTGTCTCGCCTCCGAGGTCGGCGCCATGCCGGAGTTGCTGGGTGACGCCTGCATTTTTGCCAAGAAGGACGTGCGCGGGATCGTGCGCCTGCTGGACGCCTGCACGCAGGAGCGGATGACGGCCATGGCGGAGTGCAATTTTGCCGCCGCGCAGGCGTTTGAAAAAGAGACGCTTGCGCGCAAGCGCACACAATTTTATGCGGCCTTTGCGGCCGCTGCCGAAGGAGCTGGCGTATGACAGAGCCGATTCGTGTCCTGCACGTGTTTGGCGCGCTCGATTCCGGCGGCGTGTCCAATTTTGTTATGAACGTGTATCGACATATCGACCGGACACGATTCCAGTTCGATTTTGCCATGACGTCCGGGAAAACCGGACTTTTTGATGAGCAAGTGCTCGCCATGGGCGGCCGGATCTTTTATTTTGACCCTGCACACAGCCTGATTGACAATTTACAGGATGTACTCCAAGACAGTGGCCCGTTTGCGGCGGTGCACAGCCATGTGTTTTTCTATTCCGGACTCGTGCTGCGCGCAGCAAAGCACGCGGGGGTACCGGTGCGCATCGCCCACGCGCACAATGCGCACACGGGTGAGTCCCGCAGCTTGCCGCGGCTGGCATATGAGCGGGGGATGCGGCTTTTGATCTGGCGGTATGCGACACTGCTGCTCGGCTGCTCAGAGAAAGCTTGCCGCTACGTGTTCGGCGATGCGGCGATGCGTGACGCACGCTGCCATGTTCTGGCGGATGGGATCAACTGTGATCGCTTCGCTTTTCGAGCGGAGGTGCGCAGTGAAATGCGTGCGGCCTATGGGCTCGATGGGCGGTTTGTGGTTGGCCATGTCGGACATTTTACGGCGGCGAAGAATCATGAAAAGATACTCCGTGTCTTTGCAGCGCTCTGCCGCAGGCGGCAGGATGCGGCACTGCTGCTCGTCGGTGACGGTGAGCTGGAGGCAGATGTGCGCCGGATGGCGCAGAAACTGGAGATCGCCGACCGGGTCGTGTTTGCCGGGGCAATGCAGGATGTGGAGCGTGCCTATCAGGCGATGGATGTGTTCTTGTTTCCGTCGCGTTATGAGGGCTTTGGCATGGCGGTGGTCGAGGCACAGGCGAGCGGGCTTGCCTGCGTTGCTTCCGACGTTGTGCCGGAGGAGACGAATGCTTCCGGCCGCGTGACGTATCTGCCGCTACGCGCGCCGGACACCGTATGGGCGGAGGCGGTGCTTGAATGCTCCAGGCGAGATTTCGATGCGAAGCGCGCTGTTCAAAAAAAGTTCGATATTGTGTTTAGCGCAAATGCGCTATGTATGTGGTATAGCAAAGGATAATTGATTATGTGTAATGACAAGCGTATACCCGATATAAATCACCAATCAGAGAGAATATCTTTAGGCTGTGCGGTTGTCTGCATTGTGTTTTTTGTTGTTTTATCGCAAATTGTGCTCCAGATCATCCCAGATGGAATGTCGCAGCTATTTCGACCGATAATCATTTTTTTGCTGTTTATACAGATGGTGAAATATGGGGCTGGAAGCTGCTGCGCGCGAACACTTTCGCTGTTTTTGGCAATTTATTATATGGCGGTTGTGGCGATGACCTCTTGGCAGCGGGAGAATCTGATGTTAGGTAGTGCTAACGCACTGTATGCGCTCATGTTTTTTACAGTTGCGGGGACTAAGTGGAATTGCCGGGAAATCCGCTGGATCTTGATGGCGTGCTTTTTTGCAGCTGTCATTTGCGCGACCGTCCTGCTGTTCAGCAATCCATTTATGGATTTTTCGCAGGCTGTCGATGGTCACGTGAAGCTGTTTTATCAGGAGTACAATAGAAATTTGAATGCGTATTGCTATGCAATCGGAGCTGTTCTTGGTCTTACGTACCTTGTGCACGGGAAAAATGTGCCGCGCTTTGTTGTGTTTATATGCTTTTCCGTGGTGATATATGCTTTGCTTTACAGCCAGTGTCGAGGAGCGTTTTTGTGCGCGAATGTTGGAATGGTAATTTCGCTTTACGGGAAGTATGTTGAGATTCGAAAGGTAGATAGGCTGCGCTATATCGTGTTAGTTATCTCTACGATACTCGGCATGATCGTACTTTGGTATCTGATTAAGAACAGCTCGTTGAGCCGCTTGATCGATGGTGAGAGCACATCTGGGCGTGACGAGGGGATTCGGCGTGCATTTCGCACATATTCCGGAATGGGTACATTTGAGAAAATTTTTGGCGCCGGATTTACTTATGAAGAGAGCCAACTGAAGACCGGGCAATTAGGAGCACATTTTGTTTATGCCACGTATCTTATTGCGACAGGCGTGGTTGGCCTGGTGATTTTGATCCTATTTTATCTGTCATGCTTGAAAACGATACGAGGATATGTCCCTTATGCTTTTGCGATTTTGGCATTGCTTAGAACCTGCTTTGAAGGCATGGATTATTATATTTATATCCCATTGCTTTTGGCGTTTGTTATTTCTCAATGTGCACAGAAAAACGAAATGACGCCGTCGGATCTGTTTTCCTTTGAGCGGAAGGCCAGGTAATTTGCTCTTTTTTGGGAGGCATGAAAATGTTGTCTTTACACATAGACCGGAAGCAGAAGCTTGTACATCTGTTTCTGACAACGATGTGCGTATTCGCAGTGATGTTGGTGTGTGCTGCGAGCACAAGTCCGCTATATCCCTATTACAATAATGGAGACTCTGCGATTTTTTTGCTGATCGGCAAAGGTTTGACCGAAGGAAAAGTGTGCTATGCGGATCTGTTTGATCACAAAGGTCCGATCCATTTTCTGATAGAAGCGTTGGGATGGAGAATTGCAGGAAGAACCGGAGTGTGGCTGCTGGAGTCTCTCATGACCATAGCGTGCGTATTTTTGGCGCAGGAGATCTGCAAAGAAATAGGGTCTAAGTCTTTGCTTCCTCTGCTGGCTGCGGGAATTGTATATTTATATCTGTTTGGACATGGAAATCTGACGGAAGATTATAGTATGCTTCCGGTTCTTTTGTGTTTGTATTTATCTGTCCGCTATTATACTTCCCGATTACTGAAGCATCCGCCGGTTTATGCGTTCGTTTATGGCGTTTGCTTTGGGCTGCTGGCGCTTTCACGTGTTAATAATGCGCTTGTGATTTGTACTATGAGCCTCTGCATTATGATTCATCTTATTCGTGAAAAGCAGTTTTGTAATTTGCTCAGCAATTTGGCAGTGGGAATACTGGGAATTGTAGTAGTCGCAGCACCTGTTTTTGTGTATTTTCAAGCCAAAGGTGCACTTTATGACATGCTGTACTGCACGTTTTTACATAATTTCTTTTACGCCAAGTCATCTTCTAACGTGAACGTGTTGAAGAATCTGCCGAATTACATGGTTCTTTATGCGCCGTCGGTCTTTTCAGTGGTCGCCTTTTGTGTAAAGCTAAAAAAAGAACCAGCACCGCTTTGGCGAGCGTTGCTGGTGAGCGCTATTGTGTGCCTGCTTGCACTGTTGTTTACAAACAGCTATGCGCATTATTTCATTCTCAGTATTCCCTTGTATGTAGTGGCAGTAGCAGTTTTGATTCCAGATGTTCGTCAAGAATGGCACAGAGCACTCCGGGCGAAGAGCTGGGGGTACTGGATCGTACTGATGATAACGGTCGCATATTTTCCGTGCTTCTTGTATTCTGCAGGTGGTCCGTTTTATAAGGGATATGTTACAGATATCTCGTACAGTCGGTATGAGACTGTACAGACTTGCATTCAGGTGATACCGGAAGCGGAGCGAGACTCTGTGATTGGATATGAGATCGCGACGTCTTGGTATGTGGACAGTGGTATTACGCCTTGCTATAAGTATTACTCAATGCAGCATTGGTGGACAACCGAGGACAACGATGTGCTTGGCGATTTTGTTCACTATGTGCGTTCAATGCACCCCAAATGGGTTATTGCACCGAAAAAAATGGAGCAAGAGGATGCTGTGAAGCAAGTTTTAGATGCAGAATACACACTTATCACAGAAGGTGACTATGGATATTATCGATATAGCGGGGGCGGACAATGAAGAAACTGATATCTTTAATTATTCCATGCTATAATGAATCGGAAGGGCTGGATATTCTTTGCCCGGCACTTTGCGAGGTGGCGGAGCAAATGCAGGAATATTGCTTTGAGATCTTGCTCATTGATGACGGGTCTCAAGATGATACATTGCAAAAAATGAAGCAGGTGGCAGAGCGGGACAGCCGATTTCGGTATATCTCCTTTTCAAGGAATTTTGGAAAAGAGGCCGCAATGTATGCCGGATTTTGTCATGCAAAAGGAGACTATGTTACGGTGATGGATTCTGATATGCAGGATCCCCCGTCTATGTTGCCGCAGATGGTCGAGATTTTGGAGCAGGGCGAATATGACAGCGTTGCAACACGCCGCGTAACGCGCAAAGGAGAACCGCCTTTGCGCTCATTGTGTGCGCGGATATTTTACAAGTTTATCAACTTAATATCAGACGCAGATGTAGTCGATGGTGCGCGAGATTTTCGGCTCATGAACCGAAAAATGGTGGATACGATTGTCTCCATGTGTGAGTATAACCGCTTCTCAAAAGGAATTTTTGGGTGGATTGGTTTTAAAACATACTGGCTTCCCTATGAAAATGTCGAGAGAGCGGCCGGATCAACAAAATGGAGTTTTTGGAAACTGTTCAAATACTCGTTGGATGGGATCGTGAATTTTTCGCAAACGCCACTTCTGCTTTCGGCGTGGATAGGCTTTTTCTTTATGGCGGTTTCTGTAATAGCGATTTTGTTTGTGTTCATTCGAAAACTGCTTTATGGAGGATCGGTTGAAGGCTGGGCTTCCTTGGTTTGCATTATTCTGTTTGTCAGCGGAGTCCAGCTGTTTTGCACAGGTGTCATCGGTTGCTATCTTGCAAAAACCTATCAGGAAGTAAAACATCGGCCGCACTATATAGTACGAGACACGAATGTCTCAGGCAAAAAATGCACTGATGAAAACGACCCCAAAATGTAAGTGTGTCGTTTGCGTGTTCCGGTATATACCGGTAGAGTCAGAAAAGGAAACAGATGGTATATGAGAATCTTATACATCACCATGGACAATCCCGCCGTGGAGACGATCCTCGGCGGTATGCACGACGAGATGCTCTCCGGGCTGCCGGCATTTTACTACCCGTTTAAGATGCTGCTTGCGCGCGGCTGCACGATCGATCTGCTGCTCTATTCGTCCGAGCCGAAAACGGTCGTGGAGAGCGAATATTTCCGGCGCGAGAACCTGATCCAGGTCCGGCCGCGGCATCGCGGTGCGCTCGGTACGCTCGAGCTGCCGCTGCATCTGGCGCACGCGACGCGCCAATGCCTGCGCGCGCGGCACTATGACTTCGTGTACGGCATGACGGAAGGCTCCCATATGGGGGTGCTGACGGCGGCGCATATGGGCATTCCGTGCGCCTTGCGGCAGTTCGGCACGCAGGAGATGGCAAACGTCCTCGAGACGATCCCTTCCGGCTGGCGGCGTCAGCTGCGGGCGCTGAAGGATTATACCTACATCACGCTGTCGATGCGCAGCCGCAAAAACTTCCTGCTGGCAACGAATGACGGCAGCCGCGCCGATGCGCTCTACGACATTCTGGGCGTTGACAGAAAGAAGTTCGCATTTTACTTCTGGCGCTCGGCCGTGAATATCCCGGCGCAGCAGCCGATCGTGGATATGGACGTGACCGGGAATTATCCGCAGACATTTGACCCGCTGTGCCTGTCGCACATTGGCCGCATCGCCGACGTCAAGCGGCAGGACCGCAGCGTGCGCATCCTCGGCGAGCTGCACCGCCGCGGCTATCCGTTTCACCTGTATCTGGTCGGCGAAAAGAGCAGCGAGGCCATGTACCGGGCGTGTCTGGACGCGGCGGCGGAATACGGCGTTGCGGACTATGTGCACATGACCGGCAACCAGCCGCAGAGCGTCTGCCGGCAGTATGCGCGCAACGCGCTTGCCACGCTGCTGCCCGGAGAATGGAACCGCGTGAATATTTTCTATGAAGTCATGGGTGAGGGCTGCGTCGTGCTGACGAACAACAACCACTCGGTCGACGAGTTCATCGACCGCGGCAATAACTGCCTCGTCTACGATACGGAAGCGGAGGCCGCGGAGCAGCTCATTGCGCTGCTCAACGACCCGCAGCGTGCGCAGCGCATCCGCGCCAACGCACACCGGACGGCGATCGAGCAGTTTTTGACGCTCGAAAAGCGCTTCGGCATGGAGGCACAGCTCGTTATAGATACCGCACAGGGGAAAGACACATCGCACTATCCCGAAATCATTTAAGAAACCGGAGAAAATGCTATGAACATTACCGTTGCCGGAGTTGGCTATGTCGGCCTGGCGCAGGCGGTGCTGCTCGCGCAGCACAACGCCGTCACCGCCGTGACCACGACCCCCGCCAAAGCCGAAAACATCAACCGCGGCATCTCGCCGATCGTCGACGCCGAGATCACGGACTTTCTGCGCACGAAGCCGCTCACGCTCACGGCCACCGTGGATGCCGAGCAGGCCTACCGCACGGCCGACGTGGTCATCATCGCCACACCGACGGACTATGACCCTGACCGTCACCTGTTCAACACCTCGACCGTGGAGGCGGTGCTGACGCTCGTCGGCCGGGTCAATCCCGGCGCGCTTGTGGTCATCAAGTCCACAGTGCCGGTCGGCTATACGGAGCGCGTCGTGGGCCGGTTCGGCTGTGAGCGGCTGTTGTTCTCGCCGGAGTTTCTGCGCGAGGGAAAGGCGCTGTATGATAACCTGCACCCGAGCCGCATCGTGGTCGGCCGCCCGCATGGCGGCACGGCGACGGAGGCGGACGCGCGCCTGTTTGCGTCCCTGCTACAGCAGGGCGCGGTGGAGACGGACATCCCGACGCTGTACCCAAATGCAGCGGAGGCCGAGGCGATCAAACTCTTTGCCAACACGTACCTCGCCGTGCGCGTGAGCTATTTCAATGAGCTCGATACCTATTGTGAACTCAAAGGGCTTGATACGCGCCAGATCATCGACGGCGTGTGCCTCGACCCGCGCATTGGCGCGCACTATAACAACCCTTCGTTCGGCTACGGCGGCTATTGTCTGCCGAAGGACACGCGCCAGCTCGTCGCGAATTTCGGCGACATTCCCAATAAGATCATCAGCGCCTCTGTCGCTGCCAATGACGAGCGCAAGGATCACATTGCCCGCATGGTGCTGCAGCGGGCGGCGGGAGGTGTTGTCGGCGTGTACCGTCTGACGATGAAGGCCGATTCGGATAACTTCCGCGAGTCGAGCATTCGCGGCGTCATCGAGTGGCTGCGCCGCGCGGGCGCAAGCGTCGTGATCTATGAGCCGACGCTCAAGGAGACCTCCTTTGCCGGCCTGCCGGTGATCGCGTCGCTGGCGGAGTTCAAGCGCATGTCGGCCGTCATCGTGGCCAACCGTGCCGAGCCCGCGCTCGACGACGTGCGGGAGAAGGTCTATACCAGAGATTTGTATCGAAGGGACTGAGAGCCGCTGTTATGAGAAAATACGGTTTGCAGAAACTAACGGCACCGGATCATGAAAAATCAAGAGCGCGAAAAACGGTTGCGCTATCGTTGGCGTCCATGTTCGGCTCGTTGTTGAGCCTGGTTCTGTCTATGATAATGGCGCGTGTACTTTCAAAGACAGAGCTGGCTGCCTACAATCAGACCTTTATGGTGCTTACAACGCTCAGCCCGTTTCTGCTGCTGGGAATTCCGTCAGGAATCTACTATGTTTTGACGCGTAACGAGGGCAGAACACGAGCCGTCGTGCATGAGGCTGTTTTGTGCGTGCTTGGAAGCTGCACTGTATTTGCACTGTTTTTGCTGCTGGGCGGCAGCAGTTTTCTGGGACGGGCGTTCCAGAACGGACAGCTGCGTGGCTATCTATATTGGTTGATACCGTGCGCGGTGTTTTCTGTTTTGTTTTCCGTAGCTATGACTGTATATGTGTATTATGATCGTGTGTCGCTGAGCGCAAAGCTGAATGTGATCAACACGATCTTTACAGCGGCTTGTGTGATTGTAGCGGTGCTGCTGTGTGGCACGGCCTTTTCTGGTATTGCGGCGCACGTTGCCGCAACGGTTTTGGTCGGGGCGGCGGCGATCGTGCTACTGTTCTGTTATATTGTTCCGGCGGATGATGGCCGGATTCGTGGCGACAGTATTCGGCAATTGCTGAAAATTTCCGTTCCACTGGGGCTTGCATCCATGGTCGGCACCTTGGATAGTTATCTCGACAAATGGATCGTTTCAGCGATGTTGTCGCCGGAGACATACGCCGTGTTTGCCAATGGTGCGCATGAAATTCCATTCATTGGTGCAATTACAGGAGCAATCACGACGGTGATCCTTGTGGATATGACGCGCGCCTGTAAGGACGGCGACTATGCACAGGCGTTACAACTGTTTCGCGGCGCGGCGGAAAAGACGTCTATGATTTTGCTGCCGATTATGATGCTGCTGCTTGTGCTGTCGGAGCCGCTGATTGCCTTTTTGTATACCGATGCTTATTTAGGTGCCGTGAATGTATTTCGGGTCTATGTACTGTTTTTGCCGATGCGTACAGTGTTTTACGGTTCGATCATGACGGCACTCGGAAAGGCTCACGCCGTACTGACACGTGCAGTTGCTGCGCTGGCGGCAAATGCGGTATGCAGCGTGCTGTTTGTACATCTTTTTGGCGCGATTGGCGCCTCGTTGGCAACGATTTTAGCTGCTTATTGCGTTAATCTGCCGATTAATTTCTATGTAATCTGCAAAACACTGCATATTCCATGGACGCAGCTTTTGCCGCTGAAGCATTATGGAATGTGCCTTTTGTTGTCTTTGCCGGGAACACTGTTGTGCTGGCTGTGCAGCTATTTGCTTCGCGATTTTGGTGCTTTCTGGCGTCTGGCTGCCGGAGGCTGCGCGTTTGCGGCCGTAACGGTTCCAATTTTCATTCGTTATTTTCATCTGCCTTGGCGTGAGCTTTTACGAAAGCTGAAAGGAAAGCTGGGGAACTGATCGTTTTGCATTTTGCTGCGCAAACCATAAGGAGGTACAGACGATGAAAGGCATCATCCTCGCCGGGGGCTCCGGGACGCGGCTGTACCCGCTCACGCGGGTCACGTCCAAGCAGCTGCTGCCCGTGTACGACAAGCCCATGATCTACTACCCGCTCTCGACGCTCATGCTCGCGGGCATCCGCGACATCCTCATCATCTCCACGCCGGACGATACGCCGCGCTTCGAGCGCCTGCTTGGCGACGGGAGCCAGTTCGGCATCCGCCTGTCCTACGCGGTGCAGCCGCACCCGGATGGGCTCGCGCAGGCGTTCCTGATTGGGGCGGACTTTATTGGCGGCGATACCTGCGCCATGATCCTTGGCGACAATATTTTCTACGGCAACCGCTTCCGCAGCAACCTGCGCGAGGCGGTCGCGAACGCCGAGGCGGGCTATGCCACCATCTTCGGCTACCACGTCAAGGACCCGGAGCGCTTCGGCGTCGTGGAGTTTGACCGGGACAAGCGCGTGCTGTCCGTCGAGGAAAAGCCCGAGCACCCGCGCTCGAACTACTGCGTCACGGGCCTGTATTTTTACGATCATCGCGTCGTGGATATGGCGCGGCAGGTGCGGCCGTCCGCGCGCGGCGAGCTGGAGATCACGGACCTCAACCGGCTCTATCTCGACGCTGACCGGCTGAAGGTGCAGCTGCTCGGCCGCGGCTTTGCCTGGCTCGACACCGGCACGGTCGAGAGTCTCATGGACGCGGCGGTCTTTGTCCAGACGGTGCAGAACCGCCAGGACGTGATTATTTCCGCGCCGGAAGAGGTGGCCTATCACATGGGCTGGCTCACGAAGGCGCAGCTGCTGGCCGCCGCCGCGCGGTATGACCACTCGCCCTATGGCACGCACCTGCGCGCGGTCGCGGAGGACAAACTTGTGTTTGAGAGGATCCTGCATGACTAGATTCGTCACTGGCGGCGCCGGCTTCATCGGCGCAAACTATCTGTTTTATCTGCGTGAGCACTATCCGGACGACCGGCTCGTGTGCATCGACAAGCTCACCTATGCCGGCAATCTCTCCACGCTCGCGCCGCTGCTCGGGCAGCCGAACTTCCGCTTTGCCAAAGTGGACATCTGCGACCGGGAGGCGGTCTATGGCCTGTTTGAAGAAGAGCGGCCCGACATCGTCGTGAACTTTGCGGCCGAGAGCCATGTCGACCGCTCGATCGCCGATCCGTCGATCTTCCTGCAGACGAACA
>ENA-OYAJ01000061-OYAJ01000061.1-human-gut-metagenome-genome-assembly--contig:-NODE-61-length-39842-cov-6.782592_pt1 | contig 39842 bp, 39 predicted proteins | sample MGYA00243431_ERZ652826 | MGnify/ENA primary metagenome ERZ652826 (study PRJEB26926, sample SAMN06164609) | human gut metagenome | biome: ENVO:00009003; feature: ENVO:2100002; material: ENVO:00002003...
TCTGCCTGTCTCGTGGGCTCGGAGATGTGTATAAGAGACAGGTCGAGCTTGCGGTCGGGATTTGCGACCAGGAACGCCGTCATCAGCGCCGAGAGCTGGCAGCCCGTGCCGGTGATGCGGCTCATCTCCGCGCGGCCGTTGCGGATGCACCAGCAGCGCTCGCCGTCGCTCACAAGGTCGATCGCGCCGGTCACGGCGATGATGCAGCCGGTCTGCTTGGCGAACGCCTTGACCAGCGCCACGCCGTCGCCGAGATTTGCCTCCGTCACGGCGTCGACCGCATCGGCATCCACGCCCTTGGTGCTGCCGCTGCCGGTGCAGAGGGTCTTGATCTCGGAGATGTTGCCGCGCACGGCGTCAAAGCGTACCTCGCGCATGAGGCGGTTGGCCGTGTCGGTGCGCAGGCGGCTCGCGCCCGCGCCCACGGGGTCGAGCAGGACGATGTGGCCGAGCGCGTTTGCCTTCTTCCCGGCGAGGAACATCGACGGGATGGTGTTTTTGTTGAGCGTGCCGATGTTGATGTTCAGCCCGCCGCAGATGCTCGTGATGTCCTCGACGTCGTCGGCATCGTCGGACATGATCGGCGAGCCGCCGGCTGCCAGCAGGACGTTTGCGACGTCGTTGACGGTGACGTAATTCGTGATGTTGTGCACGAGCGGTGATTTCGCGCGCACGTTCTCGAGCATGGTCTTGAGCACTTGCTCCATAGGAAATGGCTCCTTTCTTTTGCGGAAATGTCTGCATGAAAAAACAGCGGCGCCCGTAAAGAGTGCTGCTGTTGTGGTCCGGCAGTATGAATCCCTACGTTGGCATTGTCCAAATCAGGTGTGCGGGTCTAAGCGGATGCTTACTCTCAGCCAAAGCGGCTCCCCGTGTTTGTTACACTTTATGATAAGACGAAACCGCCTGCTTGTCAAGGCGGAAAGTGCCGGGAGACCGGGATTTTTCCGCAATCTGCCGGAACGGTTGGATTTTGGTTGCAATCCGGGCACGCACATGATACAGTGGCATTACCCGCGGCGGCCGGAACGGTACGGTTTCTTTTTTACCGAAACCGGCTTGCAGATTTTACACGGGTTTGAAAGAATACAGTTGCACGGCAGGGGGCCGTGCAATGTTGTAGGAGTCTAAAAAAACAGGAGGAAGAAATGAAAACCAGAATGCACAATGGAAGCAGACTGCTGTCGCTGCTGCTGGCGGTAGTCCTTGTCTTCACACTGACGGTTCCGGCTCTTGCGGCGGACAAGCCGCAGGACATGAACCTGAGGATCGCAGTCATGTCCGACCTGCACTATCTCTCGCCGGATATGATTGCAGACACGGCGGACTTTGAGCACGCGCTCAACAGCGACCGCAAGCTGCTCAAGGAGAGCTCCGCAATCCTGTACGAAATGTTTGAGCAAGTTCGCGCGGACAAGCCCGACATCCTTCTCGTGTCCGGCGACCTGACCAAGGACGGCGAGCAGGAGTGCCACGCGGCGCTGGCAAAGCAGCTGCAGCAGCTGCAGCAGGATATTCCGGGGCTGAAGATCTATGTCATCAACGGCAACCATGACATCCGTAATTACAATGCCAAGAACTTCAACACCCCCGACGGTAAGGCCGTGCCCGCCACGCGCACGCACCCGGAGGACTTCAAGCGTATCTACGACTTTGTCTACTCCGATCCGACCGTCATCGCGACCTTCACCCCGGCTGCGGGCAATGAGGCCGGCGGCCTGTCCTATGTTGCGCGACCGGTCGAGGGGCTGACCATTATCGCCATGGACACCTGCCGCTACAGCAAGGAGAACACCTCCAACGGCACGGATGAGCATGAGACGAGCGGCGCCATCAGCGCCGATCTGGAAAAGTGGGTCATCGAGCAGACTGCCGCCGCCAAGGCGCGCGGCGACCTTGTCGTCGGTCTGGAGCACCACGGTCTGGTGCCGCACTTCGATGTCGAGCCCACCATCCTGCCCATGTACCTCGTCAACGGCTATGAGCGCATCGCGCAGGAGTATGCCGATGCCGGCATGAGCGTCGTCTTCACCGGTCATATGCACGCGGTCGACATCGCTGCCATGACCACGAAGGCCGGCAACACCTTCTATGACATCGAGACCGGCTCTGCGCTGACGTATCCGTGCCCGATTCGCTTTGTCGACCTGCGCCGCAGCACCGTCGGCGGTGAGACGAACACCTACATGAGCGTGAGTGCCAAGACGCATACCGGCCCCATCAATTACACAGATCCCGCCACGGGTACTGCGCATGTGATCGATGACCTGACCGAGTATGCCCGGGAATTCGGCTTCTCGACCGATATGCTCAAGACGGTCGCGGGCGACTTCGTCAAGTCCTTCTTCGGCAAGTATCTGCCGAACGATACCTGGCCGGTCACGAAGATCGTGGCAAACATCGACCAGATCATTGACGATGTGGCCGCCATTCCGATCGCGGACGGCAAGGACCTGCTCGACTTTGCCAACTGGATCTATCAGTGCAACCTCGCCGGTGAGGATGACGGCAATTATCCCGCTTGGGTGCAGTCCGGCGTCGACCAGCTCAAGAGCGGCGCACTGCTCGATCAGGTGCTCGACATCGTTGCCAAGGACGCGTTCGGCCGCGGCAGCGTGCTGTTCACGAAGTTCCAGGGCCTGTTCACCAAGTACCTCAAGGGTCAGCTCAACGACCTGCTTGTGAAGATCGTCGTCTCCATGAGCGTGGACAACAACTGCCCCGACGACAACGACAAGACCATCCTGCTCGAGGGCAGCAATGCGCAGGTTCGCCTCCTGCCGGTCACCGGCAGCAGCGCCACCGTTACGCAGGCGTACGTACAGGGCAGCACCGCGACGGTGTTCCTCACCAGCCGCCAGCTCCGTGCGGCCACCAATGCGCAGTCCGGCGCGGCCGTGACGGTCAACGCCACAGATCCCGCGGCCGACATGGTCATCCTGGCCGGCCACTCGATCGCCAATGCGCGCAGCGCGGGTGTTGCGGCCCTGCAGGTGCAGCTCGCAGCCGGCACCGTTACGCTGGATAGCGACGCGCTCGCGGCGCTCGACCTGCACAAGGACGTGGCCGTCTCGCTCACGGGGGCCTCTCTCAACGCTGCGCAGCAGCGTGCTCTCGGCACGCAGGCCGCTACGGCGACGCTTGCCAATGTCTCCGTCACCGTTGACGGCGCGGCGGCAAGCTACCCCGCCGGCAGTGTGCGCGCCAGCGTTCCGGTGCGTGCAGCGGACGACCTGACCGCGTGGAGCCTTGCCGAGGACGGCACCATCTCCGCCGCCGGCGGCGCGTGGGATGCGCAGCAGCAGACCTATGCCTTTGATGTGATCTCCGGCGTGACGGCCATCGCGCGCTTCCCGTTCGCGGATGTGCCCGCCGGCAGCTGGTACTACGGCGCGGCGGCCTATGCCTACAACAACGGCCTCTTTGCCGGCACGACCGACACGACCTTTGCCCCGGATATGACCATGACGCGCGCTATGCTCGTGTCCGTGCTGTGGCGGCTCGCGGGCGAGCCCGCACCGAAGGGCACCAACACGTTTGACGATGTGCCGGACGGCGCATGGTACACGGACGCCGTCACCTGGGCGGCGGAGAACGGCGTGGTCGCCGGTATCGGCAATGGCTGCTTCGATCCAAGCGGCGCCGTCACGCGCGAGCAGACGGCCGTCATCCTCTTCAACTACGCGCAGAGCAAGGGCTATGACGTCAGCGCGCGCGCCGACCTCTCGGCCTTCCCGGACGCCGGCAGCGTGTCCGGCTGGGCACAGGAGGCGCTCGCGTGGGCCAATGCATCCGGCCTTATCAGCGGCGCGGTGCGCGGCACGCAGACGATCCTCGACCCCCAGGGCAGCGCCTCCCGCGCCCAGGTCGCCATGATCCTCATGGGCTACGTCGAGCACGTGGTCAACGCTTGATTCTCTTTTTCATATATCCCCGGCACAGCAATTTCCCAGCGGGGGCGGCACCAGCCGCCCCCGCGCACCTTTTTCTCCGGCGCTTCTTGGGCATCTGCCATACGCCGGGACACAAAAAAATGCGGAATTTGTGAAAAATTGCGGTTGACATTTGCCCGCGAAGTTTTTATACTCGAACCATCAGGATTTTTCATCAGAATCGGAGCAACTATCATGAACCGTAACTACTATTTTGCATACGCTTATTACTTTACTATGACAATATAGTAAGGCTGATTTGTGATGCAAAAAATAGCTCGGATCCCGAGAATGTTTCATGCGGCACAGGTTGAGCCTGTGCCGCATTTTTCTTTTGAAAAACAAACACAAAAATTCAGGTAAATACATCGGAGGTAATCATCATGATCGTCGTACTCAAACATGACGTGGAAGCAGCAAAGCGTGAGCAGCTCATCGACTGGCTCAAGGGTCAGGGCCTGACCATCCACATTTCCGAGGGCGAATACCAGACCGTGCTCGGCCTCGTCGGCGACACGACCCGCGTGGACATGGACCTGATCGCGAGCCTCGGTATCGTCGACAGCGTCAAGCGCGTGACCGAGCCCTTCAAGTGCTGCAACCGCAAGTTCCACCCGGACGACACTGTCATCGACGTGAATGGCGTGAAGATCGGCGGCGGCAACTTCGTCATGATTGCCGGCCCCTGCTCCGTCGAGTCCGAGGAGCAGATCGTCGCGGTTGCGAAGGCCGTCAAGGCCTCCGGTGCGAACATCCTGCGTGGCGGCGCGTTCAAGCCCCGCACCTCGCCCTACGATTTCCAGGGCCTGAAGGCCACCGGCCTCGAGCTGCTCAAGATCGCGCGGCAGGAGACCGGCCTGCCCATCGTGACGGAGATCATGGGCGTGGAGCACCTGCCCCTGTTCGAGGATGTGGACATCATTCAGGTCGGCGCGCGCAACATGCAGAACTTCGACCTCCTGCGTGAGCTTGGCAAGCTGCGCAAGCCCATCCTGCTCAAGCGCGGCCTTGCCAGCACCCTCAAGGAGCTGCTCATGAGCGCCGAGTACATCATGGCCGGCGGCAACGAGCAGGTCATCCTCTGCGAGCGCGGCATCCGCACGTTCGACGATTACACCCGCAACACGCTCGACCTTGCGGCCGTGCCCATGCTCAAGGAGCTGACGCACCTGCCCATCATCGTCGACCCGAGCCATGCGACCGGCATCGCCCGCCTCGTCGAGCCGATGGCGCTCGCCGCAACGGCCTGCGGCGCGGACGGCCTCATCATCGAGGTGCACAACGATCCCATGCACGCCCTGTGCGACGGCGCGCAGTCCCTGCGCCCGGAGGTCTACGACGACCTCGCCAAAAAGGTGCGCAGCGTCCGTGAGGTGATTACAAAATGACGGTCGGCATCGTTGGTCTGGGCCTGATCGGCGGCTCCTTTGCCAAGGCCTATCACGAAGCGGGCGCGACCGTGCTCGCCTGGAACCGCAGCCGCAGCGTGCTTGATTTCGCCGTCATGAGCGGCGCGGTGGACGCCGAGCTCACGGAGGACAACATCGCCGCGTGCGACCTCGTGCTCATCGCGCTCTACCCGGAGGCGACCATCGAGTGGTTCCGCCGCATGGCCCCGCACATCGGCTCTCACCCCGTCGTGCTCGACTGCGGCGGCACGAAGCGCACCATCTGCGCCGCGTGCTTCCCGATCGCGGAGGAGCACGGCGTCACGTTCCTCGGTGGCCACCCGATGGCCGGCACGCAGTACTCCGGCTTCAAGAACGCGAAAGCAACCATGTACCACGGCGCGCCGATGGTCATCGTGCCGCCGGACTTTGACGATGTGCTGCTGTTCGACCGCGTCAAGCAGCTGCTCCAGCCCGCGGGCTTCTCGCGCTTCTCGTTCACGACGGCGGAGGCGCACGACGAGATGATTGCCTTCACCTCGCAGATGGCGCACGTCGTCTCGAATGCGTATATCAAGAGCCCCACGGCGGACCAGCACAAGGGCTTTTCCGCCGGCAGCTACAAGGACATGACCCGTGTCGCATGGCTGAGCCCCGAGATGTGGGCCGAGCTCTTCCTGGAAAACAAGGATAACCTGCTCCATGAGCTGGACATATTCATGGCGCACCTGGGCGAGTACCGCGACGCGATGGCGCGCGACGACCTGCCCGCGCTCACGCGCCTGCTCGATGAGGGCCGTCGGCGCAAGGAGGAGGTAGACGGCCGATGACGACCATCCACGTGACCGCCTCGCGCGATTATGACGTGCTCGTGCAGCCGGGCCTGCTCGACGATGCCGGCGCGCAGATCGCGCGCGTGCTCGGCACGGGCCGCACGGCGGCCATCGTCGCGGGGGCGACCGTGGCGGGGCTGTACGCCGAGCGGCTCTCGGCGTCGCTCACACGCGCGGGCTTTCGCACCGTGACGTTTACCTATCCCGGCGGCGAGCACTGCAAGACGCTCGCCACCTATGCGGCGCTGCTGGACTTTCTGGCCGCGCATCGCCTGAGCCGCAGCGACCTGATCGTCGCGCTCGGCGGCGGCGTGACCGGCGACCTTGCGGGCTTTGCCGCCGCGACGTATCAGCGCGGCATCCCGTTCGTGCAGGTGCCGACGACGCTGCTGGCCGCCGTGGATTCCTCCGTCGGCGGCAAGACGGCCGTGAACCTCGCGAGCGGCAAAAATCAGGTCGGCTGCTTTTATCAGCCGAGCCTTGTGCTCTGCGACCCGGACACGCTGCGCACCCTCCCGCCGGAGGAATACCGCAACGGCTGCGCCGAGGTCATCAAATACGCCGTGCTGCGCAGCGAGCCGTTCTTTTCCGAGCTGCGCACGGCCCCGGTCAGCGCGCAGGTGGAGCACGTCATCGCAACGTGCGTCGCTATGAAGCGCGACCTCGTCGCGGCCGATGAGTTCGACCGCGGCAGCCGCCAGCTGCTGAACCTCGGCCACTCGTTCGGCCACGCGGTCGAAAAATGCAGCGACTACGCCGTACCGCACGGCTGCGGTGTGGCCATCGGCATGGCCATCATCGCGCGCGCGGCCGCCAAACGCGGCATCTGCACGGAGGACACCTGCGCGCAGATCCTCGCGCTCCTGCGGCAGTACGGTCTGCCGACGGAGACGGACTTCACCTGTGACGCGCTCACGGACGCGGCGCGCTCGGATAAGAAGATCGCCGACGGCAAGCTGCACCTCATCGTGCCGGAGCGCATCGGCTACTGCCGCATCGAGACGATCCCGGCGGCGGACATCCGCGCCTGGCTCGCGGACGGAGGCATCGCATGAATCAGACCGTTTTACCCGGGCCGCGCACGGGCAGCGTGCGCATCCCGGCCTCGAAATCGCAGGCGCACCGCCTGCTCATCTGCGCCGCGCTCGGCGCGCAGCCCGTGGCGCTGCAGTGCGACGGCGTCTCGGCCGACATCGCTGCCACGGCGCGCTGCCTGCGCGCCCTCGGCGCGGACATCACGGACGACGGCGCGGGCACGTTCCGCATCGTTCCCATTGCCGGGGAAATGCCCGCGCACGCCGACCTTTTCTGCGGCGAGAGCGGCTCGACGCTGCGCTTTCTGCTGCCGGTCGTGGGCACGCTCGGCGCGGACGTGACCTTCCGCATGGAGGGCCGCCTGCCGGAGCGGCCGCTGTCACCGCTCGATGCGGTGCTCACGGCGCACGGTATGACCATCCGGCGCGACGGTGCGCTGCTGCACGTTGCCGGGCAGCTGCGGCCCGGTGCTTACGAACTGCCGGGCGACGTGTCCTCGCAGTATATCTCCGGCCTGCTCATGGCGCTGCCGCGTCTGCCGGGGGAGAGCACGCTCGCCGTGACGGGTAAGCTCGAGTCCGCGGGCTACATCGCCATGACGGAGGACGCGCTGCGCCTGTCCGGCATCCGCCTGCAAAAGAGCGGCCGGACGTACACCATCCCCGGCGGCCAGACGGCGCGCCTCCCGGCACAGTGCCATGTGGAGGGCGACTGGTCGAACGCCGCGTTTTTCCTGTGCATGGGCGCGCTCTCGCCCGCCGGCGTCACGGTCACGGGCCTGTCGGCGGCCTCGTCGCAGGGCGACCGCGCGGTGCTGGATGTGCTGCGCCGCTTCGGCGCGGACGTGCGCGAGACGCAGGACGCCGTCACCGTCCGGCGCGGCGCGCTGCACGGCATCCCGATCGATGCCGCGCCCATCCCGGACCTGATCCCGGTGCTGAGTGTCGTCGCCGCGCTCGCGGACGGCGAAACGCAGATCGTCAACGCCGCCCGCCTGCGGCTCAAGGAGTCCGACCGGCTCGAGAGCACGGCCGCCATGCTGCGCGCACTCGGCGGGCAGGTGAAAGAGCACGGCAGCGGCCTGACCATCACCGGCCGAAAGATGCTCACCGGCGGCACGGTCGACCCGCAGCACGACCACCGCATCGCCATGGCGGCGGCCACCGCCGCCTGCGGCAGCGCCGCCCCCGTCACGGTGCATGACTGCGCCTGTACCGACAAATCCTATCCCCGCTTCTGGACGGATCTTTCTGCGCTGAAAACCGTTCCCGCGGCGGAGAAAACAGAACTTGAATAAGGAGCTTGACCATGGAACTTAGTGACTATCGCCAGCAGATCGACGGCATCGACAGCCAGCTGCTCGCCCTGTTTTACCAGCGCATGGAGGTCGCGGCGCAGATCGCGGGCTACAAGAAGGCGCATAACCTCCCGGCGCTCGACGCTGGGCGCGAGCGCGCAAAGCTGCAGCAGATCGCGGACGCCGCGCCGGAGGACCTGCGCGAATACACCGTGTCGCTCTACTCGCTCATCTTTGAGCTCAGCCGCAGCTGCCAGAACCGGCTGCTCGGCGTCACGAGCCCGCTGACCGCCGAGATCGAGCAGGCCATCGCACAGACACCGCAGCTGTTCCCGGAGCATCCGGCCGTCGCGTGTCAGGGCGTGGAGGGCGCGTATTCCCAGCTCGCGTGCGACCGCCTGTTCACGATGCCGAACGTGTTTTACTGCGCTACGTTCGAGGCGGTATTCGCCGCCATCGAAAAGGGCCTGTGCCGCTACGGTGTCATCCCGCTGGAAAACAGCACGGCCGGCTCCGTCAACGCCGTGTACGATCTGATGATGCAGCACAACTTCCGCATCGTGCGCAGTGTGCGCCTGAAGATCGACCACTGCCTGCTGGCCAAGCCCGGCACAAAGCTCTCGGACATCAAGGAAATTTATTCGCACGAACAGGCTATCAGCCAGTGCGGCCGCTTCCTGCAGAGCCTGCCGGGCGTGACGGTCGTGCGCTGCGAGAACACCGCCGTGGCCGCCAAACGCGTGGCCGAGTCGGACCGCACGGACATCGCGGCGCTCTCGTCGCGCGCATGCGTCGGGCTCTACGGACTCGAGAGCCTGGCCTCCTCCGTGCAGGATCAGGGCAATAACTACACGCGTTTCATCTGCATCGCCAAGGATCTCGAGATCTATCCCGGTGCCGACCGCACGAGCCTCATGATGGTGCTGCCGCACAAGCCCGGCTCCCTGTACAAGGTGCTCTCGCGCTTTTACGCGCTCGGCATCAACCTCAACAAGCTCGAGAGCCGTCCGCTGCCGGAGCGCGACTTTGAGTTCATGTTCTATTTCGACCTCGAGACGTCGGTCTATTCGCCGCAGTTCCAGCAGCTTATGGGCGAGCTGCCGGGCCTGTGTGAGGAGTTTTCCTACCTCGGCAGCTATCGTGAGGTGGTGTGATGATGCGGTGCGGACTTCTGGGCGAAAAGCTCGGCCACAGCTATTCGCCGGCCATCCACGCGCAGCTCGCGGACTATGCCTACGGGCTCTATGAGGTCGCGCCGGAGGACCTGCCGGCGTTTTTGACCGGCGGCGATTTTGACGCGCTCAACGTGACCATTCCGTATAAGAAGGCGGTCATCCCGTACTGCGCGGAACTCTCGCCGATCGCGCGCAGGCTCGGCAGCGTGAACGTGCTCGTCCGCCGGGCGGACGGCACGCTCTACGGCGACAACGCCGACGCCTTCGGTTTTGAATACCTCGTGCGCCACAGCGGCATCGACGTCGCGGGGCAAAAGGCGCTCGTGCTCGGCAACGGCGGCGCGTCCGCGACCATTCAGGCCGTGCTTGAGCAGCTCGGCGCGCATGTGACGGTCATCTCCCGCCACGGTCCGGATAACTATGATAACCTCGACCGCCACGCCGACGCGCACGTGATCGTCAACACCACGCCGGTCGGCATGTATCCGAACACGGGCAAAGCCGCCGTCGACCTGCGGCAGTTCCCGCAGTGCGCGGGCGTGCTCGATATTGTCTATAACCCCGCGCGCACGGCGCTGCTGCTGCAGGCAGAGCGCCTCGGCATCCCGTGTGCGGGCGGACTGTATATGCTCGTGGCGCAGGCAAAGCGCAGCTGCGAGGTGTTCACCGATACGGTCATCGACGATGCGGAGATTCTCCGCATCCACCGCCTGCTGCGGCAGGAGATGGAGAACATCGTCCTCATCGGCATGCCCGGCAGCGGCAAGAGCACCATCGCGGCGCTGCTCGCCGAGCGGCTGCACCGCCCGGTGCTTGACAGCGACGCGCAGGTCGTCGAGACGGCGGGCATGTCCATCCCGGACATCTTTGCCGCCGGGGGAGAGGACGCCTTCCGCGCGCGGGAGACGGCCGCGCTCGCCGAGCTCGGCAAGCGCTCCGGCGCGGTGCTTGCAACGGGCGGCGGCTGTGTCTGCCGGGAGGAAAACTACCCGCTCCTGCACCAGAACGGCACGATCTTCTGGCTCCAGCGCGACCTCGCGCGCCTGCCGAAGGACGGCCGCCCCATCTCCCAGCGCAGCGACCTTGCCGCGCTCTACGCGCAGCGCGCGCCGCTGTACGCCCGCTTCGCCGACACGGTCATTGACAACAACGGCACGCCGGAGGAAACGGTGCAGAAAATTCTGGAGGTGCTGGCATGAAGCTTCTCGTCATCAACGGTCCGAACCTGAATCTGCTTGGCCTGCGTGAGCCCGCCATCTACGGCAGCCGGGACTTTGCCGCGCTGCAGGACTTCATCCGCGCGGCGGCGCGCGAAGCGGGTGTGGAGGTCGAGCTGTTCCAGTCCAACCACGAGGGGGCGATCGTCGATGCGATCCAGGCGGCCTACGGCACCGCGGACGGCATCGTCATCAACCCCGCTGCCTATACGCACACGAGCGTCGCCATTCTCGACGCGCTCAAGGCCGTGGCGCTCCCGGCGGTGGAGGTGCACCTGTCGGATGTCAGCGCCCGGGAGGATTTTCGTCAGATCTCCTATGCCGGCATGGCGTGCGTGAAAACGTACATGGGCCTCGGCTTCGAGGGCTACCGGCAGGCCATTTTGTACCTGAAACAGTATCTGGAGGAGGCAAACGCATGATCTCGAAACAAATGATCGACTGGGGCGAGAGCGGCTGCTCCATCCGCGAGATCGCGGCCTACGGTGAGCGCCGCGCGGCCGAAATCGGCCCCGAAAACGTCTATAACTTTGCCATCGGCAACCCGAGCATCGACCCGCCGGACTGTGTGCACGCGGCTGTCGAGCGGCTGCTGCGCACCGTGCCGCCCACGCAGCTGCACGCCTACGCGCCCGCGCCGGGCATGGCGTCCGTGCGCGAAAAAGTCGCGGCCTATCTGACGGACACCTTCGGCGAGGCGTATCGTGCGCAGGACATTTACATGACCGACGGCGCGTCGAGCGCGCTGGCCATCCTCACGCGCGCGCTCATGGGCCCGGGGGATGAGGCCATCGTGTTCGCGCCGTATTTCCCGGAGTACGCCGTCTATGCCGAGGCGGCGGGCGGCAGCGTGCGCGTCGTGCCGTGCCGGGCGGACACGTTCGCGCTCGATCTCGAGGCGCTTGCGGCCGCCGTGACGGAAAAGACCGCGCTGCTCATCTTAAACTCCCCGAATAACCCCTCCGGCGTCGTCGTCTCGCGTCCGGAGCTGGAGGCGCTGGCGGCCCTCCTGCGCGAAAAGCAGGCGCGCTACGGCCACCCGATCTACATCATCGCCGACGAGCCGTACCGCGAGCTGGTTTACGGCGGGGTGGAGGTGCCGTTCCTGCCCGCGATCTATCCGAACGCGATCTACTGCTATTCCTACAGTAAGACGCTGTCCCTGCCCGGCGAGCGCGTGGGCTTTCTCGCCCTGCATCCGGCCATGGACGATTACGCCGCCGTGCACGCGGCCGTGCTCGGCGCGGGACGTGCGCTGGGGTATATCTGCGTGTCGTCGCTGTTCCAGCTCGCCGTGGCGGAGTGCCTCGGCCAGACGGCGGACATTTCGGCGTATGCCGCCAACCGTGAGCTGATCTACGGCGCGCTCACGGACATGGGCTATGCGTGCGCGCGGCCGGACGGCGCGTTTTATCTCTTCCTCAAGTCGCCGGAGCCGGACGCCAGGGCGTTTTGCCGCCGCGCGATGGACTATGACATCCTGCTCGTGCCGGGCGATGATTTCGGCTGCCCCGGCTATGCGCGCCTGGCCTACTGCGTGGCGCGCAGTCAGCTCGAGCGCTCGCTCCCGGCGTTCCGGAAGCTGGCCGAGAGCTACGGCCTGACCAAGTAAATCCCGCAAACAGAAAGCGGCGTCCCCGAGCCTTCGGGGGCGCCGCTTTTGCGTGGATGGGGTCAGGCGTACATGGCGTTGGTGTTCATATAGTCATAGATGACCTTGCCGTGGTGCTGCTCCTGCTTTTGAATGTCGTTGAGCACGCTGCGCGCATTGGCATCGCCGAACTCGAACACGCACGTGTCATACAGGTGCGAGGCGTGCTTTTCCATCGCCAGCACGTCCGTGCACAGGTAGCAGTCGTTTTGCTTCTGCGGGGTCTCGGTGCTGTTGTAGGTCGCCGTGAACGTCGTCGGCACGGTCGCGGAGTCCGCTGGGGCGGCGACGGTGCCGCCGGTCATCTGCGTGATCGCGTCGAGATGCTGCTGCTCGACCTGCGCGATCTGCTCGAACAGGTTTTTCAGCTGCGGGTCATTGGCGCTGGCGGCGTGGCGGTTGTACTTGTCCACGCACAGCTGCTCCTGCCCTTTGAGATCTTTGAGTAAACTGGCCTCTTTTGGGGTCAACTGCATAAATATCACCTCAGAGCCAGTATGCCCACCGGCGCGGCGGGGCATACGCCGGCGGGAAAAAAAGCGGTGGCGTCCGCGCGCAAAATCGGTTATAATCGGGCTGACCCTATGGGAAAGAGAGATGCAGCTATGGCAAAGATTTTTGACATCGCGGATTTTTCCGCGCCGGAGCTGGACGTGTACGCCCGCCTGACGGAAAACCAGCTCGTCAACCGTGCCGACCCGGCAAACGCCCTCTTCATCGCCGAGAGCCCGCTCGTGATCGGCCGCGCGCTCGACGCGGGGTGCGTGCCGGTGTCGTTTTTGATGGAGCGCCGCCATATCGACGGCAAGGCGCGTGACATTCTGGCGCGCTGCCCGGCGGACATTCCGGTCTATGCGGCCGAGCTCGACGTGCTCACGCAGCTGACGGGCTTTCACCTCACGCGCGGCATGCTCTGCGCCATGCGCCGCCCGGCGCTGCCGGAGGTCGCCGCCCTGTGCGCAAACGCCGCGCGCGTGGCCGTGCTGGAAAACGTGATGAACCCGACGAACATCGGCGCGATCTTCCGCTCGGCGGCGGCGCTCGGCGTGGACGCCGTGCTGCTCACGTCGGCGGGCAGCGACCCGCTCTACCGCCGCGCCGTGCGCGTGAGCATGGGCACGGTCTTTCAGGTGCCGTGGACGTATCTGCCTGCGGATGCCGACTGGCAGGAGACGCTGCACGCGCTCGGCTTTCAGACGGCGGCCATGGCGCTGCGGGACGATTCGCTGCGTATTGACGATAAGCGCCTGCGCGCCGTGCCGCGCCTCGCCATCGTGCTCGGCACGGAGGGCGATGGGCTGGCCGGCAGCACGATCGCCGCGTGCGATTACACGGTGCGCATCCCCATGACGCACGGAGTCGATTCGCTCAATGTGGCCGCGGCGAGCGCCGTCGCGTTTTACCAGCTCGCGTTGCTGCGCGGCCGGAACATATGAATATGCGAATCCCCGGCTTCCGGTTCGGAAGTCGGGGATTTTTTGGGGGATAGAAGGGGGTGAAATGAAAGGGGAAACTTTTTGAGGCCGGGGAAAAAGGATCTAAAATGGAAGCGGGAATTTTTCGCCCTTAAACGTCGAAGCGGTCGTAGCTTCCGGCGCAGTCGAGGCACAGCTTCTGCCCGCCGACCAGGCGGATCCAGTTGGCGCCCGTCACCTCGCCGCAGCACGCGCAGCGGTAGGAGTCGAAGAGCTTTGCCTTCTCCGGCAGCGCGATGGTCGCGGGCTTGACATCGAACAGGTCAGCCGGCTCCTGCGCCTGGAAGTAGTCGAACGACTCCTCGCGCGTCATCCCCTCCGGACGGTCGCGCAGCACCAGACGCACGGACTTGCCCGTGGTGCGGTTGTAGAACGAAAACGCCTGCTTGCCGCGCATATGGAACAGCAGGTTGCCCTTGCCGACGCTGCAGCCGAGCAGCGCCTGAATGGCGTCCACGCCGCAGGCGTCGTTTTCCGCGATGCACACGACCTGCTCGTCCTTGGAGAAGGTCAGCTCCAGCAGCTCGGCGGCGTAGCACGCAGCCTTATATCCGATCGTCAGCCCGCCGCAGGCGTGGCCGTGAAATTGTACGCAGGTCTCCCAGTTGGTCATGATCTTGTCTCCTTTTCTTCGTCGTCAATGAGCACGAGCTTGTGCCCCTGCACGTCCACGATGCTGCCCGTCACGCCGTAGACGTCCCGCAGGGCGTCGGCGTCGAAGATCTCCGCGCCGCCGTAGCGGTACACCTCACCTGCGCGCAGCAGCAGAAAGCGGTCGCAAAACCGCAGCGCGAGGTTCAGGTCGTGGATGACGATCATCGCCGTGAGGTTCTGCTCGCGGCACAGGTCGCGCGTGATCTGCAGCACCTGATATTGATTGCGGATGTCGAGATTGCTGGTCGGCTCGTCGAGCAGCAGGAGCGTCGGCTCCTGCGCCAGTGCGCGGGCGAGCATGACCTTCTGCCGCTCGCCGCCGGAGAGCCGGTTGAGGAACCGGCCGCGCATGTCCTCCAGATTCAGATAGCGCATGGCCTCGTGCACGACATGGTGGTCGTGCTCCGTCACGCCCCAGGTCATGTAGGGGCGCCGCCCGAGCATGACCATGTCGTGCACGGTCATCTGCGTGTCGGGTACGTGCTGTGCCACGAAGGCTACGCGTTTGGCGATCTCCCGGTGGGAGAGCGTGAGCAGGTCCTCCCCGTCGATGCGGCAGTGCCCGCTGTCGGCCGTGAGGATGCGGTTCATGCACTTGAGCAGCGTGCTCTTGCCGACGCCGTTGTTGCCGAGCACGGCCAGAAAGTGCCCGTCCTCCAGCTCGAAGCTCACGTCGCGGAGAATTTGCCGACCGCCCTTGTAGTGATAGCAGAGATGGTCCACACAGATCATGTCCGGCCCCTCCCCTTGAACAGCAGATACAAAAACAGCGGGCCGCCGAGGAAAGCCGTCAGCGCTCCAATTGGAAGAATGACCGGCATGATGACCACGCGTGCGGCCAGATCGCTCAGCAGCAGCAGCGCCGCGCCGGCGAGCACGGAGCCGGGGATGAGATAAATATAGTTGTTGCCGACGACCATGCGCACGATGTGCGGTGCGACGAGACCGATGAAGTTGATGAGGCCGACGTGCGACACGATCACCGAGCAGACAAAGCACGTGAGCACAACGTTCGTGAGTGTCAGCCGCCGCACATGGATGCCGAGACTCAGCGCCGTCTCCTCGCCGGAGAGCAGGGCGTTGTAGTCCCAGCGGTGCAGATAGCAGTAGCCGATCAGCAGCAGCACCGCCAGCGCCATGCCGCGCAGCGACTGCCAGTCCGTGCTGCCGAGGTCACCGAACGTCCAGAACACGAGCGATGAGAGCGCGACCTCGTCGGCAAAGTATTGCAGCAGCGTGGTCGCACCGGTCAGCATGGAGCTGATGGCGACGCCTGCTAGGACGATGCCCTCCGAGGAGATCTGCTTGAATTGGCTCAGCCCCAGGATGACGGCCGCGACGAGCAGCGAGCCGAGAAATGAGCACAGCGGGATAGCCCAGCTGCCGGTCTGGCTCAGGCCGAGGCCGATGATGGCGACGGCCGCACCGAATGTCGCGCCCTGCGACACGCCGAGCGTGGAGGCCGAGGCCAGCGGATTGCGCAGCACGGCCTGCAGAATGCACCCGGCCAGCCCCAGCCCCGCGCCGGCGACCATGGCGGTACAGATGCGCGGCAGGCGATTATTGCGGATGACGAGGTTAATCTTCGCGTCCGATGCCCGGCCGAAGATGCCCCGGATGAGCTCGGCGGCCGGTGTGTTGTAAGACCCGGCGCGCAGCGACAAAAAGAACGCGAGCGCCAGAATGGCCGTCAGCAGGATCAGAAAGCGGATGCTTCTGGCGCGGTTGCGGCTGTAGTCGGAATCGTGCGGCTTACTCGCCGAGTGTGATGGCACGGAATGCATACCCGGCCTCCTTCAGATCGGGATAGGGGTTGGAGCCGAGCAGCTCCGTGAAGATCTCGCCGGCCTTGGCCTCGGGGTCAATATCGGCAAACTGCTCCGGATACAGCACGCAGGCGGCGTAATAGGCATCGGCCAGCGCCGTCTCCAGATTGGAGGCCGAGGAGCGGAACGAGATCTGCGAATAGACCTTGCCGCTGCGCACGGCGGTGAGGCTGTTATAAAAAGCCGGGTTGGCCTGATAATCTTCGTTGATCAGGGGCATACCATTAAAGTCCAGGAAGATCACATCCGGGTCCCAGGCGAGCACCTGCTCGGTGTCGATGTTGAACGCGCCGGTCTGCCCGGTCGTGTCGGCGAGGTTTTTGGCGTGGATGAGCGCAAACGGGCCGTAGCCTGCCTCCGTGCCCTCAAAGCCGTGCTGCCCCTTGAAGGACACGCCGCCGACATAGACGGACGGCTTCTGATCGTCTGCAATCTTGGCCGTGCGCGTGTCGAGGTCGGTCTGGATGCCCTTGAGGTACTCGGTCAGCTTCTGAGCGCGCGTTTCCAGCTCGTAGAGCTCGCCGAGCAGACGGATGGTCTCATAGGCTGCGTCGTCGAGCGTGGTGTCGCTGCCGGGCACGACAAAGACCGGGATGCCGGTCTTGCCGGACAGCTCATCTGCGTCGCATGAGGCATAGGCGCTCATGACGATGACCTGCGGTGCGACGTCGATGATCTGCTCCACATACGGCTCGCCGTTCGTGCCGGTGACGGGCAGATCCTTGAACTTGTCGAAGTTTACATAGTTATACAGGCGGCTCATGCCGGCCTTGGTCTCATAATCCTCCACGCCGACGGCACGGTCAGCCGCGCCGACATAGCAGCTGTAGCGCAGCGCGCCGACGCCGACGCACACGACGCGCTCCACCTTGTCGGGTATGGTTACGGTGCGGTTTTTGCTGTCCGTGATCGTGCGGGTGCCGGCAGTGTCACCGGTGCTTGTTTTCCCGCCGCAGGCCGTGCAGGCCAGCAGCATCAGGACTGCCAGCAGCAGGCAGATGATGTTTCTTTTTTTCATGCGTTCCATCCTCATTTTTTGTTGTTTGCCCCGTTTCCGGAGCGCTGCCACCAGTATACCTGACGGCTTTCTACTGCGTAAGCACCCTGGGGGGATGAAAAGTTGCACAGTTTTTTTCACAATTTTTCGATGACGAGTAAATGAAATCTGCCTGTTTTTCGACACAAGCAAATAAAATTGCATATAAATGTGAAGAAATTTACGCAATGCAGCGGCATTTTACAATTTTACACGCATTTTACATAAGCGCTCTTTTCGTTTTTACATCCCCTGCGTATCCTGTGAAGCGTAGGGAACAAAAAAACCAAAAACCAAAATTGAAGTTCGAAAGGAGCACTTCATCTTGAAAAAGATCATTCCTGTTTTGTGTGCTGCCGTCATGGCGCTCTCGCTGTTCGCGGGCTGCGGCCAGAAGGCGAATGACAACGGCACGACCACCACGGGCGGTACGGTCGCGACCGACGGTTCCACCTCGATGGAAAAGGTCATCGGCGCGCTCGGCGAATCCTTCATGGAAGCCAATAAGGGCACGACCTTCACCTACAATCCGACCGGCTCCGGCTCCGGCATCCAGGCCGTCTCCGAAGGCCGCTGCGACATCGGTCTGTCGAGCCGCGCGCTCAAGGATGACGAGAAGGCCGCCGGTCTGAAGGAGACCATCGTCGCGCTCGACGGCATCGCCATCATCGTCAACCCCCAGAACCCCGTTCAGGACCTGAACCTGGAGCAGATCGCCAAGATCTACACCGGTGAGATCACCAACTGGAAGGATGTCGGCGGCAGCGACGCCGAGATCGTCCTCATCGGCCGTGAGGCCGGCAGCGGCACGCGCGACGGCTTCGAGTCCATCACCGACACGAAGGACGCCTGCCAGTACCGTCAGGAGCTGACCTCCACGGGTGACGTCATCGCCACCGTGTCCCAGAACCCGAATGCGATCGGCTATGCCTCCCTGGCTGCCATCAAGGACAGCGTCAAGGCCCTGACCGTCAACGGTGTTGCCCCGACGGAAGCGACCGTCAAGGACGGCACCTACCTCGTGCAGCGTCCGTTCGTCCTCGTGACGAAGGAAGGCGCTGCCCTGAGCGAGACCGCGCAGAAGTTCTTCGACTTCGCGATCTCTGCGGATGCCGCGTCCATCATCTCCGCGGCGGGCGCAGTCCCGGTGGCCTGAGCCACATTCAAGCGTACAGGCGGCTGGCATCCAGTCGCCTTTCGCATATACAGAGGTGCTGATATGAAAAAGAGATCTCAAGTTCTGGAGACGGTCGTGCATGGCGTGTTTCTGCTCCTTGGCCTTATCACCGTCGGGTGTGTGCTGCTCATCAGCGTGTACCTGATCGTCTCCGGCATCCCCGCCATCCGGAAGATCGGGCTCGTCCCGTTCCTGTTCGGCAAGACGTGGGCATCCACGGCGGCTGAGCCATCGTACGGTATTCTGCCGTTCATTCTGACAAGTGTATACGGCACGGCCGGGGCCATCGTGCTCGGCGTGCCGCTGGGCTTCCTGACGGCCGTGTATCTGGCGAAGGTCGCCCCGCCGTGGCTCAAGACCGTGCTGGAATCGGCCGTGAGCCTGCTCGCCGGCATCCCGTCGGTCGTCTACGGCCTTGTGGGTATGCTCGTGCTCGTGCCGGGCATCCGCAAGGTGTTCCATCTGGCCGACGGCGCGAGCCTGCTCGCCGCCATCATTGTGCTGGCGATCATGATCCTGCCGTCGATAATCAAGGTGTCCGTCACGGCGCTCGAGGCCGTGCCGCCCGAGTATGAGGACGCGTCGCTCGCGCTCGGCGCGACGCCGATCGAGACGTATTTCAAAGTCTCCGTCCCGGCGGCGAAGAGCGGCATTGCCGCCGCCGTCGTGCTCGGCGTCGGCCGCGCCATCGGCGAGGCCATGGCCGTCATGATGGTGTCGGGCAACGTGCCGAACATGCCGAGCCTGTTTCAGAGCGTGCGCTTTCTGACCACCGCCGTCGCCAGCGAAATGTCCTACTCCAGCGGCCTGCAGCGGCAGGCGCTGTTTTCCATCGCGCTGGTGCTGTTTTTGTTCATCATGCTCATCAACGCCACGCTCAACTTCTTCCTCAAGCGCAATCAGGAGGGGGACAAATGAAAAAGAAAGCCATTTCCGGCGGCCGCAAGGCCTATATCCTCACCATGCGCGTCCTCATGGGCGCGGCGGCCGTCATCACGGCGGCGCTGGTGCTGTTTCTGATCGCCTACGTGCTCATCAAGGGCCTGCCGAACGTGACGTGGACGCTGCTGTCCACCGCGCCGAGCTACCTGTCGGACCGCATCGGCATCCTGCCGGACCTGCTCAACACGCTCTACATCGTGATTGCCACGCTGCTGATCGTGCTGCCGCTCGGCGTGGGAGCGGCCATCTATCTGACGGAGTACGCGACGAACCGCCGCGTCATCGGCGTCATCGAGTACGCGGCCGAGACGCTCTCCGGCATCCCGTCGATCATTTACGGTCTGGTGGGCATGCTGTTTTTCTGCCAGTTTTTGAACATGAAAACGTCGCTGCTCGCGGGCGCGCTCACGCTCGTCATCATGAACCTGCCGACCATCATGCGCACCACGCAGGAGAGCTTAAAGACCGTGCCGCAGAGCTACCGCGAGGGTGCGTTCGGGCTCGGCGCGGGCAAGTGGCGCGTCATCCGCACGGTGGTGCTGCCCGGCTGTGTGGACGGCGTCATCACCGGCTGCATCCTGTCCGTCGGACGCATCCTCGGCGAGTCGGCGGCGCTGCTGTTCACGGCGGGCTTTGCCCACGCGCTCAACGGCTTCTTTGAGGGGCTGAGCAGCGCGGGCGCCACGCTTACCGTCGCGCTTTATGTCTACGCCAAGGAGCAGGGCCAGTTCGATGTGGCCTTTGCCATCGCCGCCATTTTGATGCTCCTTACGCTGCTCATCAACGGTGCAGCCACGCTCGTTGAGCGATACTTCAGGAGGAAAAGAAGTCTATGAGTGACATTATGACAGTCGAGGGCCTGAGCCTCTGGTATGGAGATCATCAGGCACTGCACGATATCAGCATGAACATCCCGGAAAAGAGCATCACGGCGCTCATCGGGCCGTCCGGCTGCGGGAAATCCACGTTTCTCAAAACGCTCAACCGCATGAACGACCTCATCCCCGGCGTGAAGATCACGGGCGATGTGCGCTACCGCGAGCAGGACATTTTTGCCCCCGGCACGGACGTCAACGAGCTGCGGCGCGAGATCGGCATGGTCTTTCAGAAGCCGAACCCGTTTCCGATGAGCATCTACGACAACATTGCCTACGGTCCGCGCACGCACGGCATCAAAAACCGCGCGAAGCTCGACGAGATCGTCGAAAAATCGCTGCGCGGCGCGGCCATCTGGGACGAGGTGAAAGACCGCCTGCGCAAAAACGCGCTCGGTCTCTCCGGCGGCCAGCAGCAGCGTCTGTGCATCGCCCGCGCACTTGCGGTCGAGCCAGAGGTGCTGCTCATGGACGAGCCCACGAGCGCGCTCGACCCCATCTCCACGTCGAAGATCGAGGAGCTGGCCATGCAGCTCAAGGAGCAGTACACGATCGTCATCGTCACGCACAACATGCAGCAGGCGGTGCGTATCTCCGACCGCACGGCGTTTTTCCTGCTCGGCGAGCTTGTCGAGTGCGACGATACGGAGCGGCTCTTCTCGCAGCCGCAGGATAAGCGCACGGAAGATTACATCACAGGGAGGTTTGGTTGATGAGAAGCCGGTTTGATGAACAGCTCGCACTCCTGAATAAGGAGATGATCGAGATGGGCGCACTGTGCGAGGAAGTGATCGCGCTCGCGTCCAAGGCGCTCACGGAGGCGGATCCGGAGCTGGCGAAGAAGGTCGAGCCGCTCGACGCGGAGATCGACCAGAAGGAGCGCAACATCGAGTCGCTGTGCCTCAAGCTGCTGCTGCAGCAGCAGCCGGTCGCGCGCGACCTGCGCCAGATCTCGGCGGCGCTGAAGATGATCACGGATATGGAGCGCATCGGCGATCAGGCCGAGGACATTGCGGAGATCATTCAGTTTCTCGCCGGGCGCTCGGCGGAAAATGACGATCTGCTGCGTGAAATGGCGCGCTCGACCATCCATATGGTCACAGAAAGTGTTGACGCTTACGTTCAGCGTGATACAATGCTGGCAGAGACGGTCATCGCCGAGGACGACGTTGTGGACAACGCCTTCGACGAGGTCAAGCGCCGGCTGATCGACAAGATCGTTGCCCACCCCGACGACGGGGAGTACGCGCTCGACCTGCTCATGATCGCCAAATACTTCGAGCGCATCGGCGACCACGCGACGAACATCGCCGAGTGGGTGATCTTCTCGGTCACCGGGGTGCACAAGGAGGGGTGAGGCATGATCTGGTGTGTGGAGGACGACGCCAGCATCCGCGACATTGAGGTTTATACGCTCTCATCCACGGGGTTTGACGCCCGCGGCTTTGAAGACGGCGTCTCGTTCTGGGCGGCGCTCCAGACGGAGAAGCCCGATCTGGTCGTGCTCGACGTCATGCTGCCCGGTGTGGACGGTATCGAGCTGCTGCAGCGCATGAAGGCGTCGGCGGAGCTGCGCACCATCCCGGTCGTCATGGCCACGGCCAAGGGTGCGGAGTATGATAAGATCCGCGGTCTGGACCTCGGTGCGGACTATTATCTCGTCAAGCCTTTCGGCGTGATGGAGCTGGTGTCCTGCGTCAAGGCGGTGCTGCGCCGCTGCCGGCCGGACAAGGCTGCGCATCTGCTGCGCAGCGGCGGCCTCGTCGTCGACCTCGATGCACACACGGTCACGGTCGACGGCGCGCGCGTCGCGCTCACATATAAAGAATTTGAGCTCCTGCGCCTGTTTTTGTCCCATCCGGGCATGGCGTTCACGCGCGACCAGCTCTTTCAGGAGGTCTGGGGCATGGACTTCTGCGGCGAGACCCGCACGGTCGATATGCACATCCGGACGCTCCGGCAAAAGCTCGGCCCCTACGGACGGCGGATCGAGACGGTGCGCAATGTTGGCTACCGCATGGAGGCAACGACATGACCAAGAAAATCTTTCAATCCATCCTCCTCGTGGCCGGTGCCGTGCTGCTGGCAAGCCTGCTGATCATCATGGGCTTTCTCTACAGCTATTTCGGCGGCGTGGAGGAAAATCAGCTGCGCGACGAGCTGAGCCTCGCCTCAGCCGCCGTGGAAAGCAGCGGCACGGACTACCTCTCGCAGCTCACGGCCGAGCGCTACCGCCTGACGTGGATCGCGGCCGACGGCAGCGTCTTGTACGACACCAAGACCGATGCCGAGAGCCTTGAAAACCACGCCTCGCGCACCGAGGTCAGTCAGGCGCTGAGCACCGGTACGGGCGAGAGCACGCGCTATTCCTCGACGCTTATGGAAAAGACCATGTACTATGCCCGGCGGCTCACGGACGGCACGGTGCTGCGTATCTCCATCAGCCGTGCGACGGTCGGCATGATCGCCGTCGGTATGCTCCAGCCGCTGCTGCTCGTGCTCATCGCGGCGCTCATCCTCTCCGGCGTGCTGGCAAAGCGCCTGTCGCGGCGCATCGTCGATCCGTTCAACAGCCTCGATCTCGAGCACCCGCTCGACAACGACGCCTATGAGGAGCTTACGCCCCTGCTCAAGCGCATCCATCACCAGCACGTCGAGATCCGGACGCAGCTGCGCGAGCTGCGCGAAAAGACCGACGAATTCACGCAGATCACCGGCAGTATGCGCGAGGGGCTCGTCCTGCTCGACGAGCACGGCGATATCCTGAGCATCAACGCTGCGGCGCAGGCGCTCTTCGGCGCGGACGCGCAGTGCGTCGGCCGGGACTTTCTCACCATCGAGCGCAGCCACGAGATCAGCGCCGCCATTCAGGCCGCCGCCGACGACGGCCACAGCGAGGTGCGCGCCGAGCGCGCTGGCCGCGTGTATCAGTTCGACATCAGCCGCATCGCGTCCGACGGGAAACCGATCGGCACGGTCATCCTCGCCTTCGACATCACGGAGCAGGAGTTTGCCGAGCGCAACCGCCGGGAGTTCACGGCGAACGTCTCGCACGAGCTCAAGACGCCGCTGCAGGGCATCATCGGCAGCGCCGAGCTGATCGAAAACGGCATGGTCAGGCCCGACGACCTGCCGCGCTTCGTCGGCCACATCCATACCGAGGCCGCCCGCCTCGTCACACTCATTGACGACATCATCCGCCTGTCCCAGCTTGACGAGGGCGGCGAGCTGCCGACCGAACCCGTCGACCTGCTCACAGTTTCGCAGGAGGCGGCGGAGACGCTGCAGGATGCCGCGGCAGCGCGGCAGGTCACGGTCAGCGTGCAGGGGGAGCCCACTGTGATCCCCGGCGTGCGCCGCCTGCTCTATGAGATCATCTATAACCTCTGCGACAACGCCATCAAGTATAACCGCGACGGCGGCCGCGTGGACATCACCGTCGCGCACGACGCCGACGGCAGCAGCATCACCGTCGCCGATACCGGCATCGGCATCGCGCCGGAGCACCAGGGCCGCGTGTTCGAGCGCTTCTACCGCGTGGATAAGAGCCATTCCAAGGCGTCCGGCGGCACGGGCCTCGGATTGTCGATCGTCAAGCATGCCGTGCAGTATCACCACGGCCGCATCGAGCTCGAGAGCACGCCCGGCACGGGCACGACCATCCGCGTCGTGTTCCCGAAGGCGTGAGCAGCAAAACAATAAGACGAGATTTTCACGGATGAAAATCTCGTCTTTTTTATGGTTCTTCAATAGCAGGTGCTTTTGGCTTTCAGCGCGGCGGCGGTCTGACGAGCCGATCCGTTGAACCGTAAGTCTGAGCCGTGCCGGGGAAAACAGCAAGGCTCTGCCGCTCAGAAAACAGCGTCGACAAGCCGTCTGGTGTAATCCGACTGCGGGTGCAGGATGACCTCGTCGGGCAGACCGCTCTCCACGATCCTGCCGTTATGGAGCACGATGACCCTGTCGCAAAACTGCTGTACCAGCGCGATGTTGTGGCAGATGAAGAGATAGGCCAGCTTTCTTTCCTTCTGCAGCTGCTGCAGAAGCTCGATGATCTGCTTTTGCACGGTCACGTCCAGCGCGGAGGTGGCCTCATCAAAGATGAGGATGCGCGGGTCGTTCATCAGCGCCCTCGCAATGGCCGCGCGCTGGCACTGGCCGCCGGAGACCTGATGCGGATAGCGCGCGAGAAACGTGGCCGGCAGGCCGCAGCTTTCCAGCAGCGCGCGTGCCTTTGCCTCGCGTTCGGCCTTCGGTACGCCCTTGTTGCGCAGGCTCTCGCAGATGCCGTCGCCCAGTGTGCGGCGCGGATCGAAGGAGTCGGCCGGTGACTGAAAGACCATCTGGATCTTCGCGTAGACCGGGATCAGATCCCTCCCCCTGAGCCGGGTGATATCTTGCCCGTCGATGAAGATCTGCCCGCCGGTGGCGTCGATCTGGCGGGTGATGAGCCTGGCGATCGTGGACTTGCCGGAGCCGGATTCGCCCACGATGCCGAGGATCTCACCGGGCTGTACCTCAAAGCTCACATGATCGACGGCAAAAAATGCATCCCTGCCGGCGCGGGAAAAGGCTTTGGAGAGGTCTGCGACCTTCAGGATCGGTTCCATTTATGCCTTCTCCCTCCTTAGTCTCGGGACTGCGCTCAGCAGCTTTACCGTGTAGTCATTCTGCGGGTTTTCCAGCACGTCCTTCGCCGTTCCGCATTCCATCACGCGGCCGTTGGAGAGCACGACGATGCTGTCGGCCATCGCGGAGACGACGCCGATGTCGTGCGTCACGATGATGATCGCGGTGCCGAAGGCCTCGCGGACATGCAGCATTTCCTCCACGACCTGCCGCTGTACGGCCATGTCGAGCGCGGAGGTGGGCTCGTCCGCCAGGAGAACGGCCGGATTCATCAGCATGGCAATCGCAATGCCCGCGCGCTGATTCATGCCGCCGGAGAGCTCGAAGGGATAGCTGTCCCAGATCCGCTCACCGTCCTGAAAGTGCAGCTTTTCAAAGAGCTCCAGCGCGGCGCGCTTTGCCTCGGCCACATCCACCTTGCGGTGCGCCGCCATGCTCTCGATGATCTGCTCACCGATCGTGCGGGTCGGGCTCAAGGACGCGCCGCAGTCCTGAAAGATCATGCCGATCTTCTCGCCGCAGATCCTGCGCATCTCCTTGGGCGGCACGTCCGGAAGGCTTTTCCCTTCAAACCAGATGTCGCCTCTTGTGACCATGCCGCTGCTGCCCAGAAGGCCCATCGCGGCCTTGAGCAGCGTGGATTTTCCGGAGCCGGACTCACCCACCAGACCGAGGATCTCTCCGGGATGGAGCTGAAAGCTCACGTCATGGACGACGGGATCCCCGTTGAAGGAGACCTCCACATGCTGATAGTCCAATAATACTGCCATAAAACGACCTCATTTGGATGTTGTCTGAAAAACGGGCATCGGCTCAAAACGGAAACCTTCCGCGCTGAGCCCATGTCCGTCCGGGGAGCTGAGGGGCGGATGCTTCCGCCCCTCTTTCTTTTGCTTACTGGATATCGAGATCCGCGGTCAGCTCGTAGAAGTCGCAGGTGTGTGCTTCGAGACCGGAGACGTTGGCCTTCATGATCATGCTCATGCGCAGGAAGGAGCAGAAGACGTAGGAGTTGTCGTCCAGCAGCTGCTGCTGCATCTCGACGGCGATCTTCGCACGCTCGGCCGGATCGAAGGTGGTGCGCAGCTGGACGGCAAGCTTCTCGAGCTTGTCGCTGTGGTGGCCGCCGGAGTTCTTGACCGATTTGTCCAGACAGTAGGTGTCGAAGAAGTTCTGGGGATCGCCCAGGCCGGCGTTGACGTTGGCGCTGACCCAGATGTCCCATGCCGTGGGATCCTTGCGGATGCTGTTGTGATCCTTGGTGCAGTTGATCTGTACGTCAATGCCGATGTCCTTGAGCGTGGACTGCGCGGATTCGGCCAGCAGGGGCAGCTCCTGACGGGACGGGTAGGTCAGCCAGCGGATCGTGAGCTTGACGCCGTTCTTTTCGCGGATGCCGTCGCCGTCGGTGTCGACCCAGCCGGCGGCCTCCAGCTCGGCCCTGGCCTGATCGGGATTAAAGGACACGGTCTGAATGCCCTGACCGAACGCGAAGCTGTCGGGGAAGGCACCGGTCGCGGTGTAGCCGTAGCCGTTGAGCAGCACGTCGACGAAGTCCTGCTTGTTGATGCCCATGGCGATCGCCTTGCGCACGGCGGGATCACTCATGATTGTGTAGCCGGAGTTCTCCTTGTGGAGGTTCATCATGCCCCAGAAGCAGCGGCTGGTCTGGATGCTGGTGAACTTGTAGTTGTCGTTCTCAAAGAGCGGATAGCTGGCATAGGCCATGCCGTAGGCTGCGTCGATTTCGCCGGACTGGAGCGCCATGGCCAGCGTGTCACCGTCGGAAATGGTGCGGACGGTGATCTCGTCGACCTTCACCTCGCCGTCCCAGTAGTTGACGTTTTTGATGAGATTCACATGGTCGTCCGTGACGACTTCTGTTGCCACATAGGGGCCGGTGCCGACGACGCAGCCGTTGTCGGGGATGCCGACCTCCATGTCGATGATGCAGCCGTAGGCCTCGGAGAGATAGTTCATCAGGATGGGGTTGGGCTCGGAGGTGACGATGGTCAGCTTCTGACCGTCGGCCTCCATCGAGGCGATCTTGAGGTTGCCGGCGGCGCGCTCGTGGACCTCGATCAGGTGCTCGAGACAGGCCTTGACCGCGGCGGCGTCACACTTCTTGCCGTTGGAGAAGCAGACCGCATCCTTGATCACGATCTCCCATGTGGTCGCATTGACGTTGGTGGCGCTCTCCGCCAGCCAGGGCTCAAGCGTGCCGTCGTCCGCGATCTTCATCAGCGTCTCGCCGACGCCGTAGCGGATGCAGGCCCAGCCGGAATAGGCTTCATGAGGGTTGATCGTCGGCTCTTCGTTTTCGGAGTTGAAGGTGGTATCGCCGAAGACAAAGGTCTTTTTCCCGCCGGATTGGGCGGGTGCGTTGGAGTTGCCGCAGCCGGCCAGAATGCCGAGCGAGAGGCAGAGCGCCAGAAGGGAAGCTAGGATCTTTTTCATGTTTTCTGTTTCCTTTCCTTTGTTTATATAGGGCCCGAATTATCGTGCCCGGGAGTTCTTTGGGTCCATGTAGTCGCGCACGGTGTCGCCCAGAAGATTGAAGATCACGATCGACAGGAAGATCGCGAAGCCGGGCGACAGTACGAGCCATGGGTAAGTCTGCAGCATGCTGCGTCCGCCGCTCATCATATTGCCCCACTCGGCCGTGGGCGGCTGCGCGCCGAGATTCAGGAAGCTCAGCCCTGCGAGCTCCATCATCATCGTGCCGATGTCCAGCATGGCCGTGACCAGGATTGGGCCGAGGATATTCGGCAGGATATGCCGCAGGATCATCTGCATGGAGTTGTCGCCGGAGAGCCGTGCCGCGGCCACAAAGCCGCTGCTTTTGAGCGCCAGCGTCTGACTTCGCGCCACGCGCGCATATTTCGGCCAGCTGATGACCGCCAGCGCGAGCACCGCGTTGCTGACACCGCCGCCCAGCATCGCCGCGATTGCCAGGGCAAAGACCAGCCCCGGAAAGGCCAGACACACGTCCGAGATGCGCATCACGACGGAGTCCATCGCGCCGCCGTAGTAGCCGCAGAGCGTGCCGACGGCGGTTCCGAAGACCGAGATGACGCCGACGAGCGCCAGCGTGGAGAAGATGCTTGTCTGCGCGCCGACCACAACGCGGGAGAACATGTCGCGCCCATAGCGGTCAGTGCCCATCCAGTGCTCGGCCGAAGGCGGGAGAAGCGACTTTGACAGGTCCTGCGCATAGGGGTCGTAAGGGACGATCTTGTCCGCAAAGATCGCAACGAGAAGCAGCGCTGCCGCTAAGATCAGAAAGAGGGTCAGACGGATCCTGATACGGTTCTTCCTGACTTTTTGTACACGGACTGTGACGGTTTCGTTCATCGCTCGATCCCTCCCAGCCGGATCCTCGGATCAAGGAAGTGATAGCTCAGGTCGGTGATCAGGTTGACCACGACGTAGATGATGGCCATCCACATCACGTAGGCCTGAATGATCGGGTAGTCGCGCATGTTGATCGCATCCACCGCCAGCTTGCCGACGCCGTCCCACATGAAGATGGACTCGACGATGGCCGTGCCGCCGAGCAGTGAGCCGATCGAAAGCGTCAGCAGCGTGATGATCGTCACGAGCGAGGCCTTCATGACGCTCTTGATCAGGGTCGTGGAGAACTTTACGCCTCTGGCCCTGGCACCGAGCACGTAATCCTTGCTCAGCTCATCCAGAACGGTTGCGCGGACCTGCCGCAGATACTTGGCCGACATGGCGATCGCCAGCGTCAGGGCGGGCAGCGCCACGCTCTGCAGGCTGACGCCGCCGGAGATGACCGGAAACCAGCCGAGCCTGATCGCAAAAAAGTACATCAGCAGCAGGGAGACGAAAAAGTTCGGCAGAGAGTTGCCGATAAAGCTCGCTGTGCGGATCACGTAATCGGTCGCCGTGTTCTGCTTCACCGCCGACCAGATCCCGAGCGGGATCGAGATCAGCACGGTCAGCAATATGGAAACGGCCGTCAGCAAAAGCGTGGCCGGCAGCTTGGAGACGAAGGTTGAGAACACCGGCATGTTCGAGACGTAGGAGGTGCCCATGTCACCCCTGAGCAGATTGCCGAGCCACGTGAAGTACTGCACGACAAAGGGCTTGTCCAGACCCAGCTCTGCTCTGGCGTTGTCGATCATTTCCTGCGAAACCGTGCCGCTCGTGTTCTCCATTTTCTGCTCGACCACGTCGCTGCCGGCAATTCGCATCATGCCGTAGGACAAAAATGTGATCGCAAGCAGGATCGGGATCAGCTGCAGCAGGCGCTTGAGCGCGTAGTTTTTCATGCCGTGCCTCTCCTGTTATTTGAAAGCTGCGATGGTGAAGATCGGCGTGGGGTTGAAGAACTCGTCGATCTCGGCATAGATGCGTTTATAAACGCCTTTGTCCACGGTGACACGCTCGAAGCCGGCCTCGATGAGCAGCTGCACGTCCCACTGCGGGCGCGGCCCGTGATAGGCGTCGATCTCCATCGTGATGGCATCGTTTTCGGCCATCAGATCGTCCGGCACCAGCTTGTGTGCGTGGTTTTCGGGCAGCTCGTGCTTCTCTCCGCCTTGCTGCTCATCTTCCAGCGCGGCGCTGTAATCCGCGTCAAAGTTGATGAGCACACCGCCGGGCTTGAGGATCCTGTACCACTCCCGATAGGCCTTTTCGACATGCGGCAGCGTCCATGTCAGATTCCGTGTCACCAGCACGTCGAAGCTCTCCGGCTCGAAGTCCGGGTTTTCTGCGTCCATGATCCGGAACGTGGCGTCCAGCCCCAGAACGGCGGCCATATGCTCGGCGTGTTCGATCATGTCCGGTGTCAGGTCGATGCCGGTCGCCTTGTGCCCCTCGGCGGCAAACAGGCAGGCGAAGAAGCCGGTACCCGTGCCGATGTCCAGGACCCGGAGCGGCCGCCCCTGCGGCAGATACCGGCTCAACTCCGCGAGCCAGCGCGCCCGCTTCTCGCTGTCGAATTCACGCAGTCTCTGCGCTTCAAAGGCCTCCGCCCGGTGAGACCAGTAGTGAGCTACGCGATGCTTGATCAGTTCCATATGCTTCCCCTCTCTGCTGCAGCCGGCGGTCCTTGCACCCTCGCGCGGCTGCCTATCCAATAAACAGAAATACAGGCTGCTTACATTATATCCTGTCTTTCGCCGATGCGTAAGCCCCCGCGGGGGATATAAATTCGCATAGACCGCGGCCTTTTCCTGCTTCCGGATCCCCCCCGGGGGGCTTGTTAAAAAGGGTGGCACATGATACGGTAACATAATAAAAGGAGGCTGCCATGCAAGCAAAAATGATCGCCGGGCACGAGTTGACGCCCGGCAAAACGGTAAAAGATCATATCCACGTGGAGGGCACCGAGCTGCACGTTCCGCACGTCCTGCTCTGCGGTGAGCAGCCGGGACCGACCGTGCTCATCACGGCGGGCATCCACAACGCGGAATACGTCGGCATTCAGGCGGCCATCGAGCTGTCCAATGAGCTTGACGTTTCCACGCTGCGCGGCAACGTGGTCCTTGTTCCGCTGGTCAACCGTTCGGGCTTTGAAAACCGCACCATGTCCCGCGTCTTTGAGGACGGAAAAAATCTCAACCGCGTGTTCCCCGGCAACCGGGAGGGGAGCGAGGCCGAGCGGCTGGCGCATATGCTCTTCGAGGTCTTTATCCGCAACGCAGATGCTTATATCGACCTGCACTGCGGCGACGGTTATGAGACGCTGATCCCCTATTGCTATTATCTGGGCGATGCGCCTGCCGAGGAGACGGCGAAACGGATGGTAGAGTGCGTGAATGTAAAGTATGTTGTGCGCTCGCACTGCCGCACGGGCGGGGCTTATAATCTTGCCTCTCTCCACGGCGTTCCCAGCGTGCTCATCGAGCGCGGCCAGCTCAGCCTGTTCAGCCGGGAGGAGATCGAGGCGGACAAGGCCGATGTGTGCAACATCCTGCGCCGGCTCGGCGTACTGGATGGGGACTGGACCCGCTATCCCAAGCAGGAGCTGCTGGAGTATAACGACGATGCGCCCTGCACCGGCTGCTGGTACCCGGAGAAAAAGCCGGGCGACCGTTTCCGGAAGGGCGAAAAGCTTGGCGAGATCCGCGACTATTTCGGCAAAAGCCTCTTTACGGAGCTCGCACCCGCAGACGGGGTGCTGCTGTATCAGACCGCGTCGTTGAATATCATTGAGAAAGGCCCGATGGTGAGTTATGGTGTGCCGAGACCCGATCCTTGAAGAGAATAAAAACTACTGGACCGACCGTGCCCCCGGCTATTCGGAGGTCAACCGGCTGGAGCTGGCCACGGCGCAGCGGCAGAGGTGGAACGACTGCATATGTGAAGAGCTGACGCGGCGGTTCCCCGATCGTCCGCTCGCCGACTTGCAGGTGCTGGAGGTCGGCACCGGGCCAGGCTTCTTTGCCATCCTGCTGCGCGAGCTGGGCTGCGCCGTGACGGCCATCGACCTCACCCGCGCCATGCTCGCCGAGGCAAAAGAAAACGCCGGCTCTCTGGCCGACGAGATATGTTTTATGGAAATGAACGCCGAGGCGCTCTCCTTCGCGGACGAGCGCTTCGACGCGGTCATCAGCCGCAATCTGACCTGGAATCTGCCGCACCCCGATCGGGCGTATGCCGAGTGGACGCGGGTGCTGAAGAAGGGCGGCGTGCTGCTGAATTTTGACGCGAACTGGTACGCCTATCTCTTCGATGAGGACGCGCAGGCGGCCTGGGACCGTGACCGCAGGAGCAGCGCCGAACGCGGCATCCGGGATCAGAACGTAGAGGCCGAGGGCGAGCACTTCGATGTGATGGAGGAGATCGCCCGCCGCGTGCCGCTGTCAAAAATTGCGCGCCCCGCGTGGGATCTGCAGCAGCTTGCCTCCCTCGGCCTGAAGGCCGAGGCCGATGAAACAGTCTGGAAGCGCGTCTGGTCGGAGGAGGAAACGATCAGCTTCGCCTCCACCCCGATGTTTCTGGTGCGGGGACGGAAATAGCTGCCTTTGTTTTTCCCTGTCCGGGATAAAACCGAACCAAAACAGCGGGATTTTTTTGCGCCGCGCTCTTGACACGCGCGCGCGGCAGTGATATCATCCGGTTTGAATTAAATGTATCTAACCAGCTGGCTTTTCAAGGAGGTATCCCATGTATCAGATCACACTGAATATAGACGGCATGATGTGCGGCATGTGCGAGAGCCACATCAACGATGCGGTGCGCAATGCCTTTCCGGTCAAAAAGGTCACGTCCTCGCACAGCAAGGGCCAGACCGTTATCCTCTCCGAGACGGAGATCCCGGAGGCGGACCTGCAGCCGGTCATCGCCAAGACGGGCTACGAGCTCACGAGCTACGCCTGCGCCCCGTATGAGAAAAAGGGCCTGTTCCACCGGCACTGAGTATAGCCCCATGTGATAAGCGGCACGCGGCGGTCATCTGACCGCCGCGTGCCGCTGTTTTATTTGGGTTCGTAGCCGTGCTCCATGCAGTACACGCGCAGGATGGCCGCCTGCGTTTTCGCGTCCGGGATGCGCCCGGCCAGCACGTCGCGCGCAAGCTCGTCGAGCGGCACGGCCTGCAGGTTGAGAAACTCATCGTCGTCGAGCTGTTGCTCGCCGAAGGTCAGGCCGCGGGCAAGGTACATCCAGATCACTTCGTCCGAATACGCGGCGGCGGGGTAGAACGGGCCGAGCGGCAGGAGCTCGCGCGCCGTGATGCCGGTCTCCTCGCGCAGCTCGCGGCGCGCGGCGGCCTCGGGCGCCTCGTCGCGGCTGTCGCGCTTGCCGGCGGGGATCTCCGTGATGACCTCGTTCACCGGGTAGCGGAACTGCCGCTCGACGATCACGCGGCCGTCGTCCAGCAGCGGCACGATGCACACCGCACCCACGTGGCGCGACAGCTCGCGCGGCGCGGTGCCGCCGTTGGGCAGGCGCACGGTGTCGCGGTAGAAGTCGAGGATGCAGCCGCTGTAAATCTTTTCGGATGTGAGTTTTGTTTCAGTCAGGTTGTCCATGGTGCGCCTCCTTACAGGCCGAGGATCTGCAGCGTGCGCGCGTCAGGCTGCCCGCCGAAGAATTTCTCGAGCACGGCGGCAAACACCGGCTCATCCGGCGCGGCAGCCGCGAAGAGCGTCATGCTCGAGCGCAGCTTCAGGTCGTCCGGAAAGCCGAACACGGCCGTGGGGTCGCTCTCGTCGAGCGCCAGCAGGGCACTGCTGATCTCCAGCAGATGCGCGCGCAGCGTCGGCTCGCGCAGGTAGGCCCGCGCCTCGTCGAGCCCGGAGATGGCGTAGTACTGCGATGTGCTGCTCATGCCCAGCCCCGCGACCTGCGGGAAGATGTACCAGATCCAGTGGCTGCGCTTGCGGCCGTTTTGAATCTCGCGCAGGGCGGCGGCATAGTCCCGGCTCTGTGCGGTGAGAAAGCGGTTGAGATCATACATGGCGGAAACCTCCTCAGAAGCGGAAATAGATGAACGGATTGAACGTCGCGCTCACGGAAAAGACGATGCACACGGCCAGCAGCGCCAGGCACACGACGTTGCGCACGATCTCGGCGCCGCAGCTCTCGCCGAGGTGCACGCGCCTGCAGACGGGCGTGGAGAATACGAGCGCGGGCAGCATCCACAGCAGCGGCGGCACGATGCTCACATCCGCGCCGATGGATTGTGCCAGCTGCACGTGCGTGAAGCTGAACATCCGCGCGAGCGCGCAGCGCATCTGCACAAAGTCCGTGAGGTTGAACATCACCCAGCCGATGCACACGATCATCATGCACAGCAGCCAGCGCAGCGCCTTCGGCAGGCGCTCGAGATACTTGCCCAGCCAGAGCTTTTCGACCAGCAGCAGCACACCGTAGTACAGGCCCCAGAGCAGGAAGTTCCAGTCCGCGCCGTGCCACAGGCCGGTCAGGCCCCAGACGATGAGAATGTTGCGCACCCACTTTCCCCGGGAAACGCGGTTGCCGCCGAGCGGGATATACACATAGTCGCGAAACCAGGTGGACAGCGAGATGTGCCACCGCCGCCAGAACTCCGTGACCGACAGGGAGATATACGGGTAGTTGAAGTTTTCAAGGAAGTGGAAGCCGAACATCCGGCCGAGGCCGATGGCCATGTCGCTGTAGCCGGAGAAGTCAAAATAGATCTGCAGCGTGTAGGCGATGGCGGCCAGCCAGTACATGAGCGAGCCGTAATTGGCGGGGTCGCCGTTGTAGACGATGGTGGCCACCTGCGCGACCTGATTGGCCAGCAGCAGCTTTTTGGCCAGACCCACGACAAAGCGCCGGAAGCCCTGCGCGAGATCGTCCATGGTCACGCTGCGAGAGCGAATCTCCTGCTCGACGGTCTCATAGCGCACGATGGGGCCGGCGATGAGCTGCGGGAAGAAGCTGACGTACATCAGCAGGTAGAAAAAGTTGCGCTGCAGGGCGATCTTGCCGCGGTAGAGGTCGATGACATACGACAGGATCTGAAACGTGTAAAAGCTGATGCCGATCGGCAGTGCGATGCCGGGGTCCGGCAGGCCGAGGAACGAGAACGTCCGGCACAGGAAATTGAGGTATTTGAACACGACGAGATTGCCGAGAATGACGGCGATCGCCGCGATCAGCGCGGCCTTTTTCGCGCGCGGCCGCGCCGCGAAATGCACGATGGCGAAGCCGCTGCCGTAGGCCGCGAGCGTCACGAGCACCATGAGCACGACCATCTTCGGCTCGCCCCAGGCGTAGAAGATCAGCGACGCGATGAGCAGCAGCGCGTTTTGCACCGGCTTTGCGCGGACGAGCACGCACAGACCTGCCAGCGGCAGAAAGAAAAACAGGAATGTCTGACTGCTGAATACCATGGCTCAGTCCTCCAGGATGGTCTCGTCCGTTGTGAAAAATGTCGTGTTGCCGACGAGAAGCACCTTTGTGATCTCGTGCGCGCGCAGGTATTCCGCCATCCGGAACGGCTGCCCCATGTCGGTTTCATAGCTGCGTATGTCGACGCTGTAGACCCGGTCGAAGTGCGATGCTATGAGCTTGAGGATGGCATTGTCGTAGGAGTCGCCGATCATCAGCAGGTTTCCACGCCCGGTCGTACCGGTGTCGAGGATGACCTCACCGTTGTCCCAGCCGTAGATGCCGCCGTAGCTGACGCTCTCGAGCCGGCCGATGAGCGCGTCGTCCTGCCGGCCGTAATCGTCCGCCGGTTCTCCTGCGATCGTTAAGGACATGTTCGGAAATGCAAAGCGGTAGGCATCGATCGGCTCGAAAAACTGTTCCTGCGCGCCGATGGCCAGCGCCTTGGAGCCGGAGAAGCGGTCGGACACGCGCACGGTTTCCAGCGGCTCGAGCAGATCCGTGCAGCCGAGCATGGCGGCGATCTCCCGATAGCCGCGGTAGGAACCGACGTTGCACCAGTGATGATCGGTCTGGTAGAAGTCGCGTTCATATGTCGTCAGATCGTTTATGGCGAATTTCTGCATCTGCGCCGCCGGCAGGTTCAACCGGCTGCTCAGGTATTCAAACGCACCGTTGTTTTCTCCGGCCGGAAAGTTGTTGTTCGTGTCGCCCTCGACCATGTAGATGTAAAACGATACGTCCGGATGCGCGGCGATCAGTGCATTGAGATTTTCGCTGTGCCGCGTGAGCCCCGGTGTCACCACGTCGGGACTGCGGTAGGTGTAGGCCAGATATTTCCCGCCGTAGACGAGAAACTGGTCGTACTGGACCGGCACGTTCGGGTACCGGCGCGACAGGCGCATCATGGAGTCGTACCGGATCTTGTTCTGCGCGTCATTGAAGGCCTTTTTCATCGTCTGCGCCAGCGGGATCTGATCGCTGAGCGCGGTCTCTATGGCATCCTGAAACGAACCGTCGAGCCAGCTTTCCGCCGTCAGCGGAGCGACGGTGTTGGCCGGACGGTTTTCGTAGTAGTTGACGTCCTTCGGGCACAGCAGTGTACGCCCGAGCCCGGTCAGCAGCACGGCGGCAGCACAGCAGAGCATGACCGCGTTGCACAGGTTCCGGGCGCGTTTGCTTTTGTCGGCGTGTTTCACGTGCGGTTTCTCCTGAGTTGAAAATTTGCAAAAACTTCTTTTGATTATGACCTCTGCGCCCCGGATTGTCAAGCACCGCGGCGCTCAGATTTGGTTTTACAATCCGTGCCGGCTGCGTTACAATGATCCTGCTGAGAAAGGAGCGTTCCCATGAGTATGACACTGGAAACCATTCGGGCGGCGCATGCGCGCATCGCCCCTTATATTGTGCCCACGCCGTTGCTGCGTCTGCCGGCGCTCGATGACGCCCTCGGCTGCGAGGTGTACGTCAAGGCCGAGTGCATGCAGCGCACGGGCGCGTTCAAGCTGCGCGGCGCGATGAACAAGATCCTCGCCCTGACGGAGGATGAGCGTGCGCGCGGCTTTGTCGCGGCCTCGTCCGGAAACCACGGCCGCGCGGTGGCTTATGCCGCGCAGCGCTTCGGCACGCACGCCTGCATCGTCATGCCGGAGACGGCCCCGGCCGTCAAGCAGGCGGCCATCCGCGCGCTGGGCGCGGAGCTCGTGCTGTGCGATGCGTCCGAGCGGTTCGCGGTCGCGGCGCGGCTGTGTGCCGAGCGGGGCGCGACGATGGTGCCGCCGTTCAATGACGAGCTGGTCATGGCGGGGCAGGGCACCGTCGGGCTCGAGATCATGGCCCAGTGCCCGGAGATCGACGCGGTCGTCGTCCCGGTCAGCGGCGGCGGACTCATCGGCGGCGTGTCCACGGCCGTCAAGGCGCTCGCGCCGCGCGTGCGCGTGTTCGGCGCGGAGCCGGCCGCGCTCCCGCGCTATACGGCGAGCCTGCGCGCCGGGCATCCGGTGCAGGTGGAGCAGAAGCGCTCGATTGCGGACGCGCTCGTTGCGCAGACGCCGGGGGATGTGTGCTTCCCGTACGTGGCGGCGCACACCGACGGCTTTGCGCCTGTGGCGGATGCCGACATTCTCCGCGGCATGAAGCTGCTGCTTCTGGAGGGCAAGCTGCTGTGCGAGCCGTCGTCCGCCATCGGCATCGGTGCCGCGCTGCGCGGCCAGCTCCCGGTACGCAGGGGGGACAAGGTCTGCTTTGTCATCAGCGGCGGCAGCGTCGCGCTCGAGCAGCTGCACCAGCTTGAGGACGTCAGGCTCTGACAGACAGCAAATATCCGCCCCGGCGCACCTTCCGTCAGAAAGGCGCGTCGAGGCGGATGCTGTCTCGGGCCGTTATTTGCTGTTTGCGATCGCCTGGTCGATGAGCTCGTTGAGCTTCTTTGCCTGATCGGGCGCGGTGATCGCGCCGACGATCGGCTGGCCGACGATGTTGCCGTTCTTGTCGACGACGTACGTGGTCGGGAACGAGTACAGACCGGCGGTGAACTTACCGGCCTCGCTGTCGGAGGCGAACCAGAGGTTGGAGTAGGTCACGCCCTTTTTCGCCAGAATGTCCTTCGCCTCGGCGATGGCGGTCTTGTCGCCGTCGAGCGTGAAGGAGTTGATGCCGACGACCGCGCCGCCCTTCGCGGCGAGGTCCTTGTTGAGCGCTTCAAGGTCGGCCAGCTCACCGACGCACGGGTTGCAGGTGGTGAACCAGAAGTTCACGACCGTGACGCTGTTGCCGGCAAAGAGCTTGCTGCTGTCGACGTCATTGCCGTTGAGGTCCTTACCCTGAAAGCTCGGGAATTTCATCAGGTCGCTGCCGGAGGCGGTCATGCCGGCCTCCTCCGCGCTCACGCTGTCACCTGCGCCGGGCGCCGTGCCGCAGCCGGGATACTTCTGTTCGAGGATGGTGAGCTTGCCCTCGATCTCCTTGATCTGCTCGGCGCCGGCCTTGAGCGTCTTGAGCTCGTCGGCCGAGAAGCCGTCCTTCGCGCTCTCGATCGTGGCGAGCAGGAAGTCACCGTAGTTCGTGCCGTCCTCGATCATGGTGCTGTTTTTGTTGGCAGACAGAAACACCTTGTTCCAGAGGTCGGAGTTTGCGGCGAGAATGTCGTTTTCCTTCTGCATGAGCTGCTGATAGAGCTTTGCCGCTTCGTCGGCGCTGTTCGGCTCGGTCGCGATCAGGGCTGCGATGTCGGTGCTGCCGTCCGCCTTGTCCTTGCCTTTGCCCGACGAGCACGCCGCGAGACTGAACACCATCGCGAGCGCGAGCAGGAGCGTCACAAATTTTGTGATTTTCTTCATCATGATTCCTCCGTTTGATTTTGATGGTTGCTTACTTGTTTCGGATTCGTGTTTCCGTTCAGGCCGAAGCCATAGCGGAAGCGGATGGCTTGCGTGGGGCAGGCGCGGATGCACTTGCCGCAGCGGATGCACTCCGTGTCGTTGGGGGACTTGGTGATGTCCACGTCCATCTGGCAGGTGCGCGCGCATTTGCCGCAGGAGACGCACTTGCCCGTGTCGACCTGAATGCCGAGCAGGGAGACCTTGTTCATCAGCGCGTAAAACGCACCGAGCGGGCAGATCCACTTGCAGAACGGGCGGAAAAACAGCACGCTCAAAACGACGACCGCGATCAGAATGATCAGCTTGCGCGTAAACAGCGCGCCCAGCGCCGCGCGGATGCTCTCGTTTGCGGCGGCAAGCGGGATCGCGCCCTCGAGTACGCCCTGCGGGCAGATATACTTGCAGAAAAACGGGTCGCCCATGCCCACGTCGTTGACGATGAGCGCCGGCAGCAGCACCACGGCCAGCAGCAGGATGACGTATTTCAAATAGGTCAGCGGCCTGAGCTTTTTCGTCGACAGCTTTTTGCCCGGGATCTTATGCAGCAGCTCCTGCAGCCAGCCGAACGGGCACAAAAAGCCGCAGATGAACCGCCCGAGCAGCACGCCGAGCAGGATCAGAATGCCGGTGATATAATACGAAAATCGGAATTTGAATATCAGTAAATTATGACCTCTTAACAGAGGTTACAGTGTTTTAATAAAATCCTCCAAAAGCCTTGAAAATAAAGGATTTATCGCAATGTGTTCGCCTTATCTCTTTATACGGTTACACACAAGTTTACTCTTTCCCTCCTTGCTCATAAGGGCAAATGCAAGGGCAAGAAAATCTCATAACAAGATATAACAGAGTGTGGCAATCGGAGAACTGTGATGTATGTGCGAATATATTATAACGGAGGATTTTCAATGGACAAGTATATTTACGATGATAAAAATGGTCTGTGGTATGAACTGCAAGGAGATTATTATATTCCTTGTCTTATCTTACCAGCCGAAAAAGAACAACCTATCGGTTTGTGGGGGCAGCGGCATTTGCGGTATCTGAAAGAACATCGCAGGCTTACATATACCAATTTGCTCACAAGCGGAAGGCTGAACGAATACCTTGCCGAGATAGACAAACAGGCAAAGGATATGTTCCTTCGGTTGATAAAACAGATGTCGGAGCGTGAGGGCGTAACCGAGCAACTAAAGACAGAAAATCAAATGGAGTGGGTTGGCAGGATGAATAATATTCGCAGTAGAGCGGTGGAGATTGTAAATGCAGAACTGATTTACAGTTAAGCCGGAGCGGCGGCGAGGAAAACCTTGCCGCCGTTTTTATGTATATGACCGAAAAATCAAAGATTTATGGTATAATTCTAAAAGAGTTATTTTTTTAAGACCATCGCCTCAAAAAACGTACTTAATAGGTGAAAGCGCTTTTAGGTCAAATGAGGGAGGTGAACAACATGGATGATCTGAGAATCATAGAACTCTACTTT
>ENA-OYAJ01000063-OYAJ01000063.1-human-gut-metagenome-genome-assembly--contig:-NODE-63-length-38756-cov-6.921552_pt1 | contig 38756 bp, 30 predicted proteins | sample MGYA00243431_ERZ652826 | MGnify/ENA primary metagenome ERZ652826 (study PRJEB26926, sample SAMN06164609) | human gut metagenome | biome: ENVO:00009003; feature: ENVO:2100002; material: ENVO:00002003...
TTTCTGCCTGTCTCGTGGGCTCGGAGATGTGTATAAGAGACAGGCGTTTGCTCATGCCCTGCCTCTGGAAATCAATAGTACTTCCACCCCTCAAATCCGGCATTGCCCGGATGACCGAAAACCTTCGTCATGCGACCGTTGTCATCGTGGTAGAGGTCATAGGTGTCGTGTCCCTTTGCGGCGGAGGAAGGGAACATCAGCTGGACACGGTCTCCGTGATTCTTCATGATGCTGTAATCGTCCCAGGTGATGTCGCCTCCGTAACGAATCCATTCCTGCAGCGTCGGGAAATACTCCGGGGGTTGAAATTGGCCATTGTTTTTCCTCCCTTAATATTTGCTGGTCGGTTTGCACTTTTTGTATCGGAGAATTGTGGCTTCCCACGACTACAGCAGCAATCGTCCGTCATTGCGGCTGTAGTTTCGGCCGGTCGCCATCCGGCTCTCATTCGGGCGGGAGAAGATCGTGAACAATGCGCCATTCAGGTTATGAAGCAAAGCCGACCGTCCTCTTCGCTGTACCGAGAATTGCCTGCTCGGCTTCGGCAAACATACTTTCCGTTACGGGAACAGGGGAGTTGTCCTCTTGAACCAACGCGACATCGAGGGCGTTTTCAAGCACGGCTTCAATCATCTGCTGATGCTTTCGCAAGGAGGTGATATTTCGGCCGACGAGGCGATCGATCGATTTGAACATCAGCTCGTAGTTGAAATCAATGATGCTGTACAGGTCACTCGACAGCATTTCCTCGGCATATTTTTTGCTGATGGATTTGATGCGAGAAGCATTGGCCTCAGGAAACGAAATGACCATGCAGCGGTCTGCCAGAATGGGGTTGATCTTCTGGAGATCGTTTGCGGTAAAAAACATGGGGCAGTGTTCCAACCCGACAAGCGTCGTCTCAAGGTAATTATCGAAAACGTCGGTGTTGGATTCATCCGTAATGGAAAGCAGTTCGTCGTCGATACTGGCACGATTGCGATCATGGGTAACCTTATCGATCTCGTCGAAAATGTAGGCGACAAGCAGAGAGTTCGAGCGGAGCCGTGCTTTTGCGATACGCCCGACGTCAGAAGACAGATAGGTTCCGCAGTCTCCTGTCATTCCGTGGCCGCCATCGGTCTGGGGAACCTTGATGACTTCCGTGGGGATCTGAAGCGCCTCTTCCACCAGCATGCGTACGGCGGTCGTCTTGCCGCAGCCTTTTTCGCCGACAAAGATGATCGGCCGCATGTGCCCCGTTTCGATGTACGTGACGAGTGCGGGGACGACCCTGCTGATGATCTCATCAGGGATGTCGTGGCTGAGGCAGAAAGACTTCAAGTGCCTGTATAGCTGCTTCGGGTCCACAGATTCGCGGAAAAACCGGGGCACCTCGAGCTTCATTTTCTTGAGCGCGCGCAAATACCGCACCTGCTTTTTGTCAACATGATGGGCCGTGGAGATATCGTCCAGCTGCGCCTCCAGCTCCTTCAGGTGAGACAATCCTTCACTGTTAAGGCCGGAAAGCGGCTTATCGATCCAGCGGCAAGGAGTCCCTTTGTGCGTCGTCGGATTCTTTCCGTTTTTGTTGTTTTGCAAGCCAAGCAGCGCCATGATTTCACGATCGCTGAGGCTCAGCACCAGCTTTTTCACTTCACTGAGTTCTGCCATACGAACACCTCCATATAGCTGCAAATGATTGCGGTGTTTCCCGGCGGATTGCGGCATTTGCAATCCGCCGGGGTGATCGTTGCATACAGCGGCTTATTCCGCTTTGACGAACTTGAGCATCTTCGTACGCATTTTGATCGTGTGAGCGTGGCGCATGAGTTCGGGGAATTCGCTGAGAAGGAGGGCGTATTCCTCTTTCAGGCCTTCCAGCTCGTCCTTGGTAACAGGTTCGCCGGAATACTCCTTCTTATGAAGCAGGTGATCCTTTGCGAGGGCGCGGATGTAGTAAAGATAAGGGACGTTGATCGTGGGCTGGGCTTCGGCAGATGCGGCGATTCCGTAATTGGCGGTTGCCAACACGTCCGCAAAAAGGCCGCGATCCATCTGCATGTCTGCCAACCGCAGGGCACACTGGCTCGCGTTGGCATACGTGCGGATCGCCTCCTTGAGGACGTTCATGCTGCTTTCGGCGTTGCCAAGCGCCTCTTCCAGCTCGCTCTCGGCCATGCTTGCCTTTTCCTCATAGGGGAGGTACTTCTTGTAATGGGCAATGATGCGTCTGCATTCGTCCTCGTTCGCGATCGGGTCTTTTTTGAGAAGATAGTCGAACGAGAACGTGAATGCACGCCAATTCCAGCGCTGGAAGGGAACGTTTTCCTTCAAAATGGAGTAATGAGCAGCAGCGGTCCGCATATCTCCGGCTTCGGAGCTGTACTTGATCGTGTCTGCAAGAAGGTCCACATTGCGGGGGAATTTCTTAAGCCCTTCCATGCAGATTCCCGCTGCCTCGCGGTTTTTGCCGCGGCGAGCGCGATCGACCGCCTTGTTGTGGTAATCATCCGAATCCATGTCGCTCTCGTCCGCGTCGTCTTCATCGTCCGAGTCAGACATCATTTCCCGCATACGCGAGAGCAGTTCGAGGATGTTGCCGCTGGACGTCTCGTCTTCGGAAGACGCATCGTCGATTTCAGGCATGTCGATGATTTCTTCCGCATCGTTATCCGCGGGGGTGCCGGCAGTGTCATCATTGCCAAGGAAGGTTCCTTCAAAAATAGAGTCGTTCATAACAATTCTCCTTTTCTTTGATTGGCCGGGTGTCGGCCTGTCTTAGGTTTTGTGTTCCTGTGATGCTATACTATACCATTTTTAGAACGCTACCGTTTTTTTCTTGGACAGCCTCTCGGACCACACGTGCGTCGATCGGTTTTTCCCCCGCTTACCTGGCGCCTCGGGTTCTGACACGGCATAAAGAACAGCGGCCCAAAGCCGCCAAACGCAACGAAAAGCCACCGCAGCGCCCGGTCGGGCGCTGCGGTGGCTGTTTGCAGATGGTAACAAGCTATCCGTGATACCAGCGCTGTATTGTTTTTGCACTCGCATACGAATCTATCATACGCAGTAGATATGTTTTTCCGTCATTTGCATATAGTTTCAGACGATAGTCATTGCCTCTGCCTGTTCGCACGGTCACGATGGAAACACGTCGGATGTACTGCCTGCAAAATGCGGATTTCCCTGAAAAGATCAGCCAATCATCCGACAGGAACGTGTTGGACTCAGGGTACAATGCTGCTGCATTCGTGTCGCTGAATTTCACATGAAAAAGACGCTCCTGATACCGGATGATCCGCCGGAAGCGGAAAGTCAGAAGGATGTCCAGAAGGTACCACACCAAAGCGGGCACGTAGGTCCAGAGCGCGAAGGGAGGAGCATAAACAGCGGTTTTGCACCATAGGAGTATGAAAAAGGATAGCTCATAATAAAGCGTAGCAACGCCGAATATGACGAGAAATCTCGTCTTCAGAAATCGTACAATGTACCGCTTCATTTACGGATTTTTGACCAATGCCACGGCGGTCTCGATATGCTCCGTGTGCGGGAACATGTCCACCGGTTGGATGCGCGTGACGCGGTAACCGTGCCGGGTGAGGTAGCCCAGGTCGCGCGCGAGTGTCTCCGGGCTGCACGACACGTACACCACCCGCTCCGGCCCGACGGCCGTGACGGCGGAGAGAAAGCGCTCGTCACTGCCGGCGCGCGGGGGATCGAGGATGATGACGTCGGCGTGTTCACCGGCCTTCGCCATGCCCTGCAGGAAGTCGCTCGCGTCGGCGGTGTAGAAGCGGACGTTGTCCGCATGGTTCGCCTTCGCGTTGCTGATCGCGTCGCGCACGGCGTCGCGGTTGTTCTCCACGCCGATCACGCGCGCGGCGTCCCGGCTCGCAAAGATGCCGATCGTGCCGGTGCCGCAGTAGGCGTCCACGACGGTTTCTTTGCCGGTCAGCCCGGCATAGTCGAGCGCTGTGCGGTAGAGCACCTCCGTCTGCACGGGGTTGATCTGGTAAAACGCGCGCGGCGAGATGCGGAACGTGAAGTCCCCGAGCTGCTCGTGGATATATCCCGGGCCATAGAGCACCTCGCTGTGTGGGCCGAGCACAAGGCTCGTCTGCCCGGCATTGATGTTCTGCACGATGGTCGTGATGTCCGGGTGCCGCTGCAGCAGCGCGCGCACGAAGTTGCGCTTGCCGGGCAGCATGCCGTGCGCCGTCACGAGCACGACGAGGATCTCCCCGCTGCGCCAGCCGCGCCGCACGAGCACGTGCCGCAGCGTGCCGCGGCCGGTGTCCTCGTCATAGGGACGGATCTTGAAACTCTTGAGCAGGTCGCGGATTGTGACGATGATCTGGTCGGCGACCGTGTCCTCGATCATGCAGTCGCTGACCGGCACAATCCGGTGTGAGGCTGATTGGTACACGCCTGAGATGATCTGCCCCTGCCGGTTGACGCCGAAGGCGGCCTGCACCTTGTTGCGGTAGTGGTAGGGATCTTCCATGCCGATGATCTCCTCCACGTGGCCGAAGCGGCCGAGCAGGCGGATGGCCGTCGCCTGTTTGAGATGCAGCTGCTCGTCATAGGACAGGTTCTGCAGCTGACAGCCGCCGCATTTTTTTGCGAGCGGGCATGCGCGCGCTGGGGTGTTTGCCATGGTCATGACCTCCGGTCTTGCGAACTCTTTTCTTTATCCTAGCACATCATTCGTCGCTTTTCCACACGGTTTTTGCGCGCGGCAGGTTCCACTCAAAGTGCGCCGCGGCGCAGCGGATCACAACGACGACGACCACGCCGGTCAGGATCGCGCCCGGTCCGTGCCACACCTGCCGCAGGAGCAGATAGAGGATCCCGCCCGCGATGGACGCGCTGGCGTAGATGTGCTTGCGCAGGATGTAGGGCATATCTCCGGCGAGCACATCGCGCAGCACGCCGCCGCCCGTGCCGGTCAGCAGGCCGACAAACACCAGCAGCAGCGGGTCCGTGCAGCCGGCGAGGGTGATGGCGGTGTTCATGCCCGTGATCGTGAAGATGCCGAGCCCGGCCGCGTCCATGATGAGCATGAGCGCGTCGAACACACGCTTGCTGCGGCCGATGGTGCGCCGCACGAACGGGAAAAACAGCACGACCGACACACCCAGCGCGACGAGCAGATAGATCGGGTCCTGAAACGCGCGCGGCGGAGTCAGGCCCACGACAAGATCACGCAGGATGCCGCCGCCGACGGCCGTTGTGATGCCCAGCAGCCCCACGCCGAAGATGTCCATATGCTTTTCGATGCCGAGCACCGCGCCGCTGACGGCGAACGCGACCGTCCCGGCCAGTTCAAGCAGAAAGAGAAAGGTTTCCATCGTCATGACCTCCAAAAAAAGAGTACACCCCTGTTGTGGTGCAGGTGTGTACTCTGTCCTTTTACCTGAAAGATTGGCCGGGCGGCCTTGCTTCTTCGGTGCGGAATCGTCTCTCCAGAGCTCCGTCAGCCGCCGGTCCTTTTGCCTGAGAGTGTCACTCCTTCGGCGGCCGCAGCGCTCTCCCGGCAGCATCTTACGGCGTATATCTGCCGACAGTATAGCAGATGCGGCGAAATTTGCAATGCCGAATTTTTTCGTGTACACTGTTTGCAGAAAAGAACGGGAGGGATGCGCATGAAACGTATGCTGTGGCTTTTCCTGTGTCTGGCGGTGCTGCTGACGGCCTGCGGGCAAAAACCGGCGGCCGACTCCGCCGTCGCGGCGGCGCAGCTGTATCAGCCGCTTGTGCAGGCGGTCGGCGATGGCACGGACACGGGCGTCGACCTCACGGACGCGCAGATCGCACAGGCGGTGGCGCAGCTCTCGGCGGCCGGCCTCACGGCCGTGCACGTGGATGCGGCCGACCCGGTCACGCACCCGGAGGCCGTGCCCGCCTTCTGGGATGCGCGCGCAGCAGGGGAGACGGCCGCGATCACGTTCTATGAGGTCTGCCGCGACGGCGGGCTGCTGTGCCACACGCTGCAGTCCGCGGACGGAGCGGACACCGTCACGCGCACGCGTGTCGTCTGGCGCGGCGGGGCGTTCTCCGTGAGCTATGCCGATACCTACGCCGTCACGTCCCTGACGCTCGACGGCGGGCGGCTGACCTACGTCTATGACATGCCCGATAACCCGCCGGGCACCGATCACGACGGCCACATCGACACGCAGGAGACATTCACCGTTGGATAAGGAAGCGGCTGCACGCCCCGTTCGGGGCGCGCAGCCGCTTTCCTATCTTATGCACGGCGGACGCCGGATGCCGCCGTGGTGTGCAGCAGCGCGGCCTGCGCCAGCAGCTCTATGCCGTCGGCCGCCTGCGGGTAGCGCGCAGCGAGCCCAAAGTGCGCGAACGCAGCGCACAGCTGCGCGCTGTCGAGCACGACGCTGTCGCTGCCGCGGGCGAGCTCCAGCTCGATGATCGAGCGCAGCACCTGCTCGCTGCACGCCTTATCCGGCTGCACGCAGCCGAGCAGCGCCTGCACAGGCGCGTCGGGATAGCCGTAGTGCAGCCCGTAGCGCCGCGCGGCGAGACCGTAGACATTGGCGGCACGCACGCCGGGCGTGCACAGCACGCTCGCACGCTGCCGCAGTTTGCCGACGAGCTGCTGCAGCACGGCGCCCGCAGTGCTCAGGACCGGAATGCCGGCGGCCGCCGTGAGCTGCTCGCAGAAGACGCCGGCACTGTCCGGCACGGCAATGACGGTGCAGCCGGAGGCGGCCAGCACCTCCGCCGCGGCGCGCAGCTTCGGCAGGGGCGGCTGCGTGGACGCCCCGCACAGATATGGTTCGCAGTCGGGCACGGCGACCGGGCTCAGCGGCAGCAGGGCGGTGTGCTCTCCGCCCAGCGCCTGTACGCGGCGCAGAAATTGTGTGACGGCGGCCGGGTTTGCGCCGAGCACGCCGATGCGTGGAAGGTCATGTATCTGCATAATGGGCATCTCCTGACGAAAAAAAGTCTCCGCGAAGCGGGTATGACCCCATCTTAGCGGAGACTGTGATCCGTCCGGCAACGCTTCGGCATCCAAACGGCATCATTGGGCGTTGAAATACAAAGTATTTTCCACGCGCCATGCCGGCAGGGAAAAGGCCATATCGGCGTCCGGGTCGTAAAACTGCAGGTAATCGGTGACGCTGCTGTCCATGCTGTTGTTGAGCAGCCGCAGTGGGACGGTGTTCCCGCCGCTTGTATGCAGGACGAGCATTTTTTGAGCCGCGTCCGGTATCGGGATCTGCACCTCGTCGTACGGCACGCCGAGCGAGGCCGCGACCGTGGCGCCGACGCGGTTTTCAAACACGCTCAGCAGGTAATCCCACAGGTCGTTCTGCCGGATCTGGAAGGCGAAGTCATAGGCAAATTCATAACTGAGCGCCAGAACGCAGCCGGTTGCATCGTCGAGCAGGAGCGTTGCCGTGTCGCCGCGCGGATTGACCAGCGGGATCCACCAGAGGATGAAGCCGCTGCCGTAGCTCGCGTACTCGACGGCCGCGCCCTTCTCCACGGAAAAGCCGCCGCCGAACAGCGCGCTGTCCTTTTCCAGCGCGCCCAGAAGGTCCTGCGCGTACTGCGCCATCTCGGCCAGTGTGTGCGCCGCGGCGCTCTCGTCGAGCTCGACGGGCTGCTCGGCGCTGTAAAGCAGGTTTTGTATGCCGTCGGTCAGCTTCCGGCGCAGGATGCTCGCCGCGCCCTGCTCGTCGCCGGTGCTGAGCGAAAACGCCGCGTCCCGGTTGGCACTGTCGAGCCGCGCAGCCACGAGGTTCGGCAGGAAGAAGCCGCCCGCCGCGATCGCCAGCACGAGCACGACCGCCAGTGCGGTGCGCATCCACGGTCTCATACGCGGCCTCCTTTCAGTTCCACGGTCACGACTGTGCCGTTGCCGACACGGCTCTCAAACTGCATCGTGCCGCCGTGCAGCAGCACGATCTCATTGCACAGCGACAGGCCGAGTCCCGCGCCGCCCTGTGCGCGCGAGCGCGACTTGTCCACGCGGTAAAACGCCTCCGTCAGGTGCGCGAGCGCTTCCGGCGGGATGCCGCGGCCGTTGTCGAGCACGCGCACGCGGCAGCCGTCGGGCAGCATCTCCTGCCAGACGTAGATGTAGCCGCCGTTGTCAAGCGCCTTGCGGGCGTTGTCCATCAGGTTGACGAGCAGGGTCTTAAACAGGTCCGGCTCCAGAAAGCACATGCCCTCCGCCGTGCGGTACTGCAGGGCGATGCCCTTCTGGGCGTACACGCGCTTGAGGTGCTCCAAAAGCCCCGCCACAAGGTCGGCCGGGCTCGCGGGCACGAGCTGGAGCTTCGACTGGTCGAGCGAGAGCATGTCCAGCAGCTTCAGCCCCAGCGCCTCGAGCCGCTTGCCCTCGGAGAAGATGTAGTTTGCCGCGTCCATCTGCTCGCTGGGGGAGAGCACCTGACTGCGCAAAAGGTCTGCATAGCCGATGATGGAGGTCATGGGTGTTTTCATCTCGTGCGAGAAGTCGGCCATGAACCGCTCCTGCAGGGCCATGCTCTCCTGAATACGGTTGACGTTCTGCTCCAGCTGCCCGGCCATGCGGTTGAAGTCCGCCGCGAGCTGCCCCACCTCATCGCGCGAGCGCACCGGCGCCCGGTAGCTGAGGTTGCCGCGCGCCAACTCTCTCGATGCGCGGGAAAGCGTGCCGAGCGGGCGCGTCAGCAGATAGGACGTGACCCACGACACGGCCGCGCCGATGGCGATGAGGCTCACAAACGTTGTGTGGTAGGCGCGCTGCTGCGTCTGGCGCACGGCGTAGGCCTCCGTCACGTCGAAAGCGAGCGTGACGGTCGTGTCGTCGGCTGCGGCGCTGAGTATGAGGTAGTGCCGGTCGTTGCCGGCGCTTACGATGCGCGTGATGCCGTTGCCGTCGTCGGTTGGCTCAGGCGCGGCGTTGAGCAGTGCCGTGTCCCCGGCCTCGATCGTCTGCTCGCCGAAGCAGATGCGCGCCGCTGTGCTCGGCCCGTTGCCGCCGAGCTGGTGCAGCACGCGCGTGACAGTGTTGGCCGTCGTGTTGGCCGAGGCGTTTTTGCCGAGGATATCCAGTACGTCCACGACCATGCGGTAGGTCCGCTCGGCGGAGCTGCGCTCGCGGTCGATGGAGGAAGAAAACGACTGCGCGATCATGAGGCTGCCGCCGATGCCGTAGGTCAGCGACAGCAGCAGCACCATGGCGATCGTGAGCTTTGCGCGAAACTTCATGCGCTCATACCTCCAGCCGGTAGCCGACCTTGTTCACGGCCAGCAGTCGGTTTTCCCAGCCGACCTTTTTGCGCAGCCGCTGAATGTGCAGGTCCACGGTCTTGCTGCCGTAGCTGTACTCGCCGCCCCAGACGTGCTCGTAGATCGTCTCGCGGTAGAGCGCGGTGCCGGGGTTGCGCGCGAAAAACAGCAGCAGGTCGTATTCCTTGTGCGTCAGGCTGATCTCCTCCGCGCCGCGCCAGACCTGCATGGCGCGCGTGTCGATGCGCAGCCCGCCGATCTCGATCACGGCGTCGGTCTTGTTGTAGCGCCGCAGCACGACGTCCACGCGCGCGAGCAGTTCCACGACCTCGAAGGGCTTGACGATATAATCTTCCGCGCCCATGCGCAGGCCGCGCACCCGGTCGTCGACCGAGCCGCGCGCGGTCAGGAAAATGACCGGGATGCCCAGCGGGCGGATATATTCCATGAGCTCGAAGCCGTCGGCATTCGGCAGCATCACGTCGAGCAAAATGAGGTCAAATACGTTCCGTTCCAGAATGTCCGCTGCGGCCAGTCCGTCGTACACGCACGTGCAGTGATAGCCCGCGCGGGTCAGGCTCATCTGGATCAGGTCGCAGATCGGCTTTTCATCGTCCACGATCAGGATCTGGATCATGCCACCGCCTCCTTCGGGTCAAAATTACATCGTTTCGGCATCAAAACGGCATCCGATGCCCGGCTTGATTATAGGTGCGGCCGAAGCACGTGTCAAATGTTTCGCGCCGCCGGTCAGATCTTTCCACGGCCGGGGAAACCTGCGCAAAAAATCGTCATTTTGTCTAAAATGGGCTTGCAAACCGGGTGAGGGTTATGGTACAATAATAACGTCAAATTCTGGTTGAAATCGTGCGGATGCTTTTCGTGCGCGACCGGCCGGAGTGACAAGCATAATTTTTAATGGAGGAAGAAAAGCATGTCCAAGAAAAAAGTTCTGACAGTCATGCTGACGCTTCTGGTTGCAGTCTGCCTGCTCGCCACCAGCGCTCTGGCTGTTGCCCCGACCGGTTCCACTACCGATCCGACGACCACCCCGACGACCACCCCGACGACCACCCCGTCGACTACTCCGTCGACCACCCCGTCGACCACCCCGTCCGGCACACCCATCCCGGGCAAGCCGGTGTTCGGTGACATCACGAAGGGCGCCTGGTACTACGACGCTGTGATCTGGGCTGTGGATAACAACGTCACCGTCGGCACCTCCGCCACCACGTTCAGCCCCGCCAAGGACTGCACCCGTGCCGAGATGATCGAGTTCGTGTGGAATGCCGCCGGCCAGCCGAAGGCAGCGACCACCAAGACCGTTCCGTTCACCGACGTTCCGGAGTCCGGTAGCTCCGCTTTCTGGTATGAAGACGCGCTCCTGTGGGCATATGAGAACGAGATCGTCGCCGGCACCAACGAAGACGGCACCACCTTCAGCCCCACCAGAGTCTGCACCCGTGCCGAGATGGTGAGCTTCCTTGTCCGCCTGCTTGCCGAGAACGGCGACGAGCTCGACGTTCCTCCGTGCACCGACGTTCAGGAAGACGACTGGTACTACATGGAAGTGCTGTGGGCCTATACCTACGGCCTGACCGATGGCACCTCCGAGACCACCTTCAGCCCCCTCAAGACCTGCACCCGTGCTGAGGCGGTCCAGTTCCTGTTCAATGCCGCAAAGGTTGCGTAAACAAATCCACGCACGTAATTGAATGTTTTTCTATCAGGACTTCGGTCGCGAATAGAATGCTGAAATAACGGCACAAAGAAGAGATGGGAAAACCTCATCTCTTCTTTTTTATAATTTTCGACAACACAGAGAGTAACAGAAGGGAGTGCTGGGAGACGTGAATACGACCCGCTTCGCAAACAGAGCCTGGGCCTTTTTGCTGGCAGCCGTTATGGTGCTGACGCTGATCTGCCCGCAGGCACTGGCTGCGAATGAAACCATCCAACCCGCCGGCGACAAGCTGGTCATCGGCCAGACGGACTATGCGCTGGTCGACGGTGTGACGGAAACGGACATTTTCCTGAACACCAAGGAAGGCAACGCGCAGATCGCCGGCTTTATGACGACGATCGCACCGGGTGCGAAGGCAACTTTCAAAGCTTCGTATAGCGGTTATTATACTGAAGGCAGCACGCCCGCGTCCCGCAAGGACGTGGCGGCGAACCTGCCCTGGAACCTGGAAAAGACAACGCTGCAGGCAGCGGCCTACACCAAGGCGACCGGCGGCAACGTCATCATGGCCATGAACGGCGACTTCTACAACATGCAGAATGCGCAGCCGCTCGGCTACCTCATCATGGAGGGCAACGTCATTCAGGAGAACAACGGCGCTGCCTCCGAGCCGTATTTCGCTGTTTTGAAGGACGGTACATATGCCATCCGTGACGCCGGAACGGACTGCTCCGACGTGCTGGAGGCCGTTTCCGGGCCGTGTTATCTGGTCAAGGACGGCCAGGTCAATCATAACGGCGATTATCTCATACCGGTCAACAGCATCGGCCTCAAGGCCGACGGCACGGTCGTGACCTTTATGGCCGACGGCCGCCAGAGTCCCTACTCCGTCGGCATGACGATGAATGAGCAGGCGGAGTTTCTGGCCGCGCAGGGCGTTGTGAATGCGATCTACCTCGACGGCGGCGGCTCGGCGACCTATGCCTCGAAGCGCGAGGGCACCAGCGACCTGACCATCCGCAATCGCCCGTCCGACGGCGTGGAGCGCACGGTCTCGAGCGCGCTGCTGCTGGTCTCCACGGCGGAGCAAGACGGCGTGTTTGACCACGCGTCCCTCTCCCCGAACAATACGATCTACACGCCCAACAGCCAGATCCGGTTCTCGGCCATCGGCGTGGACAAAAACGGCGGCCATGCGGAGCTGCCGGACAATGTGTCCTGGTCCGTGACGGACAGCAAGTGCGGCACCATTGATGCCAACGGCCTGTTCACGCCCGCGAAGAATTATAAGGGCGAGGTGACGGCGCAGCTGCTTGTCGACGGCAAGTCCGCCGGCCGCACGACCGTGACCATCGCGGACATCACGGATCTGTCGTTCAGCAGCGCAGAGGCGTCGCTGGACTTCGGCGCGTCGTCGGATCTGGGCCTGATCGCCAAGAGCAGCGGCCGCGACATCGTCTATAAGGACGGCGACTTCCGGTGGACGGTCACCTCTCAGACAGAGGGCGTGAGCGATGCCGACGCCGGCAGCGTGCGTGACAATGTGTTTACCGCCGGCTCCGGCAAGGAGACCATGAACGTGACGGTCAAGGCCACGTATGCCTATGACAAGTCCAAGACGGCGGAGATCCAGGTCGAGATCGGCAAGCTGCCGGTGACCCTGCTCGACTTTGAGCCCGATGCGGAGGGCAATCGCCAGCAGTGTGCGCACTACCACTGGATCCTTGACACGTTTGCCAACAACGGCAAGAACCCCGACGGCGGTTATATCCCCAAGAATTCGGACGATAAGACGCCGCTGAAGGTCAGCAGCTACTGGAATGCGATCGAGCCGTTCCACAATGACGGCTATGACTATTTCCTGTGGCCCAATGGCGCACTGGATGATTACTGCTGCGGCAACCTGAAGATTGTCAGCGAGGCGGAGGGCGGTAAGGTCCGCTTCGGCCAGAACTCGATGGAGTTCAACTACGACTACAGCTCCTACAACGGCATGTCCAACGTCAATTTCAACATTCGCTACTGCGGCGAGAGCGACATCTACATCCCCGGCTCGCCGACGGAGATCGGCGTTTGGGTATATGCGCCCGAGGGCACGCCGGCATACTGCATGTATGCGGACGTGGAGTCCTGGGATCCGGCCAGCGGCGCGTATAAATGGTCCTATCCGCGCCTGACCGCGCAGAATCCCGACCCGGAGCGCCCGCTCCAGATCACCTGGACCGGCTGGATGTACTGCAAGGCAGACATCAGCGATCTTTACAGTGATGCGGAGCACCCGATCCGCCTGCGCCGCGGCCGCAGCCTGATCTGGATGTCCTATCAGCCGAACGGCAACGAGGGCATCGGCGATTCCGGCCGCAAGAATGGCACGATCTACTTTGATAACTATCGTGTTGTCTACGGCACGAACCTGGACGACCTGGATAACCCGGTCATCGATGAAATGACGGTCAACGGCACGGCGCTTTCGAGCGGCGGCGACACGGTCATCGCTTCCAACTCCATTGAGGCCGTGGCAAAGTACCACGATGCGGACGGGAAGAACCGCTCCGGCATCAACGCACAGGCCACGACCATCAAGATCGACGGCGAGCCGATCCAGTCGGACAATTCCGACGCGGACGCGACCGTGCGCATGACGCTGCAAAACGGCCGCCACACGATGACGGTCTCCGTGTCCGATGCGTTCGGCAACACGGTCGAAAAGACCACGGCCTTTGTCGTTGCCGGTGATATGCAGGACTCGGCTACGGTCAGCGTCACCGGCGCCGACTTCGTTCCGCTCGGCGCGAACTATGCGCTCACGGTCACGGCGGACGGGAAGGTCAGCTCTGCGGACATCACCATGCTGCAGCTCAATGACGATATCGGCCAGCCGGACGTGACGTATGCCCCCGGCGTGGCCGGCAAGATGGAATACACGCAGACCGGCTTTAAGAAAGCCATGCTGACGCTGCACCTCGAGGCGGCGGCGCCGGTCGAGGGCGAGCTGGCCAAGCTGTCGTTCCACATCGCGCCGACGCTCGACACGCTGGTCAACCAGTTTACCTACACGGTGTCCCGCATCGTGCTCACGGCCGCAAACGGTACGGCCTACACGGCGGCACAGGCGGCGGTGCGTCTGCCGCTGTCGGCGTATTACACCATCGTTCCCGGCCCGCAGCCGGTCGGCATGACCAGCGTGATCGCCGTCTATAACAAGGACGGCAGCGCGGCGCCCGGCGTTGCGCTGTATGTGGACGGCACCGAGATCGGCAAGACGGACGCCAACGGCCTGCTCGAGACAGACGCCATGAAGGACAAGGCGGCCGGCACGGTCTGCGTGCTCTCGGCCACCGGACCGGACGGCGTCGCCGAGGCGACGAAGGTCACGGTACTTGCCGATGCCGGCGGCACGGCCTACGACGGCATCCATCTCAACGCCGCCGTGAGCAGCGGCACCGCGCAGGGCATCAGCTGGCTGTCCGGTATCGGTACGGCCGGCAAGGCGGTCGTTCAGTACCGCGTCAAGGGCGCGGATGCCTGGCAGACGGCCGACGGGACCTGCACGCTGACCGGCTTCTCCACGTCCAAGAGCGCTGCCTATACCAATGCGGCGCAGCTCACGGGCCTGACGGCCGGCACGGATTATGAGTTCCGGGTCGGCGACGGCGCCACCTGGTCGGAGCCGCAGAGCTTCCGCACGCGCGCAGCTGCGCAGGACACCACGTCCTTCGTCGTCATGGGCGACACGCAGATGACCGGCAACCCGGACAGCGAAGAGGACAAGGCAAGCATCGCGGTGCTGGAAAAGCTCGGCGCGATCGTCAAAGATAAGCCGGTCGATTTCGGCCTGCAGACCGGCGACTATGTGGACAACGGCTCCAACTACGCCATGTGGACGGAAATGCAAAACGCCTTTTCCGCCGCGTTCCCGGGCGTGAGCTTCTTCCATACGCTTGGCAACCACGAGTATTACGGTGACGCCAGCGGCCATATCTCGGCGGATCTGCTCCAGATCCCGGGCAAGGACTACTATTCCGTGGAGTACGGCGATGTCTATGTCGCCGTCATCAACAACAGCGCGGATCTCACCGAAGCCTGCGCATGGCTCCAGCAGGACGCCGCGCAGAGCACCTGCATGTGGAAGGTCCTGTCCATCCACCAGCCGCCATACTATACCAACGCCAAAAACGGCGGCAGCGAGAAGTTCCATGAGCTGATTCCGGCCGCGGCAGAGGCCGCCGGCATCGACGCGGTCTTTTCCGGCCATGACCACTCCTATGCGCGCATCATGGCCAAGGACGGCGCCGCCGTCACCGAAAACGGCGTGACCTATTTCATCTGCGGCGACCTAGGCGAGAAGTCCAGAGATCAGAACTATGCGATCAGCTCCGATTTTGACTACGCCTACTGCGAGCAGGGCTATGAGGGCCTGATCCTCTATGTCACGACCAACGACAAGACCATGACCGTCTCGGCCTACGACAGCAAGGACGGCCGTCTCGTCGATTCCGCGGTGCTGCAGTCCCGCTGCGCGCGCGGCCATCAGCTGACGACCTATCATGACGGCAAGTCCGTGTGCGCGGTCTGCGGTAAGGCCGTGGATGTGAAGGCCGCGCAGTACACCGGCTGGATGACCGTCGAGGGCACCGAGCAGCAGATGTACTTCCTGGCCGGCGACTATGTTACCGGCTGGCAGCAGCTCGGCGACAAGATGTATCACTTCGGCGACGACGGCATTGCCCACGTTACGGAGACGGTCGACACCCGCACCTGCACCACGAACGGCTATTACCTTACCACCTGCAAGGATTGCGGCGCGAGCTACCGCGGCGCGACGATCTGGTATGAAGGCCACAGTTGGGACGAGAACCACGTCTGCACGAAGTGCGGCACGCAGGGCAAGAATATTGCCGACGCGGAGGTCAGGACCGCATCCGTCGTCTTTGGCGGCAAAAAAGCCATCTGCAACGTCACGGTCACGTATCAGGGCAAGAAGCTGACGGTCAAGACCAGCGACGTGAACGTTGACGGCTACATCTACTACACAAACAACACGAGCGTCGGCCTCGGTACCGTCACGATCAAGGGCATGCGCGATTTCTACGGCACCGTGTCTGCCCAGTATAAGATCCTGCCCGGCGGCGTCCGGGACGCTGCCGCGACCGAGATCGGCCAGAAGCAGGTCCGCCTCGAGTGGCCGGCGGCCGCCGGTGCGGAAAACTACCGCGTCGAGATGAGCAGTGACGGCGGCAGCACCTGGGACGTTCTGCCCATGGCTACAAAGCCCGCCTGCACCGTCACGGGCCTCGCGCCCGCAACGGAGTACACCTTCCGCCTGTTTGGCTGCACGAAGGTGGACGGCAAGTGGTATTCCTCGCCGTACTACTCCAATGAGGTCAAGGTGACGACGCTGCCTGACGGCGCGTTTGCGCCGTCCGAACTGCTCGGCACGGTCAGTGCCCGGGTGGACGGCCGGACCGTCACCGGCCTGAGCGCGGACGGTTCGCAGTATCTGTTCCTGCCCGCAAGCGCGGACCTGAACAAGCTCGCCCTGTCGGTGGACACGCAAAACTGCACGAATCCGACCGTGGAGCTGCAGGGCAGCAAGGGCACCGAAAAGCTCGGCAAGACCGTGAACGTCACAAAGCTTGCCGATGCGGACGACGGGCTCTACACCCTCACCGTTCTCATCAACGGCAAGGCGGCCGGCACCGTGTGCGTGGCGCAGTCCGAAAATCTCAGCGCGCTCTACATCACGAGCGACGATCCGTCCGCACAGGGCAGAGACTTTGTCGATGCCAGCAAGTCCAATATTGCAACGGCGCAGATGCTGCTTGTCGACAAGGACGGCAAGGCTGTCTATGACGGCGCACTCACGCAGCTCAAGGCGCGCGGCAACACCACCTTCACCGTCGCCGAGAAGAAGTCCTATCAGATCAAGCTCGGCAAGAAGAGCGACCTCGTCGCCTGCGGGGAAAAGGTCAAGACCTGGACGCTGCTGGCCGGCTATAACGACGCAACGTTCCTGCACGACAAGCTCTTCAAGGATCTTGCCGCGTCGCTGGGCATGCCGTACACGGCCGCCTCCGACTGGGTGGACCTGTACTATGACGGCGTCTACCGCGGCACCTATCTCGTCAGTGAGAAGAACGCCGTCAACAAGACCGGCGTGGACATCACCGACATGGAGGACGCCTACGCAGGCGTCAACGCGGGCTATGGCAGCAACATGACCATCGCCACGGCCGAGAACCGGTACGGCCAGACCTACCAGTACACAACCGGTCTGACCGAGCCTGCCAACATCACCGGCGGCTACCTGCTCGAACTCAACGGCACGAAGCTCAGCGGCACGCCCGAGCCAAAGTATGACGAGGCCAGCGGCTTTATGACCGCGCGCGGCTCCGCCATGAACGTCAAGAGCCCCGAGTGGTGCGGCGAGGACGCCATGGCGTATATCAGCGAGTACTATCAGGCCTTTGAGGATGCGGTCTACGCGCAGGATGCCGACGGCAACTACACCGGCTATAACGCCGAGACTGGCAAGTATTATTATGAGTACTGCGACCTGACCTCGCTCGTGCAGGCCTATCTGCTGCAGAGCCTGTCCGGCAATTCGGACGCGTTCTACTCCTCGCTGTTCTTCTACAAGGACGCCGACGGTCTGATGTATGCAGGCCCCGTCTGGGATATGGAGATGACCTGCGGCAGCGGCTGGAACGGCTATATCGGCCCGGACAACGACTTTATCAATGGCCGCTACCTCGTGACCGCGCTCCTGAAGATCCCCGGCTTCCGTGCGGCCGTCAGCAACTACTATCACGATACGTTCCTCGCGCAGGCGCAGCAGCTTGTGGGGGATGACGGTAAGGTCATGACCGGCGCCGCGCGTCTCTCGGCCAGCGCCGCCATGAACTACCGGCAGTGGCCGCTCATCCGCGTCGGCAATCCGAACCAGAGCAGCCACTTCTGGCCGGCCGGCACGACGTATGCCGATACCGTGGCCGACATGAACGACTGGCTCACCGCGCGCATCGCGCAGATGAGCGCCGTGTATGACCACTCGTGGGATGCGGGCGTCGTGACCAAGGAGCCGACCTGTGCGGCCTCCGGCACGCGCGTTTACACCAACGATGTCGGTGAGACGATGACCGAGGCCATCCCGGCCAAGCCCCACACGCCCGAGACGCTCCCGGCCGTGGCGGCGACCTGCACGGCCTCCGGCCTGACCGAAGGCTGCAAGTGCGCCGTCTGCGGAGCGACGCTGACGGCACAGAAGGTCATCCCCGCCGCGCACCACTATGTTGACGGTGTCTGCACCGTCTGCGGTGCAAAGGATCCGACGGCCGTCCCGTGCCCCGGCGGCGAAGCCTGCCCGGGCCACAAATTCACCGATATGCCGTCCACGACCAACTGGGCGCACAACGGCATTGACTTCGTCGTGGCGCACAAGCTCTTTGCCGGCACGTCCGACACGACCTTCGAGCCCAACACGAAGCTCACCCGCGCCATGATCGTCGAGATCCTCTATTGTCTCGAGGGCGAGCCCGCGGTGGAGGCGGAAAACCCCTTCACCGACGTGAGCGGCAGCGCCTGGTATACCAAGGCGGTCCTCTGGGCGGCGAGCAACAACATCGTGGCCGGCATCGGCAACGGCCGGTTCGATCCCAACGGCACGGCGACCCGCGAGCAGGCGGCGACGATCCTGTATGAGTACGCCCGCTTCAAGGGCTGCGACGTGGATGTCTACGGCGACCTGTCGGCGTTTGCGGATGCGGGCAGCGTGTCCGCCTTCGCGCGTGCGCCCATGACCTGGGCGGTGGCTGAGGGCCTGATCTCCGGCGCCGTTATCAACGGCCGGACGCTCCTCGACCCGCAGGGCGTGACCACACGTGCGCAGTTTGCGATGATCATGATGCAGTATGTCTTGAACGTCGTCAAGGCGGCGCCTGAGGCGCCGACGACCGGGGAGACCCCGTCGTCCGGCGAGACGCCGGCCCAGCAGCCGCAGCAGCCTGCGGAGACTCCGGAGCTGACGGAGGCCCCGGCGGCTGCGGAGGACTCCGCACCGTCCGAGACGCCGGCGGCCGAGCAAACGCCCGTGCCGTCCGAGACGCCGGCGGCCGAGCAAACGCCCGCGCCGTCCGAGACGCCGGCGGCGGACGAAGCCGCGTGAGCACACACATACATCATCCGGATCTGTGATCCATGACCGGGCATCCCGGAGCGGCTTTGCCGCTCCGGGATGTTTTTTTGCTGCCTTTCGGCAAAAAGTTCGGAAATTCCTGTCACGTTCTTGACAAAATCGTACCCGCTGTGCTAGCTTTTTCATCAGGGAAATGAATCTTTACAGAAAGGCAATGGCAATGACATTAGATGAATTGAAGATCGGTTCCTCAGCGGTCATCACGGCGGTCGGTGGGGACGGCGCGCTGCGATGCCGGCTGTTGGACATGGGGCTCATCCCCCATACCCGCGTCACCTTGCAGAAGGTGGCGCCGATGGGCGACCCCATCGAGATCCGCGTGCGCAGCTATGAACTGACGCTACGCGTGGAGGAAGCGAAAAAGATCGAGGTCGAGGGGGTGTCGGCATGATCTTTGCACTTGTCGGCAACCAGAACTGCGGCAAGACGACGCTGTTCAACGCCCTCACCGGCTCCAACCAGCACGTGGGCAACTTCCCGGGTGTGACCGTCGATCAGAAGATGGGCGAGATGCGCGACGAGAAGGGCTGCTCCGTCGTCGACCTGCCGGGCATTTACTCCCTGCGCCCGTACACGCAGGAGGAAATCGTCTCGCGTGATTTTATCATCCATGAAAAGCCGGACGGCATCATCAACATCGTGGACGCCACGAACATCGAGCGCAACCTGTACCTGACGCTGCAGCTGCTCGAGCTGCGTGTGCCGATGGTGCTGGCGCTGAACATGATGGACGAGGTGCGCGCCAACGGCGGCGCCATCGACGTGCAGAAGATGAGCCAGGCGCTGGGCATCCCCGTCGTGCCGATCTCGGCGGCGAAGGGGGAGGGCGTGTCCGAGCTGGTGGACCAGGCGCTGACCGTTGCGCGCAGCCGGACGCTGCCGAAGGTGACGGACTTCTGCTCGGACGATTCGGCCGTGCACCGCTGCATCCACGCAGTCGTGCACCTGATCGCCGACCACGCCGACCGCATCGGCGTGCCGGCGCGCTTCTGCGCGGCCAAGCTCATTGAGGGCGGGGACGACCTCGCCGCGTCGCTCGAACTCGATGAAAACGAGCAGGAGCTGCTCGAGCACTGCATCGTGCAGATGGAAAACGAGACCGGGCTCGACCGCAACGCGGCCCTTGCGGACATGCGCTACACGTTCATCGAGGGCGTCGTGGCGTCCTCCGTGGTCAAGTGCCACGAGAGCAAAGAGCACGCGCGCTCCATGAAGATCGACCGCATCCTCACGGGCAAGTATACCGCCCTGCCGACATTTTTGCTCGTCATGCTGCTCACGTTTTATCTCACCTTCAACGTCGTCGGCAAGTGGCTGTCCGATCTGCTGCAGCTCGGCATCGACGCGCTGACCGGCGTCGTGGACGCCGCGCTCACAGCCTACGGCATCAACCCCGTGGTACATAGCCTCATCATCGATGGCGTGTTCGCCGGTGTCGGCAGCGTGCTCGTGTTCCTGCCAATCATCGTAACACTGTTTTTCTTCCTGTCCATTTTGGAGGACACCGGCTATATGGCCCGCGTCGCCTTCGTCATGGATAAGCCCCTGCGCAAGATCGGCCTGTCCGGCCGTAGCGTCGTGCCGATGCTCATCGGCTTCGGCTGCTCGGTGCCGGCCATCATGGCCACGCGCACCGTCTCGTCCGACCGTGACCGGAAGATGACCATCCTGCTCACGCCATATATGAGCTGCTCGGCGAAGATCTCGATCTACGCGTTCTTCACGGCGGCGTTTTTCCCGCGCTACCGCGCGCTCGTCATGCTGGGGCTGTATGTTCTCGGCATCCTCATCGGCATCATCGCGGCGCTCATCATGAACAAGACGGCCTTCCGCGGCAAGCCCGTGCCGTTTGTCATGGAGCTGCCGAACTACCGCATGCCTGGGCTCAAGAGCGTGGCGCTGCTGCTTTGGGAGAAGGCGAAGGACTTCCTCCAGCGCGCGTTCACGGTCATTTTCCTCGCGACGATCATCATCTGGTTCCTCCAGAGCTTTGACACGCGCCTGAACGTCGTGGCCGACAGTGCCAACAGCCTGCTCGCGCTCATCGGGCAGTTCCTCGCACCCATCTTCCGGCCGCTCGGCTTCGGCGACTGGCGCTGCGCCACGGCGCTCATCTCCGGCTTCATCGCCAAGGAGTCCGTCGTCAGCACGCTGCAGGTGCTGCTCGGCGGCGCGGCCATTTCGTCGCTGCTCACCACGCGCTCGGCTGTCAGCTTCCTCATGTTCACGCTGCTGTATACACCGTGCGTGGCCGCCATCGCCACCATCCGCCGCGAGCTGGATTCCCGGCTCAAGACCGTCGGCGTCGTGGTCCTGCAGTGCTCGGTGGCATGGGTCGTGGCGTTCGTTGCATATGCGATCGCGGGGCTGGTGTGATGCGGCTGATCGACTATCTCCTGCTGGCCATCGTGGCCGTGTGCGCCGTCATCGCGTGGCGCGCCTGGCACCGCGCCATGAAAAAGGGCGGCTGCTGCGGCAGCGGCTGCACCGGCAACTGTGCGCAGTGCGGCAGAAACTGTGACTGCAAAAAAGAAAAATAGATAAAGCAAGGCTTCCCAAATTCGGGAAGCCTTGCTTTTTTGTGCGTATGTGCCCGTGCTCACAGCTCCGCAATGTGCACCGGATTTCCGTGCTCCTGGATCAGAGCCGCGAGATCGTCCGCGCGCAGCCACACGGTGGCCGTGTTGTCGTTCGGGTGCACGCCGATGAGCCCCGGCGCGGCGAAAAACGCTTCGTCGAGATAAAGCTGCACCTTGCACTCGGCGTCGTTGAGCAGGCCGAGCGGCGTCATGGCGCCGGGAATGAGCCCCAGCACCTGCATGAGGTCGTTTTCGGACGCGAACGACAGCACGCGCGTGCCGTATTTGTGGCGGAACTCCTTGAGGTCGACGCGCTTGTCGCCCCGGACGGTGATGAGGTAGTAATTGCGCTTTTTATCATCGCGCACGAACAGATTCTTGGCGCCGGCCACCGGGTAGGGGAGCGCCACGTCCGTGAGTTCGGCCATGTTGTAGACCGCTTTGTGCTCCGTGATTTCGTGCCAGATCCCGCTGCGCACGCTGCAACGCTGGGTATCCAGCGATTGCGGCTGCCCGCCATACGTGCGCCTGCTGCTTGCAAAGCAGTGCGGCCTGTGAGGAGGTCGATGCAATGGACCAGTATAGCAAAATCCTGACTGCCTACCGGCAGCACAAGTCGCTTGACATCAGCTATCAGACCGTCCGTTGCGTGCTGGTCACGGCTGGGCTGTACACGTCGCCCCGCGTGGAGCGCATCCGCGAGCTGTCCGCCGCCGGCTTCTGGCCCTGATTTCCGCACGTGGTTAGCATTTTCGTTAGCATTTTGTTAGCAAAACACGCTTGCATTATGCCGAAAGCTATCGTAAATCCGCGACGTTTTTCGCACTGCAAAGCTTTCCGAAAGATCCGCAAAGCATTGATAAATAAAGAAAAAGCCAGCAATCACAACGGATTGCTGGTTTTTGCTGTTCTGGTGGAGCAGGGGTGCCCAAGGATGAACACCCCTCCGAAACTCCGGTTTCGCCTTCAAATGCTGTTTCTATATACGCAGTTCAAGGATCTGCATATCCTTTTCGCTGAGCGTGGCCTTGAACTGATCCACCAGCGCCTGTGCTACCGCTGTTTCCTCCACATTCTGCGACGGGTCCGGCTCCTCGTATTCCTGTCCGCCGTGGGCGTCGGCATAGGCCTCCTGAAATTCCTCCAGTGAGATCATCGGGTGCTTGGTGCAGGTGTGGTACCATTTTCGGATGAAGTCCGTTTTCTGGTTGCTCTTTCGGAAGTCAAAGTCCTCAAAGCAGGGGCGCTCTCGTGCCACTTGGATGATCTCGTCCATCCGGTGCTTTTTCATCACATTGGGCACGATGTAGCGCAGATAGATGTCGATCTGCCATTCCGGTACATAGCTCAACGCCGAGTGGCAACCTTTGAATAATTCGCCGGCGGACGTCAGAATGCCTTCGTCCGTCAGCTCATGAATCCAGTAGTCCGGGCAGTGGGCGAACCGCCACGACGGGTCGTAGCCGGAGTGAATTTCCATATACTCGCCGAAGCCCATATACGGCCAAACCATAAAGGCGGTAGCGTCTATGCGTCTTCGGATACAGCGCTGATACCGCTGGGCAAGAACACTTTTTTCACCCCGGGCAGTTCGAAAATACACTCGAAATCGAGCTTCTCTATATCTTTGAAAGTCGCTCTTTCTACGGTCAGACACTCAAGATTAAGATCCCCGAACTCGCAATCGTTTGCCCGCATCACCCCAACACCGGCTCGAACTTTACTGCACACTGTTCTGCAAATTTTGCAGCGGTGCTCTCTGCGGGGGCGTGAATCGTTAGATTGCCTTGGTTGAAGGTATGTAGAAATTTCTTTTTGCAATAACAAAGAAACGCGTCGTCGTCTGTGAATAAAATATCTAATGCCGGGGCATCGATATAAATATCCTTCAGGTTTGTGCAGCCGGAGAGGGCAAACAGATCGAGCTGTTCGATCTGTGCATGGAGATGCAGCTCTGTCAGCGATGTGCACCCGACAAACACGCCGTTACCAATCCGAGTCACATTTGCCCCAAGCCGAATGCTTGTCAAATTTCTGCATCCACGGAATGCGTCGCTCGCATACTCCAGCACAAAGTCAGGTGTGTCGAATGACCCGCTTTTACCGGAGGGGTAAGTCAACAGACAGCCATTATCCTTGCAGTATAACACACCGTCGATGCTGAAATATTTCGGATTTGCGGGATCTACGGTGATCGCTTGCAGCTTGGGACAGTTTGCCACGGGAGAATCCCAATCTGGCTGATCTCCGATGCTCGTTACGCTTGCTGGAAGATACAGGCTCTCCAGATTTGCGCAGTCCTCAAATGCCAACTCATCGATTGCACAAAGAGTATCCGGGAGGATGACTTGGGTAAGCGCCGACCGAAAGAATGCGTGCCTTCGAAGCGCCTCAACCCCCGAGGGCACTGCAAAGATGCCTTTCATTTTTGGCGGGACACGATACAGTTCCAGTCCGGATCGGCAGTACAACACACCATCTCTGACGCGCGGTGGAATTTCGTCAACGCTGTCGACGATGCAGTATTCGTCTACATTTGAGCAGAGGTCAAGAAACACATCGGTCTTAAAACAGCGCTGACCCGGAATGAATTTGATCTTTTTCACGCATTGAAAGGTTTGCTTCTCCAGAATATCTTTTCCTCTTTCCATAGTTTTTCTCCTTTATTGTCTTAAACAGCTTGTGCATGACTCTTTTATCAAACGATTATGTATCCGTATTTCCAGCAGCTTCCGATCTACAAGATGCTCACGATACATATCACATTCGATAATGTTGCGAGAGTGAATGTTGTCATCAGGGCAGCCGCCCATGCAGACCGGGAACAATGCACAGCTTCTACAGTCCTTGTTGTCCGGAAGCTTCACCTCACGAAACTCTTTAGAAATTTCTGTGTCATTCGCACCGCTGAAAATGCTTCCACATACATATCGTCCATCCCCAAAATAATGCTCACAGGGATACAATTCTCCCTTGGGGCCGATACATGCATTGTAACGGCAGATGTTTTTGCAAGGACTTAAATGGCTACCAGAAATCTTCTGCGTTAAGCTCTTATAATTGAAGCTTCCTTTGTCGGGATCAAAGCTTTTGATAAACTCCTTGTCCATTTCGCACCAGTTTGCGAAATTTGCTTTTTCTGTTTCCAGACTCGCACCATATAGCCTGGTGTTTGCAATGTATATGGAAATTTTCCCATCAAGGCCCCTTTCTTGCATGAGGTAATCCCTCAGCTCACGCGCATTGTCAAGTCCGTCCCTGGGGACATTTACACGCACGGAGATTCTCAGTCTGTTACATGCTGTGACTATATTGTCAACTACTCTGTAGAATGCCTTGGCGGGTACGCCTTTTCCGGCAGCATAAACCTCAGGCATTCCATCAATCGACACCTGAGCTGAGGTAATACGGCATTTTACTAGCCTGTCAACAATGTCATCCGTAAGAAAGTACGCATTGGTGATAACATGCCCTTTGAATCTGATTCCCCGCTCATCGCAGAGTCGGATCAAAGGATGGCAGATTCGCTCAAAAACATCTATGTACATAAGCGGTTCACCCCCAAAGCCATTCAAAGCTATCGTTTTCAGGGATGGATTGCTGTCAATTTTTTTACGGATAAACCAAACTACCGCGTCTGCAGTTTCATAAGTCATTCTTGAACCGCCTCGTTTCCCATTCTCGAAGCAATATGGACAGTTATAGTTACAGCCCATACCAGGGGCAAGGGTAATGGAAAGCGATGAAGGCGCAGTGTCGTCTATAGTTCTGCTCCATTCTCGAAGTATTTCACCTGTCTCATCGAACTCATCATCTACTACAAATCCGTTCGCGCTCATATAATCAAGGAACGGAAAATCATCTGGTAGAATGAATTCCGGTTTTATTTCTACTAACCGTTGAAATGTAGGGCCATCTAACTTTGAAACTGCATTGCTCTTTGTGTTCCATAAATAGGGTTCATTGCCATCCTTAATTATGATGTTGAACTTTGAAAATTTCATTTTCATATACCTCCATTATTTTATCAGCAACGATGAATATTCTTTGCTTCCTACTACAGCCGCAATGCGGCTGTTTCGATCTGTTGCAATCAGATTCTCATCAGGTAGGATTAGTCCATGTCACTCCAACAATTGGAATCCCAATCGTAATCGCACCAACCACTGCAGTCCATGGAGTAATTGCAGTGAGCGGGAAATACTTCGTACATAATGTAGCCTCCTTTCAATGATGATTTTAGAAATAGTCCGAATGGATTTGCTCGCTGTCTTATCTTTCGTAATGAGGCCATAACTTGAGGCTGCCATTGCTTTCATAGTCCAAATAATAACAGCGTGCCATAATGATTTCCTCCTTCCTGTAATCTTCTGCAATCTTATTATATACACAGTGCGCAGGCGTGTTTTTTGCAAAAAAGCTTTCGCTATTTTATGGAACAAAAAACACGCCTACACATTTCATATATAATAAACATACAGGAAGGGAATCTTCCAAATAACATGAAAGAAGGATATTGAAATGCGTGCAAAGGATGGCAAGGTAACCGCTTACAAGAGTACTCAAAAGACCGGCGGAGGATATTACGGCAATTATGACCGTCATACTGGAAATCTCTATCAGTATAACCATAAGGACAGTGGCGGTGGGCATGTGTATGTAAACATCGCCACCGGGCGCGAAGGTTATCATGGCCCGGATTATGAAAAAAACGCTACTCGGTGATGTTCGTAACTAGTCATTCTATCCAGAAATTAAAAACAGCGGCTGCCTCCAAACGGAGGCAGCCGCCCTTAAACATGTTCCCCTATGTAGGATTTTCATTTTCCCACATAGGGGAAGCTTTTGTCTATTGCCGCCTTGCCGATTTACCTCTGATTGTAGCAGTGCCCCTTTTTTATTCGCTAAAAAGCAAGCGCCCACCATGGGTATGTGCATAGCGAATGATGCCATGTGCATTCATAGGTACGACGATATCATAATCGCCCTCCAAATCATTCATGAAGTCTTCTTCCAGAAAGCTCGACATAATCCCATTGCCACGAAATACTACCCGGCGCAAATGCGGAGCATGCGCAAAAGCATCCGGCGGAATAAGGCACGGGCATTCGATTACGATCTCATTCAAGAAGAAGGCATCTTCGAACGCGTCACCATTGATCAGCATCAGCCTTTTTTCCCTTCCCGGGATTGTATAACTAGAAAGCATTTTTCCGGAAGGGAACTTTACAAGCTTGTCGTGAATACTATCCCTGTATAAGAGGACACCATCACTAGAATAGTATCCTTCCTCTTGCGGATCAATAACGTTTATCGCCTTCAGCCTCGGAATATACGGCGACCTTCTTTGAGCGAATGCTCCACTCGCAATAGAGCGAATGTTGCCTCCCAATATAACTTCATTCACCCACAGGAAATCCAACATAGATCGCGGCGCAACCTTCTCTGAATCAAATATCACTTTTTCGATGGGCATCAAGTCTTGCAACTCGATTTCTTCAAACTCACTGTCGACTGGATCGCCGTGAATATACAGCGCAATCTTTTCGCCGCAGTGTGCACTGATGGCAGCTTGCAGCAGGTCGAAAAAAGACTTATTCTGTTCTTCATAGTCTAGCTTTTCTTTTTCGCAATACACTTGTGTCCAATAACTTCCGCTAATAATGCCGTTCATATATATGCCTCCCTACAAATATGATTCTAAACATTATTATAGCTTGGCTTTTGGGGAGCCTTTTTTCTGTAACTGCTGTACTGCGGATTAACTAAAAAACAGCGTTGCCTTTTTGCGTTATGATAGTAGAACACCAAAAACGGCAAGGAGGTTATCTAATGAAATTAAAACCAAATATTCAGCAAAGCTTGAGAATCCATATTACAGGCGGTTCGTTAGGAGGTGATTTTGTCCTCCCACCCGGCTACTACATTTTGGGCCGCCTCGGAGATAAAGAATTGGCGAAGACACTTTCCAAATGTTTTTTTGTAAGTAGGGCGCACTGCGTTTTAGCGGTTGGTGAAGAACCTATGCTTTACGATTTGGATTCCTTAAATGGCACATTTCTAAATGCCAAGAAAGTTAAGAGAGCACCCATTAAAGCAGGCGACTGCATTGGTCTTGGCGACGAAAGAAGGAACTGTCCCGGGGCAGCGTGCATTGACATACTGGAAATTCTGCCAAGCGTTATTGAGTGATTGAATTTTCTGTGCTATACTGTCACTATATATTGGTAGCTTTCGAAGGAGGCTTCAAAATGCCATACGATAACTACATTCATGAAACAACTCCATATGAAGAATTGCTAAACTATGTAAATCGCGTTCTGGTGGAAAAGGAATCTCTTGAAAAAAAAGCTCATGAAATATTGGCTAGTCTCCAGAAGGAAGCTGAAGAAAACCTCAGGGCGGACCATACCAAAGTGCAAATTCGTGAGTTTTACGAAAGAAAATTTTCCAATCTCCAGGAGCAACTGCGAAATCAGCCTAAACAACTTTTAACATCCTACTGTGAATCTCGCTGTCTGCCGTGCTCCTCAGATGAAGAATTGCTCTCTTCATTGGATGGAAATTCATGGAAAAATTTCTCTCGTAAAGAATGGGAAGATGTGCTCAATGGAGATATAAAGCGAGATGACTATTTTAAAGTCCCTCTATCCTTGGGGATGGGAGTGCAAGAAGCGAAAGACTTCATCACTAAAACATCAAACTTAGGATTTGACTACAATGACGGAGCAAATTTGCTTTTTCTCTTTGCATTTTCGCTCAACGATGCAAAGCATCCCCTTACCGAGAAGGAATTCGAACAGCTTTGCAAATATTATAAAGGCCTCAGCGCAGATAATAGCCCCGGTGCAGTTATGAATTATGACGAATTATTTGCGACCCCTGATGCGGAGAGTAACACTATAGTGAATAAAGATAGTGTGGCAAGTTGTTTTAAAGAGATAGCGAATCAGTACGGAAAAGAGGCGGCCATCCGTGCGATGGAATCTTTTCTCAAGCGTAGGTATACACGCTTAAATGGCCTTTCATTACGGGCAACAACTTTATTTCAGAAGCTTGTTGAATGTACAGTGCCGTTAACTACCGATGGCAATCCAGAAACCGATTTTTTGAATGGTCAGCGTCGATTGCCTTATGCCGACATTGATGCGGAAGTGGCATCCAAATCCATTAAGAGGGCCTCCCTTCTGTATACAAGGCCCTACAATTTGACGGATGCGGATAAGGATTTGGCGAGCAAGAAAAATGTACACCTATCCCAGTATTTCCACATCGATGCCAACGGAAAGATTCAGAGAGAAACGACACAAAGCTTCTACTTACTCTTGAGAGGCGAAACGAAGCCGACTAAAGCAGATATTTTAGCGGCTCTTTACCGTGCATGCACCACCAATTGGCTGAATAAATGTGACTCTGATAAAGAGTTTGTTCGACAGCATGTTATCGAGTTTTGTAAACTGGCGACAGCTATTTTGAAGGCAGCTATGCTTCCGCCTTTTGTCGTCGAAAATCCACTGGAACAGTGCTATCTTCTGGCTGTAGTAGCCTTTCATGAAGGCTATGTGCTTTTCTATACACAACGTTCAGACAATGGGGAACCGCATGAGCATGCATTGAATGATGTTGAAAAGAAGCTGAATGATAGCCGCATTGCCAAAAAGTTTTACTCAGATGAAGTTCGCGACTATTTTGATGCAAATGACGAAATTCGCAATGTGTGCCTTCAATTTGTAGCTAATTTTAGGGAAAGGGCAACGGAAGCGAAGGGGAAGGACTTTGATTGCATCTTTGGTAATAATGGTGAAGGCATTTATTCGAAGGAGTTTATCACAGAGCTTACCCAGGACAAGGCGTTCCAACCTCTCGTAGAGGAGATAACTAGACACAGCCTCAGCGAAGACAGCTGTGAGAAAATTATCCGAAAGCATGTTTCGTGGATGATTTTGAATTGGTTTTTGGAAAGGCTATCGTCCGAAGCGGGCCAAGATGTTCGACACATTTTACATAATGTGAAGCCTTCCATATATACAAAGAGCACAATTAAAATAAGCTTCAAGCATTAATGCAGAAAATCTCGCTTAACTAAATCATGGAGGGATTATATGCCGCAGTACAAAATAGGAGACAAGGTCCAAATCAATGACCAGTGTTACACGATAGCAGGTGAACCATACCTCGGCGGCTGTGCGGATGTTTATCCACTCAAGAACGAGGGCACCCGATCGGATTTTGTACTCAAGGTCTATAACCCCAAAGGCTTTGACGACTTCGGGCAAACCCTAATCAACAGTGATGTCATGCATGGCGAAAAAGAAACAACAGCAGCTGTCGGCAATGACACATTCCAAAGTCCTGTTCGTATTGTAGCTGCAGAGAAGAATATGTTCATAGAGACCAAGCTGCCTAATGACCTTGTCTCGCTGCAAAAGCTGCAGGGTAAGTTCAAAGACTTTACCGATTACGAGCGCGTAAGGGCTTCGCTTTATATCATGCTCTCGCTGGCCCGTTTTCTTGAGCGGTTGGTGGAGCTAGGCTATGCCCATCTCGACCTTTCTCTCACGAATGTTTTCGTTGCAGATATCAACTTTAAGTCCGACCGACTTGATGCGGTAACCGCACTGGTAATCGATTTCGGGATCAGCCGAGAGCTCGGAACTTCTGTTGAGATCCCTGCTCATTCAGGAACCGAGCCACCGGAGTATCATAGCGGCAACAAGTATTTCGTATCCGAAAAAACCGATGTCTATGGTGTCGGTCAATTGCTATACTGTTTGATTTTCAATGCAAGCCAATACGAATGTGGTTATTTAGAATCCAACTGTAGTAATTTGAAACTTTCGCAGCCTGTTAAGGACGAAATTAAAAATCTAATCTGCCATCTGACGGACAATAGTATGGAACATCGTCCGAGCATAAGAGGGAAAGATCGGGAGCTTTATCACGCTCTCAATAGAATGATCCAAATATTGGAAAAGCGCGGGTTCCATCAGGCTTTGGCACTGGAAAAAAGCCGTGAGTTGTACGAGCATGAGTGGCAGGCTAAATTTGGAGCAAATGATGACTTCAACGAAAGTTTGGTTTGCCGCCCGAAGGATTGGGACGCATTTAATACGGAAAGCAACGCCTTGCTTCTTGGCGAAGGTGGCTCGGGAAAAAGCACGCTCTTTCTACTGCTGTGGAAAAAGCTATTAGCTGATGCCACTTTGCTTCCGCTTTATATCCCTCTTCATGCCTATAAAAAAGAAAAAGGAAGCTCTTATATTAGAAGCGAAGTAAAAAGACTTTATTTTCCTGCCGAAGAAGAATGTCTTCCTGCGAATTTTTTCGCCGCCAACAGATGCATTCTCCTTCTGGATGGTCTTGACGAGGCCGAGGATCCCTCCGGCGGACTCCAAGAGGAAATTGCCATCCTTTCATCTGCGGCGGTCATATGCATCGCTTCAAGGCAGGATTATCAATGGGAAGCCACAAAAGACTTTAAAACCTGGCATTTGGAGCCATTACCACTTGAGACGGTAATGGATTACCTGGAGAAAAAGAAGGTTGCTTTACCTGAAGAGGAAACAACAGTTCAACTGCTGCGTTTTCCGTTCTTCTTGAAAATCTATAGCAAGGGGGCAAAAACAAAAGCGGATATTCTGCAAGCGCATGTAGACCACCTGCTTAATCAGTTTAAAAGGGGCTATCCCAATTCAAGTCGATTTAATGAACTTCGCCGGGTTGTAAAAATGACCCTCCCCAAATTTGCGTTTGAAAACGGAAGGACTTTTGAGGTGAAAACCTTTTCGGATGACGAAACTCGCATCGAAAACATTTTGCCAACCGGCCTTCTTATCGGTGAAAGCAACGGAACATACACCCGCTATACATTTGTGCATCAGATATATTCCGAATTCTTTTCTGCCAAATATGTTGAATCCGAGCTTCAGAATGTCCAGCACATGGCAAAGTCTCATCTTGGTGAGGAAATTAAAATACCTGGGTGTTTGTGTGCCCGTAAGCTATCAAATGAGATACTTTCTCTTTTGGGCGAAATCTTTGGTGAACATATTGGAAAGCCTTCAGAGATTCAAGCGCTTTTACACCTACCTGGATTTCTAGAAAATCCTGGATCTCTAGGAAATAAAGAGAACCTCTTTGACGCTATGCTTGCTACCAGCAATCTCATAGAGGCAATGAAGCTCTGTCGAGGAAATAATTTGGATCAAATGGACTTCTCTGCGCTGGATTTGCATCTTGTTTCTTTTACCAATTGTTCGCTGAACGGCTGTAACTTTCGCGGAGCTCAGCTGAATGAAGTTGCTGCTTTTTTTAATTTCGACTTTCCGATAAATGCTATCTCTGTAACAAACAATGGAGCCATTATCGTTCTGACTAAAGAACATTATATATTGGCGTATGAGAGCAAACTTGGGCTTCGCACCTTAAGAGAAAAAGTTGCCGCCTCAGATGCTTTTTGTGTATCTGGGAATCTGCTCATCTTTGCAGCTTGCTCCGGCGGAATTACTTGGTTTGATACTAAAAGCTGGACTACGGGGCAAATAAACGGGATTACTTATTCGTCCGGAATTAAAGATATTTTTGTAGACAATGACATTTCGTCGCTGGGGGTTTATCTTGACAATCGCCCAAACGATACGGCTAAAATTGTTTTTTATCACCTTACCAAAAAAGGTGACAAGTATGATGCTGTATGCAAATGGACGGCTTCCCTAGATACATATTTGCCGCAAAGAGCGGTCCCGTTTGCTCCTGAGTTTTCGGAACTGGATGAGGATGAGCTATTAGAGTTTCGAGGAATTTCAATTCGGGATGGTAAGTTGCTTGTAATGCTGCAGGGAAACGCATCACTTGATCCGTATTTCTATATTTGTTTTGCGGCTATTGGTGAGAATGCTGGGAAGATAGTACATAAAGCATACATACATGAACCGGACTCGGGCTATTCTCTTTATGATGTGAAATTCAATGAAGGGAAGTTGATTCTTTGCTATAATGATATACCACCCTACCAACTGGTGGAATATGACTTGTTTGACGGGAAAACAAGTCCATTTTGTCTAGGACAGAGATATGCTAATGAACTCACCACTGTTATTATGGCTGGCAATGTTACCGCCGGCCTAGCTTATACACAGCGTGGACTACAGATGGCATTCTGTCTTGGAGACGAGAATCCATTTACTGTATCTTTTTCATCATATGTAGGGCAAGATGTTGCGGAATATGTAACGAAACTCGCACTATCGGATAATGGTATTTATTTTGCGGTGTATCGCCCTTTGTGCGATGCAAACGGCACTCCTTTTGACTATAACGCTTCCGGCGTTATCGAGATTTATAAATTAGGTGAACATAGCGCAAATGCTGTAATAAGAATTCCCATTTCGGCAGGAAACGTCACGGTGTCCGCTTATAATGCAAAGCGGTTTCTTGTTTCTTCAACGAACGGGCATTTGGCCTTCTATAATGGGCAGCATTTTAATGCCATACCTCCTACTGTTGGTGAAAGAAACAAGTTCTTTTGCACCTGGATTGATAGCTCAAGGTTTCTCCTCTGCGGAAGAAGTTGCAACTATATCTCTATGTATAAGGTAAATAACACAAAATGTCTTCTGGAGGAAATTAATTTTCCCGAGATTCGCAATTGCCAGCGGGCAGAAAACATCTGCACTACGCAAGACCCAGAATATACAGTATTTGTAGCCTCCACCTCCACAGGTTATATTTGTATTTATTCGAGTGACCTGAAGAAAATGCAGCAACTTGCTTTACCGAAGGGCGTTTTTTGGGGGTTTGATGTTACATCTGAAGGCGACTACATAATTCTTCCAGTAAGTGGCGGCCCAAAGGTTTATAAAAAAGCCGAAGATTATGCTTTTGCTCACGAAGTCAAAGATGAACATGGTATTTGCCAGTGGGATTATGAGCTTATGGGGAGATATTTGCTTTTGAGCACAGGCATCTTGTATCGGGATGGCATCTTGCATCGGAATGAACTTCTTTTCCGTCTTGATACGGGATACTTTAGAAAAACCGATGATCTACGAGTACTGCCGAAAAACGGGTTGCAGACGGGAAAGCAAAGACAATTGACAGATATTCTGCGAAAAAAGCATGCCTGCTTCAAACGAAAAACAGGATTTATATATCTCGAAGAAAATGCTGCGGTCAATGATACCGTCAAAGCGTGGCAGGTTTTTTCCGTCTTACTAGATGAGGAGAACATGAATTTCGTTGAAGAATATGTGGGCGTTGTCAAGACAAACGGAAATGACATTGTGCTGCACCTCTCAGACTGCGAAGACGCTCTCTTTGTAATTGAAGGCAGTTTCATACATGTAGTTCGTCTTGATAAGCCCGAGGAAAGGCCTATGCTTTTGGTTGTGACCACGACACGGGGCTTGTCCGGGGCTCAGTTCAGTTCTAATATTGATCCCACGCTCAAAGGTTTCCTTGAGCAAAACGGTGCTGTTTTTGAAGAATGATTGCTAAAAGGGACGCTGTGCCAAGCACAGCGTCCTTTTTCGCCTTGTCTACGCGGAACAACATCCCATCTCCGCTTGCGGGAATCGTCACCCACCGTTTTTTTCTTATATACATCCAGCATAATAAAAAACGCCCTTCTTCTCAAGTGGTATATTATCGCTATACTATTAAAGAAAGAAGGTTCGTGTATGTTCAAAAAATTCACCTCGGTCCTCCTGGCGTTTCTCTTGGCTTTCCTCTGCACTTCCAACGCTTTTGCTGCCGCCCTGTATTATCCCGCATGCAGCTATGACGGAGGGTCCATTGTGGATGCCCTTGATTCGATTGGCGTCGAAAGTTCCTATGCTCACCGTGAGGCAATCGCGCAGGCCAATGGCATCAGCGATTATCATGGCACGACTTCGCAAAATAAACGCCTGCTGAACCTGGCGAAAGCTGGAAAACTTCGTGCCGCAGAAGGAGGCGTACAAGGAGAAAGCGTCTCTATTCTTTCGCCGCAGACAGACGGCTATTCAGCGACTTTGCTTAGTGGAGCTCAGGAACCCGCCAGGGACATGGTTCAGGTTGTTAACTCGTGCCAACTTCACGAAGAGCCCTACGCAAAAGCAGATGCTGTTACTGCCGTTGCTCCCGGCGACTGCTTTGAGGTCTTGGCGGAAACTTTAAACGACTACAATAACCTCTGGTACGAGGTTTCGTGGGCTGGTAAAAATGCCTACATTTTCTCCGGCCATGTTACTAATCATACTCATGATTTTCATGTCGTTGTTGATGAGACACTCAGCGTCTGCCGGTGCGGCGCTGTTTCAACAACAAAGGGCGGTGCCGCACAGTTAGTAAGCTTGGGGGGTGAAGCCACACTCACCGCCTCCTTGCCGGTAGCGGCAGCGGCTTTGGAGTCTTTGGGCTGCGACATTACAGTAGCTGCTGGAGCGGCTTTCCCGCTGGTAGCCGTTGTTACTGTTGGCAGCCTTGTCATATACATGGCGGTGTCCGCATCGGCTACCCAGGTCGATGTGGAATCGGTTCAGTTAGCCACCAAAGACGACTGTACATCGCTTATGGAAAAACAAAGTACTGGTGACGGAGCCTATTACAAGGCCTGTACCATTCCCAACTCTGGAGCGTTACTTATATACCCCCAGTCGATGGACATCTTTGAGGCAAATCGTTTTCTCAAGTGGATAGTGCAGTCTCCGGTAAGCATCAAGGTGAGCGATGAAACGAATACGCCCATCGTAAGCGTGTGGTGTATGGAGGAGCGCGATGCGCGATCTTTGTGCGAAAAGTGGAGCAAAAACCGTATGGGTGACTATTCGTATGGCTCGAGCCGTGATTACGACTCTTACTACGAGATCGACTTGGATGCGAGTGGTGGCCCCAAAGAAGGGTACTTCCAGCATTATCACCTGTGGTATCGCCCTTATCTTTTGAACTGGCTAATGAAGGTTAAGGAAACACATGTGTTCTTCGGTCTGCCATATGTCAATGTTGCTTAACTGACAGCGTGCGACAGCATTCGGGACATCCTGAATGCTGTCGCTATTTCTTACTTATTATCTTCTTAGGAGAAATCCCCGAAGCCATTACGAATTACGGTGAACTCCTCGCCAGAAAGTTAGTAGACAGAATCACCATTTCCGATGAGGAAATTGTGGTGGAAATAAAATCCGGATTGGAGATAAAAGCGAAAACATAAAGAAAAGATGGGCATAAATGAAACCAGGAGCCGACTTTTTAAGATCAGTTCCGGGAGATTTTTGTTGTATGTCTAAAAATAATTAAATTGGTTCTGATATCATCAACTCGCATCCAGAAAACGATTTGCAGGCAGGAAAGATATAGACAATTTCGGTTGCACGATCTCGGCAGGAATTCATCCGCCGGACCCATTCCATTTGATTGTTGGTTTTCGGCGTTTCTGTGATGCCCTCTGCATCTGCCATTTGCTTTACCAGCCGAAGAAAAAGGTTCTCTCCCTGCCGGTCAATATCCGCAAGATAGGCATTCAATGCGCCACTGGTCAGCAGATTGGCATATCGTCCACAGTGGCACCTCTTAAGATAGCGGAGATGCCGCTGTCCCCATATCCCGATTGGCTGATCTTCTTCCGGCTCATCATCTCCGGCGATCAGATAATAGTCACCAACCAATTCATATTTCAGCCCTGCGCGTTCATCTGTGACAAATCTCTCCATTTGTATAACCTCCTGTTCCTTTCTGCAACCATTGTAGCCCGAGAAACAGGAAAAATCGAATGTGCAGAGGCAGAATCATCGCCTTAGGATTTTACTAAGACGATGATTCTGCATAAAGCCAATATCACGAAATTAAGGAAAAATATAAAAAGGAATTATGCGGCGCTATGTATCCCTGAAAATTGAACATCCATGATTTGATCAGTAGGTTGGTAAATATCAATATTTCTGCCAAACTTCTGTTGCAATTTGGCTTTTAACAACCCAGCAACTTTTTTACCATAAGCATATGCCGTCTTATCTTCGGAAAAAGCAGCCTCGGCTACAATCATTGCGTCGCCCGTATCTTTGCGTCCCTGCCTAGCCATTTCAACCCTGTGTGCATAAAACTTTCTTTTCGATTCATCTTCCGCTTCCGCCATGGCTTCACTGATAAGTGCAATTGCATCCCGCTCAGCCAGTTGCAACCCTTCGTTACTACAGATTTTTACGATGTGGCAGGCATTGCAATAATACATTTCTATGTCATTAAAATGGGCAACTACGCATTTGACTCTAGGGTCAAACTCAATTTGTCCTTTTATTGCTTGTATTTCACTGTCGTACAAGCCATCACGATCCCTGTAAATAATCACCGTCAAATTGGGATTGATATTAAGAAGGAAACTTGCAAACATCTTTGCTGATTCTATTTTACTTACGCTGTTATAAGAATAAACCTGAAACTCGTTTCTGCCAAAACCTGAAGACTCCAAAATACCTCTCAAATATTTACGGCTCATTTCAGAGGAGTCTTCCGTAAGGATAACATATTTCAAATCTCCATTTTTTATATGGTCATATTCATCCAACGCACCTAATTCAAGTAACCCTACATAATGGTCATAAGGCGAGCTGGAGATTGCTCCATTCTTTACCAAGAAAAACCGCGCGTCCTCGTGCAAAGCCGACATCAAATGACGAGAGTGAGTAGATATAAGAATCGTTGTCTCAGTTCTATCCGAAAGTGAGACCAATAATGTTGCAAGCGCCCTTTGATTATTTGGGTGCAGATGCGAGTCCGGTTCATCAAGTAATAGAAGGGCTGGCTTAAAATAATTAACATATGCTGCAATTTGAATTGCCTGTAAAACGCCAGTTCCTGCAAGGTCGATCGGAAGCATCGGATCGGATGGATTTAATTGAAATCTTACATCAATAGAACCATCTACATTGGGGTTTGCGCTAATCGTAAAGTCTATAGCTGGAAAAATAACTTTCAAATCCGATAGGAAAAGCTCCCATTTCTCTGCATCTTGCGAAAGCAGGTTAATAACATTTCGAAAAACTGTATTTGAATCGCCCTTTGCAGCGATTCTCCTTACTATACCAACGGTTCGTATTTCCTCCTCAAATGGAATTCCAGCAAGGCCAGGAACATACATACAGAAAGGATTCTCTAGTGATGCTAAATGCTGTCCTACAGTTTCTCCTTCAAAACGGGCTGCAATATTCTTATTTCTTCCCTTTCGGAAAGTTGCGGTCACTTTTTCGTTACTGTCTTCAACGAAGGTCACTGAAATTCCTAAATTAATATCCTCTTTAAGAATACCACCCTTTGCTAAAACATATGGATCTTTGACTGGAGAATAGATAAGTTGGTCGGGATAGACAGATGTAGCCCATACACTATTTTTATCAAATTTTGTAGTTTGAGAGTAAAGCTTTGCTGTCTGTGCAACTGATGTAGCAAACTGAAGTGCTTGTAAAACGCTGCTTTTTCCTGAGTTATTAGCGCCAACTAAGACATTGATCTTGCCCAAATCAAGTGTTGCTGATTCGATAGATTTAAAACGCTCGATAGTAATCTGCTTCACCATCACTATCCCCCCATAGACCATCACTAGAATTCTAATGTTACAAAAATAGAAAGCAGGAACAAATCGACTGTATTATACCATTTTCATGCTCCAGACGCAAGTTCACAGATATGCACGAATCGATATTATAGCAAAAAAGCGCCGTCTTGGGATCACTCCCAAGACGGCGCTTTTCTGTTGTGGATCAGAGCGAACACTTCACGGCAAAACCGCCGCTGAAGAAATAGGTGTTCGTCCAATACCTGTTTGATGGAGCAGGGGTCTCCAAGGATGAACCCCCCTCTGATGCTCCGGTTTCGCCTTCAAAGGCTATTTCGATCGTATAGGTGCTTGCTTGCCAGAGGCGATGCAATGGTGCGCAGAATGTGCCGGCTTACGATGGTTTTTCTTCATCGTAGACACTTTCTAAAAATCTTGGGTCAGCCCTTATCGGCGGACAGTGCCTTGTCGATTTGGGCTTGCAGTGCCTCCGCCTGCTTCGGTTCCGTAATAGCACCCACGATGGGGTCGCCCACGATATTGCCG
>ENA-OYAJ01000069-OYAJ01000069.1-human-gut-metagenome-genome-assembly--contig:-NODE-69-length-36738-cov-6.554262_pt1 | contig 36738 bp, 34 predicted proteins | sample MGYA00243431_ERZ652826 | MGnify/ENA primary metagenome ERZ652826 (study PRJEB26926, sample SAMN06164609) | human gut metagenome | biome: ENVO:00009003; feature: ENVO:2100002; material: ENVO:00002003...
CAACGTGGGCCTGTCCGTCTCCCGTGTCGGCGGCGCAGCCCAGACCAAGGCCATGAAGAAGGCCAACGCCAACCTGCGTATCGAGCTGGCCCAGTACAAGGATATGGAGTCCTTCGCACAGTTCAGCTCCGATCTGGACGCCGAGACCCGCCATCAGCTCGAGCACGGAAAGGCTCTGACCGAGATGCTCAAGCAGCCGCTCTATCAGCCCAAGACCGACGCCGAGCAGGTGGTCATCCTTGTGCTGGCTTCCCACGGGATGCTGGACGAAGTGCCTCTCGCTGAGCAGCGGGCGCGCACCGCTGCCTTTGTTCGCCAGTTCCATGCAGATGTGTCCGGCACGATGGATGCCATCACGGCCACCGGCAAGCTCACTCCCGAGCAGACCGACACCATCCTGAACGCATGGAAGGCCTACGAGGGAGGCGAGAGTCATGGCGTCCAGTAAGCTGCTGAAAGAGCGCATCGAGAGCATTCAGGATACCCGCAAGATCACGAACGCGATGTATCTGATCTCTTCCTCCAAGCTGCGCAAGGCACGCAAGAACTACCAGAACGTCCTGCCCTACTTCACCCGCATGAGAGACACCATCTCCCGTGTCGTCCCCCATCTGCCTGACGAGCCGGTGCATCCGTTCTTCCACGAGCGGCAGAGAGAGGACGGCGATCCCCGCCGCGCCTATCTGGTGCTGACGGCAGACAAGGGCATGGCAGGCTCTTTCAACCAGAACGTGCTGAAACTCCTGCTGGAAAAGGCTGACAGGAACGACCGTTTCTATGTCATCGGTCAGGTGGGCTACCGCGCCCTCCGCAAAGACCCCCGTCTGGTGCAGGAGTTCCAGTACGGCGCGACTGCCCCGTCGCTGCAGCGCGCCCGTGACATCACGGTGGACGCCATCGACGACTTCAAGTCGGGCAAACTGGATGAGATCTATCTTATCTACACCAAGATCCAGAACGCGCTCACCAGTGAGCCGGTCATGGTGCGTCTGCTGCCGCTGGACCGCGAGCATCTGCAGCCCGCCCCCAAGGGTCTGGGCGACCCCCGCGGCGAAGTCGAGCTGGTGCCGGACGCATGGACCGTGTTCGAGCAGACCGCTCCTATCTATATGCACGGCATGATCTTCGGTGCCATGACCGAGAGCTTCTGCGCTGAGCAGAGCGCCCGCATGACCGCCATGGATTCGGCCACCAAGAGCGCCAACGATATGATACGCGACTTGCAGCTGGAATATAACCGCACCCGCCAGGGCTCCATCACTCAGGAGATCACCGAGATCATCGGCGGCGCGTCTGCGGTGAAATCACAAGAATAACCTCTCCGTCAGCGCTTGCGCGCTGCCACCTCTCCTATCGAGGAGAGGCTTTGGCATTCCGCGAAGCTTCATCTCTTCGCCAGAGGCTCCCCTCGGTAGGGGAGCTGTCGAGCGAATGCGAGACTGAGAGGTTGACACATCTAATAAACGAGGCAAATCTATGATACAGGGAAAAATTATTCGCGTGGCCGGCCCTGTGGTGGACGTGCAGTTCACCGCAGGCCGACTGCCTGCCCTGCAGGAAGCGCTGACCGTGACCGCAGAAGGCACCGAGCGCACGATGGAGGTGGCGCAGCACGTCAACGAATCGACGGTGCGCTGCATCATGCTCTCGGCCAGCGAAGGTCTGGGCAAGGGTATGGAAGTCACCGCCACCGGCCACGGCCTGACTGCCCCGGTGGGCGAGGCCACGCTGGGCCGTATGTTCGACCCGCTGGGCCGCCCCATCGACGGCAAGGGCTCTGTGGACGATGTGCCGCATTGGCCCATCCACCGCAAGGCCCCCAGCTTTGCAGAGCAGAAGCCCGCTACTGAGATTTTGGAAACGGGCATCAAGGTCATCGACCTGCTGGCCCCCTACGCCAAGGGCGGCAAGATCGGTCTGTTCGGCGGCGCAGGCGTCGGCAAGACCGTCCTGATCCAGGAACTTATCCACAACGTGGCCACCGAGCACGGCGGCTACTCCATCTTCACCGGTGTCGGCGAGCGCTCCCGCGAGGGCTGCGACCTTTGGGGCGAGATGAACGCCTCCGGCGTCCTGAACAAGACCGCGCTGGTCTTCGGCCAGATGAACGAGCCCCCAGGAGCCCGTATGCGGGTGGCGGAGACCGGCCTGACCATGGCCGAGTATTTCCGCGAGGAGACCCACAAGGACGTGCTGCTTTTCATCGACAACATCTTCCGTTTCGTGCAGGCCGGCTCTGAGGTCTCTGCTCTGATGGGCCGTATGCCCTCGGCTGTCGGCTATCAGCCCACGCTGGCCAACGAGCTGGGTGCTCTGCAGGAGCGTATCACCTCCACCCGCGACGGTTCCATCACCTCGGTGCAGGCCGTCTACGTCCCCGCTGACGACCTGACCGACCCCGCCCCGGCCACGACCTTTGCCCACCTCGACGCCACGACCGTGCTCGACCGCAGCATCTCGGAGCTGGGCATCTACCCGGCCGTCGACCCGCTCGGCTCCACGTCGCGCATCCTCGAGCCGGACATTCTCGGCCGCCGGCACTATGACACCGCGCGCGCCGTGCAGCGCGTGCTGCAGAAGTATAAGGACCTGCAGGACATCATCGCCGTGCTCGGCATGGACGAGCTGAGCGTGGAGGACAAGGCCGCCGTCAACCGCGCGCGGCGCATCCAGCGCTTTTTGTCGCAGCCGTTCCACGTGGCGGAAAACTTCACGGGCATGGCCGGCAAGTATGTCCCGCTCGATGAGACCATCCGCGGCTTCGAGGCCATCCTCGGCGGCGAGTGCGACGACATTCCCGAACAGGCGTTTTTGTTCTGCGGCTCGATCGACGACGTGCTGCGCAAGCGCGACGCGCTGCAGTGAGGTGCGCCATGGCGGACACACTGCATCTGGAGATCGTCACGGCCGGCGGCGCGGCCGTGGACACGCAGGCCGCGCAGGTCACGCTCCCCCTTGCCGACGGGGAGGCCGGCATCCTGCCGGGCCACGCACCGCTGCTCGGCGCGCTCGTGAGCGGCGTCGTGCGCTATACTTCCGGTGACACGGAGCACTACTGCGCCGTGAGCCCCGGCACCGTGAACGTCGCGGCCAACACCGTGACCGTGCTCGCCCGCACGGCCGAGCCCGCGCCGGACATTGACCTGCCCCGCGCCGAGGCGGCGCTGCACCGGGCCGAGTCGGATCTCGAGGCCCGCGGCATGGAGATGAACGTCTCCACGGCCGAAGCGGCCCAGGAGCGCGCCCGTGCGCGCATCCGCGCGGTGGCCCTCTGGCGCAAAAACGGATAAAAACAGCCGGAAATTCCCCGCACTGTCCCATTGTCCGGACAGCGGTGGGGTTGCAATTTCGCCTGGGATATGAGAAAATGTCTGCGTATTCGCTTACGCAGACATTTTTTGCGTTTCCCGCTGTGGAACAGAGGAAATGCGCTGATTTTGGGCGGAGGTGGCCGGCATGCAGCCGAAGCACAATGCGCAGCTTGTTCCTCTGGCAAAACAGCTGCGCAGGCACATGACCAAAGAAGAGCGGCGGCTCTGGTATGGCTTTCTGCGCCGCTGTCCCGTGCGCTTTTCCCGGCAGAAAGTACTCGGCAAATACATTGTGGACTTCTACTGCGCCCAAGCCCGGCTGGTCATAGAACTGGACGGCAGTCAGCACTACGAAGACGAGGGCAGAGAAAAGGATGCCCGGCGCACCGCCTTTCTGGAAGCATACGGTCTCCGGGTGATCCGCATCCCGAATAACGACGTCACCGGAAATTTTCCGGGTGTTTGCGCGTATATCGACGCCGCAGTCAAGCAATCCCTCAGTCAGCCTGACGGCTGACAGCTCCCTTTACACAAGGGAGCCGAGGACGCGGGACGAACACCGGTGCACTGTCCTCACAGCTTTCCCTTCCTGCGGGAGCGCCGCGCGGCTGAACGTATCTGAGCAGCGGGGAGCCCATGGGGGCAAAACCCGCCTCGGATACAAGGATACATCGCCGTTCGGCGATGCCTCCCCTGTGTAAGGGGAGGTGGCAAAAATCTTCGATTTTTGCCGGAGGGGCTGCAGACACCCCCACGCTTTTATCATCAAACAGGAGATGTGACCCATGGCCCAACCCACTCGCGGCCGCAATTCGCAGGCCAAAAATCATCTGATCACCCTCGTGCTCGCGCTCATCATCGCGTGCCTCGCCACCTGGTTCGGCTACGGCCGCGACCATGCCGCCGGCCCCAGCGCCACGGCCGCCCCCGGCGTCACCGCCACGGCCGCACCCACGCCCCTGCCCGGCGACGGGCTGACCGTGACGTATCTCGATGTCGGCCAGGGCGACTGTACCCTGCTGCAGTGCGACGGGCAGGTCATGCTCATCGACGCGGCCGAGGGCAACCAGGCCAACAAGATCACGGCCTACCTCAAGCAGCACGGCGTGACGGCCATCGACTACCTCATCTGCACGCACGCGCACGCCGACCACTGCGGCGGCATGCGGGCCGTCATCGCGGCCTTCCCGGTGCGCACGCTCTACAGCTCCGTCACCTCGAGCAGCAACGGCGCGTTCCAGCGCGTCATGCGCGCAGCCGAGACGGCAAACCTCACCATCACCGTGCCGAACGTGGGCGATACGTTCCCCCTCGGCAGCGCGACCGTGACCGTCCTCGGCCCGCAAAAGCACTACAGCGACGTCAACAACCAGAGCCTCATCCTGCGCGTGGACTACGGCAGCAACGCCTTCCTCTTCACCGGCGACGCCGAGTACGAGAGCGAGACGGACGTGCTCGACGCGGGCGAAAACGTCCGCTGCGACGTCATCAAGGCCGGCCACCACGGCAGCCATACCTCCACGGGCTACCGTCTGCTGTACGAGGCGCAGCCGAAGTACGCCGTCATCAGCTGCGGCGCAAACAATGAGTACGGTCACCCGCACGACGACACGCTCAGCCGCCTGCGCGACGCGGACGTGACCGTCTACCGCACGGACCTCAACGGTACCATCGTCTGCCGCTCCGACGGGGTCAACCTCACCTTCACCACCGAGAAAGAAGGCTGATCCCCTTGCACCGCACCCTCTCGGCGGCGGGCGCGTTCTGGCTCGCCGCGTTCACGTATTTCATCTGGGGCTTCACGTTCCTCGCCTCGCGCATCGCGCAGGATTATGGCACGCCGTTCGTGCTGCTGTTCTGGCGCTTCGCGCTGGCGTTCGTGCTGCTGAACCTGCTGCGCCTGACGGGGCACTTCCCTGTCCGCCTGCACGGCCGCAGGCTCTGGCCCGTGCTGCTGGCCGGCCTGTTCGAGCCCGTGCTCTACTTCCCCTGCGAGCAGTATGGGCTCAAGCTCACGAGCACGTCGTTTTCCGGCGTCATGGTCGCGCTCATCCCGCTGTGCTCGCTCGTCTACGGGGCGATCTTTCTGCACGAGAAGGCCACGTGGCGGCAGGTCGTGTTCTCGGTCCTCTCCGTCGCGGGGGTGATCGTGCTGGCCGTCTACGCCACCGGCATCGGCGCGGGGAGCTTCCTCGGCTTTCTCATCCTGCTCGGCACGGTCTTTGCCGGCGCGGGCTACATAGTGGCCTGCCGCGCGTGCTCGGGCAGCTTCACCGCCTTTGAGCGCACGTACATCACCTGCGGTATGGGCGCCGCCGCGTTTGGGGTCCTCTCCGTGCTCGAGCACCGGCACGACCTGAGCGCCGTCGTGCTGCCGATGACGCACGCACCGTTCGCGCTCGCCATCGTGTTTTTGAGCGTGGTGGCCTCGGTGCTGTCCTACCTCGCGCTCAACCGGGCGCTGGAGGTGCTGCCCGTCGCGCGCACCGCAGCGCTCATCAACTTCTCGACCGTCGTGTCCGTGCTCGCCGGGGTGCTCCTCCTGCGTGAGCCGTTCGGCTGGGTCAGCGCCGTGGCCTCGGCCGCCATCCTCGTCGGCATCTGGGGCGTGCAGCGCTTCGCCGCACCCACGGTGCCGGATACCGCCGAAACCACCGAGCCGCTGCCCCCGTCGTGAACGGCCCGGTCGTTTGCCCCACTTCCAGTCTAGTATGCTTTTGCATAACTTGTCAAGCAAGATTTGCTGATTTCGCAGAATTCGAGTTTTCCACAGACTTTTCCACATTTCCGCCGGTTTTCCACAGCGGCTTTCTTTCCCCTTGGCTTTCTTTGAGAGAGACAGGGTAAGATATGCTGGTAGCGTGGGTTCTTCCTGCAGCGTAGGATACGCTACGGTACTGTACGGTACGGTATGGTACGGTGCCACGTGACGCCGCTGCTACGTCACGCGTGACAGGACACGCCCGCCATTTCAGCCCAAAACCGATAAATATTCATTTCAAAGGATGACCCCTATGCAATCTACCGAACAGAAGATCGAACGCGCCGCACTGGCCGGTCTCGCCGCAGCGAGCATGGATGCGCGCGAGCGCTCGACGGACATTTCCCTTGCCGAGCTCGCCGCGCTCGTGGAGACGGCCGGCGGCCGGCCCGTTGCGACGCTGCTGCAGAATAAGCCCACGCCCGACCCGCGCACCTTCCTCGGCGAGGGCAAGGTGGCGGAGCTGCGCGAGCTCATCCTCGCCAACGACTGCGACCTTGCGGTGTTTGACAACGAGCTCTCCCCGTCGCAGATGCGCGTGCTGGAGGAAGAACTCGGCGTGCGCGTGCTCGACCGCTCGGGCCTGATCCTCGACATCTTTGCCCAGCGCGCCCAGACGCGCGAGGGCCAGCTGCAGGTGGAGCTGGCGCAGTACCAGTACCTGCTGCCGCGCCTGACGGGCATGTGGACGCACCTTGTGCGGCAGACAGCCTCGGGCGGCTCGTCGCCGATCGGCACGCGCGGCCCCGGCGAAACGCAGCTCGAGACCGACCGCCGCCACATCCGCCGCAAGATCCAGAAGCTGCAGCAGGAGCTCGAGGACGTGCGCAAGATCCGCCGCACGCAGCGCCGCCGCCGCGAGAAGAACGCCCTGCCGGTCGTGGCCCTCGTCGGCTACACGAACGCCGGCAAATCCACGCTGCTCAACTGCCTGACGGGGTCGGACATCCCGGCCAACGACCGCCTGTTCGACACGCTCGACACCACGACCCGCCGCTGGCGCATCGACGCCGCGCAGGAGGTGCTGCTCTCGGACACGGTCGGCTTCATCCGCAAGCTACCGACGCACCTGGTCGAGGCGTTCAAGGCCACGCTCGAGGAGCTGACGTATGCCGACGTGCTCCTGCACGTGATCGACCTCTCGAACCCCGAGTGGGAGGCGCAGGCCGCCGTCGTCGACCGGCTCATCGACCAGCTCGGCGCGGCGCACACGCCGTGCATCCGCGTGTTCAATAAGTGCGATGCCTACCTCGGCATCCTGCCGCACGGGGAGAATATCGTCTGCATCTCGGCCCGCAGCGGCGAGGGCGCGGCGGAGCTGACCGAGCGCGTGCGCGCCATCCTCGGCCGGGCCGACCACCATGTGACGCTGCTGCTGCCGTATGCGCAGGGCGCGCTGCTCGAAACGCTGCACCGCGACTGCGCCGTGCTGCACACCGACTACCGCGACGACGGCATCGCGCTCGAGGTCATCATCCACCCGGAGCAGTGGCCACGGCTCGAGCCGTTCGTCCTTCCGGGCGAGGAGGAGTAATATGGACAGCTACCGCATCCCGACAAAATCCGGCGCGTCGGAGTACGTGGACAAGCGCTCGCGCTTTCTGGGCCTCGTGCAGCCGGTCGGCTCCGAGGACGAGGCGCGCGCGGTCATCGCCGCGTGCAAAAAGCAGTATCACGACGCGCGGCACAACTGCTGGTGCTACCTGCTGCGCGACGGCACCGAGCGCTACTCCGACGACGGCGAGCCGCAGGGCACGGCTGGCATCCCGATGCTGGAGGTGTTCCGCCGCGCGGGCGTGACGAATGTCGTCTGCGTCGTCACGCGCTATTTCGGCGGCGTGCTGCTCGGCACGGGCGGCCTGCTGCGGGCGTACACCGCCGCCGCGGCCGACGCGCTCGCCGACGCCGGCATCTCGGAGGTGCGCCGCTGGCTCGCCTGCGAGGTCAGCACGCCCTACGCGCTCTATGAGCCGGTGCGCGCGGCCGTCGCCGCGCTCGGCGGCGTCGTGCAGGAGACGCAGTATGCCGCCGCCGTGACGGTCTGCGCCCTGCTGCCGGAGGAAGCCGGCGAGGCCTTTGCCGCGCAGGTGCGCGACCTGACCGCCGGCCGCTGCGCCGTGCGCCCCGTCGGCGAGACGGAGCGCGCCGTCCCCCTCGCCGGCTCCGGCCTGTGAGCGGCGGGTGTGCAGCAGTACATATGCGCACCGCACGATGAATGACATAAGGCATCGCAAAGCCCTCCCAACCGGGAGGGCTTCCGTGCCGCCGCGCGCCTTTCAGGCCGTCCCCCTGCGACACGAATGATAGGTGGTTTCAAGAGATTCGAGCCGCGGGGGGAGCCCGAGGGGGCAAAGGCCCGCCTCGGTTCACATCATGCATCGCCGTAAGGCGATGTATCCCTGCATCCGCGTCAGACCTTGCCTTACGGTGCGTGCCCCCCATTCCTTTTCCTAAAAAACGCATAAACATTCTGCTTGACGCATACATATCCGCGCCCGAAATCCGCAGAAAATGGGCAGAAAATCGCAGCCAAACTCCGGTTAAAAAATTGTCGATCGATTTTAAAACTTTTTTCTCTGCATTTTTCAAAAAAAAGAGGGAAATGCACAGCAATGTCGTATAAGAATATTGCAGCCGGAAATGGCGCAAGGCGCTCCGGCCGCAAACATCGATTTTTTGTGGAAACGGAGGGATCCCTGTGCCCTGCCCGAGAGAAAAACGTGAGACCGCCGAGGCGCTGTTCATCGGCCCGCACGGCCTGCTGAGCACGCAGTCCACCGGCCGCCCGACGCCCGAGCCGCCGTGTGAGATGCGCACGTGCTTCCAGCGCGACGTGGACCGCATCACGCACTCGAAATCGTTCCGCCGCCTCAAGCACAAGACGCAGGTGTTCCTGCGCCCGGAGGGCGACCATTACCGCACGCGCCTGACGCACACGCTCGAGGTCGCGCGCCTCGCGCGCACGATCGCCCGCGCGCTCGAACTCAATGAGGACCTCACCGAGGCCATCAGCCTCGGGCACGACCTCGGCCACACGCCGTTCGGCCACGCGGGGGAGCGCGCGCTCAACGCGATCTACACCGGCGTCGGCTTCCGGCACTATGAGCAGAGCCTGCGCGTCGTCGACCGCATCGAGCGCGACGGCCGCGGCCTGAACCTCTGCAACGAGACACGCATCGGCATCCTCAACCACACGACCGGGCAGCCGCGCGGCACGCTCGAGGCCGACGTCGTGCGCCTGGCCGACCGCGTGGCCTACATCAACCACGACCTCGACGACGCCATGCGCGGCGGCATCGTGCAGCCGGAGGACGTGCCCGCCATCGTGCGTGAGCGCGTGGGCGAGCGCAACAGCGTGCGCATCAACTCCATCCTCACGGACATCATCGCCCACAGCGGCGACGGGGAGCTGAAAATGTCGCCGGAGATGCAGGAGGCCGTGGACGTGTTCACGACCTTCATGTACGAGGGCGTGTACTATAACCCCATCGCCAAGGGCGAGGAGCGCAAGGTGCAGAATATCCTCGGGAGCATCTGGGAATATTATGTCAACCGCATTGACGAGCTCCCGGCGGTCTATCAGTCCATCGCGGACGACGAGGGGCCGCAGCGCGCGGTGTGCGACTATGTGTCCGGCATGACCGACAGCTACGCGCTGGAGGTGTACTCGGAACTCTTCATCCCCGCCGCGTGGACCATCAAATAAGGAAGTACATCCAACGGAAACCACAGAAAGAAGGTGACGCGCGTGGCCTTTCCGGAATCCTTTCTGCAGGAGCTCGCCGAGCGCAACGACATCGTGGACGTCGTGAGCAGCTACGTGCGCCTGACGAAAAAAAGCGGGTCGAACCTCTTCGGGCTCTGCCCGTTTCACAGCGAAAAGACGCCGTCGTTCTCCGTCTCGCCGGACAAGCAGATCTACCACTGCTTCGGCTGCGGCAAGGGCGGCAGCGTCATCAGCTTCATCATGGAGATCGAGAATCTCTCGTTCCCCGAGGCGGTGGCCTTTCTGGCCAACCGCGCGGGCATGCATCTGCCCGAGCAGTCGGACGACCCCGGCGCGAAAAAGCGCCAGCGCCTGCTCGCGCTCAACCGGGACGCGGCGCGCTTTTTCCACGCGCAGCTCAAGACCCCGGCCGGCCAGCCGGCGCGGGACTATCTCGCCCGCCGGCAGCTCACGGCGCAGACCGTGACGCGCTTCGGCCTGGGCTTCGCGCCCGACACGTGGGACAGTCTCGTGCGCGCGATGAAGGCGCTCGGCTACTCCGAGCAGGAGCTGTTTGACGGCGGGCTCGTGCGCCACGGCCGTTCCGGCGGCGTGTACGACACGTTCCGCAACCGGCTCATGTTCCCGGTCATCGACGTGCGCGGCAACGTCATCGGCTTCTCCGGGCGCATCCTCGGCGACGGGGAACCCAAGTACATGAACAGCCCGGAAACCATCGTTTTCAGCAAGAGCCACAATTTGTTCGCGCTCAATTTGGCTAAAAAGTCGAAATGCGGGTATATCATACTGGCAGAGGGCAACATCGACGTGGCGAGCCTGCATCAGGCGGGGTTTGACAGCGCGGTCGCCTCGCTCGGCACGTCGCTCACGCCGGAGCAGGCGCGGCTCCTGTCGCGCTACACGAGCGAGATCGTCATCGCCTACGACAACGACGGCGCGGGGCAGAAGGCGTCGCAGCGCGCGATCGGCATCCTCGAAAAGCTCGAGGTGCGCGTGCGTGTCCTGCAGATGCAGGGCGCGAAGGACCCCGACGAATATATCAAGACCTTCGGCGCGGACGCGTTCCGCAACCTGCTCGAGCAGTCGGAAAACCACATCGACTACCGGCTCGGCGCCGTGCAGCGCAAGTATGACCTCAAGGTCGACGAGCAGCGCGTGGCCTTCGTCAAGGAGGCGGCGGGCGTGGTGGCCGAGCTGCCCGGCAGCGTCGAGCGCGAGGTGTACGCCATGCGCGTCGCGGAGACGGCGGGCATGCCCGCCGCGGTCGTGACCGACGAGGTGCAGCGCCAGCGCAAGCGGCGGCTCAGCCGCGCGCGCAAGGAGCGCGAGCGCGACCTGCTGCGCCCCGCGACGGCGATGCAGCCGCCCGGGCGGAGCATCCGCTTCGACAATCCCCGCTCGGCAGCCGCCGAACAGGGCATCATTAAGTTATTGTATCTCGACCCCGGCCTGTTCCGGGGCCGGGCGAACGTGCCGGACGCGGCGCAGTTTTCCTCGCCGGAGCTGCGGCACATTTACACCGTCCTGCTCGCCCACGGCGGCACGGGCACGGTGCAGATCGCGGCGCTCTCGGGCGAGCTGAGCCCGGACGAGCTGGCCCTGCTGACCGGCATCATCCAGCAGCCGGCGGAGCTGGCAAACGGCGCGCGCGCACTCGACGATTACATAAGCATCCTTCAGACCCAGGCCACCGCCGGCGCAGCGTCGTCGGAGGCGGACCTGCTGGCCTTTGCAAAGCAACTCAAAGAACATAAAGGGTATGGTGGTAAAGATGGAACAGAAAGAACTTAACAACCTCTCGGCCGAAGAACTGGACGCCATGGCGGACGCGCTGCTCGCAGCGGACGACGCCGCGCAGGCAGCACCCGCGGACAAGCCCGCGGCAGCCTCTGCGGAGGACGTGTCCGCAGCCGGCAAGCCGGACGCGGAAAAAACCACGGAGGAAAAACTCAATGATCTGGTGGAAAAGGGCAAAAAGGCGGGCAAGCTCTCGAGCAAGGACCTCATGGTGCTCGAGGACATGAACCTCTCGAGCGAGGAGACGGAAAAGTTCTATGACCGGCTCGAGAGCCTGAACATCGACGTGCTGAGCGACGATGCGCTGCCCCCGGTGGACGAGGACGCGCTGCCCGAGCTCGAGGAGCTCGAGGAGATCGAGGAAGTCACCGAGGAAGAGATGAACGAGACCGAGGCCATGGCCGACACGTTCTCGACCGACGACCCGGTGCGCATGTACCTCAAGGAGATCGGCAAGGTGCCGCTGCTCACCCCGGAGGAGGAGCAGGAGCTGGCCAAGCGCATGGCCGAGGGCGACGCGGAGGCCAAGCACCGCATGGAGGAGGCAAACCTGCGTCTGGTCGTGTCGATCGCCAAGCGCTATGTCGGCCGCGGCATGCTGTTTCTCGACCTCATTCAGGAGGGCAACCTCGGCCTCATCAAGGCCGTCGAGAAGTTCGACTACACGAAGGGCTACAAGTTCTCCACCTACGCCACGTGGTGGATCCGGCAGGCCATCACCCGCGCCATCGCGGACCAGGCGCGCACGATCCGCATCCCCGTGCACATGGTCGAGACGATCAACAAGGTCATCCGCGTCTCCCGCCAGCTCCTGCAGGAGCTCGGCCACGACCCGAGCGCCGAGGAGATTGCGGCGGAGATGAACATGCCGGTCGACAAGGTGCGCGACATTCTCAAGATTGCGCAGGAGCCGGTGTCGCTCGAGACGCCGATCGGCGAGGAGGAGGACTCCCACCTCGGCGATTTCATCCCCGACGAGGACGCGTCCGAGCCGAGCGAGGCGGCGAGCTTCTCGCTGCTCAAGGAGCAGCTCATGGAGGTGCTCGACACGCTCACTCCGCGCGAGAAGAAGGTGCTTGAGCTGCGCTTCGGCATCGTCGACGGCCGCACCCGCACGCTCGAGGAGGTCGGCAAGGAGTTCAACGTCACGCGTGAGCGCATCCGCCAGATCGAGGCGAAGGCCCTGCGCAAGCTCCGCCACCCCAGCCGCAGCAAGAAGCTGCGCGATTTTCTGAACTGAATCCGGATATGACAGCGCATCCGGGCGCGGCGGGCTGACCCGCCGCGCCCGGATTTTGCAACGCAGCGCAAGGAACGAAAGGAGACGGTGATAAACATGGAACAGAAAGACCGCACCGCGGCGCAAAGGCTCGACGCGCTCGTGGAAAAGGGCAGGCAGGCGGGCGCGCTCACGATCGGGGACCTCCTGACGCTCGAGGAGCTGGATCTCTCGCTCGAGGAGACGGAGCGGTTCTACGACCGGATCGAGCGCCTGAACATCGACATAGCGTTCGAGGAACCCCCCGCGCAGGCGTCGGACGCGGCCGAGGACATGACCGACCCGGGGTGTCTGCTCCGCGTCCTTTCCATGTATGAGTCCCCGGAGGTGAACCGGGTCATCCGCGTCTGGTGGCAGCTCCGGCATGCACTCGGCCGCGACCCAAGCGCCGAGGAGATCGCGGCGGAGCTGCACATGCCGGTCGGCAAGGTGCGCGGCCTGATCGCACGCGCGCAGGCGCCGGCCGACTGGGAAACGGGTGCGTCCGAGCCGGAGCACCCGCTGTAAAACCGCCCGCTCCCCCGCCCCGAAACGGCCGGGAAAATAATTATGAACAATCTATCAATAATATAGGAAAAGCACTTGACTTTCCGGGCGGCGGGGTGTAAATTAGCACTCGAAGGTCAGGAGTGCCAACAGTCGGTAGCTCCGAGTGCCAGCGGAGGAAATCATGGACATCAGCAGCCGCAAAAAGAAAATACTTGCCGCGGTCATCGAGGAATACATCCGCACGGCGGAGCCGGTCGGCTCGAAGGCCATCGCCGCGAGCGCGGACCTCGGCTGTTCCTCGGCCACGATCCGCAACGAGCTTGCGGAGCTGGTCGCCATGGGCTATCTCGAGCAGCCGCACACGTCGGCGGGCCGCGTGCCCACGCCGCTCGGCTACCGGATGTACGTCAACGAGCTCATGGAGCACAAGGACCTCACCGCGGAAGAGACGCAGGCCATCATGCAGAGTCTGGCGGGCCGCCACCAGCGCGGCGAACTCATGACGGACGCGAGCCGTCTCGCCTCGCAGCTGACGAACTACCCCGCCGTGACGCTCACAACGAGCGCCGGCGTGACCATCCGCCGCTTCGACCTGATCTATCTCGACGCGAACAGCTTCATCATCGTGCTGCTCCTGAGCGACGACACGGTGAAAAACAAGCTCGTGCACCTGCCGGTCTCGGCCGAGCAGAGCATGATCCAGAAGCTCGCCACCGTCTTTAACGCCCACTTCACCGGCATCCGCGAGGGCGACATCACCCCGGTGCTGATCCGCTCGGCGGAGCGCGCCGCGCAGGACAACCTCGGCATCACGGCCGTGATCGCGGCCTTCGCCATCGAGGTGCTCACGGGCGCGGGCGCCGCGCAGACCTACCTCGTCGGCGAGTCGCAGCTGCTGCACCAGCCGGAGTTCCGCGACCCCGACAAGGCGCACCGCCTCATGAGCTACCTGTCCGACGGCAGCAACCTGCTCGACATCCCGATGGAGCAGCTCGGCGGCGACAACGAGGTGCGCGTGCTCATCGGCCCGGAGAATGTGGCCGAGGAGCTGCGCGACAGCAGCGTCGTGCTCGCGACGTATGACGCAGGCGAAAATATGCGGGGCCTGATCGGCGTGGTCGGCCCGACGCGCATGGACTATTCCAAGGTCGCCGCGAAGCTCAGCTTCATCGCGGCCGGCCTTTCCAAGCTGCTCGGCGGCGGCACGCTTCCGCCCCCCGGGCTGGACAACAAGCTGATTATCAAGGGAGACGATACAGATGAGCACGAAAACGAACGACCCGAAGCAGACGGCGCCGGAGACGGCTCCGGCCGCTGAAGACGTAAAGACCGACACGGCCGCCCCGGCCGCCGAGACCGAAGAAACTCCGGCAAAGCAGGACGGCAAGAAGGCCGACAAGAAGGAAGCCAAAAAAGAAAAAGAACCCAAGGAAAAGAAAGAGACGAAAAAAGAGATCGAAGCCGATCTCGCGGCGGAGAAAGACAAGTACCTCCGCCTGCTCGCCGAATATGACAACTACCGCCGCCGCAGCACCCGCGAGCGCGAAGCGATCTACGCGGACGTCCGCTGCGACACGCTCAAAAAGTTCCTGCCGGTGTACGACAGTCTGTCCCGCGCCCTGGCGCAGACACCGGACGATGACCCCGCCCGCAAGGGCCTTGAGGGCATCATGAACCAGTACAACACCGCGCTCAATCAGCTCGGTGTGACGGCGATCGAAGCCGTCGGCCAACCGTTTGACGCCAACCGCCACAACGCCGTCATGCACATCGAGGATGATGCCTACGGCGAGGGCGTTGTCGTGGAAGAGTTTGAAAAGGGCTTTTGCATCGGCGACCGCGTGCTGCGGTATTCCGTCGTGAAAGTCGCAAACTGATTCCAATATAAATTTGTATACACAATCTGCTTTCAATACAGGAGGAAATCACTATGAGTAAAATTATCGGTATCGACCTTGGCACCACGAACAGCTGCGTCTCCGTCATGGAGGGCGGCGAAGCGACCGTCATCCCCAACGCGGAAGGTCATCGCACCACCCCGTCCGTCGTCGCGTTCTCCAAGACCGGCGAGCGTATGGTCGGCCAGGTGGCAAAGCGTCAGGCCGTCACGAACCCGGACCGCACGATCAGCTCGATCAAGCGCGAGATGGGCTCGGATTATAAAGTCGAGATCGACGGCAAGAAGTTCACCCCGCAGGAGATCAGCGCCATGATCCTGCAGAAGCTGAAAGCCGATGCGGAAGCCTATCTCGGCGAGCCTGTGACCGAAGCCGTCATCACCGTGCCGGCCTACTTCACCGACGCGCAGCGCCAGGCGACCAAGGACGCCGGCAAGATCGCCGGCCTCGACGTCAAGCGCATCATCAACGAGCCGACGGCGGCCGCGCTGGCCTACGGCCTCGATAAGGAGACCGACCAGAAGATCATGGTCTACGACCTCGGCGGCGGCACGTTCGATGTCTCCGTGCTGGAGATCGGCGACGGCGTCATCGAAGTGCTGGCCACGGCCGGCAACAACCGCCTCGGCGGCGACGACTTCGACCAGTGCATCACCAACTACCTCGTTGAGGAGTTCAAGAAGAGCGACGGCATCGACCTGTCCGGCGACCGTGTGGCCATGCAGCGCCTGAAGGAAGCTGCCGAGAAGGCGAAGATCGAGCTGTCCGGCGTGACGAGCACGAACATCAACCTGCCGTACATCACGGCAGACGCGACCGGCCCGAAGCACCTGGACGTGACGCTCACGCGCGCCAAGTTCAACGAGCTGACCGCTCACCTCGTCGAAAAGACCGCCGGCCCGGTGCGCCAGGCCATGAGTGACGCCGGCATCACCGCGTCCGACCTGACGAAGGTCCTGCTCGTCGGCGGCTCCAGCCGTGTCCCGGCCGTGCAGGAAATGGTCAAGAAGCTCACCGGCAAGGAAGGCTTCAAGGGCATCAACCCCGATGAGTGCGTGGCCGACGGTGCTGCCATTCAGGGCGGCGTGCTCGGCGGCGACGTCGCGGGCGTGGTCCTGCTCGACGTGACCCCGCTGTCCCTCGGCATCGAGACCCTCGGCGGCGTGTGCACGAAGCTCATCGAGCGCAACACCACCATCCCGACCAAGAAGAGCCAGGTGTTCTCCACCGCGGCCGACAACCAGACCTCTGTCGAGGTCAACGTCCTGCAGGGCGAGCGTGAGATGGCCGCTTACAACAAGAGCCTCGGCCGCTTCCAGCTCGACGGCATCGCCCCGGCCCGCCGCGGCGTGCCGCAGATCGAGGTCACGTTCGACATCGACGCCAACGGCATCGTGAACGTCTCCGCCAAGGACCTCGGCACCGGCAAGGAGCAGCACATCACCATCACCTCCTCGACCAACATGTCCAAGGAGGACGTGGAGAAGGCCGTCCACGAGGCGGAGCAGTACGCCGCCGAGGACGCCAAGCGCAAGGAAGAGATCGACACCCGCAACCAGGGCGACCAGATGGTCTACCAGACCGAGCGCACGCTCGAGGAGCTGGGCGACAAGGTCGACGCGGCCGAGAAGGCCGAGGTCGAGAGCAAGCTCAACGAGCTCAAGGAGACCCTCAAGGGCAGCGACACCGCAGCCATCAAGGCCGCGACCGAGGCGCTGACGCAGGTGTTCTACAAGCTCAGCGAGAAGATGTACCAGCAGGCCAACCCGCAGGGCGGCCAGCCGGGCGCGAACCCGGGCTGTGACCCAAACTGCCAGAGCAACGACTGCTCCAAGGGCGGCGACAACGGCCAGCAGTACTACGACGCGGACTACACCGTCGTTGACGACGACAAGAAGTAAACACCCCGCCCCCGTCACGGGCAAAGCAACGCGGGCGCGCCGAACAAGCGCGCCCGCATTTGGAGCTTTCTGACCCCCGCGCGGGGGAATCCATAGACAGTTGAGGTTCATGTATGGCTGAAAAACGAGATTATTATGAAGTGCTCGGTGTTGAAAAAAGCGCATCCGAGGACGAGATCAAAAAAGCCTACCGCAAACTGGCCAAAGCCAACCACCCGGATCTGCATCCGGGCGACAAGGAATGCGAGGAGCGCTTCAAGGAAGTCAACGAGGCCTACGAGGTGCTGTCCGATCCCGACAAGCGCGCGAAGTATGACCAGTTCGGCCATGCGGCGTTCGACCCGTCCGCCGGCGGCCCCGGCGGGGCCGGTTTCGGCGGCTTCGGCGGCTTCGGCGGCTTTGGCGACATTTTCGGCGGCGGCTTCGGGGACATCTTCGGCGATATCTTCGGCGGCGGCGGACAAGCCCAGCGCAGCGGCCCGCGCCGCGGTGAAAACCTGCGCGTGCGCCTGAACATCACCTTTGAAGAGGCGGCGTTCGGCTGCGAGAAGGAGATCAGCGTCGGCCGCGTCGAGCAGTGCCCGGACTGCAAGGGCACCGGCTGCGCCCCCGGCACGACGCCGGAGGTCTGCCCGGACTGCAAGGGCACCGGCAGCGTGCGCACCACGCAGCGCACCCCCTTCGGCATGGTACAGACGAGCGGCGCGTGCAAAAAGTGCGGCGGCCGCGGCAAGATCATCCACCAGCCCTGCCCGCGCTGCGGCGGACGCGGCGCCGTGCGCAAGAATCAGACCATCAAGGTCAAGATCCCGGCCGGCATCGACGACGGGCAGACGCTGAATCTGCGCGGCAAGGGCAACGCCGGGCTTGACGGCGGACCGGCGGGCGACCTGCTCATCACGGTCTTTGTCAAGCCGCACCCGCTCTTTGAGCGCGACGGCAACTCCGTGCTCATGGAGATGCCGGTCACGTTTGCGCAGGCGGCGCTCGGCGCCGAGATCGAGGTGCCGACCATCGACGGCCGCGTCAAGCTCACCATCCCCGAGGGGACGCAGCCGGGCAGCGTGTTCCGTCTGCGCGGTAAGGGCATCCCGTACCTGCAGAGCAAGGGCAACGGCCGCGGCGACCAGTTCGTCACGATCACGATCACGGTTCCGAAGAACATGACATCCGAGCAGAAGGAGCGCCTGCGCGCCTATGCCGACGCGATGAACGAATCGGTCAGCGAGGGCCGCAGCGGCATCTTCGGCAACAAGAAAAAGCGCTGAGCAGAAAACATACAAAGCCAGTCACGGCACCCGCCGCGGCTGGCTTTTTTGCGCTCCGGCCCCGTTGCGAAAGCGGCGGGGCTTTGCTATAATGGGAGCAAATCACGCACAAAGGAGCACCGCTTATGCAATGGATCGAAGTGTCCGTCCCCACCCGCAGCGACGAGATCGACGACGTCTGCGCGCAGCTGGCCGAGCTGGGCGCGGGCGGCATGGTCGTGGAGGATGAGACGGATTTTCAGCAGTTTTTGGAGCAGAACCATCAGTACTGGGACTACGTGGACGACGCACTCGAGGCGCAGTTTCGCGGCGTGTCGCGCATCAAGTTCTACCTTGCCGACGATGACGGCGGCCGCGCGCAGCTGGCCGCCATCCGCGCCGGCATCGGCCGCGAGCTGACGACCACGACCGTGCGCGACAGCGACTGGGAGAACAACTGGCGGCAGTATTATCAGCCGATCGAAGTCGGCGAACGGCTCGTCGTCGTGCCCGAGTGGCTCGACGCGCCGGCGGACGGCCGCCTGCCGCTGCGGCTCGACCCGGGCCTCATCTTCGGCACCGGCAGCCACGCCACGACGCGCATGTGCCTCGCCGCGCTCGAGCACTGCGCCGGCGCGGGCAGGACGGTGCTCGACCTCGGCTGCGGCAGCGGCATCCTCGGCATCGGCGCGCTGCTGCTCGGCTGCGCGCACGTCACCGGCTGCGACATTGACCCCAAGGCCCCCGAGGTCGCGGCGGCCAACGCCGCGCTCAATGGGTTTTACGAGGACAAGTTCACCGTCTGCGCGGGCGACATTCTCGCCGACGCGGGCCTGCGCCGCCGGCTCGGCACGGGGTATGATATCGTGCTGGCGAACATCGTGGCCGACGTCATCATCCCGCTGGCTGCGCTGGCCCCGGCGTTTCTCGCCCCGGGCGGCACGTTCGTGTGCTCGGGCATCATCGACGGACGCGAGGACGAGGTGGCCGCCGCGCTCGCGCGCGCGGGCTTCACCGTCACGGCGCACGACACGCTCGAGGAGTGGCACTGCTTCACGGCCACGCTGGCATAACGCCGCACCGGAGTCCGCCTCCGGCGGACATCGCAAAACACGCCCCGCGCCGAATGGCGCGGGGCGTGCCTGTTTCACATGCTTTTGGCTTGTCCGCCCCGGATGGGGGCGATGGGAACTTACTCCGCCTCGTCGGAGATGAGGCCGTAGCCGCCGTTTGTGCGCCGGTAGACCACCGACACGGCGCCGTCGGCCGCAACATCGCGAAAGACGAAGAACGTGTGCTCGAGCAGGTCCATCTGCAGGATCGCTTCCTCGACGCTCATGGGCTTGATGGGGAAGCGCTTGCGGCGCACGACCTCGAACGCGCCGGCCTCGACCGTGTCGTCGGCGGGGACGTACTCCGGCTGCACCTCGCGCTCGAAGGCGCCATCGCGCAGCTTTTTGGCCAGGCGGGTCTTGTTCTTGCGGATCTGGCGCTCGATCGTCGCCACGGCGGAGTCGACGGAGGCATACATGTCGCTCGTCGTCTCATGCGCGCGGAAGAACGTGCCGTTGTTCTTGATCGTGATCTCGGCCGTGAAGCGGCCGCGCTCCGTGCTGAAGGTGACGTTTGCCTCGCTTTCGGTGCGGAAGAGCCGGTCGATCTTGCTGACCTTTTTCTCCGCGTACGCACGCAGGGAATCGGACGGGGCCATTTTCTTTTCGATGAACGTGAACTTCATAAAACGCCACTCCTTTCAGGTTTTCCACTCCGGGTCGCCCCGGATCTGTTGACTACAGTGTAACCGGTTTCGCGGCAAAAAGAAAGGGACATTTTGTGAATATTTTCTCAATTGCCGCATCGCCGGTAAATTTTTTGTGCGGGGCAGGTGGAACTCAGCCCTTCTTGGCCTCCGCCTTGGCGAGGAACTTGTCCGCCATGATGAGAAAGCGCTCGTGCGTGCCCTGGCCGATGGGGCCGGCGTCGTCTTCCGCCGTGACGCGGAACACGAGGCGGCGGCGGTCGACCTCGACGAGCTCGGCCCTGGCCGTGACGTGCATGCCGACGGGCGTCGCCGCGTCGTGCGACACGTCGAGCTTCGTGCCGACGCTGCTCTGGCCTTCCTCCAGACCGTCGGCAATGGCGTTGCAGGCGGCGTTTTCCATCAGGGCGATCATGTACGGCGTGGCGAACACCGGCAGCGCGCCGGAGCCGACCGCAGCCGCGGTATTTTCAGGTGTCACGACGGCGGAAGCGGTGCCGACGGCGCCAACGGAAATGGACATGGTAATCGTCTCCTTTACTTTTGTGAGTACCCCCGGCTGACAACCGCCCACACGGTTTTTTCGGGCCAAAATGCACGCATGTTTGTTCCCGACGTATGTGCGTTTGTCAACCGGGGGTAAAAGTAGTTTAACATGGATTTTGAAAGAACGCAACCCAAATTCCGCGCCCGCGCCCGCCCCCGTGTTAACGTTGTGTCATTCCTTGCAGGACGGGGGCCGCAGTGCTATAATATTTTATTGCCCGATCGGGTCGTTTCCGGCCGGACACGTCCCGCCGAAGCCATCGGCGGAGATCATTTGGCTTCCGCCATCGCCATTGGCGGAGCAGGGAGGAAAAACAATGAAAAACACCGAAAAAACCATGGACAAGATCGTCGCCCTGTGCAAGAACCGCGGCTTTGTGTACCCCGGTTCTGAGATCTACGGCGGCCTCGCCAACTCCTGGGACTACGGCCCGCTCGGCGTGGAGTTGAAAAACAACGTCAAGCGCGCCTGGTGGCAGAAGTTCGTGCAGGAAAACCCCTACAACGTCGGGCTCGACTCCGCTATCCTCATGAACCCGCAGGTCTGGGTGGCTTCCGGCCACGTGACGACGTTCAATGACCCGCTCATCGACTGCAAGTCCTGCAAGATGCGCCACCGCGCCGACAAGCTCATCGAGGGCTGGCTGGCCGAGAACCCCATGCCCGACGTGAACGTCGAGGCCATGACCAACGACGAGATGGTCGCCTTCATCCGCGCGCAGCAGATCCCCTGCCCGGGCTGCGGCAAGAGCGATTTTACCGATATCCGCAAGTTCAACCTCATGTTCAAGACCCACCAGGGCGTGACCGAGGACACGGCCGCCGAGGTGTATCTGCGCCCCGAGACCGCGCAGGGCATTTTCGTCAACTTCAAGAACATCCAGCGCACGACGCGCCGCAAGATCCCGTTCGGCGTCTGCCAGATCGGCAAGAGCTTCCGCAACGAGATCACGCCGGGCAACTTCATCTTCCGCATCCGCGAGTTCGAGCAGATGGAGCTCGAGTTCTTCTGCGAGCCGGACACCGATCTTGAGTGGTTCGACTACTGGCGCAGCTTCTGCCACGAGTGGCTCAAGGGCCTGAACATGCAGGATGAAAACCTCCGCCTGCGCGACCATGAGAAGGAGGAGCTGAGCTTCTACTCCAAGGCCACGACCGACTTTGAGTATCTGTTCCCGTTCGGCTGGGGCGAGCTCTGGGGCGTCGCCGACCGCACGAACTACGACCTGACCCAGCACCAGAAGTTCTCCGGCCAGGACATGGACTATTTTGACCAGGAGAAAAACGAGCACTACATCCCCTACGTCATCGAGCCGTCGCTCGGCGCCGACCGCGTGACACTCGCCTTCCTGTGCGAGGCGTATGACGAGGAGGTCGTGGACGAGGCCAAGAACGACACCCGCGTCGTCATGCACTTCCACCCGGCGCTCGCACCGTTTAAGTGCGCGGTGCTGCCGCTGTCGAAAAAGCTCTCCGAGCCCGCGACCGAGCTCTACCACAAGCTGCAGAAGCGCTTCATGTGCGACTATGACGAGGCCGGCTCCATCGGCAAGCGCTACCGCCGCCAGGACGAGATCGGCACGCCGTACTGCGTGACGTTCGACTTTGACTCCGCCGCCGACGGCTGCGTGACCGTGCGCGACCGCGACTCCATGCAGCAGGAGCGCATCCCCATGGAGCAGCTCGAGGACTACATCGCCGCGCGCATCCGGTTTTAAGCCATGCCGAAGATCGTCCCGCCGCCGGACCCGACCGCGAAGGAGGAGCCCGGCGCGCAGATCGCCCGCTGGCTCGGGCCTGTGGGCGGCGGCTTCGTGCTGCTGCTGTCGGTGCTGATGGTGGTGTTCTGCCTCACGCGGGGCGCAAACCCCGTGCCGGGCTACACGCCGCCGCACGACAGCGACTATTACGCCCAGCACCTCGACGAGCTGGCGCAGGAGCTCAACGCCAACGTCCTGCCCGTGCTCGACGAGACCGCGCACGCCGAGGCGGGCGGCGATACCGTCACCGTGACGGCATCGGCCAAGGAATACGTACCCGTGCGCGGCGCGGTGCTGAAGTTTTACGACGCGGCGCTCTTTACATTCGAGAAAGCAAATTAGTATAGAGAAAAGGAAGAATCAACATGAAACACGGATTTATCAAGGTTGCAGCGGCTGCTCCCGAGATCCGGGTAGCAGACCCGATGTTCAATGCGGATGCCGTCATCCGCGCCATGGACGAGCACGCACGCCTCGGCGTGAAGGTGCTCGTGTTCCCGGAGCTGACGCTCACGGGCGCCACCTGCGGCGATCTGTTCTACCAGAACACCCTGCTCGCGGGCGCGGCGGCCGCGCTCGAAAAGGTCGTCAAGGCGTCCGAGGGCAAGGACATGCTCGTGTTCGTCGGTCTGCCGGTCGCGCAGGGCGCGAAGGTGTATGACGCGGCGGCCGCCGTGTGCAACGGTGAGCTGCTCGGCGTCGTGCCGGCGAGCTGCCCGGGCGACAAGCACTTCGCCCTGCCCGGCGCGCTGCTCGACGATATTCAGATCGGCTCCCTCGGCCCGGTCGATTTCCACCCGCAGCAGCTGTTCCAGCACAGCGCGGTCAGTGAGCTGAACGCCGCCGTGCTCGTCGGCGCGGACGTGTCCGCCCCGGTGTCCCCGGCCGTGCGCCACGCGCTCGCCGGTGCGACCGTGCTCGTCGAGATGGCGGGCTTCCCGATGGCGACGGACTCCGCCTGCCGCGTGACCACCACCGTGCGCGCCGAGAGCGCGCGGCTGCACGCCGGCGTCGTGCTGGCGGCTCCCGGCTTCGGCGAGTCGAGCACCGACGCAACGTATTCCGGCCTGTGCCTCATCGCTGAGGACGGTAAGGTGCTCGAGAGCGCCGAGGACGGCTGCTCCGACGTCGTGACCGAGCTTGACGTGCAGCTGCTCATCGCCGCGCGCCGCAAGGACGCGACCTTCACCGGCGACGCTGCGTCCTACGTCGTCACCGAGTGGGGCGAGAGCGTCGAGGAGACCGTGCTCACCCGCCCGTTCGGCAAGTACCCCTACCGCCCGGACGACCCGGCCGATTATCACGCCGCGGCCAAGCGCCTGCTGCACATGCAGGCCGCGAGCCTCGTGCGCCGCATGCAGTATGCCAATCTCAAGCACCCGGTCGTCGGCATCTCCGGCGGCGTGGACTCCACGCTCGCCGTCATCATCTGCGCCGAGGCCGTGAAGATGATGGGCCTGCCGGCCGATTACGTCACCGCCGTGACCATGCCGTGCTTCGGCACGACCGACCGCACGAAGTCCAACGCCATCATCGTGTCCGAGCAGCTCGGCGCGACCGTGCGCGTCATCGACATCGGCGAGAGCGTCATGCAGCACTTCAAGGACATCGGCCACGACCCCGAAAACCGCAACGTCGTGTATGAGAATTCGCAGGCGCGCGAGCGCACCCAGATCCTCATGGACGTGGCCAACGGCTTCGCCGACGGCGGCATCCATGTCGGCACCGAGGACATGAGCGAGTTTGCCGACGGCTGGTGCACCTACAACGGCGACCACATCTCCATGTACGACGTCAACGCCGGCTCCACCAAGACCATGGTGCAGATGGTCGTGCGCTACGTCGCCGAGACGACGGACGACAAAGTGCTCGCCAAGGCCCTGCTCGACGTGCTCGACACGCCGGTCAGCCCCGAGCTGCTGCCCCCGACGCGCAACGGCGAGATCGCCCAGAAGAGCGAGGACTCCGTCGGCCCGTATAACCTGCAGGACTTCTTCCTGTACTATCTGGTCGATCACGGCTTCGCGCCCGAGAAGGTGCTGCGCCTGGCCGACATCGCCTACGGCGACGAGTTTGACCACGCGACGCTCAAGAAGTGGCTGCGCAGCTACTGCCGCCGCCTCTTCAGCCAGCAGTTCAAGCGCTCCTGCCTGCAGGACGGCCCGACGCTCAACGGCTTCAGCTTCTCGCCGCGCACCGGCTTCAGCATGCCGTCCGACGGGTCGGATGCCCTGTATCTGGCGACCGTGGACGCGCTGAAGTAATTGCATCATCAAAAATTGTCATGGGCGGATGTGCAAAGTTTGCACGTCCGCTCTTGATTTTTTGCGCCGGATTGGGTAAGATACTCCTGCGCTATATCCCGCCCGGAGCGGGAACAGCAGCTTAGGAGGTATTCAAAATGAACAACAGCAATGGTAAGACCCGGCGTCTGGCTGGGCTTGCACTCTTCACCGCCATCGTCGTCGTGCTGCAGCTGCTCGGCAGCTTCATCAAGGTCGGCCCGTTCGCCGTGTCGCTCGTGCTGATCCCGATCGTGGTCGGCGCAGCCGTTTACGGCGTCAGCGCCGGCGCGTGGCTCGGCTTCGTGTTTGGCGTCGTCGTCACGATCGCCGTCGTCACCGGCGCCGATCAGGGCGGCTACATCATGTTTTCCGCGCGCCCGGTCATGACCGTGCTCGTCTGCCTCATCAAGGGCACGGCGGCCGGCCTTGTCGCCGGTGCGCTCTATCGCGCCATCGGCAAAAAGCACGCGCTCGCGGGCGTCATCGTCGCGGCCGCGGCCGCCCCGGTCGTCAACACCGGGCTGTTCGTGCTCGCCATGGTGCTGTTTTATCAGCCGCAGCTGCAGGCATGTGCCGGCGGCACGGCTGTCGCGACCTATATCGTTACAGGTCTCGTGGGCGTGAACTTCCTGCTCGAGCTGGGCGTGAACCTCGTCCTGAGCCCGACCATCACCCGGCTGATCGCGGCCGGCAAGAAAGGCCCGGTGGACTGATATGCTGCTTGCTCTGGACGTTGGCAATACGAATATTGTGATCGGTTTTCTCGACGAGTCCGGCATCCGCAACATTGCCCGTCTGGAGACGGACCGCGACAAGACCGCGCACGAGTACGCCATCTCGCTGCGGCAGGTGATCGAGTTTTCCGGCATCGCGCCGGAGGACATCGACGGCGCCATTTTGTCGTCCGTTGTGCCGCCGATCAACGGCGCGCTCATCGCCGCCGTGCGCATGATCACGGGCATCCGCCCGCTCGTCGTCGGCCCCGGCATGAAAACAGGGCTGAACATCGCGCTCGACAATCCCGCCACCATGGGCAGCGACCTCGTCGTCGGCGCGGCCGCCGCGCTGGCCATCCATAAACCGCCGCTCATCATCATCGACATGGGCACGGCCACCACCATGACCGTGATCGACCGCGAGGCGCGCGTGCTCGGCGGGGCCATCATCCCCGGCGTGGGCATCTCACTCGAGGCGCTCGCGAGCGGCACGTCGCAGCTGCCGCACATCTCGCTCGACGCGCCGAAAAAGTGCATCAGCACCGACACGGTCGAGGCCATGCGCTCCGGCAGCGTCTACGGCACGGCCGCCATGCTCGACGGCATGATCGAGCGCATGGAGGCCGAACTCGGCGAGCCCGCCGCCGTCATCGCGACCGGCGGCCTCGGCGGCTGCATCATCCCGTACTGCCGCCGCGAGATCACGTATGATAAGAACCTGCTGCTCAACGGCCTGTGGGCCCTGTATCAGAAGAATAAGCGTAAGCGTTAAGTGCGCGCACCGACGCCGCGGCGTCACGGAGACAGCTCCGTGACGCCGCTGTTTTTTCATCCGCACCCATAAGCCTTCTCCTTGAAGGGAAGGCTTGACCCCCCCTCGGACTCCCCTGCTGCGCAATTTCACAGCGCAGCAGCGACACCCCGAACATAGAACAAACCCCAGACGGCAAGCCGCCTGGGGTTCGTTCAATAGAGAGGAGAATATGAGGAGGGAGAAACTAGCAAATTAAGAGAGATCGTTCGTATCGACGAGTCGGACGTCGACGTCGAACGTTTTGCCGTCGCGGTAGATGGTCAGCGTGATGGTGTCGCCCACCTTCAGCCCGTCCTTGACGGCGCTGACATCATAGGTGGTGGTCACGGGCTGACCGTTGACGGCCAGCAGCATATCGCCGGACTGGATGCCCTTTTTCTCGGCGTCCGAGCCCTCGGCGACGGCGCTGATATACAGCCCCTCGGGCAGATCGTAGTATTCGGAAGCGGCGGAGGACACCGCGCCCACGGTGATGCCGATGCTCACGCGGCCGGAAACACGGCCGTCCGAGAGCAGCGCATTGACGATCGGGCGGATGGAGGCCGTCGGGATCGCGAAGCCGATGCCCTCCACGCCCGTGGACAGGGCCTTCATGTTCGTGATGCCGATCACCTGCCCATACATATTGATGAGCGGGCCGCCGGAGTTGCCTTCGTTGATGGCGGCATTGGTCTGCAGGAGCGTCATGCTGTGCCCGTTATAGACCATGTCGCGGTTGATGGCGGAGATGATGCCGTTGGTCATCGTCCAGCGCAGCTGTTCGCCGAGCGGGTTGCCGATGGACACAACGTCGTCACCGACCTGCAGGGAGCTGGAGTCGCCGAATTCGGCGGGCGTAAGGCCCTGCGCCTCGATCTTGAGCACGGCGATGTCGCTCACGGCGTCCGCGCCGACGAGCTTGCCGCTGTACTCGGTACCGTCCGAGGTCGTCACGGTGACGGCCTTGGCGCCGTCGAGCACGTGCGTGTTCGTGACGATGTAGCCGTCGGCAGTGAGCACGACGCCGGTGCCGGTGCTGTATTCGCCGCGGCTGATGTCGGCATGGATGCCGACGACGGACGGCAGGCACTTGGCATACACGCTCTGCAGCGAGAGCGCGCTGCCCCCGGCGGGCTGGAGCGTCATGGTCACGCCGGGATCGGTCGGCGCGGCCGGCAGCTCGTTCTTGCCGGTGACGGTGGTGTCATCGTCCGTGTCCTCGCGGGGGAGCGTCACGCTGCCGTGCTGGCCCGGCTCACCGTCGGGAGAGATCGCCTCCCGGCCGCGGCCGGCGAACACATAGCAGGACGCGATGATGAGTACGAGCACGCCGAGGACGATCATCGTGATCTTCAGCCCCTGATGGGACTTTTTCTTCGGCGCGGCGGCCTGCGACGGGCTCCAGTAGGAGTCGTAGCAGCCGGTGCCTGCGGTGTCGGTGCGGGGCGCGGTATAGCCGGCCTCATACCAGTCGGACTCCGGTTTGCGGACGTTGTCGTACATTGTGGTGTCCCTCCCAAGGAACGATTTGATGATAGCACGTGATTTTGTGCTGCTTATGAATGGAAAACAAACATTTTATGAATTCCGCGAACAAATCATGAACTCTTGCGCCCGCCCCGGCGGCCGGTGCTCTCGGGCTTGGCGGTGGGCTTGGGCGCGGGCTTTGCGAGCGTGAGCGTGAACACGAACTCCGTCACCCCGTCGCGGCTCGTGACGGCGATGTCCTCGCCGTGCGCGTCGAGGATGCTCTTGACCAGGTACAATCCGAGACCCACGCCGTCGCGGTCGAGACTGCGGCTGCGGTCGGACTTGTGGAAGCGGTCGAAGATGAACGGCAGGTCATCGGGCGGAATGGTCTCGCCGTGGTCGCGCACGGAGATATAGGCCTTGCCCTCCGACTTCCAGAGCGAGACGCACAGCGTGCTGCCGGGCGCGGCGAACTTGACGGCGTTGTCCATCAGGTTATAGAGCACGCGCGTGATGGCGTCGGGGTCGGCGAGCACCTGCATGGAGTCCTCGGGCAGCTGCAGATCGACGTCGAGCTGCTTGTCGTCGGCGCGCGCCTCAAAGCTGAGCATGGTGCTGACGATCTTCTCCGAGATGTCAAACTCGCGCCGGCGCGTCAGGTCCTCGCCCGTGCTCTCGAGACGCGACATGTCGAGCATGCTGCGCACGAGGCGCGAGAGCCGGCGCGTCTCGTCGGCGATGGTGGCGAGGTACTTGTCCTCCTGATCCTTGGGGATCGTGCCGTCGAGAATCCCGTCGGCAAAGCCGGCGATGGTGGTCATGGGGGTCTTGAGCTCGTGCGAGACGTTGGCGATAAAGGCGTTTCGGCGCTGCTCGCTCGTCTCGAGCGAGTCTGCCATGGTGTTGAAGGCCGAGATGAGCGCGCCGACCTCGTCGGTGCGTCCGTCGTCCGTGACGCGGGCGGAGAAGTCGCCGTGGGCGAACTTCTTGGCCGCGACGGCCATCTCGTCGAGCGGCTGGGCCATGCGCTTGCTCGTCACGAGCGAGAGCAGCAGCGCGATCATCATCACCGCGGCGGACGCGGCGAGAAACACCCACACGAACGTGCGCCAACCGTCGATGATCGTGGCGCTGTTCGTGGCCACGAACACATAGCCGACCACGCGCGCGGCCGTGCCGATGGTGATCGGCTGCGCGACGACGTAGTGCGCGGAGCCGTAAAACCCGCCGAGGCTCGTGATGAGGTTGAGCTTGCCGTCGCTGCGCAGCTGGATCATCGACGCGGTGCCGACCGTGCGGCCGAGGTGCTCGCAGGCGATGTTGCGGCACGAGCAGGACACGATCGTCCCGTCGGTGTCCGTGATGAAGATGTGGTTACCGGTAGATTGTGCAAGGGTGCTGATGACCATACGCAGGTCCCAGCTTGAAAGCTCGCCGTCGCGCACGAGCGCCTGCGCGGCGTGGCTGACCTCCTCGGCGTTGGAGACCATGTTGTCGCGGTACTCGCTGATGACATAGCTGCGGCCGAGGAACACGAACGCCGTGCCGAGAATGAGGAAGCTGAACATGACCATGACGGCGGTCGCGGCAAAGTTTTTAAAATAAATGCTTTTCACTTACGTCTCTTCCGCTTCGAACTTATAGCCCACGCCCCAGACGGTCTTGAGCGTCCACTTGTCGGACACGCCCTCGAGCTTTTCGCGCAGGCGCTTGATGTGCACGTCGACGGTGCGGCTGTCGCCGAAGTAGTCGAAGCCCCACACCTCGTCGAGCAGCTGGTTGCGGGTGTAGACGCGGTTGGGCGTCGCCGCGAGGTGGTACAGCAGCTCCATCTCCTTGGGCGGTGTGTCGATCTTTTTGCCGTCGACGATCAGCTCGTAGGAGTCGAGGTTGATGACGAGCTTGTCGAACGTCAGCTTCTTGCTCTTGGGCTTGCCGTCGTCGCCGGTGCGGCGCAGCACGGCGTGCACGCGCGCGAGCAGCTCCTTGACCTCGAAGGGCTTGACGATGTAGTCGTCCGCGCCCATCTCCAGGCCGGAGACCTTGTCCTCGGTCTCGCCCTTGGCGGTGAGCATGATGATGGGCATTTTCATGGTCTTGCGCAGCTCGCGGCAGACCTGCCAGCCGTCCATGACGGGCAGCATGATATCGAGCAGCACGAGGTCAGGCTGGATCTCCCTGGCCATCTCGACGGCCTTGCCGCCGTCGGCCGCGTGCGAGACCTCGAACCCGTCCTTCTGCAGGTACAGGCGCAGCAGCTCTGCGATGTTGATATCGTCCTCCACGACGAGCACTTTCTGGCTCATGTGATGTTGCCTCCTTCGCCGGCGCGGCGCGCGCCGGGTATCATTTTCACAATTTATTCTTATTATAAAACAACGGGCACGGCGTTTTCATGTCCAATCTGTAAAATCCGCGCGCCCACGACCCCCGCGCGCATGGAAAAGGCATTTACAAGACCGGAAAAATGTTGTATGGTTATCTGTATACATCATTTTGAACGAACAGCGAGGCAAACGCATGAATACCTATGGCGAACGCGTAAAAGTGACGATCTTCGGCGAGTCGCACGGCCCGGCGATCGGCGTCGTGCTCGACGGGGTCCCGGCCGGTGAGGCCATCGACATGGACGCCGTGCGCATCCAGATGCGGCGGCGTGCGCCCGGCTCGTCCGACCTGACGACCCACCGCTCGGAGACGGACGACCCGCTCGTGATGAGCGGCATCCTCGACGGTGTGACGACCGGCGCGCCGATCTCGGCCATCTTCCGCAACAAGGACCAGAACAGCGCGGCCTACCACCCGGAGGTCCCGCGCCCGAGCCACGCGGACTACGCGGCGACCGTGCGCTTCGGCGGCCACGCCGACCTGCGCGGCGGCGGCCCGTTCAGCGGCCGGCTCACGGCGTGCCTGGTGTTCGCCGGGGCGGTCTGCCGGCAGATCCTTGAGCGCCGCGGCATCACGATCACGGCCAACGCCGTGCGCGTCGGCCAGGCAACGGGCAAAGAGCTCAACTTTGACATGAAGCGCGCCATTCTCGATGCGCGCAGCGCGGGCGATTCCGTCGGCAGTGAGCTCGAGTGCGTCGTCACGGGCGTGCCCGCCGGCGTCGGCGGGCTGCTCTTCGGCGGCATGGAGAGCCGCATCGCCGGCATGCTCTATGCCATCCCCGGCGTGAAGGGCGTGGAGTTCGGCCGCGGCTTCGCCCTCGCCGAAATGCGCGGCAGCGAGGCCAACGACCCCATCCGCCTGAAAAACGGGCGCATCACCATGGCGTCCAACAATGCCGGCGGCATCAACGGCGGCATCACCAACGGCATGCCGCTCGTCGTGCGCATGGCCCTGCGGCCAACGCCGTCGATCGCGTGCGAGCAGCCGTCGGTCGACCTGACCACGATGGAGGAGACGCCGCTGCGCATCAACGGCCGGCACGACCCGTGCCTCGCCCCGCGGGCGATCCCGGTCATGGAGGCCGCGCTCGCCTGCTGCGTGCTCGACGCCATGCTCGACACCGCCGCCACGATCTGAGAAAGGAGTTCCACATGGACGAAAACAAGACCCCGGCTCAGCAGGCCCCCGATACGGCCGCGCCGGAAACCACGAACATCGAACAAACCACCCAGCCGGAGACCACCCCGGCCCCGGAAGTCACGGCCACCCCGGAGACCACGGAGACCCCAGAGCCCCCCGCGCAGAAGGCCGAGCACGGCGCGCGCTGGCGCCACGCGCTCTGGCGCGGCATCGCAGGCGTGCTGGCGGCCGTGGTGCTGCTGGCAGCGTCCGGCTTCGGTGTGTTCCGTCTGGGCAAGGGCGCGCAGAGTGTTGAAGGCGCGTTCGACGCCGACCCCGGCACGTTCGTGCAGCACGACATCGTGTTCATCCTCAACACATTTGACGACCCCGCCGGCGGCAGCGCGCAGTACGCCGTCGTGCCCATCGGCGGGCAGCTCGTGGCCTTCCGCTTCCCCGCGCGGTGGGACGCCTCGGTCCAGACCATTGCCGACGCGACCACCAGCATCCTGCAGGGCCAGAGCCGCTCCATCGACAGCTTCATCCGCGTCACCGGCACGGTCAAGGCCATGCCGGAGGCCGTCTCGTCCGCGCTCTACGACTGGTATACGGACAACCATGACTATCTGCAGCAGATCGGCGCCATCGGCGACAGCGACGACGCGGCCGACTACCTGCCCGACGCCATCGTGCGCGTGGACTACGTCGGCAGCATCCCGCAGGGCTGGGTCGAGGGGCTGACGGTCGCAGCCGCCGCCTGCCTGATCTACGCCATCGTCGTGCTCATCCGCATCCTCTGCGGCAAGTATGACGAGGTGAAGCTGCCGGACATCACGTTCGAGCTCGTGGACATGACGCCCGAGACTCCGGCCGAGCCGGAAGCCGAGCCGGAGGAGACTCCGGAAGCACCGGCCGAACCGGAGACCCCGGAGGCCCCCGCGCAGCCCGAAAAATCTGACGAAACCGAGGACACGCCTGATGCCTGACCACAAACTGTGCGTGCCGTGCCTGTTCGGGCTTGAGGGTCCGCTCGGCAACGAGCTGCGCCACATGGGCCTGCGTGACGTCATGCCCGAAAACGGCCGCGTGCGCTGCACGGGCACGGACGCGGACATCGCGCGTATGAACATCCGCTGCCGCTTCGGCGAGCGCGTGCTGCTCGAGCTGGGCAGCTTCCCCGCGCCGACGTTCGACGCGCTCTTCGAGGGCGTCAAGGCGCTGCCGTGGGCGCAGTACCTGCCCGCAGACGCGGCCTTCCCCGTCAAGGGCTACAGTCTGGAGTCGGCCCTGCACTCCATGCCCGACTGCCAGAAGATCATCAAAAAAGCCGTCGTCGAGTCGCTCAAGCAGCGCTATCATGTGAACTGGTTTGCCGAGACCGGCGTCCTGTATCAGATCCAGTTCTCGCTCGTGCACGACACGGCCACGCTCTATCTCGACACGACCGGCGCGCCGCTGCACAAGCGCGGCTACCGTCCGGCGCACGTGGCCGCGCCCCTGCGCGAGACGCTGGCCGCCGCGCTCGTGGACATCGCGGGCTACCGCGGCCGGGGCGACTTCTGCGACCCGTTTTGCGGTAGCGGCACCATCGCCATCGAGGCGGCGCTGGCGGCCAAGGGCCGCGCGCCGGGCATCGGGCGCGACTTTGCGGCCATGCAGTGGGCGTGGCTCCCGGCCGAGGTCTGGCCGCAGGCGCGCGAGGAAGCGCGCGCACGCGAGTTTCACGGTGACTATCACATCTTCGCCTCCGACATTGACCCCCGCGCCGTCGCCATGGCGCGCGACAATGCCCGCCGCGCCGGCGTGGACGACTGCATCGCCTTCGCGGTGGCGGACGCGCGGGAATTTGACCGCACGACCGACCGCGGCGTCATCGTCACGAACCCGCCCTACGGCGAGCGCCTGATGGAAAAGCGCGAGGCCGAGGCGCTCTACACCGCCTTCGGCGCGGCCTACGCCAAAACGGAGCACTGGCGGCTCTACCTTCTGAGCTCGCACACGGAGTTTGAGCGCGCGTTCGGCCGCCCGGCGGACAAGAAGCGCAAACTCTATAACGGCACGCTCCGCTGCGACCTGTTCCAGTACACGAAGTGAAGCCCAAAATGCACCACACCCCCGCAGCGATCGCTTATGTGCGATGAATAAGAAATTCCCTCTTTCCTCCACAAAGAGTTGTGGCTGGTTGATAGTTGCTTTTTATGATGACAAAGGGCGGCAGCACTTTTTGCTGTCGCCCCTTGATTACCCATTTGCGAAACCGGACGGAGCTGTCAACGGCGGGCGTAGCCCGTTCATTTTACTGTGGACTAATATGTGTTGCATTTTTTTGCTTTCTTAATTCTGCTCCCACTAACACAATAGATAGCACAAACGCTGAAAAATCAGCAATAGGCCCCGCTAGCAATACTCCCATAATTCCGAAACGAAGCGGGAGCAGCAGGGTAAGCGGAATCAAGAAAAAGGTCTGCCTTGTTAATGCCAACAGAGCACCTTTTAACGATTTTCCTATTGCGGTAAAAAAGCTGGAAGAAAGCAACTGCACACCATTTACCAACACCATGAAAAGATAGGTACGCATGAACAAAACAGCAAATTCAAAATACAGCTCGTCCCCGTCTCCGAATAGTGAAATGATAGATTGCGGGAAAAATTGAAATGCGATAAAAGCAATAGTGGAAACAACAAGATTCCACTTTACTGCAAGCATGTAAGTCTCCCGTACCCGATGATATTGCCCTGCTCCATAGTTGAAACCGATAATCGGCTGTGTCCCTTGCGAGATTCCTACAACAATCGCAAGGATTATGGCATTTGTTTTCATAACAATTCCGCAAGCTGCCAAGGGAATATCCGTTCCATATTTTGTTAATGCACCGTAATAAGTCAACGAATTGTACTGAATGATTTGAATCACGGTAATTGCAATCTGATTTGAGCTGGCGCTGATTCCCATGCTGCAAATTTTCATGCTTTCTTTGATGTCCAATAAAAACGACTCTTTTTCAAAATGGATTGTTTGGAAACGCCATAGATAACGGAGTGCGAGTATGAAAGAAAAAATTTGCCCAATAACCGTTGCCCAAGCTCCGCCGGCAATCCCCCAATCGCAAGCAAAAATAAAAATAGGGTCAAGAATGGTATTGATAATAGCTCCCACAACCATGCAGACCATTGAATACTTTGGTTTTCCATCAGCTCGAATCAAATTGCTCATACCATTCGTTACAATGAGAAACGGCATTCCAATCAATGTTATGCTGGCATACTGCTTTGCATATGGAAATACATCTGTCGTTGCCCCAAATGCCTTTAGGAGCAAAGACAGAAAAGTTTCTCCAACCAGCAAATAAAGAATTCCGAAAATTCCCATCAGAACAATACCATTTCCCGCTGCTTTGGCGGCAGCTTTCGGCTCTTTGCGTCCAAGACAGAGGGAAACACGGGAAGCGCTGCCAATTCCGACCAGTAGTGCAATGGCAAGGCAGATGGTAGAAAACGGGTAGGCAACATTGGTTGCTGCATTTCCCAAATAACCGACCCCTTGACCAATAAAAATCTGATCCACAATATTGTAGATTGAGCCGACAAGAGCCGCCACAATACTGGGAACAGCAAAATTTTTCAACAGCTTTGGAATTTTTTTATAGCCCAGAGGATTTTCAGTCATTGAACTCCTCCCCCTTTTTCTCTATATGGAGTTCCGATGTGATATTTCTGCCCGCCTGTATTAAGAAATCCATAAAAAGGTTCTGCTCGGATTCGCTCATACCCTGCAATAAAAGAGCTTCTGTCTTTTCACATACCGTCTGTACCTCATCAATTACAGACAGCGCACGTTCCGTAGGATACAGCTTACACGTCCGCTTATCCTTATCATTTGGGGAACGCATAATCATTCCCTGCTTTTCTAATGCCGCAACTGTCCGTACAATATTGCTCGGATGAACATAAAACATATCCATTAAAGAATCCTGTAAAATACCAGGCGAACGACAGATTTTGATTAAGAACATATATTGACTGTTGTTGATTCCATAGGGGGCAAGTTGCTTGTCCAAATAGATTTTGTAAAATCGGTCTGTTACGGAAAGCCATTTTAATAGTTGCATAGATATATACCTCCAATCAGAACGTATTATACATCAATATGCGTGCGCACGCAACTACTTTTAACATTATATCTTCCGCTTGTCAGCAGATTAAGATAAACAAACTGCTTATACTCTTTGAGATACTGCAAATGCCTTTGCCTGCTCTAAAAGGCTGTCCATCTGTTTACTTCCGAACGCCTTTTTCAGCAGTTTATAATTTTTGTTTTCCGCACGGAGGTTTTCATTCTCTCCCGCCAATTTCTCATTCGTTTTTGTCAATCTTTCATTTTCACGGTGAAGATTGCTGTTTGTGATATTCAGCCGATAATAGCTGTCATACGCTTCAAAACATCTGATAAGAGCCGTTTTAACAAGCGATTTCAGCTTTTGTACCAAAGGCTCTGCCAGTTTATTTTTATACGTTTTTGCAGACATTAACCCCTGCGGCTCTAGTAGCTGATATTCAGGAGAAGTGTCAAGCACCTGCTCAAGCGTTTTTAAGTTCTCAATGCCCTTATCATAATTCTCTACCCTGTCAGACAATATTTGAAATCCCTCTTTCTTCTCTAAAATCTGCCCCTCAAGCTGAACAACCTCTTTTTCCCGCTCCTGCTTTTTATGGTCAAGGACAGATAAATGTTTCTCATGCGTACCCTTATGCTCCCACTCAATGCCGTGCCGCTCCATGACAGCGGAAAGCTGTTCTTTTTCGGACTGTACCCACTAGCTCCACTCTGTATCTCCACGACTGCCGCCCTTAACCCCCTGCTTGGCTAACGCCTGTTTGAGTGATACTCTTGTATCTAATCCCCGCTTACTGCCTGTCGTAATTTGATGGAAACAGATGCGCATACCTATAAGTGATTTCTATGCTCTCATGCCCCACAATCGTAATAAAGCCCTTCTGTTTCAGCTCATCATTCAATTTCTTAATGAGCTTGTAAGCATAAGGCTTTGACACGGAAAGCTCCTGCGCCACCTCGTCTGCACGGATAAATTTGTTGTCCATAGAATCAATCCTTTCTTTAAATTTTTGATACGCCGTTTTCCATAAATGCTGTTCCTGCCCCTGTTTCAGCGGCGTTATCTTGCTCATTCCCTTTCGGAAAGTCTTTGCAAAGTATCTCATTTATACGGTCATTCAGTTTTATTAAGCAATTACGCTTAGATTATCTGCATTATACTAAGCATTTCTGCTACCATGTAAACATATGAACAAGGAGTGAAACACTATGGCAATAGGCGAAAGAATACATTTTTTCCGCATCATGCGGGGCATGACACAGAAATATCTTGGTATGCTTGTCGGTTTTCCCGAACGGAGCGCAGACGTGCGTCTGGCTCAATATGAAACAGGCTCACGCAAACCCAAAGCAGAACTTACCGACGCACTGGCAC
>ENA-OYAJ01000075-OYAJ01000075.1-human-gut-metagenome-genome-assembly--contig:-NODE-75-length-34649-cov-6.635168_pt1 | contig 34649 bp, 29 predicted proteins | sample MGYA00243431_ERZ652826 | MGnify/ENA primary metagenome ERZ652826 (study PRJEB26926, sample SAMN06164609) | human gut metagenome | biome: ENVO:00009003; feature: ENVO:2100002; material: ENVO:00002003...
ACACCGGGCCGAGCGACGGCTCGCGCAGCGCGACGGCCGCGTCCTTCCCGATGCGGCGCAGCGCGTCGGCCAGACCGATGGTCGTGGTCGTCTTGCCCTCGCCGGCGGGCGTGGGCGTGATGGCCGTGACGAGGATCAGTTTTCCCTTTCCGCGCGGCGGCTGCCCGAGCACGGACAGCGCCACCTTTGCCTTATAGCGGCCATACGGCTCTATATCAGCATCGTCGATGCCGACGGTGCGTGCAATGTCACAGATCGGCTGCATCGTGCAGCTCTGGGCGATCTCCAGATCGCTGCGATATTCCATGAAACCCCTCCTTCGGATGCGTGTACCTTTTATCATACCTGACGGCGGCGGGTTTGTAAAGCTTGACGCGGGGTGGATTTTCCGCTATCATGGGCCGGATAATGAGGTGATGACCATGCAGTATCTCTGCGCGCCGATGGAGGGCGTGACCGGCGACCTGTTCCGGCAGGCGCAGCGGCAGACGTTCCCCGCGGCGGACAGCTACTATACGCCGTTTCTCTCGCCGACGGCGAACCGCACGTTTTCTCCGCGCGAGCTGCGCGAGATCGAGCCCGCGCACAATGCGGGCATCCATGTCGTGCCGCAGCTCATGGGCCACTGCGCCGAGGACTTTCTCTGGATGGCGGGGCGGCTCGCCGACATGGGCTACGACGAGGTGAATTTCAACCTCGGCTGTCCGTCGAACACCGTCACGGCAAAGAAAAAGGGCGCGGGCCTGCTCACGGAGCCGGATCTGCTGCGGCGGTTTTTCGACGCCGTGTTTGCGGCCTGCCAGCTGCCGGTGTCGGTCAAGACGCGGCTCGGCAAGGCGACGGCAGAGACGTTTCCCGCGCTGCTGGAGCTGTATAACGACTACCCGATCCGCGAGCTGATCGTGCACCCGCGCGTGCAGACCGACCAGTACCATGGGCACCCGGATTTCGACATGTTTGCCTACGCGCTCGCGCACAGCCGCGCCCCGGTGTGCTACAACGGCGATCTGTTCGACGCCCCGGCCGTGCGCGCGTTTCAGGCGCGGTTTCCGACGGTGGAGCGCATCATGCTCGGCCGCGGGCTGGCCGCCAACCCCGGACTCATCGGCCAGCTGCGCACCGGCGCCGTGCCGACGGCGGCGCAGTTTCAGGCGTTTCACGACCGGCTCTACGCCGCCACGCGCGCGCGCATCCCCGACCGGCGTGCGCTGCTGTTTCGCATGAAGGAGGCGTGGCGCTATCTCGGCTGCAGCTTTGCCGACGCCGAGCGGCCGCTGCGCCGCATCCGCAAGGCGCAGGACCTTGCAGAGTATGAGAGCGCGGCGCGCCAGCTCTTCGCGTCCTGCCCGGTGCGGGAGAATGCGGGTTATTTCATATGAAGACGCACGTATCCCCGGCAGCACGGCTGCCGGGGATACGTTTTTTCGTGGTCAGTTCTGGCCGTACCAGTCGCCGCCCGGCTGCGGGCCGGGGTTCGGCTGCTGCCAGCCGTTGGGGGTCTGGTCTCCCATGCTGCGCGGCAGGCTGCGGTAGAACGCGGCGCGCGACACGGTCATATACGGCATGAGCCAGAGGTAGCCGATGCCGGCGGTCAGCGTGGCCAGCAGCGCCCAGCCGATGAAGCTCAGGTCGAGGCAGAACAGGTCGCCCTTGCGCCCGTCCATGAGCGCCTTGGAGCGCTCAATGGCGTCCGTGGCCTGCATGCCCGGGTTTTCGGCCATGATGTACGTCGCCATGGAGTAGCGGTAGGCGGCGACGATGCCGGGGATGACAAACAGCAGCGACCATGCGAGTACCTTGAGCGTGATGAGCAGGTTGAGCACGAAGGCGTTGCCGAAGATGTCAAAGCCGGAAAACAGATCCTCGAACCGGGCCTCCTCGCCGTCAACGAGCTTCAGGCAGAAGCGGTTGTGGCCGATGGAGACGCTGCCGCCGATGACGAATTGCGCCAGCGAGATGATCCCGGAAACGGGGAGAAATACGCGCAGCGCGTGGCGCAGGGTCTCGGGATAATACTGTGTCAGATCGTCCCCATTGATCGTGATGTTGAACGACGGGGTGAAGCCGCTGCTCGTCCCGCCGAGGATGCTTGCCAGCAGCGTCACGCCCACGGCGAGCCACCAGTAGTTTTTCAGCGCGCGGCGCGCCATGCTGCGATAATCGGATGCGGAATACATAGGCGTTCTCCTTTCTTCTGTCTGCCCTCACCACGGCGTGCGTTCCTGCCCGTGCACGAGGTAGGCGTGCTCGGCCAGCTCCGCGAGCGGGCTGTCGCTGCGGGAGTCGGAGTAAAACTCCGCGATCTCTACGTCGGGATACGTCTCGCGCAGACGGCGGACCTTTTCCGCGCCGTGGCAGTTTTCGCCGTCGGTCTTGCCGGTGTGCTTATCCACGCGCGAGGCCAGCAGCCGCACACCCAGCTTCTGCGCCGGGATGCGCACGAGAAACTCCGGCGATGCGGAGATGATGATGTCGTCCGGGCGCTGCTGCGCGAGGTACCACGGGTTCACGCGGTCAAAATTCTGCGCCCAGAACGCCTCCAGCTCCGCGTCCACATCGGGCACGCGGCGCAAAAAGCCGTACATCCGCTCCTTGATGGCCGTCTTGCTCACCCGGCCGAGCCAGTAGCCCGGCAGCAGGGCCAGCGTGCGCAGCAGCGGCCAGATCACGCCCGGATGCCGCCGCAGGCACCAGCGCACGAACGCCACCGTGCTGTCCACGGGGAAGATGGTCTTGTCCCAGTCGTAAACGTTGACTTTTTCCATAGGGCTCCTCTCAGTACAGGGTGCCGGCCAGCTGCATGTACGCGGCGGCGAAGGCCTCCCGGATGAAGTAATTGATGCGCATGGTCGGCAGGGTGGTCTCGGCGGCGATGCCGACGGGCTCCGCCCCCAGCGCCCGCGCCATGTGTTTGGCGCGGTAGAGATGGTATTCGCTCGTCACGATGCCGACGCCGTCCGCCGGGGCGTACCCCCGCGCGCGGAGGATGGCAAACGAATTTTCCAGATTCTCGCGTGTGGTGCGCGACTGATCCTCCTGCACGATGCGCGCGCTGTCGATGCCGTGGGCCGTCAGGTAGTCAGCCATGGCCTGAGCCTCCGTGATGTCCTCACCCTCGCCCTGACCGCCGGAGACGACGGCCAGCGCGTCCGGGTTCGCGCCCAGATAGTCCAGCGCAGCATCGAGCCGGTTGCACATCGACAGCGACGGCGTGCTGCCGTTGACGCCCGCGCCGAGCACGATGATCGCGTCCGGGTGGGCGTCCGTGTCCGTGCGCGCGTCGCGCACGACGGGGATCTCAAAGACCGCGAACACGATCACCCCCGCGCACACGAGCACGCTCAGCACGGTGCGCCCCACGCGGTGCAGCCGCGGGAATAGAAATACCAGCACGGCGATGCCCCAGAGCGTGTAGCCCAGAAAGTCGTGCCCCGGCATCGCAAAGCGCAGCACGCAGCCCGCGATGACGAGCACGATGGCGAGGATCCAGGTTGTTTTGCGTTTCATTCGCACAGCGCCTCCCACGCCTCGTAGAGCGCCTCGAGCTGCGCATTGAGCGCCTGCTTCTGTGCGTCGAGTTCCATGAGCTTCTGATAGTCCGTTGCATTGGCCTCGCTCTCGGCGTCGAGTGCCGCGAGCTGCCCCTCCAGCTTTTCGATCTCGCGCTCCGTGCGCTCGCGTTGGCGCGTGGTGTTCGGGGCGCGTTTCGGCTTCGGCTTCGGTTCCTTTTTGCGCTCGACGGCCTTGGCCGTCTGCTGCAGGGCGGTCTGGCGCGCGCGGTATTCACGGAATTGCTCATAGGTCCCGCGGTAGTCCGTGATCGTGCCGTTTTCGAGCAGCCAGATGCGGGTGGCAAATTTCTCGATGAAGTACCGGTCGTGCGACACGAACAGCAGCGCCTGCGTGTAGTCGCTCAGCGCGTCCTCGATCCACTCGCGGCTGGCGATGTCGAGGTGGTTCGTCGGCTCGTCGAGGATGAGGAAGTTGATCTCCCGGCGCATGAGCATGCACAGCCGCAGCCGGGACAGCTCGCCGCCCGAGAGCGCCGACACGGGCTTGAGCACATCCTCGCCGCGAAAGCCGTAGGCGCCGAGCTGGTCGCGCGCCTCCTGCGGCGTGCACTTGCACTCGTAGAGCATCGTGTCGAGCATGGAGCGCTCCGGCACGGCGAAGCGGACGATCTGCGGCAGGTAGGCCGTGCGCACGGACGGTCCGCGCTGCACCCAGCCGGTGTCCGGCGCCTCCTCGTTCATGACGAGGCGCAGGAACGTGGTTTTTCCGGCACCGTTGTCGCCGATGAGGGCGATGCGCTCGCCGCCGGTCACGGTCAGGTCCAGGTCGTGAAAGAGCGTCCGCTCGCCGTAGCGCTTGCTCAGACCCGCCATGGTCAGCACGTCGTCGCCGCGAAATTCCTGCGCGGTGAAGTGGACATTTAACTTGCGCGCCTCGGTCGGCCGCTCGGTCGTTTCGAGCTTTTCCATGCGCTTTTCGATGGAGAATGCGCGCTTGTGCAGCTTGTCATTGCCCATGAAGGCCCAGAGGTGCAGCTTTGCCGCCGCCTCCGTGAGCTGCTGAAGCTTGGCCTGATCCTTTTCGTATTTTTTGAGCTGCTCGTCAAAGCGGCGCTGCCGCTCGACGACGTAAAAGCTGTAGTTGCCGCTGTAAAACTCCGCCTGCCCGGACGTGAAGTCGATCGAACGCTGCACGACGCGGTCGAGAAAATACCGGTCGTGGCTGATGACGAGCACCGTGCCGCGAAAATGCAGCAGATACGCCTCCAGCCACTCGGTCGCGCGCAGGTCGAGGTGGTTCGTCGGCTCGTCGAGCAGGAGAATGTCCGTGTCCTCGAGGATGAGCCGCGCGAGGTTCACGCGCGTTTTCTCCCCGCCGGAGAGACTGTCGAACGGCTGCGCGCGCATCGCGGCCGGAATATCCAGACCGTTGGCGACGCGGTTGCGCTCGTGCTCCATGTCGTACCCGCCGAGACGGCGGAAGTTTTCCGACAGCCGGTCGTACTCCGCGAGCAGAGCAGGGGAGTCGTCCTCCGCCATGCGCGCGGTGAGCTCGTTCATGCGCGCTTCCATGTCGTAGAGCCGCCGGTGCGCCTCGCGCAGCACATCCTCCGTCGTCCAGCCGTCGGGGTAGACGGGGATCTGCGAGATCAGCCCCAGCCGCCGCCCGGAGGCGATGGACACGGTGCCGGCGTCCGGCTGCAGCTCACCCGAGAGGATGCGGAAAAACGTCGTCTTGCCGCAGCCGTTGCGCCCGAGGATGCCCACGCGCTCACCGGCGTTGACGTCGAATGTGATACCTTTTAATATATCGTTGCCCTGCTCAAAGCCCTTGACGAGCCCGCGGACGGATAGATCGATCATGTGTAACTCCTAAATTACTTGTTCACGGCCGCCTGCAGCACGGTGTTGGCCACGGCACCCGCATTCGTCAGACCGCCGCCGGCGTTTTCCACCAGCACGACGAAGGCGTACGGGTGTGCATCGTCGAGCAGGAAGCCCGTGAACCAGGCGTGCGACGTGCCGTCGCCCACCTCGGCGGTGCCGGTCTTGGCGCAGAGATTCAGGCCCGGGAAGCGGTTCGTACCGTAGTGGGCCGAGACATTATAGTTCATCATGTCGCGCAGCTTGTTGGCGGTCGCAGCGCTCAGCAGGCTCGTGGTCGAGCCGCTGGGCGTGTCGAGCAGCAGCGACGGCTCCACGACGCTGCCGTCGTTGGCGATGGCCGAGACGTAGCGCAGCATGGAGTACGGGCAGACGAGATCCTCATACTGGCCGATGCCCGACCAGGCGAGGTTCGCGCTGCCGGACGCGCCCTTCGTGAAGCTGCCGGCGAGCGTCGGGATGCCGCTCAGCGACTGGGAGTCGAGGAAGCCGAACTTCTTGGCGTAGCTCTCGATGGTATCGGCTCCGAGCTCGAGCGAGATCTGCGCGAACGCGCAGTTGCAGGAGTTGGCCAGTGCGTCCTCAAACGTCTGACTGCCGTGCACGCCCGTACACTTGACGCTCACGCCGTTGACGTCCAGACTGCCTGCACAGCTGAAGCGGCGGCTGTCGATGTCCTTGATGTTCTCGAGCGCGGCGGCGGAGGTGATGAGCTTGAAGACGGAGCCCGGCGTGAACGAGCCGTTGATGCAGCGGTTGATGTACGCGCCGTCCGGTACGTCGCCGTCACTGCTGGGGTCAATGCTCGGGCCAGAGACCATGCACAGGATCTCGCCGGTCTTGTAGTTGCTCACGAGCACGGCGCCCTTGCGCCCGGCAAGCGCCTCATAGGCGGTCACGCACAGGCTCGAATCGAGCGTGAGCGCGACGGTGTGCCCGTCGGTCGCGTAGGTGCCGGTGATTGGATTATAGCCGGAGAGCTGCTTGGAAAATGCCTTGAGCGCGCCGGTGCCGACGTTGCCGGTGTAGTCGCCGACGGCCTGATAGCAGGCGGTGCGCACGGCAGCGTCGTCGGCGTAGCTGCGCGAGCCACCGTTAGCCGTCGCGAGCACGACGCCGCTGCGGTCGGTGAGCGTGCCGGTGCTGAGCACACCGCTGGTGTAGACGCTGCTGTTGGCGGCAAAGGTCGCCCACTCGGCGCCGTGTTCGATGTAGCGCACGATGTACACGCCGATGCCGCCGAGCACCAGCACGGCGACGAGCAGCGCGCTCATGGCGCGGCGTTTGACTTTATTCATGCCTGCGCCTCCTTTTTATTGCGCGATGGCAGCCGCACCACGAAGCTCGCGCCGCGCCGGGTGTCGGCCGCCTTGATGTAGGCCAGCAGCATCCAGCACGAGAGCATGCTCGACCCGCCCTTGGACACGAACGGGAACGTCACGCCTGTGAACGGCAGAATGTCGAGCACGCCGAACACGTTGAGCGACATCTGCACGAGCATGAGCGTCACGGTGGCGCAGCCGGCGATGACGTAGTACGACGAGCGGCCCTGGGCCGCGTTCTTGACGGTGAAGATGGCAAGCGCGATGATGGCCAGCATCGCGCACAGTGCCACGATCAGGCCGAGCTCCTCGCACAGCATGCCGAACACCATGTCGGTGTTGGCGGCGAAGATGTTTTTCAGCCAGCCGCAGCCCGCGCCCTGACCGAACAGGCCGCCGGAGGCGGCCGCGCTCAGCGCGCGCGTCTGCTGGTAGCCCGCGCCGGAGACGTCCTCCCACACATGGCCCCAGGTGGCGAAGCGCTGCGCCACGTGCGGCTTGATGCTCAGCACCAGCGTGCCCGCCATGGCGGCGGACGTCACGGCCAGCAGCACGGTCGCGATGCTGCCCGAGCGCATGAACGCGATGACGAGGAACGTCGCAAAGAAGATGAGCGCGGAGCCGAAGTCGCCCATCAGGGCGAGCCCGCCCACGCAGATGGCGGAAAAGGCGATGAAGAGCAGGATGCTCTTGCTGCGGAACATGCGGTTGAGCGACGTCGCGCCGACGTAGATGAACGCGACCTTGATGAGCTCCGACGGCTGCAGGGAGAAGCCTGCGATCGTCAGCCAGTTCTTCGCGCCGAACACCTCACGCGCGGCAAACAGGTTCAGCGCCAGCAGCGCCAGCGAGATGATGGCCGCCGGCCAGCGCAGCGCCTTGACATGGCTCAGGTCGCGCAGCCACCAGCCGAGCAGGAAAAACAGCGCGATGCCCACGATGATGAGGATGATCTCCTTGGTCAGATCGTCCGGCGTGCTCGTCGCGCAGATCTCAAGCCCGAGCGTACACAGGAAAAACGCGATCGTCTCGACCTCGAAGCCCGAGCGGTCCATCGTGCGCATGAGCACGTAGCAGAACCACTGCGTGAGCACGAGGGCTGCAAACGACATCAGGATCCCCAGCAGGTGCGCGCTGTCGGCCGAGGACACAAACTCCAGCGCCAGCAGCAGCTGAAACACCGTTAGGAAAAACAGCGTGCCGCCGGCGGAGACCTTTCGTCCCGCGATCGTGCGGCGCTGCTCCTGCACGGCGCGGCGCTCCTCGCTCATGTCGGCAAACTTGAGCATGTGCGTCGAGCAGCGGAGAATGTCACCGCTGAACACCTGCGTCGGCTCCGTGATCTGCTCGCCGTTGAGGTATACGCCGCCGCTGCGGCTCAGATCGCTGACGGTCCACTCGCCGGCGTCGCTGCGCATGAGCACGGCGTGGACGTTGGCCACGTCGGCATAGGGCAGCGTGATGTCCGCGCTGCGGGCGCGGCCGATCAGGCACTCCCAGTGCAGCAGAGGATAGACCTTGCCGTCCGGCGTGACGAGATGGCCCCAGGTCTCCGGCTCGGCGCGGCCGTAGAACATGGATGCGATGCAGCGGATGAGCACGATGAGCGCAATGACCGGCAGAATGAAGTGCGCGGCCTGCGCGGCATAGGCAGTTACGGCAGACACGGCGTCCGCCTCCTTTCCGAAGCTCCCGCGCGGGGAGCGGTACATCTATAATGAAGCAATAAAAATTAAACCATTATACCACGGCAAAAATCCATTGACAACCACTGTCGGGCATCCTAGAATGAACCTATGATGAAACAGACGAAATTTTGGATCCTTTTGTTCGCCGCGCTCGCGATTTTGGGCGGCGGCGTCTTTTTGCTGCTGCGCGGCCATGGGCAGACGGGGCAGACGGCCGTCATCCGGGTCGATGGCGAGGTCTACCGCCGCATCGACCTGCGCGCCGTGACCATACCATATGATATCGAAGTGCAGACCGACTGGGGCACGAACACGGTGCACGTCGAGCCGGACGGCGTGTCCGTCACATATGCCGACTGCCCGGACCTTCTGTGCGTCCAGCAGGGGAAGATCACCACATCGGCCATCCCGATCGCCTGCGTGCCGCACCACCTGACGGTGCAGATCGAGGGGGCGCCATGAAGGGGACGAAGCGTCTGGCCGTTCTGGCCATGTTCACCGCCATCGCACTGACGATTTTCGTCGCCGAGGCGCAGATCCCGCCCGTCGTGCCGATCCCGGGCGTGAAGCTCGGCCTTGCCAACATCGTCACGCTCATCGCCATGGCTCTGCTCGGCCGGCGGCAGGCGGGGGAGATCCTGCTCGTGCGCATCGTGCTCGGCAGCGTGTTTACCGGCGGCGTGTCGGCGATGCTCTTCAGCATCGCGGGCGGCGTGTTCGCCTATCTTGTCATGTGCCTGACCATCCGCCGCCTGCCGGAGCGGCTGCTGTGGGTCGTGAGCGTGCTGGCGGCCTTCGGGCACAACGCCGGGCAGCTGCTGGTCGCCGTCTGGGTCACGGGCACGCCGTCCATTCTGGTGTATGCGCCCGCACTCGTTGCGGCGAGCGTCATCACCGGGGCGTTCACCGGCGTGGCCGCCATGTATCTCGTGCGCGCGCTGCGCAAATCGGGGCACTTTCCGCAGGCGTGAGCTGGCTCTGTCATTCTTTCGTAACATTTTAACGCCCCGCGCATTTAAAATATTCTGCAAGTTGGAAGCCGCAGTTTTTGGAAAACTGCGGCTTTGTTGTGCAAATGCGACAAAATGTGCAGAAGAAATATAGTAATATACGTCAAAAACACACGTGAAAAAATTTCGGAAATGTTAAATCTGTTTTAAGTATTGACTTCCGGCAGGCGGCGCGCTATAATGCATCCGCAATTGAAAGATGGGAAGATTTAGGCTGGTATCGGCCGGTTACACAATTTTTTCTTCCCGCGCCGGGCCTTCCCGGCGGAGCTTTCCGAACGATGTTTTGATGCTTATGAATGCTTTTGATAAACGCGTCCAATCGAATATGGAGCAGGCGGGGCGCAGCCGTGGTTTTGCGCGGATGTTTGACCGCGTGTGCGCGTTCCTCGATGAGCGCATCGGCGGCGCGTCTGCGCTCGTTTCCGCCTGCCAGAGCGCGGCTGACCGCTTCTGGCACAGCAAGCTGTACTTTCCGGCCTGCTTTCTGATGCTCGCGGTGTTCATGGCGGCCGGGCTGCCGGTCGTGGGCGGTATTCTGGTCATGTCCACGCTGATCTTCCTGCTGCTGTTTTGCGACGACCTGCTGAGCGTCCTGTTTCCGGTCGTGCTGCTGGCCATGGTGGGCACGGAGTTTTATGACGAGCTCTACAGCCTGCTGCGCTTCTGGTGGATCGGCCTGCTGGCCGCGGCGGCGCTGCTCGTGCACATCGGGGCCTACGCCCGCGCACCGCGCAACGGCGGCTGCCTGCACGGCATGGTGGCCGTGTCGGTCGCAACGCTGCTCGGCGGTCTCGGCTTCATCTCCCGCGAGGAGTATTTCTCGCCCACGGCGCTGTATTATTCCCTCGGTCTCGGCGTGATGATGCTGCTGGTCTACCTGCTGTGCCGCAGCGAGGCGGACCGCGCGCGCGACTATGACGTCGCCGAGCGCATGCTGCAGATCCTCTACGCTGGCGGCCTGTTTACGGGCTTTGTGGTGGCGCTGTTCTACGCGCGTCATATGCAGGAGTTCCTGCAGGACTTCGCCACGATCTATTTCAAGTACCGCAATTTCAGCGCGACGATGCTGCTCATCGCGCTGCCCGCTGCGGCGTACTTTGCCGCGCATGACCGGCGGCACTTCCTGTCGGTCGTGTTTCTGTACCTCATGATGCTCATGACCGGCTCGCGCAGCGGCCTGATCTTCGGCACGACGATGCTGCTGCTGTGCTTTGCCTATGTGTACCACTGCAACCCCGAGCGCCGCGCGGTCTATCGCCGCGTCGGGCTCATCAGCCTGGTCCCGGCGGTCGCACTGCTCATCGCGCTCGTGCCGCGGCTGTTTGCTTCGCGCATGGTCGACGGTGCGCTCATCTCCCCGGACGACAGCCGGTACACGTTTTTTATTCAGGGTCTGCTGGATTTTGTGAAGAATCCGCTTTTTGGCTGCGGCCTCGGCTCGATGCACAATGCGCCGATCTTCCTCGGCGTGGAGGGCAGCATCGTCTGGTACCACAACCTCATCGCGCAGATCCTCGGCAGTATGGGCCTCGTCGGCGTAGTCGGCTACGGCTGGCTGTTTTATGACCGCGTGCGTCTGCTCTGGCGCAAGCGCAGCCGCACGACGCTGGCGTTCGCGCTGTCCTACTTTGCCATGCTGCTCATTTCCATGACGAACCCGGGCATGTTCTGCCCGATGCCGAACGCGCTGCTCATGGTGGCCATGTTTGTGGTCGTGGAGCGGCAGCCCGATACTGCTGCGGTGCCGGTCAAGGCCGGCTTCGCCAGCGCACCGGAAAGGAGATTGTTCTGATGAAACGTTTTCAGCTTCTTACAACCGCAATTTTTCTGTTCTGCACGCTTCTGATCGCCGGCTGCACCAGCCGCGGTGTCGAGGCGCAGGCGACCGCTGCCCCGGAGGCGACGCCGACCGCGACGGCAAACATCATGTCCGGTATCCAGACCGGTGACAATGAAGTCAACGAGATTCTGGCTGGTACGTGGACCTTTGAGCGCACGGACGCCGACAAGAAGGCGGACGACAGCAGCGTCAGCCAGATCCTGCCCGGCACGGACACCGGTGCCAAAGAGGCTGCGGACATCAAGGAGCCCGGCACGATCCGCGAGCTGACGTTCCGCACCAACGGCACGGGTACTTACATGGACGCCAACGGCACGCCGCTGGCTTTTGAGTTTGCGCTCAACGGCGACAATCTGACGCTTGCGCTGGAAAACGGCACGGTGCAGATGTTCCGCTGCACGCTTGAAAACGGCCTCATGTACCTCACGCCGATGAGCAACAACGGCGCGTATCAGGCCTTCACCGATGTGTTCCGCCAGACGCAGAGCACCTCCGGTGATGCGGCCAACTGAATCCTGCGCAAATCACCCCGGCCGGACGCGCTCAGCGTCCGGCCGTTTTGCTTTTTTGCAAGAATTCAGAAATTTTTCAGGATTTCCGGCCCGCAAACCGTGTATAATCAGGAGCATCCCCTATGGGAAAGGAGACCCGCCATGTCCCGAAAGACAAGAAAACGCGGCCGCCGGCGGCTGCTGGTCATCGTGGTGCTGCTGGCGCTGATCGTGTTCGGCGTGTTTGCGCGCGGCCTGCTCACGAGCGGCAAGACCACGACCGAGCGCGCGCAGCGCGAGCTGGATACCTACGCCGAGAACAACGACGTCTCACTCGCCGATTATCCGGATGCGCTCGTGCAGCTCTACGCCCGCAACCCGGACGCGCGCGATTTTGTGCGCGACTACCCGAAGAAGAAGAATCTGACCCCGACGATCGACCTGAGCGGCCTTGCCGGGTCGGAGACCGTGCCGCTGCTGCTGCAGTGGGACGAGCGCTGGGGCTACCGCGCATATAACGAGAGCATCATCGGCCTCGCCGGCTGCGGACCGACGTGTCTGTCCATGGTCACGATCTACCTCACCGGCGACACGACGAAGGACCCGCTCTGGATGTGCCAGTTTGCCGAGGAGCACCAGTTCAATGTGCCCGGCAGCGGCAGCAAGTGGGCGCTTATCTCCGAGGGCGGGCGGATGCTCGGCCTCGACGTGACGCAGATCCCGCTGGATCAGGACCGCATCTATCGGAATCTCGACGTCGGCAATCCGATCATCGTGGTCGTCGGCCCCGGCGACTTCACGACCGACGGGCACTTCCTCGTCCTGACCGGGCACGACGGCGACAAGATCACGCTCAACGATCCGAACAGCCCCACAAACTCCCAAAAGAGCTGGGACTATGACACCCTTGCCGGACAGATCCAGAGCCTCTGGGTGCTGCGCCGCGCGGGCTGATCAAATGCAGCGCCATCTTCGGACGGCGCTGCTTTTTGCGTGTTTGTGGGGTTGCGGTGCGTGGGCAGATGGGCGTATAATAGCGGCATCTGAGATTTTTGCGAAAAGAGGTTACAGGATGGAATACCGCCTGGAGCATGATACGATGGGTGAGGTGCGTGTGCCCGCCGATCGTTACTGGGGCGCGCAGACGCAGCGCAGCTTTGAAAATTTCCGCATCGGCACCGAGAAGATCCCGCCGGAGGTCATCCGCGCGTTTGCGGTCGTGAAGCTCGCGGCCGCGCGCGCCAATGCGCAGCTCGGCGTGCTCGACGCCCGCCGCGCCGGCGCGATCGAGACCGCCTGCCACGAGATCCTCGACGGCTCGCTCGACGGCAACTTCCCGCTCGCCGTCTGGCAGACCGGCAGCGGTACGCAGACGAATATGAATGTCAACGAGGTCATTGCCCACCGCGCCAATGAGCTGCTGGGCGAGGCGCTCGTGCACCCGAACGACCACGTCAACTGCTCGCAGAGCTCGAACGACACGTTCCCGACGGCCATGCACGTGGCCGCGCGCGTCGCGCTCGAGGAGCAGGTCCTGCCGGCCATCGGCCGCCTGACGGCGACGCTCGACCGCCTGAGCGCGGAGTACCGCGACGTGGTCAAGATCGGCCGCACGCACCTGCAGGACGCCGTGCCGCTCACGCTCGGGCAGGAGATCAGCGGCTGGAGCGCCATGCTCGGCCACGACCGCGACATGATCGTGCAGGCCTGCCGCGCGCTGAGCGAGCTCGCCCTCGGCGGCACGGCCGTCGGCACCGGGCTCAACGCTCCGGCGGCGTTCGGTGATCTGGCGGCGGAGGAGATCTCCGAGCTGCTGGGCTACGCCTTCCTGTCGGCGCCGAACAAGTTCCACGCGCTCACGAGCAAGGACCAGATGGTGTTCGCGCACGGTGCGCTCAAGGCGCTGGCGGCCGACCTCATGAAGATCGCCAACGACGTGCGCTGGCTCGCTTCCGGCCCGCGCTGCGGCATCGGCGAGCTCATCATCCCGGCCAACGAGCCCGGCTCGTCCATCATGCCCGGCAAGGTCAACCCCACGCAGTGCGAGGCCGTCACGATGGTGGCCGTGCAGGTCATGGGCAACGACACGGCCATCGGCATCGCGGCGTCGCAGGGCAACTTCCAGCTCAATGTGTTCCTGCCCGTGACGATCTATAACTTCCTGCAGTCGGCGCGTCTGCTCGCCGACGCCATGGATTCGTTCGAGGCCAACTGCGTGCGCGGCATCCGGCCGAATTACGACGTTATTCAGGCGCATCTGGACGCATCGCTCATGCTCGTCACGGCGCTCAACCCGCACATCGGCTACGAAAACGCCGCGAAGATCGCAAAGCACGCCCACGCCACCGGCCAGACGCTCAAGGCCGCGGCGGTGGAGCTCGGCCTGCTCACGGCCGAGGAGTTTGATGCCTGGGTGCGGCCCGAGGATATGGTGCACCCGAAACAGGAGGAGGCTTGACCATGGATTACGCAAAAGAATCGCTCCGGCTGCACGAGCAGTGGGGCGGCAAGATCGAAGTCAACACCCGCGTGCCGGTCTCCACGAAGGACGACCTGTCGCTCGCGTATACGCCCGGCGTGGCCCAGCCGTGTCTGGAGATCCAGCGCGACCCGGACAAGAGCTACACGCTCACGCGCCGGCACAATCTCTGCGCCGTCATCACGGACGGCTCGGCCGTGCTCGGCCTCGGCGATATCGGGCCCGAGGCGGGCATGCCCGTCATGGAGGGCAAGTGCGTGCTGTTCAAGGCGTTTGCGGACGTGGACGCCTTCCCGCTGTGCATCCGCACGAAGGACGTGGACGAGTTCGTGCGCACGGTGTATCTGCTCTCCGGCAGCTTCGGCGGCATCAATCTGGAGGACATCTCCGCGCCGCGCTGCTTTGAGATCGAGCGAAAGCTCAAGCAGCTGTGCGACATTCCGGTCTTTCACGACGACCAGCACGGCACGGCCATCATCACGCTCGCGGGCCTCACGAACGCCCTGCGCGTGGTCGGCAAGCGCCTCGAGGACGTGAAGATCGTCATGTCCGGCGCGGGCGCGGCCGCCATCTCCATCTGCAAGCTCCTGCTGCGCGCCGGCGCGCGCGATGTGACGCTCTGCGACCGCGTGGGCGCGATCTACGCCGGCCGGCCGGAGAACATGAACTGGATCAAGACCGAGATGGCCGAGGTCACGAACCTCCGCCGTCAGGCCGGCACGCTGGCCGATGTCGTCCGCGATGCGGACGTGTTCATCGGCGTGTCGCAGCCCGGCCTGCTGACCGGCGACATGGTGCGCACCATGCACCGCGACGCCATCGTCTTTGCCTGCGCCAATCCCACGCCGGAGATCTTCCCCGACGAGGCCAAGGCCGCGGGCGCGGCCGTCGTCAGCACCGGCCGCAGCGACTATCCGAACCAGATCAACAATGTGCTGGCCTTCCCGGGCATCTTCCGCGGCGCGTTCGACGTGCGCGCGTCCGACATCAACGAGCCCATGAAGCTCGCCGCCGCGCACGCGCTCTCGGCGCTCATCACGCCCGAGGAGCTGTGCGCCGATTATATCATCCCCAAGGCCTTTGACCCGCGCGTCGGCCCGGCCGTGGCCGCGGCGGTCGCGCAGGCCGCGCGCGAGAGCGGCGTTGCGCGCATCTGATCTTGAATTTTCCCCCCGCAAAGGAGACATCCTATGGATTCCTATGAAAAATCCCTGCAGACGCTGGAGCTGCCGGCCGTGCTGGCGCTGCTGGCGGCGCAGGCCGTGAGCGAAACGGCCCGCGCGCAGGCCATGGCCCTGCGCCCGAGCGGCGACCGCGCCGTGGTGGCGACCCGCCTCGGTGAGACGAGCGCCGCCGCGTCGATGATGGTCGTCAAGGGCAGCCCGTCGTTTTCCGGCGTGAAGGACGTGCGCGCGGCGCTGCAGCGCGCGGACATGGGCGGCGCGCTCAACACGCGCGAGCTGCTGGACATCGCGGGCGTGCTGCAGGCGGCGCGCTGCGTGCGCAGCTACGGCACCGGCGAGCGGCAGGACAAGACGAGCATCGACTACCTCTTCAGCGCCCTGCAGGCCAACCGCTTTCTGGAGGAGAAGATCTTCACCTCCATCACCGGCGAGGACGAGATCGCCGACAGCGCGTCGAGCGAGCTGGCGTCCATCCGCCGGCTGATCCGCGCGGCGAGTGCGCGCGTGCACGATGCGCTGCAAAAGATCATCTCCTCGCCGAGCTATGCCAAGGCGCTGCAGGAGCCGATCATCACCACGCGCTCCGAGCGCTACGTCGTGCCGGTCAAGGCCGAGCACAAGGGCGCCGTGCCCGGGCTCGTGCACGATGTGTCGGCCTCCGGCGCGACGCTGTTCATCGAGCCGATGGCAGCCGTGAAGGCGAACAACGAGCTGCGGGAGCTGCGCGCGCGCGAAAAGACGGAGATCGAGCGCATCCTCGCCGAGCTCTCGGCCGAGTGCGCCGCGCATCGGGAGGATATCTCGAGCGACTTTGACGTGCTCGTGCGTCTCGACCTCATTTTCGCCAAGGCCAAGCTCGCCTACCAGCTCGACGCGATCGCGCCGGAGCTGACGGATAAGGAGCTGCAGCTGCGCCGCGCGCGCCATCCGCTCCTGCCGAAGGACACCGCCGTGCCGATCGATGTGGCGCTCGGCGGCGAGTTTGACACGCTCGTCATCACCGGCCCGAACACCGGCGGCAAGACCGTCACGCTCAAGACCATCGGCCTGCTTGCCGCCATGACGCAGTGCGGCCTGCACATCCCGTGCGCCGACGGCAGCGCCATGCCGGTGTTCGACGAGATCATGGCCGACATCGGCGATGAGCAGAGCATCGAGCAGTCGCTGTCCACCTTCTCGGCGCACATGACAAACACCGTGCGCATGCTCAAGGAGTGTGACGACCGGTCGCTGCTGCTGTTTGACGAGCTCGGCGCCGGCACGGACCCGACCGAGGGCGCGGCACTGGCCATCGCCATCATCGAGCACGCGCGCAAGTGCGGCGCGCTCATTGCGGCCACGACACACTATACGGAGCTGAAGGTCTATGCCACGACGCAGCCTGGCGTCATGAACGCCTCGTGCGAGTTTGACGTGGATTCCCTGCGCCCGACGTACCATCTGCTCATCGGCATCCCTGGCAAGTCCAATGCCTTTGCCATCTCCGAGCGGCTTGGCCTGCCGGAGGAGATCATCCGCGACGCGCGCAGCCGTGTCAGCACCGAGAGCGCGAGCATGGAGGCCACCATCGAGAAGCTCGAGCAGGTGCGCCAGCTCATGGAGCGCGACCGCGCCGAGGCGGCGCGCCAGCTGCGCGAAGCGGAGGAAAACCGCCGCAAGTCCGAGCGCCTGAAGGCGGAGCTCTCCGTCCGGCTGGAAAAGGCGGACGAGAAGGCCCGCCGCGACGCCGAGCGCATCATCGGCGACGCGCGCCGGACGGCGGACGAGGTGATGCGCGAGCTCGACGCGCTGCGCAAGATGGAAAAAACGGACGCCGACCACCACCGCGCCAACGACGCGCGCGCCGCCCTGCGCCGCAAGCTGAACGTGGCCGAGGACGCGGCCGCCGCCGCGGCGCACCCGCAGGTGCAGGAGAAAAAAGTCTCCGCCCGCCCGGTGCGCGTGGGCGACACCGTGCAGCTGCGCAAGATGGGCGACATCAAGGCGACGGTCACGGCCATCTCCGCCGACCGGACGCTGAGCCTGCGCGCGGGCATCATGAACGTGACGGCCAAGGAGCAGGACGTGTACCTGCTCGAAAACGAAAAGCCCGAGGCGCAGAAGTTCGCCGCCGCGCACGCGGCCAGCCTGCGCAATGTGGCCGCCGAGTCGGAGATCGACCTGCGCGGCATGGACACGATGGAGGCCGTCGCCGCGACTGAGCGCTTTCTTGACAACGCCGTCATGGCCAAGCTCGAGAAGGTCACCATCATCCACGGCAAGGGCACCGGCGCGCTGCGCGCCGCCGTGCAGCAGTCGCTGCGCAAAAACAAGGCTGTCAAGTCCTACCGGCTCGGCCGCTACGGCGAGGGTGAGAGCGGCGTGACCGTTGTCGAACTGAAATAAAAACGGAAAAACCCGGCGAAAGAACGCTGTGCAAAGCAACAAAAAAGCGAAAATCGGTTGACGATGCCGGGCGTTTTTGATAAGATAATATACGCATAATAGTGCATAAGGAGTGGAGAAAATGATCACGAAAGAAGCAGTCATCAACAACCTGGAGGGACTCCATGCACGGCCTGCGGTCTTTTTTATCCAGAAGGCGAACGAATTCAAGAGCAGCATCTGGATTGAAAAAGACGAGAGACGCGTTAACGCCAAGAGCCTTCTCGGCGTCTTGTCGCTTGGCATCGTGAAGGGCTCGACGATCACCCTCGTGGCGGACGGCGCCGACGAGCAGGAAGCGATCGATACCCTGACCGCGCTGATCAATTCCGATTTTTCCGAGTAATCCCAACAACATGAAACCGAAACAGGGGCGTGTCATCAGCACGCCCCTGTTTTCCTGACCGCAGATTTTTTTCGGCATCGCAGGAGCAAGCTATGGAAAAACTCCGACCCGAACAACTGCGCGAAAAGGCCAATATGCTCCCGCTGCTGCCGGGCGTGTACATCATGCTCGACGAGCACGGCGAGGTCATCTACATCGGCAAGGCGAAAGCGCTCAAAAACCGCGTCACGAGCTATTTTCGCGGCGAGCACCTGCCGAAGGTGGCGGCCATGGTCGCGCACGTTGCGGATTTCAATGTCATCGTCGTGCAGTCCGAGTTTGAGGCGCTCGTGCTCGAAAACTCGCTCATCAAGCTGCACAAACCCAAATACAACATCCTGCTCAAGGACGACAAGGGCTACCCTTTCGTGCGCCTGGACGTGACGCAGCCGTACCCGACGTTCTCGCTCGTCAACCGCACGGAGAAGGACGGCGCGAAGTACTTCGGCCCCTACGGCGGACGGAGCATGACGGCCGAGATCATCGACACCGTGTGCAAGACGCTGCGCCTGCCGACGTGCACGCGCAAGTTTCCGCGCGACATCGGCCGCGCCCGCCCGTGCCTGAATTACCACATGGGCACCTGCGCAGGCTACTGCCTGAAGGACGTCACGCGCGCGGAGTATCTCAAGGCCATCCGCGAGGCGGAGATGATCCTTGACGGCCGCACGGCGGAGCTCACGGCCGAGCTGACCGAACAGATGCAGGCCGCGGCCGACGCGCTGCGGTTTGAATACGCGGCATCGCTGCGCGACCGGCTGCGTGCCATCCAGGGTCTGCAGAACCATCAGCGCGTCATCGCCACGGCCTATTCCGACACGGACGCCGTCGGCTTTCAGCGCGGGGCCAAGTGCTGCTTTACCGTGCTGCACTTTACGGATGGCAACCTCACGGGCAAGGATAAGTCGTTCCTCGACGAGCCGATGGAGCCGGACGGCGAGGCGCTCGCCGCGCTCGTGCAGCAGTATTATGAGGGCCGCGGCGCCTATCCGCGGCAGGTGCTGCTGCCGTGCGCGCTTGAGGGGCAGGATGCGCTCGAGCGGCTGCTCACCGAGGCGGCGGGGCACAAGGTCGCGCTCGCCGTGCCGCAGCGCGGCGACAAGTGCCGCCTGACGGAAATGGCGGCGAACAACGCACACGAGGAGATCCTCATCGCGACGACGAAGGCGCAGCGCAGCCTCAAAACGCTCGAATGGCTCCAGCGCGCGCTGGAGCTCGACGCGCCGCCCGAGCGCATCGAGGCGTTCGACATCTCCAACCTCGGCGATACCGGCATCGTCGCTGGTATGACCGTGTTCCAGCACGGGCGGCCGCGCAAGTCGGACTACCGGAAGTTCCGCATCCGCACGACGGACGGGCAGAACGACTACGGGTCCATGCACGAGGCGGTCACGCGCCGCTTTCAGCACTATGTGGACGGCGACCCGGGCTTTTGCCCGCTGCCGGATCTGCTGCTCATCGACGGCGGCGCCGAGCACGCGGCGGTCGCACAGGCGGTGCTCGACGGCTTCGGGCTGCAGGTGCCGGTGTTCGGCATGGTCAAGGACGACCGCCACCGCACGCGCGCGCTCATCACGCCCGGCGGGCATGAGATCGGCATTGCCGCCAACCCCGCAGTGTTCGCCTTCATCGGCACCATTCAGGAGGAGACGCACCGCTTTTCCATTGACTATCAGCGCCGGCTGCGGCGCGAGAGCCTCTCGTCCGAGCTCGATCAGATCCCCGGCGTGGGTGAGAAGCGGCGCAGCGCGCTGCTCAAGGCCTTCCGCAGCGTCAAGGCCATCCGCGCGGCTTCGTATGAGGAGCTGTGCGCGGCCGTTCCGGCGGGCGTCGCCCGCGCGGTCTACGACCACTATCACCCGAAAGGAGAACCGCCATGCGCGTGATCACAGGCACGGCCCGCGGCCGCAGGCTGCACGAGCCGGAGGGGATGGCCACCCGTCCCACGACCGATAACGTCAAGGAATCCATGTTCAACCTCATCCAGTTCGACATCGAGGGTCGGCGCGTGCTCGACCTCTTTGCCGGCACGGGCCAGCTCGGCATCGAGGCGCTCAGCCGCGGTGCGCGCAGCGCCGTGTTCGTCGATGAGAGCCGCGCCGCCGTGCAGCTCGTGCGCGCCAATCTCGCGCTCTGCCGCCTGCAGGGCGACGTGGTGCAGGGCGAGTCGCTCGGCTACCTGCGCACGTGCGGGAAATTCGACCTTATCTTTCTCGATCCGCCGTATGATACGGGATTGCTTGACAAAGCACTTGAAAATGTTGTACAGTTTGACATATTAGCTGAGGGTGGTATAATCGTGTGTGAAAGCCGCCGCGAAAAGGTACTCCCGCAGCTCCAGCCGCCGTATCATCTGCTCACCGAGCGCAATTACGGCAAGATCAAGCTCACGCTTTACGGAAAGGGAACCCACGCATGAAAACAGCGATCTACCCCGGCAGCTTTGACCCCATTACCCTCGGCCACCTGAACATCATCCGCCGCGCATCCGGCATTTTCGACCGCGTCGTCGTGTGCATCATGCCCAACGCCGGCAAACTGCACCCCATGTTTACCCGCGAGGAGCGCGTGGCGCTCGCGCGCCGCGTCGTCAGCCGCTTTCCCAATGTGGAGGTGGACACGTTCGACGGCCTGCTCGCCGAATACGCCAAGACTTTCCCGGAGGGCGCGGTGATCGTCAAGGGCCTGCGCGCGAACACGGACTTTGAAAACGAGTTCCAGATGGCGCTCATCAACAAAAAGATCAATCCCGAGCTGGACACCATGTTCCTGACGGCCAGTCAGAAATATACGTTCCTCAGCTCGTCGGTCGTCAAGGAGCTTGCGGGCTACGGCGCGGATCTGACGCCGTTTGTCCCGTACGAGATCATTGACGATGTGCACGAACGCGCGAAGTGCCGCGAATAAACCCGTTTCAGATAGATTTTTCACCGGCTATGCCGGAACACGCTTTGGGAGGAAACAAAATGGACAACGAAGTCATGGAACTCATTGACCAGCTTTATACCATGGTGTCGGAGGCATGGGGCGTGCCGCTCGGCAACGAAAAGTGCATCGTCGAGCGCGACCAGGTCCTTGAGATCCTCGATGAGATCAAGACTGCCATGCCGGTGGAGCTTTCCGAGGCAAAGCGTCTGGTCTCCGCCCGCGACGAATTCATCAACAATGCCAAGCGCGAGGCCGAGGGCATCCGCAATCAGGCGGAGGAGCGCGCCCGCGCGCTCGTGGACGATCAGGAGATCGTGCGCATCGCCAAGGCCCGCAGCAACGAAATGCTCGCCTCCACGCAGGCCAAGGCCGACGCGCTGCGCCGTGCCTCGAGCCAGTTCTGCGATGAGGCGCTGCGCCGCACGGAGGAGGCCATCTCCGCCGCGCTCGGCAATGTGCAGCAGGCGCACGCCGCGTTTCAGGGCATTGCCGGCAGCACGGCTGCACCGGCCGCTGCCGCCGCGCCCGCCGCTGCCCCCGCGGCCAGACAGCCGGAGATCCGCTTCGAGGGCGAGGAGGCCCCGGACGAGGAAGTCAACTGACTGCCGCTTAACCGTATATCCGTATATCCGCACCGCTGCCGGCTTGTCCGGCGGCGGTTTTGCGTTTTGCCGAAATTTTTCCCCGCCGAGGGCGCGTTGGACGCTTCCAGCGGGGATTTTTTTGCACAGCGGTGGCACATCTTGTGCCGCCGTTTTCCTTTTTTCGGCGAAAAGCGCAAAGGATTGTGACCGGGAAAACCACAGTCGGATTGACAGAATTGTCGGAATTTGCAAGAAAAAGGCGGGAATTTCTCCTTGCAATTTCCCTGACCTGCCACTATAATGAGGATTGCACGTGGGGAGAAGTGGTTTAAAAAGCTACGATAGCCCATAAACGTGGCGTGAAAATGCAGGATTTCGGCGAAGGGGGGATGCAGTATGACCGGTATCTATCAGCACACGCTGGACGCAAAAGGTCGTCTGTTCATCCCGGCCAAGCTCCGCGAAGAGCTCGGCGATACGTTCTATGTGACGGTCTCGCCCGAGATGTGCCTGTCGGCCTACAGCCAGGAAAACTGGAAGGTGATCTCCGAGAAGGCCGCCGCCATGACCAATTTGCAGCAGCGCAAGGTGCGCCCGCTGTTCGCGTATGCGGCCCGCTGCGATCTCGACGGGCAGGGACGTATCCTCCTGCCGCAGCACCTGCGCGACTTTGCCGGCCTGACCAAGAGCGTCACCGTGGTCGGCAGCAACAACCATGCGGAATTCTGGGACAGCACTCGCTGGAATGAGATCTGCCCGCTCGAGGCGCTGCCGGAGAACATCGCCGCCGTCATGGAGGAGCTGGATTTCTGATGGAAGCCGGACATATTCCCGTGCTGCTGCACGAATGTATCGAGAACCTGAATATCCGCCCCGACGGCGTCTACGTGGACGGCACGCTCGGCATGGGCGGCCACTCCGAGCAGATCGCCGGCCGTCTGACGACCGGAACGCTCATCGGCATCGACCGCGACGAGACGGCGATCGCGCGCGCCGGCGCGCGGCTGGCCCCGTTTGGGGACCGCGTGCGGCTCGTGCACGGCAACTTCCGCGACACGGCCGCCATTCTCGACCGCCTCGGCATCGACGCCGTGGACGGCATGCTCTTTGACCTCGGCGTTTCCTCGCCGCAGCTCGATGAGACGCAGCGCGGCTTTTCCTACATGCACGACGCGCCGCTCGACATGCGCATGGATGCAACCAGCGGCCTGAGCGCGTGGAACGTCGTCAATGAGTGGCCGGAGAGCGAGCTCAAACGCATTTTGTATGAATACGGCGAGGAGCGCTATGCGCCCCGCATTGCCGGGGCGATCGTGCGCGCCCGGGCGCAGCAGCCGATCACGACCACGCTGGAGCTGGTCGATGTGATCCGCTCGGCCATGCCGGGCGCGGCGCTGCGCGAAAAACAGCATCCTGCCAAGCGCAGTTTTCAGGCGATCCGCATCGCCGTGAACGACGAGCTGGCGGCGGTGCGTGAGATGATGGACACCGCGCCGGACAAGCTCCGTACCGGCGGACGGCTGTGCGTCATCAGCTTTCATTCCCTCGAGGACCGGATCGTTAAGACCGGCATCGCCCGGCGGGAGCACGGCTGCACCTGCCCGCGTGAGGCGCCGGTGTGTACCTGCGGCTTTGTGCAGACGCTGCGCAGCGTCTCTCGCAAGCCGATCCTGCCCGGCGAGGAAGAACTGGAGTGTAACCCACGCGCCCGCAGCGCGAAACTTCGTGTCGCGGAGCGTGTCTGAGAAAGGAGCCGGTCATGGCATCTCCTGATTCGAGAAAACGGAATACTACCGCGCGCATGGACGGCAACGCGGCGTATGATCTGCGCAGCACGGCTGCGGAGGAGTACCTGTACAGTACCGCTCCGGTAGATCTGCCGCACGCGCCCCGGCCGACGGAGACCGTCGTCCCGGAGTCGGTTCCCACCCCCAAGCAGGCGATCGCCCCGATGGCCGTGCTCGGCTTTGCCATTGCCGCCGTGCTGCTCGTTATCTCGCTCGTCGCGCGCGTGCAGCTCTCGCAGGCGTCGGCACAGGTGTCGGCGCTGGAGGATCAGTATACCCAGCTGCAGGAGGATCAGACGCGCCTGCGCATCGATTACGAGAGCGCGTTCAACCTCACGGAGATCGAGGATTATGCCATCCACGAGCTCGGCATGCAGAAGCCGCGCAGCGACCAGCTCTATTATATCAGCAGCAGTGATGCCACGGATACGGCGGTGGTCCTGGACCAGAACGCGGCCGAGCCGCTGAGCCTCGCCGACCGCCTCGGCGATTTCTTCTCTTCCATTGTGGAATATTTTCGATGAGCCAGCCTGTATGATAGAACTATCCCCGCAGGAACAAGGAGACAGACATGGCGAATGAAACTTCCGGGCGCCGGGACAACCGCGTGCCTTTTCGTGCGAGTACCAAAACACCGAATATCATGATGCTCCGCCGCACACGCTTCCTTTTGATTGTGTGCGGCATCCTTGCATTTGCTGTCCTTGGCATCAAGCTGTTCAATGTCATGATCGTACACCATGAGGAGTACGAAAAAATGGCGATCGACCAGCAGGTACGCGAGACGGAGATCACGGCCTCGCGCGGCGCGATCTATGACACGAACGGCAAGATCCTGGCCATGAACGCCTCGGTCGATACGATCTTCATCAGCCCGGCCGAGATCGCCAATAACAAGGAGGACCCGCAGCTGATCGCACGCGAACTTTCCGAGATTCTCGACGTCGATTATAACAAGATCCTGGCCATGACGAAGAATACCAACCGCTGGTATGAGGTCGTCAAGCGCAAGGTCGAGCCGGACGTGTCGGAAAAGGTGCGGGCGTTCAAGAAGGACAACAATCTCACCGGCGTGAAGATCGAGCCGGATACGAAGCGCTACTATCCTTACGGCAATCTGGCCGCACACGTCATCGGCTTCGTCGGGCAGGACAATAAGGGACTCTACGGTCTCGAGCAGCGCTATGACAGCTACCTGACCGGCAGCGCCGGCCGCATCATCCGCGCGACGGATAACCGCGGCACGGATATGCTCTTTGTCAACTACGAGGATTACTACGACGAGACGAAGGGCAACGACATGAACCTGACCATCGACGCCACCATCCAGTATTACCTTGAAAAGCACCTGCAGCAGGCGGTCGAGGACTACGACGTGCAAAACGGCGCGGCGGCCATCGCCATGGACCCCAACAGCGGCGCCATCCTCGGCATGGTCTCGCTCGGCAACTTTGACCTCAACGATTATCAGAAGGTCAGCGACAAGGATCAGGAGACCATCGACGCCGAGACCAACCCCGACAAGAAGGCCGAAATGCTCTCCGCCGCGCAGACAAAGCAGTGGCGCAACAAGGCCCTGTCGGACACCTACGAGCCCGGCTCGACGTTCAAGATCATCACGCTGGCCATGGCGCTCGAAGAGGGCGTGGTCAATGAAAATTCGTCGTTTTACTGCGGCGGCAGCACGAACGTGCTCGGCCGTACCGATCCCCTCAAGTGCTGGAAAACGACCGGTCACGGCAGCCAGAACCTCACGCAGGCCATCCAGCACTCGTGCAACGTGGCGCTCGTGCAGATCGGCCAGCTCATCGGCGCGCGCACGTTCTACAAGTACGCCGAGGCGTTCGGCTTCCTGAACCTGACCAATAACGTGGACAGCAACCTCACGGCCAAGACCGGCATCGACATGTCCGGCGAGAGCGGCAGCATCTGGTGGAGCCAGAACACGTTCTATGATACGGAGAACCTCTCCCAGCTCGCGGCGGCCTCCTTCGGCCAGACGTTTACGATCACGCCGCTGCAGCTCATCACGGCGGTCAGCGCCTGCGTCAACGGCGGCTATCTCATGAAGCCGTATGTTGTCAAGAGCATCGTCAACGGCGACGGGGAAGCGGTCGTGTCCAATTCGCCGACCGTGGTGCGCCAGGTCGTGAGCGAGCAGACGAGCGCCACCGTGCGCCAGATCCTGGAGCAGGTCGTCGGCGATCCCGTCGACGGCACCGGCAAGAACGCCTACGTCGCCGGCTACCGCATCGGCGGCAAGACCGGCACGTCGGAAAAGGTCGCGCAGGACGCGGCCGGCGGCGCGAAGGAGTACATCGTCTCGTTCATTGGCTTCGCCCCGGCGGACGACCCGCAGATCGTCATCCTCGTGCTGCTCGACACGCCGAGCAGCAGCACCGGCATCTACATCAGCGGCGGCCAGATGGCCGCGCCCACCGTCGGCAAAATGATGGCGGACATCCTGCCGTACCTCGGCGTGGAGCCGTCGTATTCCGAGACGGAAAAGACGCACATGGATAAGACCGTGCCGAACGTGACCGGCCTGTCCGTCGAGCAGGCGAAGGCCGCGCTCGCGGAGCTCGGCCTGCAGGCGCGCGTCTATGGCGACGGCGGCACCGTCACGGCGCAGCTGCCGGGCAGCGGCGCGGTCGTGGCCAACGGCAGCACCATCCTGCTCTATGCCGGTAAGGAGCCCTCCGGCGACAAGGAGACCATGCCTGACCTGACCAACCTGAGTTATGAGACGGCCCGCGACCGCATGGCCGCGCTGGGCCTGTATATCAAGACCAACAGCTCCATCACGGACACCGCCTCCCAGAAGATCTCCGGGCAGGCCGTGGCCGCCGGGACCGAGCTCGATCACGGCACGGTCGTGGAGGTCACGCTCGTGACGACCGATTCGGGCATGTTGGGCCGATACTGACGATCAACGGAGGTACCTTTATGAAACTCAAGCGACTGCTGTCCGTTCTGGACGTGTGCGAATGCACCGCCGATCCGGAACTGGACATCCGGGATATCAGCTTTGACTCGCGCACCACGCAGCCCGGCGACCTGTTTGCCGCCGTCTGCGGGTATGAGTCCGACGGGCACCGGTTCATCGGCGCGGCAGCCGACCGCGGCGCGGTCGTCGTGCTCTGCCAGAAGCAGCCGGAGGTGGATATTCCGTATATCCTCGTGGCCGACAGCCGCCTTGCGCTCTCGCGCATCTGCTGCGAATTTTTTGATAACCCGTCGCGCGAGCTGACCATGATCGGCGTGACCGGCACGAACGGCAAGACTACCGTCACCACGCTCATCAAGCACATGCTCGAGCAGTGCCTGCACACGAAGGTCGGCCTCATCGGCACGAACGCAAACGTCATCGGCGACGAGGTGCTGCACACCGAGCACACCACGCCCGACGCCTACGAGCTGCAAAAGCTCCTGCGCCGGATGGTCGACGCCGGCTGCACACACGCGGTCATGGAGGTGTCGTCCCATTCGCTGGTGCTGCACCGCGTGGAGGGCATCCGATTTCAGGTGGGCATCTTCACGAACCTGTCGCAGGACCATCTGGACTTCCACAAGACCATGGAGGCCTACGCCGAGGCCAAGGCGCTGCTGTTTGCGCAGAGCGATGTCGGCATCGTCAACGCTGACGACGATTGGGCGCACGTCATGCTCGAGCGCGCCAAGTGCCCGATGCACACGTACTCCGCCAAGCGCAACGATGCCGACCTCGTGGCCAAGGACATCCGCCTGAGCGCGTCGGGCGTGCGCTTTGTCGCCATGCGCGGCGACGCGATCGCGCGCATGCGCCTCGGCATCCCCGGCATGTTCTCGGTCTACAATGCGCTGAGCGTCATTGCCTGCGCCTGCGCGCTCGGCATATCGCTGGATGCCTGCGCCGCCGCGCTCGACACGGCAAAGCCCGTCAAGGGCCGCGCCGAGGTGCTCGAGACCGACGGAGATTATACCATTCTCATCGACTACGCCGTCACGCCCGACGCCATCGACAATATTCTCACGACGGTGCGCGAGTTTGCGCCCGCGCGGCTCGTGTTCCTCTTTGGCTGCGGCGGCGACCGCGACCGCGGCAAGCGCCCGAAGATGGGCCGCATCGCGGGCCAGAAGGCGGACTTTGTCATCGTCACGAGCGACAACCCGCGCACGGAGGACCCGGAGGCGATCATCGCCGACATCCTCCCCGGGCTCAAGGAGACGCGCACGCCCTACGTCGTGCGGCCCGACCGGCGTGAGGCCATCGCCTACGCGATCGAGAACCACTGCCCCGGCGATGTCATCATCCTCTGCGGCAAGGGCCATGAGGATTACCAGATCATCGGCAAGACGAAAGTGCACATGGACGAGCGCGAGATCGTCGCCGAAATACTCGAGAAGAGGAAGAGAGAGAAATGACACTGAAGCTGATACTGGCGTTCGTCATCGCGTTTGCGGTGTCGGCCGTCGTCGGATTTTTCCTGGTCCCGTATCTCAAACGCATCAAGGCGGGCCAGAGTATCAAGGAAAACGGCCCCACGTGGCACATGTCCAAGCAGGGCACGCCCACCATGGGCGGGCTGATGTTCATCGCCGCGATCGCGGTCGTGTGCCTGTCGGTCGGCTTTGAGTGCATGGCCGAGGGCGAATACGGCCACCTGTTTTGTCTGGCGTTCGCGCTCGTGTTCGGCGCGATCGGCTTTCTGGACGATTATGAAAAGCTCAAAAAGAAGCAGAATCTCGGCCTGACGGCCGGCAAAAAAATGCTGCTGCAGCTGGCGGCGGCCGTGGCGTTCATTTTCCTCATGCGCCGCTTCGGCTATGTCGCGCTTGACAGCCTGTACATCCCGTTCTGGAACAAGACGGTGCCGATCTCCGAACCGCTGTATGTCATCTTTGCGGCCTTCGTCATCGTCGGCACGGTCAACTCCGTGAACCTCACCGACGGTGTGGACGGCCTCGCCGCGAGCACGACGATGCCGGTGTGCATCTTCTTTGCCGTCATCTCCATCCTCTGGGGCGAGCGGTTTTTGTCCCTCGGCGTGTTCGCCTCCGGCATTGCCGGCGGCCTGCTGGGCTTTTTGATTTATAACTTCCACCCGGCGAAGGTGTTCATGGGCGACACGGGCTCGCTCTTTCTCGGCGGCGCGGTCGCGGCGCTGGCCTTTGCCTACGATATGCCGCTCATCCTCGTGACGCTCGGCATTATGTACATCATCGAGGCCCTGTCGGACATCATTCAGGTCGGCTACTTCAAGCTCACGCACGGTAAGCGCGTGTTCAAGATGTCCCCGTTCCACCACCATCTCGAGATGGGCGGCTGGACGGGCCACAAGTGGAAAGAAACGCAGATCGTGGCGCTGTTTGCCGGCGTGACGGTGCTGTTTGCAGTTTTGTCGTTCATCGGCGTGTTCCACCGCTTCGGCGTGTGATCAGCGCGCCGCGGTGCAGGGAGGTGCTTGCATGAATATTTCCGATCTGAGACTTCCCGCGCGCCGCTCGGGCGCGGCCGCCGGGCCGCAGCGCGGCAGCTTTGACCTGCCGTTTTTCGTGCTCACGCTGCTGCTGCTGACGATCGGCGTCATCATGGTGCTCTCGTCGAGCTTTGCCCGCGCCTATGCGCAGGCGAAATCGCCCACGTATTACTTCGTGCGTCAGGCGGCTTTCGCCGTGGCCGGCGTCGTGGCCATGATCTTTTTGTCCAAAGTGCGCATGGCGACTTATCGCCGGTGGTCGCTGGTGCTGCTGGGCGTGAGCATTTTCCTGCTCGCCATTGTCTGGATCCCGCACATCGGCACCAAGACCAACGGTGCGCGCCGGTGGCTGAGCCTTGGCTTCACGACGTTTCAGCCGTCGGAGATCGCGAAGATCGCGGTCGTGCTGTTTTTCTCCAGCATGATCTGTACGTACAAGGAGCAGATGCAGACGTTCCGCTACGGTGTTGTGCCGTTCATGGTCGTCACGGTCGTCATCGTCGGCTTGCTGATGCTCGAGCCGCATCTGTCGGCATCCATCATCATCATGGCGCTTGCGATCGTGATGATGTTCGTCGGCGGCATCAAGCTCTCGTACCTGCTCGTCGGCATGGGCAGCGCGGGCGCGCTGCTGCTTTTCGCCGCCAAATTCGTGCCCTATGTGCACAAGCGCATCGTGTCCTGGCGCGACCCGTTTGCCGATACCAGCGAGGCCGGCTACCAGATCGTGCAGTCGCTGTATTCGATCGGCTCGGGCGGCTTTCTCGGCCTCGGCCTCGGCCAGAGCCGGCAGAAGTATCTCTATCTGCCCGAGGAACACAATGACTACATCTTTTCCATCGTCTGTGAGGAGCTCGGCTATGTCGGCGCCATTGCGATCCTGATCCTGTTCGCGCTGCTCATCTGCCGCGGCTACTGGATCGCCGCGCACTCGCCCGACCGCTACAGCTTCCTTGTCGGCGTCGGCATCACGACGCTGCTGTCGATCCAGGTGTTTTTGAACATCGCGGTCGTCACGAATCTCATCCCCTGCACGGGCATCTCGCTGCCGTTTTTCAGCTACGGCGGCACGGCGCTGCTCATGCAGCTCGGGGAGATGGGCATCATCCTGAGTATTTCGCGCGACATTCCGACGAAAAAAGCGCGCTAGTATCCGGCTTTGTAAAGTATATCCGGCAGCCCGCGGCGGCCTTCGGCGCGGACTGCCCGATTTCCGCTTTTTGATCCTGGGAGGCATTGCTATGAACTTTCTCTTTACCTGCGGCGGCACCGCAGGCCACATCAATCCAGCGCTCGCGGTCGCGGGCATTCTGCGCGACCGGATGTCCGACTGCGGCATCCTCTTCGTCGGCGCCAACGGCAAGATGGAGACCGACCTCGTCCCGCGCGCGGGCTACGACATCGTGACCGTGGAGGTCACGAACATCCACCGCAGCCTCAAGCCGGCGGAGATCGCGTACAACTTCCGCTCGCTGCACAATGCGCGGCAGGCGACGAAGGACGCGCGCAAGATCATCGAGGACTTTAAGCCCGACATCGCCATCGGCACCGGCGGCTACGTCTGCTACCCCGTGCTCAAGGCGGCGACGCAGCTCGGCATCCCGACCATCGTGCATGAGTCCAACGCCGTGCCCGGCCTGACGACGAAGATGCTCGCCGGCGCGGTCGACCGCATCCTCGTCGGCTTCGAGGAGAGCAAGCAGCACTACAGCGAGCAGGAAAAGGTCGTCGTCACCGGCACGCCGGTGCGCGGTGCGTTCACGGCCTGCTCCAAGGCGGAGGCCAAGCGCCAGCTCGGGCTCGACCCGGACAAGCCGCTGGTCGTGTCGGTCTGGGGCTCGCTCGGTGCGTCGTACATGAACGAGGTCATGACGGCGTTCATCACGCGCGCCGCCGTCACGGACGCGCCGTTCACGCTCATCCATTCGGCGGGGCGCAACGGCTATGAGAAGATGCACACGGCCCTGCTCAAAAAGTGCCCGGTCGATCTCGCCGCGCACGGCATGGACGTGCGGCCGTATATTTACGATATGCCGCTCGTGATGGACGCGGCCGATCTCGTGCTCTGCCGCGCGGGCGCGTCCACGCTCGCGGAGCTCACGTGCATCGGCAAGCCTGCGGTGCTCATCCCGTCACCGAACGTCACGAACAACCACCAGGAGCGCAACGCGCGCGTGCTCGAGCACGCCGGCGGGGCCAAGGTGCTGCTCGAAGGCGCGTTCACGGCGGACGATCTGTATAACCTCGTCAGCGACCTGCTTTCAGACCCCGCGCAGCTTGCGCAGATGGCGGAGAATATGCGCGCCGCCGGCGTTGCCGACGCTGCCGAGCGCATTGCCGATCTGGTGTTGAAGCTGGCCGACCGGCACGCAAAATGACAATCTCGCGTTTCTCTGCATAGGATGGCATGAATTTGCTGTGCGGAGGAAAGATTATGAGCATATGGCACATTTACGGCGGAAACAGACTGACCGGGAGCACCCAGGTGCAGGGCGCCAAGAATGCGGTGCTGCCAATCATGGCGGCATCCGTGCTCGCCGGCAGTGAGACGGTTCTGCACAACGTGCCCGACCTGAAGGACGTGACGATCACGCTGCGCATCCTGCGCCATCTCGGCTGCACAGCGGAGCGCGACGGGGACACGGTGCGCATCGATTCCCGCGGCATGAACCGCGACTTTATCCCGCACGATCTCATGCGGGAGCTGCGCTCCTCGGTCATTTTTCTCGGCGCGATCCTCACGCGCTTCGGGACGGCGAGCCTGTCCATGCCGGGCGGGTGCGAGCTCGGCCCGCGGCCGGTGAACCTGCATCTCGACGCGCTGCGCGCGCTCGGTTCGGAGGTCACGGAGCGCGGCGGCGACATCGTCTGCAGCGCGCACGATCTGAAGGGGCGGCGCATCCTGCTGCCGTTTCCGAGCGTCGGCGCGACGGAAAACGCCATGCTGGCCGCCTGCGCGGCGGCAGGGGAGACGGTCATCTGCAACGCCGCGCGCGAGCCGGAGATCCTCGACCTGCAGTGCTACCTGCGCAAGCTGGGCGCACAGATCTCCGGCGCCGGCACGTCGACGGTCACGGTCAGCGGCTTCCGGCCGCAGCCGTTTGTGGAGCATACGATCATGCCGGACCGCATCGTCGCAGCGACGATTTTGTGCGCCGGAGCCGCCTGCGGCGGCGATGTGGAGCTGCAGGGCGTCGACCCGAACCACTTTCTGACCGTTCTGGACTCGCTTTCCGAGGCGGGGTGTGCTATAATCAAAACGGCGTCCACCGTGCGCCTGACATCGACCGGGCGGCTCACGGCGCCGCGGCCCGTCGTCACGCAGCCGTATCCGGGCTTTCCCACGGATGCGCAGCCGCCGCTCATGGCTGCCTGCCTGAAGGCGAAGGGCACCACGGTGTTCACCGAAAATATCTTTACCAACCGTTATCGTCATGCCGAGGAGTTCCGGCGCCTGGGCGCAGCCGTCAGCATCGAGGGGCGCGTGGCGTATGTCACCGGCGTCGACCGGCTCACCGGCGCGCCGCTCACGTCGAGCGACCTGCGCGGCGGCGCGGCCATGATCGTGGCCGGCCTCTCCGCCGAGGGCGAGACCGAGATCCTCGACAACGGCTATATCAACCGCGGCTATGACCGCTTCGATGCGTGCCTGTCGGCGCTTGGCGCCGACGTGCGCTGTGTCCCGCCGCAGTGAAAGGAATCACCAGCCTATGAAACAATCGAAGCAGCCCGGGCCGCGCCGTGCGCGCCGGCCCCGCCGTCCGTCCGGCGGCCGGGGCAGGTCGCTGCTGCAGCCGCTGATCTTTCTGCTGATCTGCGCGGCGCTCGTCCTGGGCATGAGCGTATTTTTCCGTGTCGCAAAGGTCGAGGTGATGGGCAACTCCATCTACACGGCCGAGGAGGTCGTCGAGGCCTCCGGCATCGGCACGGGCGACAATCTGTTTTTCATCAACCGCTTCTCGGCGGCCAGCCGCATCTTCAGCAAGCTGCCGTATGTGGACAAAGCGAAGGTCACGCGCGCGCTGCCCAACCGCGTCACGATCACGATCCAGGAGAGCAGCGCCATGGCCTATGTGCAGGCGGACGACGGCTACTGGGTCGTGGACCAGAACTGCAAGCTGCTCAAGTCCGTCACGGAGAGCGAGCTGACCGGCCTTGCCCGGGTCGACGGCATCACGCCGGTCGAGCCGAAGGTCGGCGAGGTGCTCAAGGCCGGTGAGGCCGACGCGCCGAAGGTCACGTATCTCGCGGCGATCCTCGGCCAGCTGCTCACGCGCGACATGGCGCCCAAGGTCACGGTCATCGACCTGTCGGATGCCTCCAACCCCGGCTTTACCTATGACGGGCGGTTCACGGTGCGCCTCGGCGCGAATGAAAATGTCGAGTACAAATTCGGCATGCTGCAAAGCGCGGTTTCCCAGCTCACGGGCAGCGACACCGGCACCATCGACCTGTCGATCGACAAACGCGCGCATTTCAGCCCCGGCTGATTGTTCACAAAAAAAGATTGACCTGATAAGGAAAACGATATAAAATGGGAAAGAATAAGAACAAACAGAAGCGAAACCCGCCAAAAAACGGCTCCCAGAGCGCGCACGCGCCGGCTGCCGATACAAATAGAAACAACAGGGAGGAACCGAATATGTCCTTTGCTACCGAGTCCGGTCCGGAAAATGTCGTCACCATCAAGGTCGTTGGCGTCGGCGGGGCCGGCAACAACGTCGTAAACCGCATGGTTAAGTCCGGCACTCAGGGAATTGAGTACGTGGCTGTCAATACAGATAAGCAGGCTCTGGCCGTCTCCAGCGCGGATCAGAAGATCCAAATCGGCGAGAAGCTGACCCATGGTCAGGGCGCCGGCAGCGACCCCGACGTCGGCAAGCGCAGCGCCGAGGAGAGCCGCAACAACATCGCCAAGAGCTTGGAAAATGCGGACATGGTCTTCATCACCGCCGGCATGGGCGGCGGCACCGGCACGGGCGCAGCGCCCACGATCGCGGACATCGCCCGCGAGGCCGGCATCCTGACCGTCGGCGTCGTCACCAAGCCCTTCAAGTTCGAGGGCAAGCGCCGCATGGATCAGGCCATGGTCGGCATCAACGAGCTGCTGGGCAAGGTCGACTCCCTGCTCATCATTCCGAACGACCGGCTGAAGTTCGCCACCGACCAGAAGGTCACGCTGGCCAACGCCTTCGAGATCGCGGACGATGTTCTGCGTCAGGCCGTCGTGAGCATCTCGGACCTCATTAAGAACACCGGCTTCATCAACCTCGACTTTGCGGACGTCACCTGCGTCATGAAGGACGCCGGCTTCGCCCACATGGGCGTCGGCCGCGCCGCCGGCAAGGGCAAGGCGGAGGACGCCGCCCGCATGGCCGTGGCCAGCCCGCTTATGGAGACGTCCATCAACGGCGCGCGCGGTGTGCTCATCAACATCACCGGCTCCGAGGATATGGGCCTGGAGGATGTCGAGACGGCCGCCAACCTCGTGCAGGAGGCCGCACACCCGGACGCCAACATCATCTTCGGCGCGAGCTTCGATCCCTCTCTCGACGACGAGATCCGCGTGTCCGTCATCGCCACCGGCTTTGACGAGCCGGGCAAGGCGCAGGCCGAGCAGCCTGCCGCCGCTCCGGCGCAGGCGCCCGCTGCTGGTCTTTACACGGCCG